>Ga0114923_10003190_pt1 | contig 11068 bp, 8 predicted proteins | sample SumtaG_FD_89578 | JGI IMG/M metagenome (GOLD analysis project Ga0114923, IMG submission 89578) | Deep subsurface microbial communities from Indian Ocean to uncover new lineages of life (NeLLi) - Sumatra_00157 metaG | ecosystem: Environmental > Aquatic > Marine > Oceanic > Sediment | place: near...
CATGAACTCTACTGCCGGTACCTTTCAGGTGGTAGCTACTGCTCAAGAGATCGATATTGATGGAGCTGCTATTAACATTGACGGCACTGGAGCTATCTCTCTGGACGGTGTTGGTGCCTCTAATGTTACTGCTACTGAAGGTAATCTGACTCTATCTACTATTACTTCTGGCAACTTAATTCTTCTTTCTGATGAGGATCTTTATCTTCAAGCTGATAATGATGCTACTAACTATCTAACTCTATCATCAGATGCTACTGATTTAACCTTAGCTACCACTAATGCTGCTGATCTTGATATCACTCCTGCAGGCGACAATCTTACTTTTAAAAACTCAGTTGATGCTGTTACCGGAATCCAGTTCTTTGATACAAATGGCGGCGTTCCAATTGTCAATATTGACACTACTAACGAACGACTTGGTATTGGCACAGCCGCTCCCGAAGCTTTACTTGAAATCCAAGGCGCCCAAGACACCGACGCTATTATCGCTCTTGATGCTGATGAAGGTGATGATGATAATGACACTTGGTTTTTAAAATCTGAATGGGATGGTAATAACTTATCTTTTGTTCAACACGACACTGAACGAGCTAAAATCGATGTTAGTGGCTACTTTTACTCCCAACGTTTCTCCGATTTAGCTGACCCCAGCTACTATATTGATCCAGCCTCTGCTGGTACTTCTATGGATGTACTTGGTGATATCCAACTTTCCCATGCCACAGCTGCCACCATTAAATCTGTACCTGGTCGCGACATTCTCATTGACGCTGGCGGCGGCGATGTCGTCATCGGCGGCGGTACCGGCAAAGTTGATGTTGGTGTAGTTGACCCGCCCTACACCATCAATGGCCAAAAATATGCCACCTATATGTCCAGCATGATTGGCTTAAAAGAAGAAACCACTGGCACTGTTAAAACTGATATTGATCAAGCTGGCACCTATTCTTTTACCATCGACTTTACCAACCAAACTCCTGATTCTGACCTCTGGCTATTTTCCAAAACCACTGATCTTAAAAAACAAATCAATGACTTGGTTGTCCTTTTATCTCCAGCTGGCAACACCAGAGCTTGGTATTCCTTAGATACTTCAAACTATCAATTAACTATCTATTCTTCTCAACCTACCACTGTTTCTTACCGCTTAACTGCTCCTCGATTTGATGCTGATCAATGGGCTAATACCAGAGATGGTGAAAATGACTCTGTTGGCTTTATTATCAACGATGATGATAACTGGCTGGAAAACACTACCAGCAATATTATTGGCTCTATCAGCTCTATTATTACTGAAGTCTTTGACTCTATTAGAGTTATCGGCAAAATCATCAGTCCTTTAATTGAAACCGAGGTTTTAATCACTGACTTTATCTCCCCCTTAGCTGATGGTCAAATCACTATTACCGGCCCAGTTGTGATTGAACCCACTGCCACTAGCTCAGCTGATAATTTTGCTTTAAAAGTTACCGGCTCTGCCAGCATCAGTGGCGATTTAATTGCTAACAGAATTGTCACCAACGAACTGATTGCTGACAAAATTAAAGCCTCTACTATTCAAGGTCTGCGACAGAAAATCGAAGATATTGTCGCTAATTTAGACCAAGAAACTGCTGATCCTCCAGACTCCACTTCTATTGATGTATCCACCCTAAATACTATGTATGAACTATTAAATTCCCCAGACGCCACTATTTCAGCCGACCACCTTGATATCGCCTCAGTCAATGCTGACTTTGGCTTCTTCTCTGAGTACTTAGCTGTCTTAGGCCAAGCCACTATCACTGACCTGAACGTCACCAATGTTCTTTCTATCAACCAAGAACTCTTACTTACCTCCAGCTCCATTTCCACTTTATCCGACACTCTTTACCTTCAACCTTCTGGAGTTGGCTCTATCAACTTCTTAGCTGGCTTAATGACTCTTGATAGCTCTGGCCAAGCTGTTATTAACGGCAACTTAACAGTTAATGGCAACTTAATAGCTGACCAAGCTGAATTTGAACAACTCACTCTTCAACCTCAACAATCCGGCTTTAGTCGCTTACTTCAAATCAATGACAGTCAAGGTAATTCTTTAGCCTCCATTGACTCTTCTGGTTCAGCTGAATTTAAAGATATTACTACTGAAATGCTCACTATTGCTTCAGCTGAATCATCAGCTTCAGCTACTGCTTCAACCTCAACCTCTATTACGACTAATGCTACTGCCGGCAAAGCCATTTTGCCTGCCAACTCCACTGAATTTACTATTAACAATGCTCATGTGACTGATCAAACTTTAGTCTATGTTACCCCTGTTACTGACACCCAAAACCAAGTTCTTTATGTTAAAAGCAAAAAAGCCTCTGAATGGTTTAAAGTCGCTATTAATCAACCCTTACCTTATGATTTAGAATTTAACTGGTGGATTATTAAATTAGAAACTGAACTATGACCACCCTAAAGCTTTCTCAAGCTACAAACTACTATATAAAATACCAACTAGCGCCCCATACGTCTGGAACGGTTCTATCGACGACGTTAAAATCTTCAACTACGCTCTCACTTCTCAACAAATAGAATCTATATACAATGGATCAAGTGCTGTCCGCTTTGGTCCATCCACTGGCCATCCATAATCTATAAACAAACTAGAAAACTAATTCCCCTTGACTAACTCTATGTTTTTAAGCTACTAATATACTAACTATGTTAAATAGTCCTGCTCCTTCTAATTCTTCTTTTTCATCTGATTTACCCCCCATGCCCTCTAACCCTAATATTCAACAAAAACCTTTTGAAGAAAACCCCCCCAAACCTTCTAAAACCAAATTAACTTTTTTTGCTCTAACTTTTATCATTCTTTTAATCATTGTTTTCTTTGTTTGGAAAAATCAATATCAAATTCAACAACTAGAACTAGCTAGCTCAAAAACTGAACAACAAGCTTCTTTCCCTGATAATTCCTCTTCTGCTCCTAAGCCATCTCCCTCACCATCTTTCCTGCTTCAAGGTAAACAAAGTTATAGCATCTCTCAAGGTGATAAAACAGTTCCTCAAATAACCAAAGCTATCATTAATCCCCTTGATCCTAAATTAAACGAAACTCAAACCGTTCAAGTTAAAATATCTCACACCTCTCCTGTCGAATCAGTTAAATTAAAACTCAATTCAGATAATCATCAAGTTGAAACTGACATGACTTTAATTGAAGGCACTGCTACTAACGGCACCTGGGAAATTAGTTGGCAGATAACCGATACTGTTCTATACAACTACCTCTTCACTATCACCGCTAAAAGTAATGATAAAACTGGCTCAGCCGGTATTGCTATGAGAAACACCTTATGAAAAAACTTAGCTTAATTACTCTTCTAATAATCTTTGCCGCCATTATTAAAACCTCACCTGCTAATGCTGCCTGTGACTTTGGCGCCATGGATCCTGAAAATGACGGTACTTTTGCTTTTGATACCACCTGTGGCATCAACGCTCAAATTATTGATGGTGTTGATTGGGCTGCTGGCAGTGAAACTGCCACTGATAACACCGCCATCTTCAATATATCTGGTGGTGTCTTCACCCTTAATGGCGGCACTAGTGAGAACATAACTACCTTTGTTACCGGCATTATTAATATCACCGGCGGAAATATTTCTATGGCCGATCCTTACTCTCAAATCAAAATCAATGCTCCTAAATACTGCGGTGACGCTGATGCTGATGGCTGGGCTACTGATTTTACTTACTTTGACGCCAGTATTTCTGGTCTTCGGCGTTGTAGCTTAATGCATTCAACCGCTTTGACTGACTGCAATGATGCTGATCCTAATATTACTGGTGAAGACCAAATCACCTATTACCAAGACCTTGATGGTGATACTTATGGTAATTCTAGCGTCAGTCAATCCGCCTGTTCTCCTCCAGCTAATTATGTTACCAATAACACAGATTGTTATGATGCAGACCCAGGAACAACAAATGCAGAACTCGCCTATCCAGGCTCCGGAACTTGTTCTGGAACTAATAGGGGTGATGGCAGTTTTGACTATAACTGCAGTTCATCACAAACCTACTGCGGCACCACAAACAACCTATCTTGTACTCCCACAGGAACTATTTATCAAGCAAAATGTGCTGGAGCCAAACCAAACAAAAGATGTGGAGGTTCTTTTATTAACATTTACGTAACCGGTTTATCTAATGGCTGCGGGGTTTGGGGTTGTATCTGTAGTAAATCCGCTCCGCACAAAACCCAATGTGACTCCGATGGCGACCGTTGCTGGTTTGTTGATTTGGATACTTATTGTATAACGGGTTTAGGTAGTACTCAAGCCTGTCAATAGTTGTATTTTTCCAATCTCCTTGTAAAGAATTAACATAATTTACCCCCCAGACAATCAAAAGAAAATCCCAATTTTTCACCAAGCTTTCATTAACTCATCATATCAGTCCAACTCAGCTTGACTCAACCACTAAAAACAGGTTATTAATTACATAGTCTTTATGAAAATCCGTCCTGCCTTTAATGTTAAAAAAAACTCTGGTCTTACCTTAATTGAACTTCTCATTGTCATTGCCATTCTGGCAATTCTCCTTCTTATTGGCCTCATGACTTGGCGTAATCAATTTAATAAAGCCAAAGATGCCAGTCGCAAAGATGACCTTCAACGCATCACTATTGCTTTTGAAGAATATTTTAATGACAATGAATGTTATCCGCCAACTGACATTCTTGATAATTGTGAAGGCGATGAACTTTCTCCATATTTAGAATCCATTCCCTGTGATCCTTTAAGTCATACCCCCTACTGCTATATTCCCGACATCACTATTCCTACTTGTCCTCGATATTACCGCGTTTTTTCCAGCCTTGACTATACTGATGATCCAATCATTGCTAAACTCAAATGCCATGGAGATGAATATTGCGGCTATGAAACTGCTTGTAAGGCTGATGCTATTCAATCAGGATATAACTATGGTGTTTCCAGTTTAAATGTTCCTGTTTTAAATCCCCTTGTTTCTCCACCGCCTGCTTCTGCTCCACCAAGTCCTGTCAGCAGCCCCTCACCCAGTCCTTTACCTGGCAATCTTGCTTGTAGTCACGTTGTTGAACCAAAAGAAAGCGTCTGTAATTCCTACGCTGATCCCGAAGCAGCTGGTTGTCCTATTACCTTTAGTGACACTGATCTTTGCAATGCCTTTTGTAAAACTTCAAAGCCAGAAGAAAGATGTAAATATTAAAACCTAATTATTTTACTAATATGAAAAAGAAACTATTCCCTTTACCAACAGGCTTCACCCTCATTGAACTATTAGTAGTCATCACCATCCTTGGTATTTTATCTAGTATTGGCTTAAACACTTTTACTTCTGCTCAAAAAAAAGGCAGAGATACTAAAAGAAAAGCTCATTTAAAACAATTAACTGATGCCTTTGAAGCTTACTATAATGATTTTGGCGAATATCCTGATGCTGATGCTAGCGGCAATATTATTGGTTGTGGCGACATTGATTCCAAAACCGCTTGTATATGGGGAGAGTCTGTCTTTCAAAACGATGACACTAACACTGTTTATATGATTCTTATGCCTGAAGATCCTACCACCGGCCAAAATTACTTTTATGTTGTCACTGCCGTTGCTGGTGTTAATGCCAAATATCAGCTTTATGCCCGCTTAGAAAATATCCTAGACATTTCTGTTCCTAAAAATGCCTCTGATGAACCTCAAGCCTATCTTGACACTGCTTGCTCTGCTCTTACTCCCACTGGTTGTAACTATGGTGTTTCCAGTAGTAATATTACCCTAACTACACCAGTTGATGAATGATAAAATAAATCATATGAGTAAAAACAAAAACCTGTTTCGTAAACAAAAAGGCTTTACTTTAATTGAACTTTTAGTTGCCATTTCCATTATCGGTACCTTAGTTGGTTTAATTGTTAACAACATGGCCGATGCCCGTGCCCGTGCCCGGGATTCCAAAAGAAAATCCAACCTTACTCAATTAAAAACTGCTTTAAGACTCTACTACAACGACTATCAACAATATCCTGCTGGCAATGGCGTCACTATTGAAGGCTGTGGCACTGATGGCGATGAAACTTGCCCCGATGATCTTTGGTCAGCTGGTTTGCCCGCCTCTCCCACTATTTATATGAAACAACTTCCTGAAGATATTAACTACTACTCAGACGCCCTAGGTATTGACACTGATAGTTTTATTGCCAAAGTTACTTTGGAAAACGCTTCAGACCCTGATATTCTTTCCAGCCAAAATACCTGTCCCTGTTCAGGTTGTTCTTACGATACCACTGAATTTATTGTCTGTGCTGATTAATCTTACTAATAACCCTTACCACTAACCAGAAAATTGCTAAAAAATTAACTTCCAATACTCAAAAACTTAAAAAATTAACTTTATTTCCAGGCTAAACTGGTACTTGACAAGCTTAATTAAAACCTTTACATTGTATTCATGAATGAAAAACTTGCCCAGATTACCAAAACCGTTTCCTTAACTTCTTTAAAGCTCGCCTTCTTGCTTTCCCCTATTTTTTTCTTACCAATCACTACTGATTTTTTCAGCTTTCAAAAACAAACTCTCTTTACTATTTTAACTGCCATTAGTCTAGCCTCCTGGCTTATCTACAACCTTGCCACTAAATCCCTTCGCCTTACTTTATCTCCCCTTCTTTTACCTTTAAGTCTTTTTTCAGGATCTGCTATTATCTCTGCTCTTATTAATCCTCCAAAATCTCTTGATATTTGGACCAGCCGTTCTGCTTTACTCATCACTCTTGCTGTTTTTTATATTCTATCTACTACTTTAATTAAATCTTCCAAACAAGTCAGAAAACTCCTTAATATCTTTATCGGTATTTCCTTGGCTTTAAGCTTCTGGGGCATTCTTTCTATCTTGGGTGTTTTTGAATCCTCCAACCTACCTGCTTTTCTAGCTGCCAAAAGTTTTAGCCCTGTCGGCTCTCTGTTAAATCTAGTCAGCTTTCTAATAATTATCTTGCCAATCAGCTTAATTCTTGCCTTTAAAACTCGCACTGGCCCTAAAAAACTCACCTATTTTCTCTCTTCAGGCCTTATCATCTCCGCCATCATCTTAGTCGGCTATCAACTCTTACCCAGTCAAACCTTCCAAGCTGTTCTTCTACCCAAATTAACTGGTTGGTCAATTGCTATTGATACTTTTAAATCCAAAGTTCTTTTTGGAGTTGGCCCTAACAACTTTATCAATCAATTTACTCAGTTCAAACCCTTAAGTTTAAATCAAACTGATTTTTGGAATGTTGGTTTTACCGTCTCTTCCAATGAATACTTACAAATCATGACCACTTTAGGCTTAGCTGGCATTACTACCCTTGGTTTACTTATCGCCTCCTGGCTAAAATTAAGCAAACGCGATTCAGGTACTCGCATTACTGCCACTCAAATGGCCTTAAATGCTGGTATTGCCACTAGTTTTATCCTCGCCCTGTTAATCCCCTTTACTTCTCTTGCCTGGATTACTTTAGTTAGTTTCCTAAGCTTTACTATTATCATCAACAAATCCAAACACTTAACCAAAATCAAAGATGTCTTAGTCACCATTAACACCATTACTTTAGTTGCCCCTAATCAATTAGCTCCAATTCTAAAAAGCAAAACCAAATCAGCCATCTTGCCTTGGCTAATTGCTATTCCTGTTTTCTCAGGCCTTATTCTAGCCACTATTAATATCAGCAAGATCTATGCTGCTGATTACTACTTTAACCAAAGCCTAATTGCTGCCAATCAAAATAAAGGTAATGATGCCTATAATCTTCAAATCAAAGCTATTAATAAAGCTCCTAATATTGATCGTTATCATACTGCCTATTCCAACATTAACCTCGCCTTAGCCAATGCTCTTGCCTCCCAGGGTGATTTAACTGATCAAGATCGCCAAACCATTGGCCAATTAATTCAACAAGCCATCCGAGAAGCTAGAACCTCTACTCAATTAAGCCCCAACAAAGCTTCAGGTTGGGCTAATCTTGCTAATATCTACCGCCAATTAGTCAATTTTGCCGAAGGCGCTGACCAATTTGCCCAAGCTTCATATATTAGAGCTATTCAACTTGATCCAGCTAACCCCAGATTACGCTTAGAACTAGGCGGTCTGTTATATTCCTTAGAAGAATACAATCAAGCAATTGCTCGCTTTTCAGAAGCCATTCAATTAAAACCAGATTTTGCTAATGCTTATTACAATTTATCCAACGCCTACCAACAATTAGGCCAAATCCTTGAAGCTTATCAAGCCATGCAACAAGTCATCTCTTTAATTTCCTCTGACTCACCAGACTTTACCAAAGCTCGAGAAGAACTAAACACTCTTAAAGCTCAATTGCCTCAAACCGCCACTCAAGAAACTAAAGCAGATCAACCACCTCAAGATTTAACTGAACCATCATCACCACCATCTGCCCCCACTGGCTTTGACAAAATTGAAATTACTGAAGAAACTAAACCTACTCCTTCACCTTCCCCCGAAACTGATCCCTCTCCGCAATCTTAAAAGTCGCTCGGCAAATCGGGCACCGAATTGGCTCGCTTAACCCCTTGCTTTTATAAAACTCCTGCTCACCCACAGTAAAAGCAAACTCATCTTTACAATCTTGACAAACAATAATTTTATCTTTCATAACTCAGTGGACCCACCGAGAATCGAACTCGGAACTCACCCATGCGACGGGTACGGTATACCATTTACCTACAGGCCCTCATTGCTTATTATGCATTCTCACTATCTCTCTCTTCAGCTCTTCCAAATTCTCCTTAGTTATTGCGCTTATAGCTATCACTTTCTTTTTAGTTTTCTTTAATTTAGCCATAACTAACCTAATCTCACTATCTCTTAATATATCAATCTTGTTCAAAACCACTAACTCAGGTTTTGTCACCAGCTTTTTTGAATACTCTTCCAACTCCTTCCTAATCAACCTATAATCCTCTAAAACCATCTTACTTGACCCATCAATCACCTGCACCAATAAACTACATCGCTCCACATGCCGTAAAAACTCATCCCCTAAACCCTTACCTTTAGAAGCCCCTTCAATCAAACCCGGAATATCTGCTATTACCCAGGTCTTTTTCTGCCACTCCATCACTCCTAAATTCGGTTCTAAGGTGGTAAACGGATAATCAGCTATCTTTGGCCTCGCTTTAGTTAACACTGCCAACAAGCTTGATTTGCCAGCATTAGGTAAACCAATCAACCCCACATCAGCCAGCAACTTTAACTCCAATTCCAACTCCATCCCCTCACCTTTAGTTCCTTTTTCCGCTATTCTGGGTGTGGTTCTGATTGAAGATCTAAACTGCCAATTGCCCCGACCACCCTTACCTCCCCTAGCCAAACAGGCCCGCTCACCTGGCTTAGTCAAATCCACCTCCACCAACTTTCCCTTAGGCGTCCTATACCGCACCAGCGTCCCTGGGGCTACCTTTATCACTCTATCTTCTCCGTCCTTACCATGCTTTTTCGCTCCTCCACCAGCCTTACCCCTGCCTGCCTCAAATCGCTTCTGATACTGAAAGACCGCCAAAGTATTCAAATCTTTATCTACCTCAAGAAAGACCGATCCACCATCACCGCCGTCACCCCCATCCGGCCCGCCTTTAGCTACAAACTTTTCTCGCCTAAAAGATACTTTACCATCTCCCCCATCCCCAGCCTTAATAGTAATCTTGGCATAATCAATCATAGCTATTTCAAATAATTCAAGGGGTTCATCAACACTCCACCCTGTCTAATCTCAAAATGCAAGTGAGTCCCTGATGACCTACCAGTAGATCCCATCCTACCAATCACATCTCCCCGATTCACCGACTGGCCCACTCCTACCGAAACCCCCGCCAAATGACCATACAAAGTTTGAAAACCATTACCATGGTCAATGATTACCCGATTGCCATAACCATAGCCATCTGGCCAACCCGCCACCGCCACCGTACCTGAATCAGCCGCCAATATTCCTGGTCCTGACTTATTAGAAATATCCAAAGCCTTATGATACCAAACATACCGCTGAGCAATCTTACCCGCTGCTGGCCAGACAAACTGACCAGTGGCTGACACCACTCCGGCATCAGGCGTAGTCCGAGCTACATAGCGCTTTGGGTCCCATAACTGCTCTGCTGGCTTAACCCCATCCGGCACCACCAAGGCCTGACCCACCGCCAAAGCAAAAGTCTCATCATTAGCATAGTTGTTAAACGGCCAGTTAAGAATCTGCTGTGCATCCACATCATAACGTTTAGCAATCGAGTAAATCGTCTCTCCCCGCTTAACTTTATGAACCATGCCCGTCACCGGCGGAATCTCGATTTTCTGAGCTGGCTTAATTGCATCAATGCTCGCCAAATTATTCTGCCACCGAATCGTATCAATCGACACCCCAAACTTGTTAGCAATACTACTAACTGTGTCTCCTGACTGAACAATGTAGGTCACCACTGTATCTCGCGGCTTAACCGACACACTAGTAGTTATCTCCATCTCTCCCATCACCATTCCTAAGACTACTCCGCCCATCGCCTGCCCTTCTTCATGGCTAACCGCCTGACTAATTACCGGCGCTAACAACAACCCCACTAAAAACAAGCCAGTCATGCCTGTATGTAAAAACGGCCGGGTATACCGCCCTCGTTTAGTCACCAGCCCCTCCACCACCACTCCTTTACCTGCCTCAAACCCTTCTAAAAACTGCACCCCTCGCATCGGCAAATACCTACTGAGAAAACTAATAAACTCCCTGATCTCCCACCACCAGACTAATAAGGGGTGAGACCTAATTCTCTTGAAAATCGTTATTCTTGCCATCGCGCCTAATCCTAACAAACCCCCCTATTGAAGTCAAAATCACTATTTCTTCCCTTGTTTCTCTTTAGCTAACTGACTGCCTACTTTCTGCTTACACCGAGGGCAAATTGTATCTTCTGGATTAACCCCTGCTACCCGCGGTGTTAACTTAGAACAGGTTGCACACCGGGTTAACTCCTGACTCAAGGGCGTCACCTTCTTAGCAATCACCTCA
>Ga0114923_10003191_pt1 | contig 11067 bp, 11 predicted proteins | sample SumtaG_FD_89578 | JGI IMG/M metagenome (GOLD analysis project Ga0114923, IMG submission 89578) | Deep subsurface microbial communities from Indian Ocean to uncover new lineages of life (NeLLi) - Sumatra_00157 metaG | ecosystem: Environmental > Aquatic > Marine > Oceanic > Sediment | place: near...
AAAGAGCTGAACGATTTGTTAGCAACCGTCAAGAAAGGTATAGATGACCTCAAACAACCTATAGAGGATCTAGTTGAGTTCGAAAAAAGGCAGAGTGATGAAATATTACAATTTGATTCAAGCAATTTATCATTGTCACAAGAAATAACTTCACTAACTGAAGAAAAGGCTACTAGTGAAACTGTTCTTCAAAGAACTCAAGAAGAATATACTGAGACGACAGAAAAAAGGGTGAAACTTGAGACTAAGGTCAGAGAGTTATCAACAGAATTGGCTAATACAAAGAAACGGTTAGTAGCAGCAAATGCAGAACTAGCTGGTGAAACTGAAACTAATGAGAAAATATTAGCTGAAATAAGTACTATTGTTGTATCTATTGAACAAAAAGTTTTAGGAATTGAAAAGCAAGCAGAAATGGAAAGAGATGTCATACGAAAATCAAAAGGTGAACGTATGGCTCTTGAATTTTTGATAAAGAAAAACCACATTGAATTCAATGAGCTTAAGGTTATCAACTCATTAGACGGTAGAAATAATACTGATATGGCAACTATCTCAAAAATTACTGGTTTATCTGCAGCACTAATAGCAAAAACTCTAGAAGGATTAGAAAAAAGAAATTTGATCTCCTATGATGGTTCAACGGGAGCTATAATCGTAACAGGGAGTCTGAAGCTTTAGGAGGGAAAAAAATGACTGATTTTGTAAATATCCGAAGAAACATAATCGCTGAAAAAGAACGACTCGAGAGATTAGCAACCAGCTCAAATCAGAAAATAGCTGATACAATTAAAGAGCTTCAGAATGCAGTAGAATTTTTGGATAAAACTGAAGCCACTTTCAAAGAAATGTCTCAAAATCTTGCTGATCGTAAGAGAGATGAAATTAATTGCAAAGATCAAAGGAAAGAATTGCTTTCAAATATTGAATCATTGAAAGAAAATATAGAAAGAGTGCGAATTTCAATCAAAGATGAAGAAGAAAAAAACGACTCACATGAAAAAGACATCTCTCAATTATCAGCAGATCTTAGTAATACACAAAATGAACTCTCATCTATTCAACATAAAATTACAAATCTAAAAGAAAATAATGACCTAAAAACTCAAGAGAAAACTGATGTAACAGCTAGAATGGAAAACCAATTAGCTGAAGCTCAAAGAGTTCTAATTATTCTTTCTGAGGAAAAAGAAAAAGAAGTACAACTAAGTCCAATTTTAGATTTCCTTTTGAAAGAAGTAAGAATTGATATTCCTGAAGTAGAGATATTATCAGTTTTAGCCTATCGAAATCAAGCTATGGGGTTGGATGAATTGAAACAAGCGGTTTCAAAAACACCTCCAGTTATTATCTTAAAAGTAATAAGAAGCCTTGATAGTAAGGGTGTCATCAAATACGATGAGAGACTAGACACGATAGAGCTAACAACTAATTTAGTTTAGGATTGGATTCGACAAAATAGAATCCATTTTTTTATCTTATGATACACATAAAGACAGCAAACTTGATACATTAGATGGATTTATTAATATAATTCATGAATATGATTTCGTAGTAAAATATTGGCAAAAAACTAATTCATCATTGAAGAGGAAGATTTGTGTGAGTTTCTTAGCAAGACTATTCCGACAAAAAAAACAATTCAAAATCGCAGTAGTGGGATTAGATTCAGCTGGAAAAACTACCATGTTAAATTTCTTACGATTTGAAAAAAACATTGAAACATTGCCTACAATTGGTGTAAATGTTGAAGTTTTGAAAAGAGAGAATGTAAATTTAAGTATTTTTGATCTTGGAGGACAAATGCATTTTCGAACTCTTTGGGGAACATTGATGAGAGGAGCAAGTGCAATTATTTTCGTAATTGATTCTGCTGATATGGATCGGATAGAGGAAGCGAAAAATGAATTATGGAAAGTTTTACTTGATCCACAATATCCCGATGCTCCACTTCTTATTGTAGCGAATAAACAAGATAAAGAAGGAGCAATGCCTCTCGAGGAGATTGTAAGAGCTTGTAATCTGGATGACCCAGCAAAAATGGGTAGGCGCAGCTGGCATATTCAACCAACAGTAGCAACTACTGGACAAGGTGTTGAAGAAGCGATTAAATGGATCGTAATAGAATTAGATAAATTGTGATAGTTGGGGGTATTGTTGAATGGTAGAAATCTCAAGACCTATGATCCTTAGGATAGGAACACCGAAAGTTGAAAAAGATATCAAAAAAATACACAAATTGTTAGTAAGTGCAGGATACCAGAAAATTGAGGAAGGAAAGTACGCACATAATGCAGAACCTACACTTTCAGCATTACTACATTTAGATGCGATTAAGGATAAAGAAGGAAATACTTTGGAAGAAATTATTGAATTAATTCTTTCAGATGCTGATAGTTATGTCAATCAAACAATTTACAATGCGTTGGCAACTGTTTTTCCATTAGAGTTAACAAAATAAGTAAAACATTGTCCATTTCTATTCAGTCAATCATTTATTCTTTTATCTCAAGCAGAATTTTATAAATTGAACAGTGGAAACTGAATATAGAGATGCATTAGAACGTAATTAAGGTCTAGAAGAAAATGCCGGTAGATGATTTCATAATCTCATTAGGTATCGAGAGTACTGCACATACTTTAGGAATAGGTATAATAGATTCTAATGGGAAGGAGTACAGTGATGTAAAATCATCCTACATGCCCCCGTTTGGTGAAGGAATTCATCCTCGAGAGGCTGCGAGACACCATAGTAACAAGGGATCATCTTTGATTGAAGAGGCTCTGAAAGAAGCATCACTCAAACCAAAGGATTTAACCTTAATATCTTTCTCAAGAGGTCCCGGAATGGGTCCATGCTTGAGAACAGGAGCAGTGATCGCTAGATCTCTCTCTGGTTTCTATAATATTCCATTGGTTGGAGTAAATCATGTAGTTAGTCATATAGAAATAGGAAAAATACTAACAAAAGCTAAAGATCCTGTAATTCTTATGGTAAGTGGAGGAACCACACAAATTTCATCTCTTGTGGATGATTATTATACAATTTTTGGTGAAACCTTGGATATTTCAATAGGCAATTGTTTCGATAAATTCTCTCGAGAAGTAGGAATTCATGATTCAAATAATCCGTGGCCAGGACCTGTTTTTGATAAAGTCGCAGCAAAAGGAAAAGAATATTTTGAGCTCCCCTATAGTGTGAAAGGTATGAGTGTAAGTTTCTCTGGATTATTAACTGCCGCAATACGACTTGTTAAAGAAGAGGGCGTATCGATAGAAGATGCCGCTTACAGCTTACAAGAAACAGCTCTCTCAATGCTAACAGAGATAGCTGAAAGAGCTATTGCCCATACTAGAGCAAAGGAATTATTAGTAGTAGGAGGATTCGCTCGAAATAAAAGATTTCAATCAATGCTTCGAGAAATCTGTGAGGATTGGAATTTGAAAATGCTTATTTGCCCATATCGATATGCAAGTGATAATGGAACAATGATAGCTTGGGGAGGAATTTTACAATATAACGCAGCTGGCAGTCTAAAACCAGAAGAATCTTTGGTTTTACCTGATTGGAGAAGTGATGAGGTAAAAATTATCTGGTAAGAGCTATGATTCAAGTAAAAAAAATTACGAGTGGTTGTAATGATAATTAAAGTAGATATTCGAAAACCAAAGAAAGAGACAATTAACAAAGCTGTAGAGATACTGGAGAAAGGAGGTATCATAGTTTATCCTACGGAAACGGCTTATGGTTTAGGATGTGACAGTTTCAATATACAAGCAATTAAAAAAATTTTTGAAATTAAAACAAGACCATCAGATCAACCTCTTTCAGTAATTGTAGATAGTCTTGAAATGATTGAAAAAATAGCTTTTATGCAAGAAAATGCCAAGCTTTTGATTGAGAAATTTTATCCTGGTCCTTTAGTAATTGCTCTAAAAAAGAAAAGCCTTATCCCTGATGTTTTAAATAAGAATAGAATTGCTTTTCGCATTTCAAATAATGAATTTGTTCAAAACATTGTAAGAAAATTAGGAAAGCCAATTGTGTCAACAAGTGCAAATCAAACTGGCTATAAATCTCCATATTCTATTGATGCTGTATTAGAAACAATAACTGAAAAGGATGTTGATTTGATTTTTGATGCAGGATTATTAGAAAAAAACAAACCATCAACTATTATAGACTTCGTTATGCAATCTCCCCCACAGATAATAAGAGAAGGAGCTATATCTGCCAAAGAAATTTTTCAAACATTAAAAATAAAAGAAGAATACTGGGATCAACATATAACACACATAAAAGAATAATGTAGTAATTATTCTATTACTTCTTTGCCTTATCAGAAATTCCTTTTTCTGTGACAAAGAATACACATTCTCTATCGGGTAATCGTGAGGAATCATACATTCTAGCAATACGAGCTTGATCTCTACCTTTACGCAAAAGTACTCTTTGATGAGGTCGATGTGCCCAAGCAAAACCAAGTGCCGGATGAGGCGATTTATCAAAAAGACTTTCATCCATGGTAGCTATAACTTGATTTGTTACTACAATAGCAATATCATATTTCTTAATCAGTTGTTTCATTGTTTCAGCTAAGCGCATAATAGCTTGTTGTCGCGAAACTAATCTATCATCACCAATATATTCTGCTCGAAAATGAGATGCAATCGAATCAATTATGAATAATTTGATATTCCTTTCCTTAATTATCTGTTCGACATTCATAATTAAGAAGGTCAAATGATCCGAATTGTATGTTCTGGTTACAGCAATATTTCTTAGAAGCTTCTTTGGGTCTAAACCTTTGCTCTGAGCCATTTGTACTATTCTTGTAGAAGAAAATGTTCCTTCAGTATCAATATAATATACTCCTCCCTCTAAACCACCTTGTTCTGGAGGTAATTGAACATTAATACATAATTGGAAACACAGTTGGGTCTTCCCAGTTGCAAATTCACCAGATACTTCAGTTATTTCTCCAGTGAAAATGCCCCCTCCAAGTAGTTTATCTAATTCTGTTGAACCAGTCGTAATCTTTAAGCGCTTCTCTTCCTTTAACAATAAATCCGCAGCAGAAACAGGTTTTTGATCTATATTAGAAATTGCTTCAGTTATTATTGTCTTAGCAATTTCAAAGTCAATACCGGTTTTTTCAGATAATTCTTCAGGATTTAACCAACTAAGAGATTCAATAGTAGTATAACCCGCAGACTCTAATTTGTCTAGATGTTCCTTTGTTACTGATTGTAATTCTTCTAATTTCTTCTGGAACAAATCCTAACACCTAATAGCTCTTTTTCCCACACTAGTGTTTTTTTATAGGAAATATCTTCTTAATAACTATTTGTGATGCGAGGTATAAAATCCCACCTTATGCTCTCTAGGTTAAGAAAAGTGATTAGCACCAATAAAATAAACTAAACACTAAATGGTGGATAAAGGATTAATATTAAAATTGCAGTTATGACCATCAGAATAAAAATAACTGCCCACACTATGAATGTATTTCTTAAAGTATCCGGTTTGTCAAGTAGTCTTAGCCTTAACGAGATAGTAACCACAAACATGAAGAATGGTAGGAATACAATTGGAAAAACTCGCTCATTTAATTCTGTTCCAATTAAGAAGAATATCATTTCAAGGATTCCAACTGCTAACCATGCGAGAGATGCGAGATCCATAATTTTGATTTCGAGTGGGTATTCTCTCCAGGCTGCGAATCGTACAGTTTTCTTAGGTTTGGAAATTTCAGTGCTACTCATCGTTATTCCTCACTGTTTATGTTCTGTTCTAGAATCGAATTTTCTTTAATAATCTTTAAATCTTTTTATGGGATTTTCTTTTAGATTTTTTAAAGTATTATATTTCCCCACCAACTAATTCCCTTCTTCTTCTCAATCTATAGATAATTGTCCCTACAATGACAATTCCATAAAACGTAATTGTAATACTAAAGATTGTATTTTGATTAATGTCTTTAAGTGGAAGAAGTTCAGCATTTGTTTCCCTTAGCTTGAAGAAAACAGCCATTCTCCTATCAGTAACAGGTTCTATAAAATATCCAGCCATATAGAATAATACTCCATACCAATCACTACTACCATGTCTCGCATATCCATATAACAAAGTCATGTTTAGAGTGCTGCCATAAGTCCTGAACACAACAACCTCATAATATTTGTTTAATATTGAAATGGATTCACTTCTTGTTGTGGTAGAAGTATAATTCTGTATTTTTACCGTGGAATTAAACTCGAGATCCTGTGGGAAAACCCACATTATTGTTGGAACAATTTCTTCTGTTCTGTCGAAGAAGTAATCCCAAAACAACCAGATAATATAGGTGTTTTCTGTATCGATATCCAAATGTCGAGTAAGTAAGTCTTCACTTCCACCTGTGGTTTCATTATAGAAATCTAAAGGTGAAACAACTTCAACATGGAATTCGCCAAAAATATGGGTATCATCAAGCATTGTCAGGTATTCAATAGACAAAGTTCCTGAGGCAGCAATTATACTGCCTGTAGATTGTGTGATATCATAAAGTAATTTCATCCCGACAAATGGGAATAACTCCTCTTCTTCTTGAGCATTAACTGTCATAGGATTTGTCTCAACAAATTTGCTGGTTAAATCTACAAAGAAAATACAGAGTATGATTAGTGAAACCTTAATGGTTGTTTTAATAGGAATTCTATTTCTAACCAGCATGATATTACTCACATTCACAAATATACTTACTAGCTTGTTAGTATTTATTGTTTCTATTAACTTCAAGTAAAACAAAACAAATGTAATAAAGATTATTACCCGACTTTCCTAACAACTAGGAAGAATTTTAACTTCGAAATACAATTACTCTATAGCTTAAGAAAAATTATGAGGAAGTAAAATGGGCCCAATTATTAGAGTGGAGAAAGTATCAAAAATTTTCGGAAGATACATATCCCGAGCCAGAGTGACTTCATTACGAGATATTGATTTCACAATAAATAAAGGTGAAAGAATTTGTTTATTCGGTCCAAATGGTGCAGGGAAATCAACTTTAATGAAAGCAATAATGGGTTTAACAAAACCATCACAGGGCCAAATCTATATTAAAGATTATAATGTTCGATGGAACCCGCTAAGAGTGAAACAAAGCATAGGTTACTTGCCCTCTGAGTTAAATTTCTATCTGGATACTCCTTGTAAAGAATCTTTAATTCATTTTGGAATTTTGAGAGGTCTTTCCAGAAAAGCGGCAAAGCAAGAGACTGATAGGTTACTAGAATTAATTGGCTTAGCAAAATGGTGGGATTTACCACCAAAATTAATGTCCTCAGGTATGAGACAAAGATTTAGTCTTTCATTAGCAATTATAGGTGATCCTGAGATAATTCTCTTTGATGAACCAGTCGCCTTTATAGATGTTCAAGGAAAATTGAAAGTCTATCAATTAGTACAAGATTATGTTAAAGACAAAGCAAAAACAGTCATCATGTCCACACATAACATCCAGGATGCTTTAGTAATGAGTGATCGTTTAATCCTCATGGATAGAGGCCAAATAATAGTCGATGGACCAATTACAGAAGTTATTTCTAAACGGTGCAAATCTATGGAAATTATCTTATCACAAGACGCTCCCTCTAAAAAGGAAATTGTAAAAGTTATTGGAGAAGAAGATTTCGAGCTCTCGGGTAGAAAAATCTTAGTGCGATCAGAAGATGCTTTGCAAATTAGCACCTCAATTGTAAATCGACTCCATGAGAATAAAATCTCAGTATTTTCATTCAGACCCTTTGTAGAACAGAGAAGAACTAAAGCGGAAACGGAGGAATCTTCCTAGGTGATTAGTGATGGAAACAGATTCTCATAAACCTCAAAAAAAGAACTTTTTCAGTCGTTTATTTATGCAAATCACAGAAAGAAATCCCCTCCTAGAAATCAGAGAAACAAGTGAAATAGTAAGATACGAATTCAAAAGAATAATTCTAACATTAAAATTCTTCATTGCCTTATCTTTTGTTTTGCTTCCCGCAATAATATTCTTGAATTCAATAGCAAGCGATTATGAAGCATTACTACTAGATTTTGGAGTAGATGCATTTAGAGCGTTCAGCGCCGCGGGATTTGTGAATATTGGACAATTCCTCCTACAAATGATAGGAATTATGTTGACATTAGACAGTTTTGGAAAAGTAGCCGATGATAGTATGAAGAGATATTTTGCTTTGCCAGTAAGAAAATCTAATCTCTATATTGCTCATGCAATAACTGCATTTCTGGGGACCATATTAACAGGTCTACTTGGTATTATAGTTTTTAATCTAATACTCTGGATTTGGACAGGAGTCTCGTTAACATTCCTACTCATAGTAAAATCATTCTTTCTAATATCCGCGGGAGCATTTCTAGCAATATCGATAACCACTTTATTTGTTATAATTGCAAACTTTTTCGGCTTCGCAAGCTCAATAGCCATAGTTCCAACACTATTCATCTTCTATATTATTCCCTTCCTGGTGAATTTCGTAACATCTTTCGCTTTTGGTTTGCCAGAAGCGTATCAGTGGACGTTTATGTATCAGCTGGCAGTCGCAACGGATTTCATGATAGAACCTTTCATTGGTCTGCACAATAGTCTGGAAATGGTAGCAAATAGGAATGCCTGGTTAATAATTGGGATAATCAGTGGTGTCACACAAATACTATCACTAATTATCTTTGTTGGAAGTGAAAAATAAAAAAGAGAAGATAAAGAATCTAAGGTTTCGGTTTGATAAATTCTTTATCCATGAGCATTTTAGTCATATCTCGAGAGTACTTGATTTTCTCTTCAGCCATTTTATAAAGTTCTTTTTCTTCTATGATGACTCGAGCAATGCCTTGTTCAATTGCTTTCATACCAACAGCAGTAGCTTCAATGGGATAAACTTCCCATTGATCCATTTTTGGAGTAATGTAATCCTTAGTTAATCCATTCTTGACTGCAACATCAGTCAAAGCAAGAGCAGCAGCAACACACATTTCGTCAGTGATAGTTTTAGCTTGAACATCGAGAGCTCCACGGAAAATAGCTGGAAATCCTAAACTGTTGTTAATTTGGTTTGGAAAATCGCTTCTTCCAGTTCCGATAACTTTAGCTCCAGCTTCTCTTGCATCCCAAGGCCAGATCTCTGGTAAGGGATTAGCACAAGCAAAAACAATAGAGTCCTTGGCCATGTGAGATATCCATTCTTTCTTGATAGTGCCCGGTTGGGATTTAGCAGCAGAAATAATGACATCCGCACCTTTAGAGGCAACACCAAAATCACCAGATAAACCTTCACCATTGGTTTTTTGAGCTAAATCATATTTGAAAGTGTCATAATCTTTCTGTTCAACAATATCTGGTCGATCTTTGGTAATTATGCTTTTGGAATCACACATTACAATGTTCTTAGGATCAACACCTGCAGCAATGAGAAGATAAGCAGTTCGAGTATTCGCAGAACCAACACCAAGCATAGCGATCTTAACTTGGTCAATTTCTTTACCAACAAATTTCAGAGCACCAAGAACACCCGCTAAGACAACTGTAGCAGTACCCTGGGCATCATCATGAAAAACAGGGATCGTAACTTCAGGATCATTTCTTAGAGTTTCAAGGATTTTATAGCAATTAGGTTTAGAAATGTCCTCTAAGTTTATCCCACCAAAAGAGGGCTGCATAATTTTTACAGTTCTGATGATTTCATCAGGATCTTCTGTGTCAAGGCAAATAGCAACTGCATCGACACCCCCAAGGTACTTAAACAGAAGACTTTTGCCTTCAAAGACAGGATATCCGGCTTCTGGGCCTATATTTCCAAGTCCTAATACTCTTGTTCCATTGGAAACAACAGCAACAAAATTGCCTTTGTTCGTGTGTTTATACACTTCTTCTTTGTTTTCTTTTATAGCCAAACAAGGGGCTGCAACTCCCGGTGTATACCAGATACTAAAAGCATCAAATCCCCAAATAGAACATTTAGGAACGGTTTGCATTTTGCCCTTGTAAAAGGGATGGAGTTTCATAGCAATTCCTGCAGGCTTCTTAGCTTTCGCCAATAATTCTTCCTTAGTAACTTTCTTCTCTGTCAACATACTCCTCTACTAAAAAATTAAGTTATACAAATTGATAAGCTCTTACTCGTTAAAATATTAATCGCATAAAACCATAAAAGAAACAAGAAAATAAAAAGAAGAGCTTATATCGAAAAAAGAGAAATGCTTAAAACAGATGAGGAAAAGAACCAAATAAGCTAGGTATACGAGTCGAGGTAGCCTAGCCTGGTTTCGGATGTCCACGCGTGTTCATTCGCCAGAATGGGCGCCTGACTCATAATCAGATCAATGATAATCAGGGCCAGATTTGATGGGACATCAGGAGGTCGGGGGATCAAAGCCCCCCCTCGACACCAGTTCTTCTTTATTTCGATTTTTTATTTGTAGGTAAAAAAAAGATACCTTTTAATGTGATGTGTTTGCTAGTTCTTGAATGTAAAGAAAACATTTATACAAAAGTTGTAATATTTCGTTTTATACGTTTAAAATCGAAATTTCGGCAATGAATAGCAGGAGATTTGTTCCTTGATCGAAAAAGGTAATAGTGATCGTCGGAGAAGACGTAAAAAAAGAGTGGGTATTCCTCGAGCGTTACTTTACTTTTACTTTGATACCATGTGGATTAGTTTTTTCGAAGGATTAGGTGCTGAAGTAGTTCTTTCATCTGTTTCAAATAAGAAAATCAAAGACGATGGCGTGTTAGAAACTCTTGATGATGAGTGCTATTCTACCAAGCTTTACCATGGTCATGTATTAAATTTAGAAAACGAAGATCTTGATTATCTATTTGTTCCCAGATTTGCAAGTCGAAATAAACAAGAAGTTGGTTGTCCAAAATTTGTTGCTCTTGCGGATGTTCTCCAACACACTAAGGAGAATCTTCCACCAATTATTGGACCGTATTATAGTACTTCTCGAGAAAAACATGGTTTTTGGCGTCTTGTTGGAATTATCTTTGATATTGGTTTTAAATTCACAAAAAATCCCATACG
>Ga0114923_10003192_pt1 | contig 11066 bp, 8 predicted proteins | sample SumtaG_FD_89578 | JGI IMG/M metagenome (GOLD analysis project Ga0114923, IMG submission 89578) | Deep subsurface microbial communities from Indian Ocean to uncover new lineages of life (NeLLi) - Sumatra_00157 metaG | ecosystem: Environmental > Aquatic > Marine > Oceanic > Sediment | place: near...
GACCATGGGACCACCGCCCGTGGCCAGCACCAGGTCACACTGCTTCATCAGCTCTTTGCTGGCTTCCAGGGAGAGCTCCTCCACATTGAGTACCAGGTCCTCGGGCCAGCCGGCCTTTTTCAGGGTCTCCCTTATCCGATCAACTGCCATTTTATTGGAATCCTTGGCCCGTGGATGGGGCGCCATGATAATTGCATTCCTGGTTTTTAAGGAACTAATGGCCTTTACAAAGGGAGTGGCCTCGCCATTAGTAACCGGAATAAGAGCTCCGATCACTCCTACGGGCTTGGCAATCTTGACAATACCATTTTCCTTATCATTTTCAACTACACCTACGGATTTTTTGCCCTTCATATCGCGCAGGGTTCCCTTTATTTTAACCATGAGCTTGCCGTATTTACTGGCCTCATTACCCATACCGGTCTCTTCTACACAGAATTTAGCCAGTTTTTTAGCAAAGTCAGGCTGCACACCGGACCAGGCCACTCGCATGCATAATTCGTCAACCTGTTCCTGAGAGGCAAACTCTATTGCCGCCTGGGCCTTGCGCGCACGTTCCATAAGTCCCGCTATGTATTTTGCAACTCCATTTTGATCTGCCATCTTTTATATCCTCCATTTTATATATTTTTATCTGTAACTACTCGACCACCAGGGTATCGACATAGTCCAGAACCTCATCCAGAATAGCCAGCCCCTCTTTAATCTCTTCCTCGTTGATAATCAAGGGGGGTGATACGGAAACCATATTCTCGTGGGAATAGGTGCTGAAACCCTTCTGCCTCAGCATGCCCACAATTTTGGCCATTAGTTTTTCCGGGTCGATGCCATAAGGCACTAAAGCCTCTTTTGTCTTAGTATTTTTTATCAGCTCTATCATGCCGAAGAGCCCGATCACCCTTACCTCCCCCAGGGAGGGATGCTTTTTCTGCAGTTTTTCCAATTCAGCCTTTAACACCACACCCATCTTTTTGGCGTTTTCCAGCAGGCCCAGCTCTTTATAGACTTCAATGGTCGCAATACCCGCGGCACACCCCAGCAGGTGGCCATTGTAGGTTAGGCCGCAGGACAGCAGGTGATCGTCGAAGTACTCGCCAATCTGATGGCTGACAATAACCCCGCCGATTGGGGCATACCCGCAAGTAATGCCCTTGGCGAAGGTAATTATATCCGGATTTACATCCCAATTCATGAAGGCAAACCACTCACCGGTTCTGCCCCAGCCGGACATTACTTCATCGCAGACCATCATAATGCCGAACTCATCGCAGATATCCCTTACTCCCTTCAGGTACCCGGCCGGCGGAATAAGCACGCCATTGCTCCCGGTAACAGTCTCCAGGAAAATCGCGGCTATTTGTTCACGCCCCTCATAAGTAATCTGCTCCCGCAGTTGGTTCACATAATAACTGCTGAACTCCTCTTCACTCTTGAAATCAATACCCGCGCGGTAGCGGTAGGGATCAAAGAACTTTATAAAACCCGGTATACCCGGTTCACAGGCAAACCTTCTTGGCTCACCTGTCAGGTTTGCCGCGCCGTAAGTGGCGCCATGATAGGAGCGGTAACGGGAAAAAATCTTATGCCTCCCTGTAACCATCTTGGCTATCTTTATGGCATTCTCATTTGCTTCGGCGCCGGCATTGGTAAAAAACACCTTGGCCATATTATCAGGAGCTACTTCTTCGATAATCTTACGCGCCAGCTCAGAGCGTACATCAGCAGCAAAAGGTGGTGCAATATAGGGCATCCTGTCCGCCTGCTTCTTTATGGCCTCAATAACCTTAAGATTGTGATGACCGATATTCATATTTACCAGCTGTGAGGACATATCAATATATTTCTTACCGTCGGCATCCCAGAAGTAGATGCCTTCCGCCCGTTCCACAACAACGGGATTTAAAGTTCCCTGTACGCTCCAGGAATGCAGGTTGTACTTCTTATCCATTGCCCGAATTTGCTCTCCTGACATCTTTATTACCTCCTAAGCTTCAATTTTTTCATCAGTCATTATATACCCAATCAATACTTTTGTCAAATAATTATTAAAATTATAGTTGAAAAATATTAAAGGTGGCTTTCCACCAGACTTATTCGCTCCTTAAAATACTCCCTGCGGCGGTGGTTAAACTCACCCGCGTCGCCTCTTATGCCGATTGCCGCGGGCTTTAATTCCTCGAACTGCTCCTTAATCAGGGCCAGATAATCCTTCCAGCTCATATCTGCATGCACCAGCGAACATTACCAAAGCCACAACTCCTGGTAATCCAAACATATAAGTTCTTTCCTCTTCTTCGTCTCTTTATCCGCCCTCTTTACTAATTCCGCAGGAATTGTTATATTTGCCATCACAATAGTTAATGAGGTAGAAAACAATGTCACGCAAGTGTGAGATATGTGGAAAATCAACTGTAACCGGCAATAATGTGAGCCACGCCAAGAACAGGACCCGCAGAACCTGGAAACCCAACCTGCTCAAGGTGCGCACCATGATCGGCTCCACCAAAAAAACCATAAAAATCTGTACCCGCTGCCTGCGCAGCGGCAAGGTTGTTAAGCTTTAAATAACCCTGCCAAAATCCCGGTATCCACAACCCCCGTTCGAAAGGGAGTTCTCCCCGAAGGCTCGGTATAACCCTGCAGCCATAGGGGCAGAGGCAGGGGAATAAAGAGTCCGCTGCCTGTGGCCTTCCTGCCCAGCTCTATTACCCTGCCCTTGAAGGGCTCTTTGGATGTTTCCTGGAAGGTATCCCTGGATGTGTCGCTATCTGCGCCCACAGCGATCAGCAGATCATAGTCCTGCTTCCCTTGAGCAAACTTTTTTACCGCCAGGGAACGCAGCAGGCAGCCTGCATTCCTGGAGTTCCAAAAGAGAGTTGTGCAGACCTGCTCACCGGTCTTAAGCAGAGTTCCGAGCAGCCGCTTCTCCTGGCTCCGGCCGCTCGCCTTCACGAATTCTTCAGGATTTATCAATAGATCGAGGCGCCGTTTTTTACCTGCTTCGCTCTTAAACATCTCCACCAACTCATCAGGATCAGGAATAAGGCGACTGAAAAAACGATCGTAAAGTTTATCCCGGCGTGATACACCCCAGAGCTGCCAGCCATGTTTTTTGTGCATGGACAGGGCCTCGGTGAAAGCCACGTTATTGCTCTCCTCCAGGTTGCCGGCCAGGATCAGGGCCCTCTCTTCAGGTCCATAGTCCAGCGCTTCAAAGAGATAACCGCTATTGCCGCCCGTGGCAGGCAGCTCGGCCCAGGACTTATCAAGCTCCTGCAGACCAGCCGCCTCAACAGCCATACCATACTTTTCCGCCAGCTCCAGGAAAAGATCGATGGTTTCACCAGAGAGATAGGGGGAAATACGCATAAGCCCTTTATCCGTTTCGCTAATGTATTTTTTTACCAATTCACCGGCCTCGGAAATACTGATCTCTCTTCCATCCGGCAACAGCGGGTTAGCTGCAATTGGTTCATTCAAAAAGGTGTGCTCGAACCTGCCCTTGCGGCAGAGACGCCCGCCGCCGGTAAAACCGCCGCCTGCCAATCCGCCCCCAGGCGCAGATCGCTCCTTTACCCTGGTCAGGAGAGTGCCGTGATAGCGGTATTCCAGGGCACAGGCTACCGAACAGAGAGTGCAGAAATCCTCTTCCACTCTCTCCTCAAGGGGTACGGTCTTCCCTTCAGGATACTTCTCGGTAAGAGCGCCCACCGGACAGGTTGAAATGCATTGACCGCAACTGATGCAGAACTCGTCCTCACCAAAGGGCACATTGAATGAAGGAGCAACCTCGGATTTAAAGCCGCGGTAGATATAACCCAAAGCCCCGATACCCTGAACCTCCAGGCAAATGCGTATACAACGGCCACAGAGAATACATTTTGCCGGATCACGAATAATATAGGGATGGCTCTCATCTATGGGATGTCTCTGGATCTCTCCCAAAAAACGACTGGCTATAGCACCATAATCCTGGGCCTGCTCTTTCAGCTTGCACTCATGCACATCATGACAGCCGCATTCCATACAGCGGTCCGCCTCTCTCAACGCCTGCTCCCGGCTGTAGCCCTGCTCCAGCTCATTGAAGGAAGTCTGCCGCTTTTCCGGGTCGATCATTGCCATCTTCTCCCGCAGTATCCGCGGTTCATCCTTTAATTCCTCCGCAGTTACCTCGCCGAAATCATCTTTACGGCTTAAAAACTCCTTTGCGGGCTGTCTATTCCTGCCCTCCAGGTAAACCATAATTGAAGAGGCGGCGTACTTTCCCCCGGCAATTGCCTGAATGGCAATGTCCGGACCGGTAACCAGGTCGCCGGCAGCAAAGAGCCCTGGAATCGCTGTCTCACCGCTTTCCTCATTACAAACCAAATAACCGCGCTCATCTAGTAAGCCATCAATATTTTCCAGATAGCGGGTCTCTGAATACTGGCCGATAGCAGCGATTACATTATCTATGGGCTGGTCAAACTCCGAGCCTTCAACCGGTATGGGCCTTCTTCTGCCTGAGCTGTCGGGTTCACCCAATTCCATCTTTATCAGGCGAATAGCGGCTAGTCCCTGATCTGAACCCTGAATACTCACCGGCGCTACCAGGTAAAAGATCTTTACTCCCTCGTCGATAGCCTCATCAATCTCTATGCTCGCAGCCGGCATTTCATTCCTGGTTCTTCGGTAGAAAAGATATACTTCCCCGGCACCGAGGCGCAGCGAGGTACGGGCTGCATCAATGGCGGTATTACCGCCGCCGATTACCGCAATTCGTTTTCCCAGGACAACCTCCTTGCCCTCGGCAATCTCCTTTAAGAAATCGATGCCAGAGAGCACTCCCGGCAGCTTCTCTCCTTCAACACGCAGGCTGCGGCTCTTCCAGGCGCCCATGGCTAAAAGTACGGCATGATAATCACGGCTAAGATCGGCAAGCTCTAAATTATCTCCCAGGCGCAGGCCGCTCTTAAGCTCTACACCCAGTCTTAAGATGGTATTGATCTCCAGATCCAGGGTTGCCTGGGGCAGCCGGAAGTCAGGTATGCCGTAACGCAGCATACCGCCGGTCTTTTGCTCCGCCTCAAAGATGGTAACCGCAACCCCCTGCTGCACCAGGTAGTAGGCTGCCGAAAGTCCGGCGGGCCCCGCTCCAACAATAGCAACCCCTTTGCCATTCTTAAGTGCCAGAACAGGATCAAAACCACTGTCAGAGAAAAGATCGAGATCCGCCACGTAACGCTTAAGCCAGTCAATTCCCACCGCTTCGTCAACCAGGTTTCGCCTGCAGGCATCCTCGCAGGGCCGGGGACACACCCGGCCGCAGACTGACGGCAGGGGATTATCCTTCTTGATCAGCTCCAGGGCTTCCCGGTATTTTTTATTGGCTATGAGACCGATATAACCCTGTACATCGATATTGGAGGGACAGGTCAGGGTACAGGGTGGCTTGCAATCACCATAATGGTTGGAGAGCAGCAGCTCCAGCGCCATTTTTCGGGCGCTGCGGATATCAGCGCTGTCAGTGGTAATACGCATTCCCGGCTGTACCTTAGTAGCACAGGCCGGCATAAAACCTCTTGCATCCTCCACTTTTACCATGCAGACCCAGCAGGAACCGTAAGCTTCAAGGCGCGGATCGTGGCAGAGCGTGGGGATATCTATGGCGTGCTCCTCAGCAACCTCAAGAATAGTTGCTTCTGGTGTTACTAAAAGCTTCCTTCCATTGAGCTGAATATTTATCAAGGCGGTGGCTAAAGAATTATTCAACATTACTCTCCTGTGGTTATCTCAATTGCCTGAAATCTGCACGCCTCGAAACAGAGACCGCACTGGACGCATAGCTCCTGATCTATGGTGTGGATCTCTTTTCTCTCACCCTCTATTGCTTTGACGGGACATACCCGGGCACACAAAGTGCAGCCTGTACATTTATCAGCCACAACCTGGTATTTAATCAGCGCTTTGCATTGCAGTGCGGGGCAGCGTTTATTCTTGATATGCTCCTCATACTCGCTGCGGAAATACTTCAGGGTAGTCAGCACCGGGTTGGGCGCGGTTTGCCCCAGGGCGCAGAGCGAGGATACTTTAATCTTAGCGGACAGCTCCTCAAGCCTTTCAAGATCCGCCATCTCTCCCAGGCCGCCTGTTATGCGCTCCAATATTTCCAGCATCCTCCTGGTGCCCACCCGGCAGAAAGTGCATTTACCGCAGGATTCGTTCTGGGTGAATCCTAAAAAATAAGCCGCCACATCAACCATGCAGGTGGATTCATCCATAACCACCATGCCGCCTGAGCCCATAATAGCTCCGGTGGCAGTAAGGGAATCATAATCCACCTGAACATCTAAGAGGCTTTCCGGGATACAGCCGCCCGAGGGACCGCCAAGCTGAACCGCCTTGAACTTTTTATCAGCTAAAATGCCGCCGCCGATATCAAATATTACCTTGCGCAAGGTCACACCCATGGGCACTTCAACCATGCCGCCGCGTTTTATCTTACCGGCCAGGGCAAAGACCTTAGTGCCCTTGCTTTTTTCAGTTCCTACCTGGGCGTATTGTTCGCCTCCCATACGTATAATGGGCGGTATATTAGCCAGGGTTTCCACATTATTAATATTAGTGGGCGCATCCCAGAGGCCGCGCTGCGCCGGAAATGGCGGCCTGATCCGGGGCATTCCCCTTTTGCCTTCTACAGAGGCCATTAACGCCGTCTCTTCACCGCAGACAAAGGCCCCGGCCCCCTCTTTAAGATGCACCTGAAAGGAAAAATCGCTTGCCAGGATATTGTTGCCAAGCAAACCCTTCTCTTCAGCCTGGCTGATGGCAATGCCCAGTCGCCTTATTGCCAGAGGATATTCGGCCCGTACATAGATGTAGCCCTCATCCGCGCCGATTGCATAGGCGCCGATTGCCATGCCCTCCAGCACCGCATGGGGATCCCCTTCCAGCACGGAACGGTCCATAAAAGCCCCGGGGTCGCCTTCATCGGCATTGCATACCAGGTACTTTTTTTTACCCGGAGCAGCGGCTGCAAAGCCCCACTTCAAACCGGTTGGAAAACCGGCGCCGCCGCGGCCCCGCATCCCGGATTTTTTGATTTCCTCGACAACCTCCTGCCGGCTCATTTCCTGCACAGCGCTGCGCAGGGCTGAATAGCCCTCTGCTGCCAGATAATCATCTATAGACTCCGGATCAATTACCCCGCAGTTGGCCAGTGCTATCTTTTTCTGGTGAGCCAGGTAACCGTAATCTTCAGGAATAAGGTGTTCTTCTACCGGAGCCTCACCGGCAAGATGAGCCGCCAGCACCTGCTTTGCCCCCTGCTCATCGAGGTCGCCATACAGGAAATGTTCGCCGTTAACCAGGCGCACCTCCATTAAGGGTTCACGGTGACAGGCACCGATACAGCCGGTTGAGATTACCGGTATCTTCAAGCCCTTCGCCTTTATCTCAGCAATCAAAGCATCATGTACCACCCTGGCCCCGGCAGCTATACCGCAGGAGCCCAGACCCACTAAAACTTCCCGCACCATTATCTATACTTCCTTAATGCTGTTTTCAATTTTTTTCCGGTCAGGCGGCCGTATACTTCATCATCTATCATCATTACCGGCGCCAGTGAACAGCAGCCCAGGCAGGCTACCTGCTCTAAAGAAAACAAGCCGTCTGCTGTGGTCTGGCCGGGGACAATGCCGAGTTCATTCTGCAGGGTGGTATCGAGAAGATCCACTCCTACCACATGGCAGGCCGTGCCGTGGCAGATCTTGATGGTATGCTTGCCGGTCGGCTCAAAACGGAACTGGGCATAAAAGGTGGCTACACCGTATACCTCGGCCGGCGACTGCCCTGCAGTAGCTGCAATTTGCTGCATTGCATGCTTTGGCAGATAGCCGAGAAGCCCCTGGGTTTGCTGGAGCAGGGGGATCAAGCTCCCCTTTTGCCCCCGCCATTCATCGAGCAGCAGCTTGAACTTCTCTTTCATAGATTTTTACCTTTCAATATATTATTAAGGGAAAAAATATTACGCTTGACTCTAACATGTTTGAAAAGATTTTTGCAAGATTGCGCTTAGAAAAAACAGGGCCGATTAATCATGCAGCCGGATGCATCTACCCGGCCCATATTCCAGGTAATGAATAGGTGCTGAGGACATCTCTGATTAGTATAGAAAGCCAAAAAGATATAAAGTAATTTTGTTGCCAAAACCTGTCTCTATATCTGCAGAAACAATCCAGGAATTATCAATATTGACAATTTGTCTCTTTCCTTTACTTTTGCCGCCTATTTCGAAAAAAGAATTGTTGATTGTTGTTTTTCCTACACCTCGGGACTCACTTATCCTTTTATTTCATTATAGATCTGTTCGAAATTATCCTTTGACGTATTCATACCCAGCCCTGTAAGTCGTTCATACAGTGCTGTTTTACACTTTTCCTCTTCTATCGATTTATACTCGGCCAGTAACTTATCGATCGCTTCCTTTCCGAATAAAAAGGAAAAGGCTTCCTGCGAAAAATCCTTTGTCCGTCTTTTATCCGCCCATTTGCCGAGGAATTCGTAGATGATCCCCCCGGCCAACATCGGCAGGACTATCAACGTAACCAGAGAGTAGAATGAATTAAGCAGCCTGATATGTTTAGGGCTGAGTGTCTTGTTGAGGAAAGCGCCCAAAATACTCTGGTAATTCTCCACGTTTATTCCTGTTGAAAAGCTTATTCCTAATCCCTTTCCTATCTCCCTCCCGAATTTTGGCAGAAGGATGTAGTCAAAGGCAATAAATGACCCTACGATAATCACAAAAAGCAATCCCACTCTTAATCCGTAAGAGAGGCCGTTCTCTGCGGTCAGGCTTTTAGGGGGCCTTGAAAAGAGAGGCCACTGCTCCAGCACCTTTCGGGAGAGGCTGCCGGCAGCCTTATCGATGATTGTGCTGTTGCTGATTTTTCCCAGAAAGAATGTCTGCGGTCTTCCCTCCCGTTTGTACACAGCACAGAAACCGCTCTCTGGTTCTTCCCTCTTTTTTTCAAGGAAATATGGAAATGCAAAATTGTTTCGTTTATAAACGGTCCAGCTTCCCTTACGGCTCTTTATTTCATACTTTTCGTCTGTATAGAGCTCGGGCAGCAGCTTATCTGCCTGCTCCTTTGCCTCTATGTTCTCGGTTGTAGGCCGTAAAGATTCACGGATGACCTGAGCGATATTCTTTTCAATTTTCATAATGTGTACTTAAATTAAGGCAGTCCTATTAGAACGTGATCAATAATACGCCATTTACCGTTCCTCTTGGTTAATTGAAAAATATCTTGCCAACCCCATTTGTCCTGATCCAATTTACCTGAAATCGTGTATATCGCTTTACCGGGCTGGCTTTCAAAATCTCTTTGAGGTCCTGAATAGACAATACGTCCATAGTAGTCCCCTTTGTCGAACCATTCCTGCTGCTGAATCCTTAATTCCTTAATACCCCGAATAGTTTCTGCAACACTTCCGTCTGCTTTCTTTGAGGTATGCACGAATTCAGGCCAGTAGGTATCAATGAATGCCTCAATGTCCTCTGCTTGCAGAGCCTTTACCCACTTGTCAACGACAGCATCTATAGCCGCTCTGTCTTCAGGTGTAATCCCTTTGGGTGCGGTGGCGCAGGCGAATAATAGTAGTATAACAAAACCGCTGGTTATGATTTTTTTCATCGCTTCCTCCTTCTAAGAAGCTACCGGAGCATTCCTCTAACAGCTTCATTGCACATATTAAAGTAATCATCCTCAGTTTCGGCTGTGGCTACGCTTGATGCCATAATCTCCCCTGTTTTAACCGAGATGAGCTTTATATTCAAGTAATGCTTTGACCCGACTTTATAAAGGGCGCCTATGGAGATTGCATCGGCTCCCGCCAGCCTGCCGATTTCGATTGCCGTGCTCTGGTCGGTAATATCCTCTCTCTGGAATTCATATTCTTCCAGGATTTTTGATATATCCTGCTTTTCCATAATCTTTCCGATCCCGGTATTTACAAAAGCGTCTATTACAAAGCTCACCAAAGCAGCGGCCGTTTTTTCCTGATCGCCCTCTATTTTAATGCCCACAACAGCTATGCGGCTGTCACTGAGCTTGCGCTGAGCCTCAACCTTCTCCGCTTCGCGTTCTTCCGGCTTTTTTTCCGGTTTCCGTTCAACCACTCCTTCTGCCTTTCCGGCTACTACCCTCAGATCGTCCACCCAGTACTCATCATGACATTCGAAGTTGAGGTGCCCCTGGAAAGGAAGCCTCTCGTCAAGTTTAAGCGTTTCCATAAGCCTGCCGTCTATGGAAATGGAAAAACGATAATCCTCAATAGCAACCCGAACATCATACCACCGGCCGGTTGTAAAGTTGGCCGGTACTCTAACAAGATCTTCTTGTCCGGCTACTCTTGTCCAAATGAAAAACGCATCATCACAGAAAGACGCTTTAACTCTGTCAGGGTGCATCCAGAGAAAATTAACGTCGGCAAAAGCTCCCTCTTTTTGGTACCTGTCTCCGAATTTGATCCTGAAAGTTGTTATTGAATTATTGCCATAGACCTCTTTTAGCCCAGCATGAGCTGCCTCACCATCCTTTATCGCCTTAAGGTGCAGCACACCATTGCTTATTTCATTGATTTTCCCCGGCGGTTCAAGAAAAAGTCCGCCGTCATCCCTGGAGAAGTCCGTTTCGTAAACCAGCTCCATGGCCTCACTTTTTTCATGTTCTACAGAAGCGCAGCTCACAATAGCCAAAGCTATAATGACAGTTATAATTACATTCAACTTTGTCATTTATTTTCCCTTATACTGTTGTATCCAGGTTTTGTAGTCCTATATCTTTGCCTCATTAAATATTAATCCCTATTGCTTATAATTATAAAACACAAATATATATCTGTAAAGGAAAGGTATTAATTTTTACCAAGCAATATGATATAATTTTTTCCTTGACCCTATACTAATTCAGGCTGTCCGGTAACCACTTTTTAAGAAAACCAGTATCCCAGAATAATCTAAGATAAGAAAATTAAATGAAAGAAACTCTCTCAATTACCTCTAACCATCAATTATTTTCAAGACA
>Ga0114923_10003193_pt1 | contig 11066 bp, 5 predicted proteins | sample SumtaG_FD_89578 | JGI IMG/M metagenome (GOLD analysis project Ga0114923, IMG submission 89578) | Deep subsurface microbial communities from Indian Ocean to uncover new lineages of life (NeLLi) - Sumatra_00157 metaG | ecosystem: Environmental > Aquatic > Marine > Oceanic > Sediment | place: near...
ATTTACACTGGACTTTATGCTATCGATATCCCTGGATATAGCCAGGGTTACTGTGGTGCCTGATTCCACCCTTGTCAGGTCAATTGTGATCCCGCTTATGGCGTCATCAATTAAATTGCTGCTTCGTGTGACGGCAACCCCGTCTATTTTTAAGTTTGCATCCTGTCCGGCCGTAGTTTCCATAGTATAACCTTCGGTAGTTGCCGTAACTGTGCCAAAGTCAAGCGTTCCACCGCCTTCGTTATTTGCTATTATATTGACGCTTAATTGACTATCTCCAGCAGTGTCATCGGTTATTACGATCTTTCCCGTAGAAGTATCTACAGCTGCGCTGCCTGTGGTAAGTCCAAATACTGTTTCTATCTCATCAAGTAAGCCTTGGATAGTTGTGGTGGTTACATTAGATATTGTGTAAGATCCTGTAACAGTATTTCCGTTATGGTCTGTTCCTGATATAGTGATTGTGTCATTAGCGACAACATTGTTTGAGTCACCACCAGTATTTATCTTTCCGAAATTTGTGGTGGTGTCGATAAAAGTTCCTGTTCCTGCGGTGGTCTCTGAATTTGATGTAAATGCGGCATGCACCTCATTCATACTACCGTTAGTGCCTTCCAGGATGCCCAGGGCTTCAAGTACGTTATTGTTGTCTGTAAAGGTTGTAGTACCGCTAATATCAATATAATATGTTGTTACGCCATCCGTTGTCGTACTTTCAACGGTAGCAGTTACATCGGTAATACTATTGATATTGCTGGCAATAGTAGTTAGAGATTCTGTAGAAAGGTCTATGGTACGGTTGTCACTTCCAATAGTAACTGTGCCGCTCTGGGCGCTTGTCAGGCCAAGCAGGGAGCCAACGGCAGTGTCGCTATTGGATAGTGCATCGGATTGTGCGCCATCGCTTGTGGTGTTTTTAATGGTGGTACTGCTGGTCGTGAATCCCAGTGTCTGGAGTATGTCTTCTGTAGTTTCGGCTGAGGCGTCGAGTATGCTGAATTCATCTTCGCCTGTGTTGTCGCTTGTAAGGATCAGGCGGTTGTCAGTGCTTGAGACTGATATAATGGATGCCGTTACGCCGGTTGCGTTAGTGCCGGAGTTGGCATTGTTAATCGTTGCGGCAATGTTTTCCAGCGAATCTGTTGTGTCAACACTTATTGCCTTGCCGTTTATGATGAACTCACCCGAAATACCTAATGCTGTATCATAATCCGTATAACTTTGTGATGATAGCTTCCTTGCCTGCGCCAGCTGAGATGATGATGCAAATTCTATTGTGTGGGTACCGGGACTGGCGTCAGTCGTGGTTGAGACCGAAAGAAGGTCGCTGGCGTTAAAGTTGGTTGAGTCGGTAGTTGTTACAGGCTTAAAGATATTGAATGTGTCAATGTCTCTAAGGATGTCTGCTTTTGATTGAAAACTTGATAGTTGTGTGTTAAGAGATTGATAAGATGACAGTTTGTCACTGTATGTAGTCTGATTGCTGGCGACGACGTCAATGCGCTTTCTGCTTACGGTGATAAGCTGTTCGATTATGGTTGCAGTGTCAAGTCCGGAAACTAAACCACTAACGTTGCTCGTACCTGCCATTTAACCTCTCTCCTCGATTTCGTCTGAATATTCATTGATTAGTCTTTCCAAGGTTTTCTTACTGGTTCTTTTTGCCTTTTCAATTTCTTCTGTGGTGGCGTATAAGTTGTACCAGTTAAGAAAGTTCTTTTTTTCCAATTCCTTTTCTGTCATAATCATGATAATATTCACCTACAGACGAGTTAGCAATATTTGTACCAAATATATGGTAAATTTCTGCCACATCTAAAGATTTGAACAACAGCAAGTTATGATACGGCAGTTTAAGTATTCTGATACTTTAAAAAACTTATATATAGGTAATATTTGCACACATCGTGATCTTTTTTCCTACCTGATTTTAGAGCTTATCAAGGTCTGTTCACAAAACCCTTGTCCTAATTAAGACATCAGGAATAAGTTGGTGAATCCTCAATTCGGGTATATAAGAAAAGGGAGGGTAAATGTATTATCTACCCCCCCCTCCCCATTTTGCATATGATGCAAAAACCTTGATAAGAATTTGCAATGCTTAACCAAGCACACCTAATATTGCTGTTGGCGCCAGGTTAGCCTGCGCAAGCATTGCTGTACCAGCCTGAAGCAATATCTGGTTCTTAGTGAAGGCTATCGTTTCAAAGGCGAAATCAGCGTCTCGTATTACAGACTCGGCAGCGGTTAAGTTTTCAACACTGGAAGCAATCGTTGCTATGGTATATCCAAACCTGCTTTGTGCAACACCTATAGTTGCGCGCCTGTCTGCCAACGTGGAAATAGCAGCGTCAACGTCAGTTAAAGCGGTCTGTGCGCCAGATTGTGTAGTAAGATCAAGGTCTATGTTCAATCCAGCTGATCCCGTAGTCATGTCACCTAAGCTGAAAGAAATCCGGTCGTTTGCGCTATTTTCACTACCTACCTGGAATGTAGAAGAACCAAGGGCTCCTGTTAGCATAGTACCAGTAGTAATGTTGGCGTTTTGGTCGTATTCGGAATTAACCGTAACGCTTATACCAAGACTTGAGAAGTTTAATGTTTTTGTTTCGCCATCTTCCAAGTCTGTATCATTGAAAGAAACTGATATGGCCTGTGTAGTAGTTCCATCATCGATCGTCATTAACTTAGCGGTAGCTGTGGTAGTTATTGCAACATTGTAAGTTGTATCTGCACCCGCATTTGACACGTCAACAGAGTTTACATCAAAAGCACCACCTAATGATCCATAAACTGATACAGAAGTGGTTCCGAAGCTGCCATCGATCAATGACGAAGATCCGTATCTTGTTGAGTTAGCAATTCTGTCGATTTCTGACTCAAGGGTATCTACTTCCGAGGCAATGTTAGCACGGTCGCTGGTAGAAGTGTTAGCAGATGCAGCCTGCGTTGCGAGTTCCTTCATCCTGGAAAGAATGTTTGCTATCTGGTCCGCACCACCTTCTGCAACCTGTAATAGAGCGTTTCCTTCGCTTGCGTTTCTTGAGGCCTGTCGCAAACTTCCTATTTGTGCTCTAAATTTCATTGACTTAGCAAGGCCTGCAGCGTCATCAGCAGCTCTGTTTATCCTGAAACCTGATGAAAGTCTTTCCAAAGATTTTGAAAGAGACAAGTCAGATATCTGCATTTGCCTGTGTGTGTTTAAGGCGGCAATATTGTTTTGTATTCTTAAACCCATTTTTAAAATCCTCCTTGATTTGTGAGGAGCTTTTCAACTACTCAACACGAGAACCAATTTTAGAATTTTTGCTGATTTGACCTCCCTGCCAACTTAGCATAAAACCTAAAACCAAAATAAAAACAGTAAATAATAAAACTACTAAAAATACACTTCTTTCCTCAACTAATATTTCTCACCTCCCTTTTGCAGTAAAATTGCCTAAATTGGTTGTATGGGTAATGCTTACTGAGGTTATTATCGGTTGTGGAAGGGAAGACTTTAGCGGATTTTCTATAAAAGTGGGATTTCAGATTGTATTATGTGTCTGTGGTAAAGGGACCTAGGTCTTTAGGGAGGAGAATCGAGGTGAAGCGGAGGACAATTGATAATTGGCAATTGAAAGGTTGTGCTCTTGTTATCGATTTAAATCATTAGGACATGAACTGTTGTATCGTATCAAAAGAAGGGGGGGGGGCAGGTTACTATTTTCGGGTAACACCTAAGTAGCTTGTAATTGATTTATGGCTTTTGTTTCGGTTTTATTTGGAGAACCGAGGACCAGCAGTGTAGCAATTTCAAAGGAAAAACTTGCCAGAAGTTCCTTTTGTTGTTTCATCAGGGTTATTCCAATATTGGTGTAGAGTTTGCTTAAATCGTGTATACTGTCGATCGTAATATTTCTGGGAAGATTAAGGCATTTCAGTAATTCGTCACAACTCGTTACGCAGCCTTCCGGATCATTCAGGGATATATAAATCTTACTCAGCGCAAGATTGGCCTCTAGCACGTATTTATCTAGCTTTAATGTGTTTAAAAAGCATTCCTTTGCTTTAGTATAGTTTGACTCATCTAAATATAAAGAACCTAACCTTACGAGCGCTTCAGCGTGTTCCGGTTTCGTTTTTAGTATCTTATTATATATATCTTTTGCCTGTGCAATTTCTTCTGTTCCCTCAAGTGAGATACCCAGGTTATATAAAGCGCCAACATGTTGTTGGTCTTTATTGATGACTGACTGAAACATATTAATTGCTTCACTGAACTGGTTTTTCTTCAAAAGAAGTAGTCCGGCACGATATTGTGCAAATGTTTCATCAGGGCAACACGCCAAAATCTTTTTAAAATGGGTTAAAGCTTTGTCTGGTTTTCCGGACTTTTCATACGTTTCAGCAATATAGTATAGAATATCCCTGTTATTGGGATCGGTTCTAAGCCCGTTTCTGAAAAATTTTTCAGACAGTTTTAGATTTTCTTGTTCCAGAAAATATTTTCCGATTACGAGATAAGGTTCCCATTTATTATCAGCGCAATTTATAGCGCTGTGTAGGGATTGAATTCCCTTGTGTTCTTTGCCCTGTTCATAATAGACGATAGCCATTCGTGAATGAGCTAACCAGTCGTGTTGAAGGTTATTGTATGGTATAACCAAAGCCTTAGTCGGGTTTGATTCGATAATTCTTAATAACTTTAAGTACTTTTTTGTGGCCTCAATACATTTATCCTGATCTTTTTGTATCAGGTATATGGAAGAAAGTAGACAGTAGGCATCTACGTAATCGGCGTAAAAATCAATTGCCTTTAGGGCATATTTCTCGGCATTGGCCAGGTCTTTCTTACGATAAAAGGCAACGCTTGCTGTGTAGTAAGTAAGAAGTTGAGGTTGTACATTGCTGTTTTGTTGTTCAAACAGCCTGATTGCCTCAAGGGCTTCACGGATACATTCGTCGTTTATTTGTCTATTTAAGTAAGAAGTGGCCAGATAGTGACGGGGGATGGGGTTTTGGGGATCATTTTTGATTTGCTTTCTTAAAAGGGTCGAGGTTCGTATAAACTTTTTCTCCATTTGCTCATCGCCCTGATTGTATCCGTAATGATATATTTTTATATTGGCTTTTTTAGTAAGACCTGAATACTTCAGGGCATTATGAACTATTCCGTCATAACAGAAACCAAGATGATTTTTGAACAGCCTTTCTGAATTAGAGATTGAAAAGTTCTTGCCCCCAACAGGTCTGTTAAGCACGGGTAGATAAATCATGTTTGCGTCATTCTCCTTGATAACGTCTTTTAATTTATGGGCATCTTCCCTGTCTACTTCCTCATCAGCGTCGAGTATGAGAATCCAATCACACGTTGCGTATTTGAGTGAATAGTTTCTGGCCTTGCTGAAGCTATTTTCCCATGCATGATGGTAAATCTTTGCGTTATATCTTTTAGCAATTTCGATAGTGCTATCAGTTGATCCCGTATCCACGATGATTATTTCATCGGTGTGGTTCTTAATGCTTTCCAGGCACATGGGGAGAAACCTTTTCTCATTCTTTACTATCATACAGAGTGAAAGAGTTGGATTAGTATTGTTCATATTATTCACACTTCTTATTGTGGGTATTCCACTTATGTTGTTATAAGTTTTGTAATGTGCAATTTATGACTAAACATTTGCTGTGTCTATTGATTGAATATGTTTCAAATCTTTGTATATATTAAAGGCTGTTTCGGCAGCCTGGACATCGTGTTTTTCTTTAAGTTTTGCACCTATTACGGTGAAAAGATTTGCCAGGTCGGATATATCTTCAAGTGTTATGTTTCCCGGTATGTTGAGGATATGCAGCAGTTTGTCACAATCTGCAATGACGTCTTCAAGTTTTCCCTGAACAATGTTGACCTTGCAAATGAGTAATCGGATGTCAAATAAAGTTGGTTCTGTATCAACCGCCTTTCTCCAGAAAAGGACAGCTTCTTGCATATCTTCTTTTAGAAACCTGACATGACCTGTTTTAACCAAAACATCTATATCTGTCTCGTTAATGTGAAGCAGCTTCTTATAAGTTTCTTCTGCCTTGTCAAGGTTGTTATTTTCCATGTAGTAATTGCCCAGGAGCTTGAGGCAATATTCAATCTCGGTAGATTCCTTCAGGGCCGTGTCAACCTCTATTTTACCTTTTTTATCCTGACCACTTGATAGATAATAAAATCCGAGCAGCAGATGTATCTTCCATTTATGGCCGATGGTATGTGAAGTGAAGGTATTACTCTTCCCAGGGTGTGCTGTAATACTATCCCATAAATTCAGGTAATCTTCTGAAGTCTGAAGAAATCGGTTATATTCCTTTGAATCATAATAAATGAGGGAAAGTATGCAAAGGCCATCTATGAACTGATCATCTATTTCTATGGATTTCAGAGCATATATTTCTGCTTCTTTTAAATTCTTTTTCTTAAGATAGGCGGAACTGATAGCGTAGTATGAATCTAGGAAGTTTCTTAAAGTAAGGTTTTTTTTCTTTGCAAGTTCCAGCGTTTTTTTGCCTTCTGCGATAGCCTCGTCATACATACCTTTACCTAGATATGAAGTGCTGAGGTACATGTGTGGAACAGGATTATGTTCATCCCTTTTTATCTGTTCCTTTAACAATGTACTGGTGCGCATAAACTTCTCTTCCATTTTATCTTCAGAAAGATTATATCCATGATGGATGATGCTCAGCGAGGAATCAAGACGTTTTCCATAACATCTTATGATGTTATGGACAGTTCCTTCATAATGTGTTCCATTAAAGTTTTTAAAAAGACGTATCATGTTTGCATAAGACTCTTGTGTAAAATCTTTATACTTGTTTTCAATAACAAAAGAGATAGTTTCGTAATTATTGTTCTTTGTTATTTCTTTAAGTCTGGATGCGTCATCCTTGTTTAGCTCTTCATCTGCATCAAGTATCAAAATCCATTCACAGGTTGCATATTTCAGTGAATAGTTTCTTGCTTTGCTGAAACTCCCTTCCCAGGGGTGGTTAAAGACCCTGGCTCCAAAAATCTTCGCAATCTCTACCGTCCTGTCTGTTGACCCGGTATCAACGATTATTATTTCATCTACAGCATCCTTGACACTATTAAGACACCGTGTAAGATTTTCCTCCTCATTTCTTACCATCATACAGAGCGATATGCTACCGGCAAATTCCCCCTCCCCTCCTTTGGCAAAGGGGGGGGTGTCGCTGGTCTTTGTCAATTTCATTTGAACGTTATTCAAATTGTTTATAATAGCCTGATTTTCAGAGTCTAGTTCAAGGGCTTTTTCAAAAAAAAACTTTGCCCTTTCATATAATCCTTCCTTGTCTTCGAGGCAGCCTAGGTTATTGTATGATTCTATATCTTTTACTTTCTGGAGGGCCTTATAAAGAAAAATCCTTGCCTCTTCAAACTTTCTCATGTCAAGATACAATGCCCCCATTCCCTTGAGGGCCTCCGTATAATCTGTATCAATTTCTAACGCTTTTTTATATAGTGTTTCCGTTTTTTCAATGTCGTGTTTTAAGTAATACAAACGTCCTAGGTTTAATAGAAATTTCTTATCATGTTTATGTGAACTGTTTTCAAGTCCATCTTTAAGGAATCTTTCTGCTAATTTAAGGTTCTTTTGTTCCAGGAAATATTCTCCGATTGCCAGATAAGGTTCCCATTTATTATCTGCGCAACTTATGGCGTTATTTAGCGACTGAATTCCATCATGTTCCTTGCCCTGTTTATAATGGATGATGGCCATCCGGGAATGAGCTGGCCAGGCGTGGTGAAGTGTATTATATGGTATATTCAAAGCCTTGGTCGGATTTGATTCGATAGTTTTTAATAAGGTTAAATACTTTTTTGTGGCTTCAGTACATTTGCCGTATTCTCTGCGTTGAAAGTATATGGAAGATAGTATGCAATAGGCATCCACGTAATCAGGATAAAGATTAATTACTTGTTGGGCATAACCCTCAGCCTTAACCAGGTCTTTCTTATGATAGAAAGCAACGCTTGCCGTGTAGTAGGTAAGAAGTTTAATCTGTGTGTTACTGTTTTGCTGTTCAAATAGCCTGATTGCTTCAAGGACTTCGTGGACACAACAGTCGTACTTTTTTCTACCAAGGTAGGCGCTAGCAAGATAATGGTGAGGAATGGGATTCTTTGGATCATTTTTGATTTGTTCTCTTAAAAGGGTTGTGGTTCGTATAAACTTTTTCTCTATTATTTTGTCATCCTGGTTATATCCGTAGTGATATACTTTTATATTTGCTTTTTTAATAAGACCCGAATGTTTCAGGGTGTTGTGAACTATTCCTTCGTAGCGGAAACCGAGATGGTTTCTGAATAACCTTTCTGAATTACCAATCGTTATGTTTTTGCCTCCAACAGGCCTGCTAATTATGGGTAAATAGATTACGTTTACGCTATTCTCCTTGATGACTTCTTTTAATTTGTGGGCATTTTTCCTGCCTACTTCCTCGTCGGCATCGAGTATGAGAATCCATTTGCAGGTTGCGTATTTGAGTGAATAGTTTCTGGCCTTGCTGAAGCTATTTTCCCATGCATGATTGTAAATCTTTGCGTTATATCTTTTAGCAATTTCGATAGTACTATCAGTTGATCCTGTATCCACTATGATTATTTCGTCAACGAGACCCTTAATGCTTTCCATGCATCTGGGGAGAAACTTTTCTTCGTTCTTTACTATCATACAGAGGGAAAGAGTTGGATTGTTATTTTTCATATTTTGTGATAACTTGTTTGAAATAATTCTATTGTACTTATCATAAAAAAACTTTGTCAAACAATGCAAAAGCACAATGAAATATTTTTCAGGCAAATGCATAAGGAATCGATACTTCTCTTGCCTTCTCGAAGAACCGATCAGATTGTGATTTTTCTCCCAGTCTTTTAAGCAGAGCAGCTACCCTGAAGTATGGAATTTCGTAGTCAAGATATACCTTTACTGCAGAGTCAAAGCTCTTAAATGCCTCCTTGACTTTTCCTTTTTTCATAAATTCCTCACCAAGTAATGTCCATGCTCTTACGGAATCTGGTTTTAGTTCCAGCGCTTTATTCAGAGAATTAATCGGATCTGGCGATACGAATGCTCCGAACAGAAAGGGAAGATAGTTTTCCGGCTCAAGTGCAGCAGCTTCTTCAAAAAGTTGATGTGTTAATTTCTTGTTGTCTGCTGTCTGCATGGCTACCAGTCCGTCGTGCAGAAGATTTTCAAAGCGGGTGGTCTGGAGTTGGAGGTGTCTTCCGTTTCTCACGGTTCCTTCCAGTTGTGACCATTCCTCAAAGTATTGGGATACCTCTTCGTCCTGAAAATCGTGTCTTCCGAGCTGTTTCAGCCTGTTGCTATAGAAGTCCAGTCTGTCTTGTCCATGCTGTAGCTGCAGTCGTTCCTGTATTGCATATTGACGGGCAGCTTTTGTAATTTTTCGTGACAGTGAAGTGTTTTTTAGCAATTGATTCAAAATAGCGATCAGGTTGGTTGTATCCTTAAAGAGAAATCCGGTCTTACCAACGTCCACCGAATTAGTATACGGTTCCAGATGCGCCATGATCGGGACTACCCCTGAAACGGCATACTCCAAAAACTTTATGTCTGATCGTGAACGGTTAAAAGCAGTATCCTTCAGCGGGGCGATACCAATATCGATTCCTCTCAGAAAGTTGTAATAATCATCTACGGTTCCCGGCGAAGTACGTTTTTTCTTGTGTTCAGGCAGGGGGGCAAAAAGTTTCCAGATTTGGTTTGAGCACATGAGATGTAGGGAGACATTGGGTTGTGTATTTATCCACTTAATCAAAGGGTCTGCAATTTCAGCCACGTCTTCCAGGTGTCCGTGGGATCCTCCCCATCCGATAGTGACTTCCATTCCTTTTTCCCCAGTTTCTTTTTTCACAAACCTTTCGCACGGGACGTGCGAAAGATGATTAGGAAAGACCTCGCAGTTGTCATTCAAGTGGCCGTAAAGCCTTTTAAGTTCATGGCAGGTTGTCTGTAGTGCATCGCAACTGCTCGCCAGGCGGTTTACTAATGCCAGATTCTCCTTGTTTTTATAAAAGAAATAAACTGAATTCCATGGCTGCAAGGCACTAAGGTTGTCAGCAATTTCGTAAACGGTTAATTTGCCATTATTCTTTCTGTCTCTTATTGAAGGAAGAAGATCCGGGTCGCAGATATTCTTCAAAATCAGTATATCGGCGTGGGTCATTATTTCTGCTTTTCTTCGATGTTGGCTTGTTAGATTTACGACATATACCCCTTCTTCCTGTGCCATAGCTATTCCAGGCGCATGTGTTCTGTAAAAATAGTCTCCTCCATCCATCTTTTGGGGTGGTTCGACTTGCGCAATAAGCAGTGAAGTTGTGTTTCCAGGATGTTTCATTTATGTACCTTACTCTGGAACTCTAGAAATCAGGAAGTATATTTAATCCGGTGGTCAATAATCTAGAATTAGCGTAATTTCGTTATAATATCGCTAACCTTATGCCAAAGATATTTTTTATTCAGAGTTTGTATGTCCATATAAACTCTTTTGCTAACTATTTGTTATTAATAGGCTTACGTACAACAGGAACATAAAAACATCATTGGGTAATCCGTTCTTTATTGTCTGGTATATTATTCGTGTATAATATTTCATCATCATGGGTAAAATTTTCCGTATTTTCTATATTTGGTCGGGGAAAATTAGCCGTACATTCTGCATGTGTTTTTGTAAGCAGGAGATATACGTACTTAAACGGATTGGTATCAACAGGGAGTAACAGCGAATATGTCAGAGTAAGGAAAAAAACTGAAAACAACTGGGTATTAATAAGATGATTAAAACATTTGGAGTTAAACTAAATAAGGGAAACGGAGAAATTTCCCCGAATCCCTTACACAGTTTCTTCAAGCGTTACTCCATATCCTGGTTAGGATGTGATCTAATGTAGAACGAATTACTTCTTTTTTCATCTTCAACCACGACTGAATCCAGAAGTTATCGTAACTGAACATTTATCGATATAGTTTGCCAGTGTCCTGGCCTACAAGCAA
>Ga0114923_10003197_pt1 | contig 11060 bp, 13 predicted proteins | sample SumtaG_FD_89578 | JGI IMG/M metagenome (GOLD analysis project Ga0114923, IMG submission 89578) | Deep subsurface microbial communities from Indian Ocean to uncover new lineages of life (NeLLi) - Sumatra_00157 metaG | ecosystem: Environmental > Aquatic > Marine > Oceanic > Sediment | place: near...
CGTCGGATTCGACACCAGGACGGAGCAGTTCTTCTCTGTGACGCCCATCCCCTCGGGCGCAGGCTCGGTTCGACACATGGACTACCACGCTCCGACACAAAGCGTGTGGTTCGGCACCGACGAGAACACCCTCGGACGGGCCCGGATCGGAGTTCCCTGACCACTCCTTTCCCTTTAGTCTTCTTGCTTGTTCACATCGTCATCAGCGTGTATGTGATCGAGAGCAGGTAATCGGTCTCCAACTGCGGGCCATTCAGATCCTGAGAAATCGGGAGAGCGTGCTAAACCTGGGTGCTAAACTTGGGGGTCGTAGCTTGTATTTTAATCACGCCTGGGAGTGGACACCTCTGCGGGTAGAGTAGAGAGCAGGTCACTGCATCTCTATGAAGAAGGGATTTTTTATGAGCAAGAAGATATATTTGGAAAAGCGCGAACTGCGTAAGGATGGGTTGATTAATTTCATTTATTTAATTGAAGGAGACCGCCAGGAACTACCTGGTACGGAAATTACAATTGGCGTTCATGGGCGATGGTATGACGAAGAAATAATGAAGATAGGTAAACTTGATTTTCCACAGTCCAAATCAATTGGAATATTGCTGCGTTATATTGCCAGAGAGGCCCAAGAGCAATACGATAAATTTACCTCTGGTGACGATGATACTACCTACCGGGAAATACCGCCTGATCGATGGGTAGATTTCAATGAAATAATAATGATGGCCAGGGAAAGGCTCCCAAAAGTAATTCTGCCGGACAGCTTTTCCCAAGATTGATGACTTCGCAAAAAGTCATCAACGCGCCCCGGGCGGGGCGCTCAAGTCAATGACCGTGGATGTAAGTCATTGATTTGTAAGGAAAGCGAAAACCACGCTTTTCGCTTTTAAGTGGAGCAAAAAGCCACGAATGGACTTTTTGCGACCCTATCAAGATTGATAATTCGAAACTGATCCTAACCATGTGAGTGATTGGGGTCAGGCCGCCTGCCCTGCCTGCCACGTCGCAGCTGACTTGTGAGGGCAAAGCCATCGGCGACGCCCAAAGCGAAGACGGGAGCAAGCCGAAGGTCCTGAGCTTGGTCGAAGGGCAAAGCGCGTCGATGGGGGAACTTGTCAATGCTTGACTTATAATCAGGGGGATTGCTTATTTCCATACCCGCTTATTCCTCGATCATTTCCGCTCAATATCAGCACGTTTTTTACGTTTTTCATTTGTCCGGCTCACATAGACACAACAGCCTTTAGCAGCCACAATCCCACCATGCCCGTTCCTATTGTTGCCACCATGTTCCTGGTGCGCCAAGCCACAAATCCCGCCAAAAGGGCCGCTATCAGTCGTTCGCTCCCATCCCCAAAACCGTGTCCGCCGCCGTTTAACAAAGCAGGCAGTATTATGGCTGCCATAACTGAAGAAGGAACAAACCGAGTTGCTCTCATGATAGCCGGCGACGGCTCTGTTTTCCCGAACAGAGCGATAAAAGACAGGCGTATGAAATACGTGCCCACACCTATGGCTATTACAATACCCCACATTGTCAGTGGACTATATTTCATGATCCAGCCCGACTTTCAAAAAGATAACCTGCAACGACACCTGTTATGCTGGCTGCTATAATGCCTGTCTGCATGGGTAGCGCTATGGCTACTGGAACCACGATCCCGGCCGACAGGGCGGACACCATTGTGGCCCTGTCCTTTATGGCGGGAGCCAGGAGGGCGATGAAGGTAAGGGGGACAGCGAAATCAAGGGACCAGCTTACAGGTACGACGGAACCCAAAGTAACTCCAATAACAGTCCCTAACATCCAGATGCCCAGCAGACCGGTCGCGGTGCCCAGGTAGTACCACTTCTTGTTATTTTCCTCTATTCCCCTGTCATACCGGGTGAGGGAAAGCGCAAATGACTGGTCGGAGAGAAAGTAGGAAAGAAAGCCCTTCCACCTTCCTGACAGTGGAGCAAAGTGCGGTGCGATGGATGCGCTGTACATGGCCATGCGCAGATTAATCACCAGGGCGGTAGCGATGACGATTACAATAGGCGCCCCTTTTTCCATAAGATCCATGGCAGCAAGTTGAGCGGCTCCTGAAAAGGCAATAGCTGATGTCATAATTGCCAGTGTTTTTGACATGCCGATGCCTATTGCTGCCACCCCGGCTACTATGCCGAAGGGGAGCACCCCAAGTAGCACTGGCGATACATCCCGGATGCCTGCTAAATAAGTGGATCTTGCACTTTCCATTTTGTCCCTTTAATTGAGCACCCTGTGTTCTTTATTAATCTCTTCTAAGCGTTTCTCAGGTACTCCCGCTTCAGTAGCAAATTTCGGCCAAAGAGATACCGCCTTGTGTATCTCGTCGATTATGCCGCCTGCGTGCTTTATGTTCATTGTTTTACCAACACCCAGGATATCCTCTCGCGTAAATCCATCCCTTTTTCCGTTGATCGTCATCTGGTGCTTGTTTGTCCATGAGCCCTCAGGATTGTGGGAGTAGATCACGTCATAGGCAGGGGACAAACGCCATTTCCCGTCACGGTTCATTAAAAACCCGATGTTCTTGGGATGATCATCCTGATTGCGCGCCAGTACATTGAACACCATTCGCCGGAACTGCTGCTCGGCATCGTGATATGGGAGGCGCAACCTGCGCATGATCTGGAAAGCCTGCTCATATCCGTACGCACCAGCCATATTAAAATCATAATGCGCGATACCCGTAAGGGATTGCATATGTATTTTTTCGCCTTCAGCCGTACGGTCGAAACGGCGGGTCATGAAATGCGCCCGCCCACCCTCCATGTATAAACGGCATTCCGTCATCTTGATGCCGCATTCTCTGGCCATCTGGTAATAGGCATACTCTATTCGTCCGTATCCCTGAGTCGGGCCAAGTTGTTCGTCGGCAACCCCGTCGAACTTGAGTATCCAATACCCATAACCCTTCGGCGCTTTCACCTGGCCAGAGCGAACAACACCGCTCTTTTCATGGATAGAGAGAATCGCCTTGGCTCGCGCCCCTCCTGCCGAGGTTCCCACACGGAGAATGTCTACGAGTGAACTGTCTTCATCGCCGAGATCCGCTCGCAAAGAATTGCGATGATCCAGCACCTCTTTGGCAAGAGCCACCAGTTCACCTACATCCACCTCTGCCGACTGGTTCAAGCCTTCACGTTTTGCAGGCTTAAACTCCAGGGCACCCATTCCCCTTGCCCCGGTATAACAAAGCCTTTCCACAGGGCTGAAAGTACCCGGATCACGCCCTTGCCTGGCCAACCAGGCATCAACGAGGCGATTCCCGTATTTGTCTGGCAGGCAATCGGCGAGCATTCCCGGTAAACCGTGAAATGTTTCTCGGGACAGTGCGGGAAACTCATGCACCAACCCGCGGTTCGAGTCTGCGGACATCATGATCGGGGCAAGGTTCAAGCCCTGACCTGAAAACCCTGTGTCGAACTCAAAACGACCCAGGTCCCTGTCCCGGTCCCAGACCACTGCACCCACGAAATGCCCCCATATGAATACTTTCGCCAGGTCAACAGGACTTACCATTCCGGACTCTCATTTTCTGAAGGTGAGGAAGACCTCGAAGCTCGCCGTCGTTCCTTGCCTTTCAGTTCCAGCAATTTCAGAGGACTGAGTCCCGGTTCGGGTAGGAAATTGTTGAGATCGTCCAGAGCTTGAAGAGCCCTTAGCACCTGCACCACTGTTAAGAGCTTTGGGTGGTTCCCTGCCTCAAGAGAAACAACGGTCGTCCTGTTCAATCCCGTTGCTTTGGCTATGTCCCCCTGAGTGAGGTTTTGTACTAGCCTGTGTCTCTTTATTCTGCCCCCCAATTCCCGGAGCAACTCCTCATCAGATAGAGCATAAAAATCCATGACAGATTACTCCTTGCAATTCTGTCCATTAATGTTGCCCACAACCAATATTACCATCATAAACATCAGTAATATTGGCCATAGCCGACATTATAATGATAATAAAGCTTTCCTGCAAGAGCCATAAGGTAATGTCGCCTGTATCCTACTTTATGCCAAAACATATAGACAATGTTGGCCATAGCCAACATTGTCTATATGTTTTGATGAACCTTTGAGGGTTTTATCGGGGGGAACCCATGGGGTCCGAAGCGGCGAGAGAGAGAAAGATCAATTTTATGTTAAACCAATAAAGGCAGTCTCTCGCAGGGAAAGCCGAAAGTTGGAACAGCAAACCTTGACCCCCAGGCTTAAGGCTTAGGCTTCTATATGCTTCTCTGATATATTTAGTGTTACTAAATGGAAACCAAAATAAACGACATCTTTGCCCTTCCCCACAGACTGGAACGGACGGCGGCCCTGGCCTGGTGGATGCAGAGCCTTTATCCGGATGAGTCGGTACGGCCCATCCTCGTCGGCGGCGCGGCGATGGAGCTGTACACGGACGGCGCCTACATCACGGCGGACCTGGATTTCGTGGGGGTCGTGCCGCCTCCCGTCGCCGGCGATCTGAGGAAAGCCGAGTTCGGGCGGCTGGGCCGGCACTGGCTCCGCGATAAGGAGAGTGTGTCGATCATTTTCCACGGCGATACGCTCCGGGCGGGCGAAAGGGCAGTGGACCAGAGCTTCGGAGATTACCGTGTCCTCATGGTCAGCTCGGAGGACCTCCAGGTGGACCGCCTGGCATCATGGCGACACCGGGAGTCCCCCACCCACGGCGTCCAGGCCTACCTCCTCTACCAGGCAAAGCACGGGCCAATGGACGCAGAGCACCTCCGAAAAAGGGCTATTGCTGAAGACGTCGAGCCCGCTCTTGATTCGGTGACCAGGCTGTTCTTTAAGAGTAAAGGCCAGGTTCCCACGGCCGAGCTCCTTGGCGCCTGGGCGAGTAGGGAAACGGGGCACTAAACACAGCTTGCTGGGAAACCAAGGGGCCAGGGCGTGATTTGTGGCGTGCCTGACAAAGCATGTCGGATATGCCAAAATTCAACACCCTTTCTCTCTCCATCTGCTGGTTCCTTTCGGAAGGATAAATGAGGGGAATGGTTAAAGGGCAAAGGAAAGAGCACTTTCTCTGGCCTTATTGGGATAGTGGGCTCACCGTTTGCCCGGAACAACCGTCACTTTTACGGCCCCGCCCACCTGAGTCACCTCGAACTGGACGGGGAGGAATTTCCGGATGATCTCCATATTGGTTTCTGCGTGAGATGTGAGTTCCGTAACGATGTAGGACGAGGGGCTCGACGCAAGAGCCAGGAATGGCAAAATCTGGTCCGAAGCCCAGCGGTCCACCGAGCACCCTGCGTTCATCTGCCTCATCAGATCTACGGCTGCTCTCCGGCCCACCTCCTCCGCCCTGACCCCTCTTTCCCCAAGAGAGTCTGCACCGAGCAGAACCGCTCCCGATCGGAACCGCAGGACCAACGAGCATCCGATGGACGGTGTGGAGAAGTAGTTCTTCCTTCCCTTAAGTTCGGGAAGGACCGACCGCGCTCCTGAGATCAGGCGCTCTGCCACCTTCGCTCGGGCCAGATCGTCGCTGGCTACGGAGAAGGCTGTCATTTCATCCGGCTCTGCAGAGACATCGAGCTGCAGAGGAGCCAACGCGATCGGTGCACGCACCTGCACCTGAACCTCGCCATCACCCTTCGGGTAGAAGCCCGCCCGGACAACATTCGTCCTGATCTCGAAACCCAATGTTTTAAGGAGAGGACAGAGGACCTCGGAAAAGTAAAGAAACGGTGGACTCCAGGCTACGTCGGTCCCACCGCGGAGAGTCAGTTGCGTGCGGGACTGGGTGCCGGACAGGGCGACAAGAAGTCCCTGAAGGAGGAGGGTCACCGAACCTGCAGTGCCTACATCAATATCGAGTCTGGATTTCCGCTCCCGGCCGGGGCGCAGCAGGACTTCCGTAGAACCGACTGCAAGACCCTCTGCCCTGCCACCCGTGAGACGGCAAAGTGCCTTGATGCCGGCCAGGTGCTGGGCCGCCAGCCCCGGCTTTTTGCGGCCGGCCCTGATGTTGACGATGCGCACCGGAAGGCCGAGGAACGCCGCGAGACCGGTGGACGTGCGAAGTACCTGCCCACCGCCCTCCCCTGTCAATCCGTCGATCCGGATAACCTCGCCCATACCTGTTCCCTGTTTATCATTGGAGTTTAAGTGCTCATCTCATGTTTGACGACTTCGCAACAAGTCATCAACGCGCCCCGAGTGGGGCGCCCAAATCAATGACCGTTAATTAAAGTCATTGATTTGTGAGGAAAGCGAAAAAGACACTTTTCGCTTTCCCCAAAGAAATTATGGATCTAAAAAAGTCACGCCAGGACTTTTTGCGACCCTATCAAGTTTAGATTATCACATTGCTTAATCCAGGGGATCATGCCGCAAATTGTAGCGTGCCAAAAAGCAGTAACAGGTAGCAAGTTGGAAGGTTTTTTCCCTTGGTACTTGTTACTTTCTACTTTCTACTATCCTTAGTGGTAGAATTACTAAAAAGGGCTCTACTGTGTGGACCACTGGGAGTACGTCATTCCTTGATCACTGTCTGACGTCTTTTCGTTGGATTTATATAACCCTTTTCATAGAAAGGAAGGTTTCCCCATGTCCAAACCGAACCACACCGGCAGATGCCTCTGCGGTGCCGTGCGGTACGAGATCATGGGCAAGGTGGCCGGTGTCGCTTATTGCCACTGCTCCAAGTGCCGCAACTTCCATGGAAACGTGGCTGCCTATGTCATGACGACGATGAGCGATCTGAAGTTGATCGAGGAGGGTGGCCTCAAGTGGTTCCGCTCAGTTACGGACGAAACACCCAACGTGTACCGCGGATTCTGTGACCAGTGCGGCTCTTCCCTTTTCTGGGATCCGAGGGGAGAGGAGAGGATTGCCGTGGCAGCCGGCTCCCTTGACGAGCCCACGGGATTAAAAAGCCTGGGTCACAGTTGGATCACTCAGAAAGCCGATTACTATGACATAAACGACGATCTACCGAAGTATTTTGAGGGATGGGGGAAGGACAAAAAAAAGTAAATGCAATATCAACAGTATCTAGTTAACTCCTGTTCAAACCGTGGGGTTGAACCCTGCCGACTGACATTTGGTAAGCAAGCAGGACCCGACCTTGTCGTTGTACTCCGATATATTCAACCAAGAGCTTCAATGATGGCACGGCAGAAGGCAGGCAGATCGTCAGGTTTTCTGGATGTGATGATGTTGCCATCTACAACGACCTCTTCGTCCACATAATCAGCACCCGCGTTTATCAGGTCGTCTTTAATGGCGAAAAAACCTGTTACAGTTTTCCCCCGGATCACATCGGCAGAGGAGAGCATCCAGCCTGCGTGGCATATGGCGGCTACGACCTTCCCCTGTTGGGAAACCCCCTTTACCAGGCTCACCATGGCCTCGTGGCGCCTCATGTGGTCGGGAGCATAGCCCCCCGGGATGATGATAGCGTCCAGCTCCTCAGGACCTATGTCACCAGCGGCCGTATCAGCTGTGGCCGGATAGCCGTATTTGGAAGTGTAGGTGCCCTTCTCAGGCCCTACTAGCACGACCTCAGCCCCTTCTTCTTTGAAACGATAATATGGGTACCAGAGTTCCTGATCCTGGTACAGGTTCTCAACGAGAATCGCAATTTTCCTGGAAGACAGTGTTCTGTTCATGCCGCACCCATTTCTTTAAAGTTGGCCAGGGTTTTGTCCGGCCTGATTTTCAACCTTCAGGGACAAACCGTGAATTCTTGGGGTCGTGTCCCACCGGGGAAAGACAGTAACATGTAATAAGTAACCCTTCGGTTGTGCTCAGGGCAGGCAGGTAGAAAGTTTGTTTTTCCCTGTTACCCTTCGACAGGCTCAGAGTCTTTATCTTTCTACGTTCTACTTTCCACTATTTTAGCCGTAATTCTCCCTCATGTCCGGCCGCTCCGTGCAGAAAAAGTGAGTCCACACGAACAGGTGATGGGCCAGTGCAGCAATGAGTCCCAGCCTGCTGCTCATCAGCAGTCCCGGGTGATAGAGAGCCAACAGGACAACCGTGTACATGGAGTTGGGTACATATTTAAAGATGCCGCGGATCTCCAGTGTCCCCCCGCGATATATTTCATCGAAATGGTCCGCACCGAAGGCACGCGTGACCCCGAAATACGCCACCACGCTGAAAAGCCCCCAGAGGATGAGAGGCGTTGTGATGACGATGAGCCCGAGCGGCAGCCAGCGGGGCATGAAAAGCGTGCCCGCAGTGGCCAGGGATATCGGGATGAGGGAAACTAACCGCGCGGTTGCGAATACCACGAAGCCGATACGGAAGATCAGAAACCCGCGAGGTCCGAACCAGCTCGTGATCTGTCCACGATAAAGTTCTTGGCGCCAGAAGAACCAGATCCACCCCTGGTGGAGCGCGGCAAAAATCCAGGATACGAGCAGCCACTTCGTGGGGGACCACCCACAGATCCGGGTCGTGCTCGAGTCGATATAGCGCCTGCTTTCGAGGTAGAGCAGGCCGCCAAGGACGACCCAGACAAGCAGGTGATACCCCTGGTTTTCGAAAAACTTCCTTGTCGTTGTGTTCGCCACCTTCTTCGACTCCGATCCTTTTCCGTCCGTGAGGTCGGGCTGTGGTTCCCGTAAAAGCAGCTTTCAATGGAACACGATGTACACAAAGTGACACAAAGTAGGAATTTTAGGTTTACGTCTTAACCTTCGTGAAACATCGTGTACTTAGTGTTCAAATAACAACGCACTGGCTGGAACAGCAGATTGCTATAAAGGCGGTTTTTTTTAACACGATGTACACAAAGTTACACTAAGTAGGATTTGATAAAACCGTCCACAATTTTAAAGATAACCGTTAATAATTCGACTAATCCCATCTTTAAGACTTACGGTATTAAAATTTATGAGCAATCCAAGGTGAAGCCCGCTGAGTTTCAAATAAGAAAGGAGTTGCGCTCTATGTAAAGATTTGATTGTTTCGACAGCTTTGATTTCAATAATGAGTGATTTTTCTACTAGTAGATCAAGTCTGAATCCGAGGTCGATTTTTTCACCCATATAATATACTGGCTGACCAACCTGAGAATCGACTTTAATACCATAATTTTGCAGATCTCTTATCAGGCATGCCTCATATACACTTTCAAAAAGTCCTGGACCTAACCAGGTATGGACCCTGTATGAAGATTCCAGAACTTTCCTGCTCAGATTTTCGATGTAGTTTTTGTCATTAGAGATTGTTTTGTTCATGAAAAGTTGCTTGCAATATCATTGCCAACCCCTTCGTGAAACTTCGTGTACTTAGTGTTCAATTAACAACGCACTGGCTGGAACCGCAGATTGCTATAAAGGCGGTTTTTTTGAACACGATGTACACAAAGTGACACAAAGAAAAATGTATAGGTTTGAATATACCCCTTCGTGAAACATCGTGTACTTAGTGTTCAAATAACAACGCACTTGCTGGGACCGCAGATTGCTATAAAGGCGGTTTTTTTAACACGATGTGCACAAAGTGACACTAAGTAAGAATTTCAGGTTTACGTCTTAACCTTCGTGAAACTTCGTGTACTTTGTGTTCAAATAACAACGCACTGGCTGGAACCGCAGATTGCTATAAAGGCGGTTTTTTTAACACGATGTACACAAAGTGACACAAAGTAGGAATTTCAGGTTTACGTCCTAACCTTCGTGAAACATCGTGTACTTTGTGTTCAAATAACAACGCACTGGCTGGAACCGCAGATTTTCCCCTGAATCCAGGGTTACCTTGTGTTGGATTATGCATTAAGATTTAAGCATGGAATCTGGAATCTCAATAGTCACCATATCATCTGCACAGGATTACTCCTACGCCGTCACCAAGGCACTGAATGAGGTGAACGCTACCTCCGCCTTTACCGGATTCGACCGCGTCATTGTCAAGCCCAACATGGTCAACAACTCCCCGCCACCTATAACTACTGATGTACGGTGCGTCATGGCGGTGATTCAGTATCTGAAGGAGCGCCTGGAAGTTGAGATCGTGGTGGCGGAAGGTTCCGGGGAAGGCAGCACTCTGGGCAATTTCAAGCTCAACGGCTATGAGCAGATAACGAAAAAGTTCGGCGTCGAGCTCGTGGACCTGGACGCTCTGCCGGTGAGGAAATACAGCAACCCCCAGGCCGGCGAGTACAGGGATATCCATCTGCCTGAATACCTCGAAGGAGCCGCCCTCGTTTCCGTTCCCCCAGCCAAGGACCACACCATTACCCGGGTGACCCTGGGGCTAAAGAACATGGTGGGGTGCCTGCCCGCCAAGCACTACAGCGGCTACTGGTCCTACAAGAAGTCCCAGGTCCACGCCGTTAACACCGACCAGGCGGTGGCCGATCTCATGCTGTACGTCAGGCCGCATCTCACCGTCATCGACGCGCTTCAGGGGCTTGCGGGTGGCCATCTGTCGGGCAGGGTTCCGAACCCGCCGTTGGAGAGGATCATCGCGAGCACGAATGTACTTGCGGCGGACCGGGAGGCAGCAAAGCTTCTGGGGCATGACCCTGGATCCATTCGCCACCTTACTCTTGCACAAAAGCATATGGAGTAAATTGGCGGATACCAGAAGTCAGAATCCAGAATCCAGAATCCAGGAGAAAATCAGGACACAGAACACAGAAGAATGGCAAATTACTTTTAAGATTTACCCCTGACATGTTCAAATCATCCCTGCGTTCCCTGGATCTCAAGTGAGCGCAGCGAACGGACGTGAGGCGGTCTTTTTTGAGATTTGAGATATGAGATTTGAGATTAAATTCTATCTCCTCCTTTCCATGGCACTCCTGTTGGGAATGGGCTGCTTTCCCGCCGGCAGCAAGGAACCGGTCACAGCCTTTGTGAACGTCAACCTGGTTCCCATGATCCGAGACATCATTATTCCCGACCAGACCGTCCTCATCAAGGGGGGGCGGATCACAGCCGCAGGTCCATCGGAAAAAATCCGCATCCCGAGGAAGGCCCTAGTCATTGACGGAGCCGGCGCCTGGCTCATGCCCGGGCTGGCCGACATGCACATGCACACGCAATACGACTGGCTCGGTCCCGCCTGGCCGGTGA
>Ga0114923_10003198_pt1 | contig 11057 bp, 11 predicted proteins | sample SumtaG_FD_89578 | JGI IMG/M metagenome (GOLD analysis project Ga0114923, IMG submission 89578) | Deep subsurface microbial communities from Indian Ocean to uncover new lineages of life (NeLLi) - Sumatra_00157 metaG | ecosystem: Environmental > Aquatic > Marine > Oceanic > Sediment | place: near...
AACAATTAAATTAGGAGAATAATTTCTAATAACGTCACCAACTACCTGTGGAACATACGTTATGACTAAATCGCAACCAAAGTGAATTCCTGTTAATGAAGAATAAGCTGGTGCCCCAGAATAATTTTTTGACCCTCCAACAACCAAAACTCTTCCAAATTGCCCTTTATGGTTATCTATATTTCTTACTTTTAAAGTAGGGATCAGATCACCCTTTCCAACAAATAAACTTGCTTCCCAAGGTATTCCTATTGATTTAACGCAAATTTCTTTTATATAATCGTTATCACTTGTCATACCTTTCTTATTACGGTGAAAAGTTATCACTAAATCAGATTTGATAGCTTTATGTGCTACAATCCCGTTATTTGGATCTAATCCAGAAGGTACATCTATTGAAACAATCGGAATTTTTTTTGTTTTACCTAAGTTATTTATGAAATCAATAGCAGTAGATATAGGTTCTCTTATATTTCCTTTTATTCCCGTTCCTAATAATCCATCAACTATTATATTAAAACTATTGCTCTCATCTAATGCTGTAATAAGTTGTTCAATATCAGTAGAATCTTTGATAAGTTTAATTTGAATAAGGTAATTAAGATTATTTGATATAATATCCCAGTTTTGTTTTGCTTCTTGAGTCCGTATATTATTACGATTTCCTAATAGTACTACTAATGAGTGTATACCGAAAGAAGATAAATGTCGCGCAATAACAAAACCATCTCCTCCATTATTTCCGGTTCCACAGAATATTATCACTTTTGAGCTAGAATTCTTGTTAAGATTATATCGCCTAATTATCTCCCTTGTAAAAGAATAACCAGCACACTCCATCAAATGACTCTTAGGAATTCCTAACCATTCAGAATTATTGTCTAAAATAGCCACTTCCTCAGATGAAACTTTATCTGAAATAAACTGTTCCATATCAAATAAAGGCTTCTTACTTAATTTAGAAATATCTGCAGTAGATTCAGTCTTGGTTAAAGATACATATTTTATCCGCTTTTGGCCTTCTTGATTTTTACGAATCGTAATCTTTTTTTCATTTTCTAGCTCTTTTAAATAGCGCCCAATATTTTTTACGTCGATATCTGTTAAAATTGCCAATTGTGAGAAACTGAGTTCTTGTACACTCTGATCTAAGATCTTTAAAATTTTATCCTTATTCGTTATACGGCTCATAAATATATTAATGACGAGACGTATATAAATTATACGACTCGTAAATATAAAAAAGAATTTTAAACATAGAAATAGAAAATCTTAATATTTTTTAAGTAAAAACCTAAGTAATAACCAATCAATGTTTTAAGAAATATTATCATGAGTCGGTTTAAGGAAGATATTGAGGAAGCTAAGGAGCGAATGAAGGCATGGTGGGATCATGAAATAATTGACAGATCTTGCATTTCCTATTATTATCCTCGATTAGGCGAAGATTTCCCTGACGTTATGGAATTTTTTGATCCGATCTATCTTGCACAAAATCAAAATTGGGATAAAGTGGAAACAGATTTAGATTATTTTGAAATTGCATCTAAAAGTTGGTATTTTGGAGGAGAAAACATCCCTAGATATTTTCCAAACTATGGTCCGGGCATTGCAGCAGCGATTTTTGGAGTAGACCCTCAATATATGTCTCGAACTGTCTGGTTTAATAGACCCACTCCTGTTGATGAAATCGTATCTCTTCTTGAAAGCGCAGAGTTTAACAAGAATAATCCGTGGTATGCGAGATTAATGAGAACTACAGAAGTTGCTGCTAAACGAGCAAAAGATGATTACTGTGTTGCTATTACAGATATAGGTGGAGTTTTAGATATTTTATCTTCCTTTTTAGGACCTAAGAATATTATACTTACTATGAAACGACAACCAGGCATAATTGATACCTGTCGAACTATAATTCTCGAAAAATTATTAAAACTTTATGATGATATTCAAGATTTAATTGAGCAACACGTAGATGGATTCAATTCTTGGATGCCTCTCTGGTGCCATAAACGTTGGTATCCCATTCAATGCGATTTTAGTGCGTTTCTCTCTCCGAAATGGTTTAAACGTTTTGCATTGGAAGATATAATAACACAAGCAGAACATATGGATTACTCATTTTATCATTTAGATGGGCCCGATGCCCTTAATCATATAGATGATATATTAGCTATTGATTCTATTAACGGAGTCCAATGGGTACCAGGTGCGGGAGGAGAGCTCAGATGCAGTGATGCATGGATGGATGTGTATAAAAAAATTCAAGCTGCGGGGAAAAATATCTATATAGATTTCTTTGAATTACCTGAAAAATTGGCTCATTTCTATAAGGAGTTAGATCCTAGGGGACTATACATAGAAAATTTATTTATGGATTCTATTCGAGCAAAATTCTTTTTACCAAAATTTATCAGTGGTGAAGGAGGAGAGGGAAATTATAGGAATTTCAAAAAAAAAAATCGAAATAAATTAAAAGAGAATACTCATCAGTAAGAATTAGATTAATATTTAACATTAAATTTCCATTCCTTCTTCAACTGCTTCCTTTACAATGGTTATCTGAGTTTTAAGACTGTCAAATTCTTCGGATGTATAACAGATGATATCAACGGGTAAATCAATATTTTGAACTAAATGCCATTCTTTATAAAAAATAGGTGCCCGTTTTAGATTACTTTTATCTTCAAAATCTCCTACGATTATTAAATCTACATCACTCTCTTCACTAGTTTTATCTTTGGAATAACTTCCGAACAAGATAATCTTTTTTACTCCATATTTTTTAATAACTTGTTGCTTAAACTCTTTTAATTTTATTATAAGTTCGTCTTTATCCATTTTAACACCTTTTCGGTATCCTTTAATAACTCTTTCATATCCTTTTTATTATATGATGACGGAACATCTGGATATCTAGTTTCAATATATATAGGATTTAATTTCACACAGATATCTAAAATTTCCATATCTGCTCCTATATTTTTTGCTAGTTTGACCAAGTCATGAATTTTCAATAACTTTTGGTATTTTTTGATGTAAAGCGCTTTTAAACCCTTTTCAACAGATTGCTGACAGAGAAAAGCAGAAACATAATAAATTTTCTTTTTGAAATTTTTTTTTGCACTAGAAAAATCTCTTTCTGCTAAATTAAACCATTTGCTAATTTCATCTATCATGTTTAAAGAAATAATGAGTTTTTACTTTATTAAATCTGTAGCAATTAAATAAATCTTCTTGATTGAATATATATTTCTTGTCTATGAAAATTTTTTTTCCAATATTGGAATTAATTCCTTAAAATTACTTATTTCGAATTCAGAACAAAATTCTACTTTGGACTTATTTCTTACAAATCTAATAGTACTAAACCCTAATTCTGATGCTACTTGAAGGTTTTCTAATTTATCATCAACAAATACGCAATTCTCAGCAGAAGCATCCATATTGTGCAATAGAATTTCATAAATTTTTATATCTGGTTTGCGATATCCCACATCTCCACTAATAACGTTGATATCAAAAAACCTATTGATCTCAAATTTTCTTCGTAAGAAGTTAGACCAATCTTTTATATCGTTGGACAACATTGCGAAATTATATCTTTCTGTCAATTGTTTCGCGACTTCTATAAATTCAGGATCTAAGGTATACCAATTATCTAAGAACTCTATTTCAATTTTGGGGTATTCTTTATTGTATCCTAATGCGGTCCAAAACTCCAATGATGTAATTTGCCCTAAAATTGCTCGTATGTATTCTTTAGCAATGAATCTAACTGGCTTATTATAATTTTTTGAGCGTAAAAATGGAACTAATAAGTTGCTCACATCATCGGCAACTTCAAAAATAACACCCATTGCATCAAATATTACCCATTTTATAGCCATCTTAATATGTGAAAAAAATAATTTTATTTATAACCTATTTTTTCCCTGACCATATTTCTACCGATTAACGCCCCAAATATGAGTGATGTAGAAGCAGTTACCCATTCAATCCAAGGATGTGTTCCAGCTGTTATTACATATATAAAATTAAAAACTGTTGCGATTATGCAAATAATTGTAATAGCCCTATAATACTTTTTATTTTTCCATAAAGGAATAGGAGCAATTGCCAGGAAAAAGAAGTTCGCAATCCAATGAACCGCACTAAATATCACATGCCAAGGCTTAAAATCTCCACGAAAAATTGCTTGCATAATGATTCCAAAACTAGCTATAAACCCAATACCAATGAATATGTATAGAATAAAATTGAAAACCTTACTATCTGTTCTCCATTCCTTTGTCCCATAAAAGTATGGAAACAATAGGACTCCAGTTATAATACAAGCAATGTCAAAAAAGAGAAAACCATTCGGATTCCAACGTTGGGTTCCCAATGTACTCATGTGATGTTCAACAAAAGAAAATGTGGGACCAAATAGAATTATTGATATCAAAACAAGAACACAAAATATGGGTATGATAATAGTAATCATCTGGGCAGTTAAAGGCCATTTTTTGAATTTATCTATTGAATCTTGTAATTTCATGGTTTTTAAAATCAATAACCATTTTTAATAAATTCTAGTTCAAGGTAAATATTAGTTAGTGCGTGGCATCATAAAAGAGATGGGAAAACTGTTCATATGAAAAAAAAAGAGTGCCGGTGGAGGGATATGATCCCTCGACCTCCAGAGTACATCCAGTCTGACCCATTTTTTCAGAAGGATTATGAGTCTGGCGCTTATTAAACACCTATAAACTATAGGTGCTTTATAACCAGGCTAAGCTACACCGGCATATTTTAAATGAGCCTCGGGCGGGGCTTGAACCCGCGACCTTTGCCTTACCAAGGCAATGCTTTCGGTTAAAATAGTGTAATACTATTTCATCAACCAACTAAGCTACCGAGGCCTTTCAATAAGCTTAGTAACATTACTATTTTATTTTTTGTATAAAACCAATAATATTACTAAATTAAAAATTTTTACTAATTAAATTTTTACAGAAAAAGAGTTAGGTATTTTTGAAAAAAAAAAGAAACGTCATCATTAAGTTTGAAACAGTTTTAATATTAACTTCAAACATTCCTTTAATTCTGGATTTTTATCCTTTTTATTACTTTCTTTTACTTTTGACCTATTTAGACTCTGATTAGACATTTTTTTTCTTCTAACACCTCTTTAATTATATTTGATTTAATTTTTAAATTATGAAAAATATAAAAAAAATCCACTAAACTATTGTTTAGCTAATAAATTTTGAAGTTCCTTAGGTTTCCCATTTCCAAAGATGTTCTTAATCTGGTCAGAAAATTCTGGTAAAAGCTGTAAAAATGGCATGATTGACCTAGAAAGTGAACTAAATGCTTCATTACCATCTCCCATGATAAACATTTTATCAGGGCTTAAATTTTTGAATATCTCGGGTAAAATGTTGGTTAGTTGTACAGCTAAGAACCTTTCATCAGCAGTACTCATTGCTTCTACTTGCTTTTTGAAACCCTCTGCTTGGGCAAGCATTTGTTGTTTGATTTTTTCAGCTTCACCTTCAGCTTGGGCCATAAGTCTCTTTTTAATTTGTTGGGCATTCGCCTCAGCTTCAATAACAATCTTTTGTCTTTCACCATCAGCTTCAATGATTTTTCGCTCTCGTTCCCTTTCAGCTATGGCAATTTCTTTGTCCTTTAGTTGCATCGCAACTTCTTTTTCTACAACCTGTTCTTGAATACCGATTTCATTTCTAACTTCAAGTTCTCTTAGTCTAGAATCCCGTTCAGCATTTACTTTAGCGATTCGAGCTTTCCTATACTCCTCTGCTTGTTTAGATGCTTCCATATTCTTTTTTAATTCTTGTTCAACGATAATTACCTCTAGTATCTCAAAAGTTTCGATGAGAACACCCCAATCGGCAGTTAATTCATGTAGATCTTTAGATACATGTTCGATTATTTCACGCCTCTCTCTAATTATTAATTCTAAGGGCATATTAGCACAGGTAGTTCTAATAATAGCTTCAGCAGCACCTTTGAGGATTTTTTCTACATAGTTCTCATCTCGAGGATACCAAGAGACTGAACTAAAGGCATTTTCAGGATCTACTACTTTCCAAATTAGCATACCAACAATCTCAATGTTCTGATACTCTTTTGAGACTACTTGGTCATGAGCTTCTAATATTGTTTGAATACTTGTAGTTGGAATAACGATGTACTCGTCTATCAACGGAAGTAGCCATATGGAACCACCTAATCCCGCATGTTTTACTTTACCATTTCTCAAGTGTATAACAAATTGGTTCGTTTTAAACTTTCGATAGCGGGTTGCCATGAATACTAAAAAAAGAAATACAATTATGACGCCTGTAATAGCCACACCAGTCACCAATGGATTAACTTCTTGTAAAAACATATTCTTTTCTCAAAACCTCCTTTTTTTATATTATTTTTTTTATTTTTTTTGAATTTTTGACTAAATTTTAAAAAAAAGTTTTTGTTGGAACTTGTTATTCACTACGTTCCCTAGCCTAAATAAAATAACATCAGTGTAATGACAAATACCATGATAGATATATACACTAAGAGACCAGCAATTATTCTTTTAAAGGTACGATTACGATGGATGTATCCTTTGACTTTCTTAGTTTTCATAGCTTTTTTCTGCATTTTTTTGCTTTTAGGTTCCTGCAGTTCTATAGGATTCTTAGCTCTATACTCACGTAATATCTTTTGTTTTACACTCATATTTCAAAACCTCCTTTTTTTTATTAAATTTTTATTATTATCAACTAATAAGAAACCATTTTTCACATCGCAGATATAGACTTTCTCTTCTCTTACGAATTGAGATTCTGGATTTAATGGTTTAACATGTATTCTTTCGTATCTCATGGGAGTGTAAGATCGGATTTTTATTACTCCCCCCCTCTCGTCAACTCGTAATACCACCTCTGCCTCCCTCCCTATTAAATTTATACTTGAAGCTATTATGTAGTACCTAGATTTAGCTATTTTTTTCCATGTTTTGTTAATCACTTTCCAATTTACATAGACTATGGCAGGAGTCGCGAAAAATATGAGAAATCTTAATGTCCCTATAATAGCATAATATAAGATAATTCCTGAAATCCCATAGACTAAGAAGGATGCAGATAATAGAAGCATTATAGGAGCAGGAGTTATATCTGATAAGTTTGAATCTATTTCAGTTTCCACTTCAGCATCAGAATCTACATCAACATCAACGTCAGAATCTATATCTATATCAATGTCAGAGTCTATATCTACATCAATGTCAGAATCTATATCAATATCAACATCGACCTCAGCATCTATTTCACCTTGTCCTGAGATATTAGACTCCATTTGAGCGATAAAGAAAGAAATCGCAGAAAATAAAATTCCGCCGATAAACAAGCCTAAACATGCGCTAAAAAAGATATCGTAGAATTCGAATGATTGAAAGAGAGAAAGAATAGTCATTATTATACCGGTTATAGTCATACTCAACCAATAATAAAAATCATAAACTTTTACTTTTCCAACCTCTTATTAGTTTTCTTTTTATCTTTATATAAATATATATGCTTTTTTTGTCTCATATATATCTAATTGATTTTCAATATATAAATATATAATCAGATATTTAAATGTTTTGATCAAATAAAGGAAAGTATACAAAACTAGTCCATAAAGGCAAGATCAAATATATATACTTATATATATATTATTTATTTAATGGATGGATAAGTAAATATTAAAACAACAATAACGAATCAAAAAAAAAATTAAGAATTATTATAATTATATTACTTTATATAATATTATAATTTGAAATAATAGACCGGAGTAAGCATAGTGTGGAAGTATGACTGAAGATAAACAGGATGAAGGGAAAGTTAAATTATTTACAGAGATTAAACATAATACTCGCGATTTAATTGACGAATTAAAAATTAAAGAAGATACTACTATTGGGCATATCATAGAAAAATCAGTACAAACTTATATTGACTTTAAATCAATATCGCCAGAAGTTCAGTCCCTAATTGAGAAATATACTGAAATATATGGGAATTTGTCTGATGTTATTGAAGAAGCAATCAAAACCTTTGATGGACAAAAGAATCCCATGAATTCTAAGGACTTAGAGTTATGGTGTCGTTCCCGAGATGAGTTACAAACTATGCTAATTGGAAGAACAACATTTCATCAACTTCTTGCTGCTGCAGAAAAGCCCGAAAAGAGTTTAGAAACGCCAGCTAAAAAAAATATTGGTTTAGATGTGATTTTATGGGTAACTGGAAAGTCTATCAAAAGTCTCTCCTTAAAAGAAATAATTGACGCCATAAAAAAAATGTGGAAAGTCGCAAATTATTTTTATCACATTGAAGTAAATGAAGAAAGCGCAGACCAATTCTACATAGTATTTAAACATAATGAAGGTAAACGCTTTAGCAATTATTGGCTGCGATACTTTACGGAATTGTTCCATTCTGAAGATCTGAGCTTCGTTTGTGCCACAGAAGGAGAAGCATTGGGTGAAACTCTATCTCTAACAGTTAAACTTTTGAATAAAAAGATTGAAACTCAAAAATAATAATTATTCATTTTGTTTGTCTTTTAATTTATTAAAGATCTTGTCAATTCTGTTTCCTAGTTCTTGAAGTAATTCATCTTTTTCCTTTAGTTCTTTAACTGAACAGGGATCAGGAATTTCTGATTCTTTTGCAAACTCCTCCCCTGCTTTCTGAAAGCTAAAAAAATCTAGTAATTCTTCTAATAACCTGAAACGAGAATTAATTATGACTTCCTTTAATTTTTTAGGTTCAATTAATCCTAATGTTAAATCATTAATAGTTTGCTTTAGTTTATTAAAATCATTTTCATCAAAAATTATTTTTTCCAAGGAATTGCTCAGGAATTTTACATGTGTTGATTCTGCTTTCATTTAGATTTCCTCTCTAATTTTTTAAAATCAAGATATTTCCTTAATCGTTTCTTTCAAATTATTAGAAAATTCATTAAAGAAATCCTTCCCCTTCTCTGCCTGTTCTTTATTTAATTTAAAATTTTCATGTGAAACACGATTCCTAATGTTTTTCCAATATCTAAATCTATTATGGTCAACTATATTTTTTTCTCTTTCATCCTCAATTTGGCAAATAATATCATCAATCTTGTTCTCATTGTTAAATTTTAACTTCTTTCCGAATAATTTAAAATATATTAATTTCACCATTTTTTCAATGGAAACGTATTTTATAAGAAAAGATTCGTTGAGTCTACCAGCGTTGAACAATTCTTCTGATTCTTTGAGGTCATTTTTAATTTCTATAACTTCTGCTTCAGTGCTATTTGTAGAACTATCATTTAAACTATATTCTGTCAGATATTTTTGAATCTTATCAAAGAATCCTTTTGAAAGTAGCGTATAAATTTCCGTAGCTTTCGATAAATCGTCTTGATTAGATAAATCCAAGCCTAATGTTCTTTTTAAATAACTTTTTAATTCATCTCTTGTAAATGGAAGCATCTTATGGTCACAAAGATAAAGAATGAAATTTTCTAAGTCATTATCGGTGATGATATAGTTAACATGGTAAATTTCTTTATATAAATTTATAAGAAATTTCTTTACAAAATCTTTTTCAATCTTTACAGCTAGCTGAACCTCATCTTTATTAATATACTTATAAATTTGAAACATGTCGAAATAAAGATCACTCATTTCTTTTGCTAAAAGGTTATTGAATTCTTCGCTCTTATTAGCTTCCATTCTTGTATTTGGGCTGAATAGTGATGTGATATCTTCTTTTGAGCTCCCGCTATCATCTATTTTTTCTATAATTACATCATTTTTTGTATTGAAATAGTCATTTAGAGCTTTATCATAGTGCGGTCCAACAGCATATGATGTTCTTAATGCTTCAGAACCACCTGCTGTTTTAGGGTGATTTTCTACTAAATAACCTTGTTTTACAAGAATATCAAACAAGCTATTCCTTAGTTCTTCTAGTTTCTTTTTATCTTTAGTTAGTTTGATAGCCTTTTGATAAATGCATTTCTTTAGGTCTTCCTTAATTTTTGATTTGTAAAGATTTCCGACTTTATCTACAGTTTTAATACCTTTAAGAAATTTTATAATTTCTTCCAAAAACACGAAATAACTACCGAAATCCTTTTCAAATATTGTTTCTTTTGTTTGTTCTATTATTTTCTTTTCGGTGGATTTTAGATCATAGCCTTGGCGCGTCATATATTCCATAATCTCACTTTTATCCATTGGAATTATTTCTTGAAAGTCATCATTATCTATTTTGGCTGGAAATACTTGATTAATATCTGAGCGCTTTACTAATATTTCGTTATTTTTCATACTCATCAAATAAGCTATTTGATAGGAAGCATTGCGGCTACTTGAATAGAAACCAGTTCCTTTAAGTTCTTGTAAATTCATCAAGCTGCTTAATATTGCGATATCGGCCTTATCTGAAGTTTTAAACGCAACAAGATTATCAAAATAGTTAAAAAAATTTCGATGTAAATATTTAATTTGATTAACAGAGAATATCATACCAAAACCTTCTTGAATTAGGGGGTTTAAAAATTTGTCAATTACTCCATAATTAGAGGACTTATCTAAATACCACGTATCAAAAAAGAGATCCAGACGAGGTGATATTATAATCTTTCTGGTAAACTCATCAGAGCTTTTAGTGTAGTGAATGATTTTAGATAGAATGATAAACATGAGAAATAATTGTTTTTTGTAATCGTTTGATATCGAAAGGTCAACGACTACTGTTCTATCATCCTTAATAAAATCTTCAAAATTAATTTTTTCCTCATCGTCTGATTGTTTACTATTAAATACAATAAAATTTTGGTTGCTAAACTCGTCAAATAAGGCCATCATTGTATCTGTAATTGGATTCTTTTGCCAACTTTGTTGGTTTCTCAAGTCAAGGTTCAATACTTCGAAGTCTATGTCTGGATTTCTCATAATCGTGTTCTTAAATATTTCTATAGTTTTTTCATCTTTTCGAAATGCTAATGAATAGCTCTCA
>Ga0114923_10003199_pt1 | contig 11056 bp, 20 predicted proteins | sample SumtaG_FD_89578 | JGI IMG/M metagenome (GOLD analysis project Ga0114923, IMG submission 89578) | Deep subsurface microbial communities from Indian Ocean to uncover new lineages of life (NeLLi) - Sumatra_00157 metaG | ecosystem: Environmental > Aquatic > Marine > Oceanic > Sediment | place: near...
AAGAGCATCACGTTGTTTTATAATCATGTCAAATGCGCGGGTGAGTAAGCCGGTTGATAGTCCTTTGTCTCTACGGACAGCGATCCATTCGGATAGATCTTCGAGGATAAGGTTTGTGTATGTAATGTTTGATTGAGGGTGACGTACTTGTAACAAAGCCTCAATTCTATCCAAGCGTTTGTTGATTTCTTTTACGTCAGATGTGTAGCTCATGATGTCTCCTCAGTAGATCTTAAATCACCACACTTTTGACAAGTTGCTCTTAATTTGATATTCACAAACTGACAACTGTTACATTCCCATACTTCACCTTCCTCAACCGCAAGCTCTGAATCAAAGCATTCAAGCCAGCACTCAGCATACCCTGCAATGTCTTTGATTGAATCGACATGGTTAGGCGAGTACATAAGCCGACCAAGTTTAATTGCGATTGAGATTGCAGCTACATCGATTGGGGTGATTGATCGAATGTTTCCAAACGAATTCGTATCGGGATACTCAATGTTCTTTGCTCTGAATCCAAGACCATTGAGTATATCCGCGATGCGTTGGAAGTTAGCAAGCGGATCGTCGTATACTTTTCGTCTGTCATCTACTGGTGTGTCCATAAAAATCTCCCTCAAATCTTTGATGTGAATAGAATCTATTGGTTTCATTCCTACCATTGCCATCAGAATATCAAATCCCTTCCTGTCTCTACTCCGTGAGCAAATATGAATAACTCTCGTTGATTTCCTTTGAGTAACTCGTGTCCGTGATAGGTTACGAAGTAAATCGTTACATCAACCGGAGTCATTTGTTGTTCTTGAATCTCACAACCTTGACGAGTTAGATAATCCTTAGCCCATTCAAGATTTTCCATAGCTCACTCCGCACATTTAGAGATAGACCAGATCTTAACAGGATTCTTTTCCACCAATCCTGTATCTTGAATCAAAGCCCAACGAAGCAACTCGATAATTTCACGAGGAGTTTGTTTGAAGAAAGTCTTTGCTTCTGATTCAGTTGGATCGTGGAGTGTTATGTCGTATCGTTGCTGTGCCATTAGTTATTAACCCTACCCTTCGCCGCGAGTACCTGTTCATAGGTAAAGAACTCAGGGAATGATGCAATCACAAGTGCGGCATCACAATCTTCTTCGTACCAGTTATCACCTGCGAATGTAGCACGTTTGCGATATGTTTCTGGCATCTGTTGTCGTCGTTCATGTGACAAAAGAAACCCGCCGTGTGATGGTGTTGTGTAGAATGTAATACCATCAGCGAATCTACTCTCGCTGTCTGATTCACCCCAAGGTGTTTCCATGATTCAATCCTTTATCTTTTCATCTAAGAAACCTGCTTGCTCTAACAACGGAACGACTGTTTCAAACATTGAACGAAGATCAGCGCCGATTGATTCCAAACGTTTTTCTCTTGAACCTAAAGCCTCGAAGAATTCAATCTGTTCCTCAAGCATCTTGATCTTGAAGTTAGATACTTTTAAATCAAAGCGGAGTTGTGTGATTTCCTTGGCAAGCTTGAACATGGTTGTCTCCTTTCTAGTTTACACTTCAAACGTAACGGTTCCTTCAGTGTCGTCGATGGTTGTCTCAATCGTACCGTTGAGAATTTCTTCCGCAACAACAGTTGAAAGCATAGGCCAACCAGATACGATGATCCTAATTGCATTGGCAGGATCAGTGCGGTACATACATTGAAGGTAACGGAATAGACCGGGAGTGTGTACCATTTCGGATGAACCAAGTACGAACTGTTCCGTTCGCTCTTGTGTGCCACAAATAAAACAAAGTGGATCGCCACAGTTGCATGGCTCAGGTACTTCGGGTCGGTCGTAGCTCATATCAAATCCTCATCTGACTCAGGTGGATTAAGATAATCAAACCATATTTCTTGTTCATCTTGACATTCACTACATTTCAACATCATTGGATAACCCTCTTGCGTACAACAAGAGATAGGAACAGTCTTGTGACAGTAGTGACAGACAACCATTTCGATTGACTCGTCTGTTTTGTTTGGATCGTATCTATTCATCAATCTTCCTACCGAACTGATCGAGCTTGCAGATAAGCCCTTCACCGGAACCGTATCCACTACCTGCTGTTGCGTAGATGTAGAATACATCCTCATCCTTATCATTTACATCTGCACAAACCATAACACCACCATGCCAACCGTTACAGTTTACTTGAAGGCCACTCTTTTTTGTGCCTAAACGAGACGCTTCTCCTTGCCCACCTTGAACTGTTCCTCTAAATCTACTCATGATTCGCTGTCCTTTGTAGTATCTTACATGCCGCAAGAAACCCACGAGCGAATGGCATGAAACCATTCTGTGAGTTACGAGACAAGAGTTGATTAGTCCTTGTATCTTGAACGGTGTAGAGTGTTGTCTTGAATCCATCCAACGACGATGATTCCTTTCCTACCCGCACGAGTTTCGTATCGTGAAGGTCTTGAATTAAAGCGTCAACTCTGGACATTAGACAATCCTTTCTACTGTCGTATCTATTTTACTCAACACTTTCCAACGCTCAATCTTCTCAACTCGATGGGTTGGAGTTGCGACAGTGTAGTTCCAATCCCAGTCGCCTCGTTCTGCTTTGCATATCTTAGCGAACGGATCATATACTAGATAGTATTCTCCCTCTACAAGCCCGCGCCTTTCGGTGGTAAAGGAACAGTAACAATCGAGCGGCTCTGGAAAATAAAGCACAGTATCTTCCGGTACAAATTCTTCTTTATGTTGCACAGGTCAACTCCCTTCTTTCAAGTATCTCCGCAGCGTCTCGAAGATAAGCAACTTGATGATCGCCAATCTTAAGGACTGAATCGGGAACGTGTAAGACAAGCAGGTAAAACTTCATCTCAATCAACCACTTGATTTGCTTGGGATTAAACCAAGCGTACAAATCATCCATTGATAAGAAAGCATAATAATGTCCAGATACAGGCGAAAGGATATGAATGCCATCATCATAAGGACGTGGTGGTTCATTGTAAGCGTAAAGAATCTCATTACAATCTTCTGCTCGTTCCGAACGGTATGGTCCAACACCTGAATCATCTTGAATGCGATAGATTGTAGAGTACATCGGCGGTCCTTTCTAGTTTATACTGCACTCACATTCTCAGCAAGGATGCGGATTGTAATTCCACCTGCGTTGTAACGCATGACAAACGGAATCTTTCTTTCCGCTAGGTCATGGCAAATGTTCTGCATTTCTTCGAGCGTGTCAGGATGAATGATTTGATCGGACATGATACAATCCTTTGCTTAGTGTGGTTCATGGTACAACAAGAATACTGTCTTAACCTGCGGATACTGTGGTCGCATTGGATTTCTACGGCGCGAGACTAAAACAATATCGTTTACCTGCGCGCAGAAGTTAGATGTGTTGTAGATGTAATGCTCAAAGTCACCGGGGCGGGGAGATAGTATCGAGAAACCATTCTCCGTTATTGCTACTACCTTCCCCGCTGTTGGTTGGAACTCAACTGGATAGGTCATTGAGTTAGACAATCATCAAAACTAATTCAGAAGCACCGAACACTTGTTGCTCATCACACTCAAAGCATTCGTAATTCCTAGCGTCAGGTTCACAGCCGTCACGTTCCGCACCGCATACAATACAGAACCCTGCGTTACCCATTCCAAACATCTGTTCTTCAGCCGCTTCTAATACTTGCTCGATTGTGAGATTGTCAGGCAATTTCATGGTTGAATCCTTTTACTTTACAGGATGTAACGAGTCTCGCGGACCTTGATCCTACTAATCCTAACCGCTTTAGGATATAAAAAATGAAGTCGAACCGTAGCCTCTTTCTTACAGGCTTGTTTCGACTCCGCGCGAACTGTTATAATTGGCCTAACTACCGAATGAAACTCATCCAAAACCAACGCGTCAAACTGTTGCTCAATCTTCCCTTCCGTTTGAATCATTTCCAAGATCCACGCCTTGCGATGCTGCATTTCAAACACTCCCGCTGAACTCGTTCGCATTGGACTGTCCGATCATTTGAATTTGCATAAGTCTTTCGACCCTATAAATATAACCCATCGGGCTACCAATTGCTAGAGGGGGTGTAAGTGTATGTCCTGCAACGAGTTACGAGGTCCATTTCTGAGCTGGACTCAGCCGATCCCATAAGTCCATACCCCGCATCATCTTACAAGATCATCAAACGGCCAAAGATCCCAACAATCCCAACAACGTACCCAAGTGCAACAAATCTACAATCCCAAACAGGGGTCTAACCGTGTGGCCCGTAGATTGAAACGAGTTAGTCTCCCTTATATTAAAAAAAAAAAATATATAAATACATATACATAGAGACAGAGTTATTCAATCAATCCCTCAATCTCAGTCAGGGTGCTGTTTGTTATTGTAGAATTGTTGAGGTTGGCGGTGTTGTTGGTGGGTTGGCAGGGTTGGGATTGAATTAAAACGAGTTCGCGCGGATAAATGTAGACGCAGAAAAGCCCGGCGAATACTCAACCGGGCTAGTCTGCAATCTGTTGAGGTTAGTCTGTCAGCTTGAAGTTGAGAATTGCTTGCATCTCCGGCGACAGGCTTTCAAACTCCGCGATCTGGTCAGCGGTTAGATCCGAACGGCTCTTGGTCCGCATCCGTCCGCCACCCGAACCTGCAACTGGCGCGGCGACAAGGATCGTTTCCAGCGGTACTAGCTTGCCCGCAAAATGAATCGCCGCTTTCCAGTCGGTGATAATTCGCTTGCTCGCTTGCCGAATCAATCCGACTTCACCGTCCGCGAACTGTGCGCTCAAACTCTCAACCGTCCAGTCGGGCTGATCGTAATTGAGCGTGGACTCGTTTTTCTTTCCCTTGTTGAGAGTCAACACACGAGTCTGACCTTCAAGCGTTGCTGCTGTTTGCTCACTCATTCTAATCCTGCCTTTCAAAAAGCTCCGGGATCCGGCGTGTCCGATTCCCTAAATCAAATTTACGAAGAAGCTGGCCGAATGTCAAGCGCCGTCCAGGGCGATTTGGCGACTTTGTTCAGACCGCCCCCGCGCCAGAATTTTTTCTCTTCCCGATTTTCAGAAGGCGGCATCCCCCCTTTGGATTTTCGCATACCACTAAATGAACCTCTACAAAACTAGAAAATTTTTATGAACTCAGATTGATTTGAGTTCCGTTGGCGTTTGTGTTGGGGATGGGGATACCAACTGCGCTCTTGACACGGAGATCAGCTATATTTATACTGCAAGAGGTTGGTAGGGTGGATAGGAGTTGGTAGCCATAGTCGGAGATTCTTTTGAATAACCTAGCACTTGATATTCGAGATAAGCCGTGGCAAGCGAAAAGGTTTAATTCGCGGCATAAGGCTGTTTGTGTGCTTAAAGCAAATGGGTATACGAATAAGGAAATTTGTGAGCATCTTGGGTATGATGAATCCAGGGTTTCGGTTATTTTGAATGATCCTAGAGCGGCGGAGGTTCTTGCAGATGCGGAGAGACGTTTTGCTTCAAATATGTCCGAGATAGGTGAGAAAATAAAACTCCTCGCCGCCTCTGCTCTTGAGGAAACAGAAGATATTATGTTAAACGGGCAAAAAGAAAATGTCCGTTTGACTGCTGCGCTCGGAATCCTCGACCGTGCTGGTTATGGGAAAGTAACTAAGTCAATAGCTTTGGAAGCTAGGATAACAGAATCAGCCGCTCGCGCTCTAATGGGTGTTGAGATTGAAGAAATCCCCGAAGCGGATTATTCAATTGAACCAAAAGATAGTTAACGAAGTAGTTAACGAAGAAGAAGCTACTCGTAAGCCCATAACTCCCCCGGCAATTCCTGCGGAGCATACAGAAGCGCGGAGACAAGAAATACGTCAACGTGGTCTTGAGGATTTATACTACTTCACCAAAGGAATCCTTGGCTACAACTTCCTAGTCCCTCATGTCCACGGGCATCTTACTCAATTCCTCGATTCATGTGAAGCTCGTAGACGAATGCTCCTCATGGCTCGCGGACACCTAAAGACAACAATCTTCACAATCTCTCAAACAATGCAGGACATTGCGAAAGATCCAAACGTCCGAATTCTCATCATTGGTTCAACTGCAACGAACGCACAAAAATTCCTCAAAGAAATTTCCGAACACTTCAAACGTAATGAAATGTTCCGTTGGTTGTACCCAGAGTTAATTCCAAATAGTTTCACAGCAATCGACACAAATTGGACAGCTCACGAGATTCAAGTACCACGGACTATAATCAATCGTGATCCAACTGTAGATACCGTTGGCGCTCGCGGAACTGTCGAGTCTCGCCACTACAACATAATCCGCGCAGACGATATGATCGGAGAAGCGGAACTCCACTCTGAAGGTGAGATGGAGAAAACAATTGAATGGTCGCAGGGCTTTGAATCTCTCCTTGTAACTCCAATGGAGGATTTAATTGATATAACTGGAACTCACTGGCGTTTTGGTGATGTATACTCCTTCCTACAAGACTTCTACTCTAACAAAGAAGAAGCACGATCAATCGGTCCATACGCAACGATGCGTGGGGAACTCGCGTTGTTTATACGTGGAGCGAGAGACGACAAGGGAGATCCAATATTTCCAGAAATGATCTCGCGTCAATTTCTCGACCGCTTACAACGCGAGAACCCTCCGCGTTATGCATCACAATATGCAAATGATCCTCTTCAATCTGGTGAGACTGCATTCAACGTAGAGGATTTACAGTATTACGAACGAACTGGACCAAACGGGCGGATAATTAAATTCACTCACGATGATGTAAAATACAGGGTTAAAATATCCACGCTTGATATAATCGCCGTTAACGATCCAGCTTTGGGCGATGTAAAGAATTGTGATACCGCACAACTTGTCGTAGCCAAACACGCAGAGACAGATTGTGTATTCGTACTAGAAGCTACTATCGGAGATATAGACCCGTCTGAGACTGTGGACAATATGTTCCGTCAAGATGAGGAATATCATTTGCGACTGTGTTCTGTAGAAGCGGTTGCATATCAAAAGGCGTTGAAATCTTTATCACGACGTATCGCACGAAATGAGAACAAACCATATCTGCCGATTGTTGAATACTATCCAGGATCTCAAAGAACAAAGGATGAGCGGATTCGCGGCCTCATGCCGTTAGTTCAAAGCCACCTACTTTACATCCTTCCGAGTATGTCAAAACTCATTAAAGAGTTTACACGCTACACTCGCGATGGTAAATCTAAACGAGATGGCCTTGACGCCCTTGCACAGATCTCAGAGCATTTCATATCCTCATGGTCTAAGCAGCATGAAGTAGATACTCGTGAAGCATGGGAGGAACAAATCTCCCGACTTAACGCAACTGGATACGGATACAAAAGGAGATTTTCAAAATGACTCTGGTTACTAATGAAGGAATTAAAGAAATATTCGCCAGCGCAGCTAGAACGGCGGATGTAACCTCAGATGAGTTTAAGAATCATTACCATAGAGGGATTCTTATACTTGTCGAAGTTACTGGACTTGCATTAACTCCAAGTGTTGTGCCTACGATTCAAACAAGAATCGGTTCAACTTGGGTTACGATTGCAGTCGGTACAGCTATTACTGCTACAGGAGAATTCTCCATAGTTATGTACCCCGGCGCGGTTGGTGGATCTTTCACAGATGTAATCGGTTCTCCGCTTCCGTCCGACTGGCGTTTGTTCATGAATCACGCTGATACAGATAGTATCACCTACTCCGTCAATCAGCAGATGTTGAAATAATGCCAGCGGTTCTGGAAAATCTCGAATCTACGGGCGTTTACAAACATCGCTTTGGAATCAATGCGCTTAATGGTATTGTCAAGGTTGTTAACGAAGGACAGAATATTCGTCAACTAATCTCTGATTGGCCGAATGCGCTTCACGATGTTGAGAATGTATTCCACCAAGGTCAAACAGCTACGTCTATTGATATAGCTATTATTGACACAAAGAACATAGATGCGAAGCATAATGTTTACTTCCAATTCAATTCAGGTCCGTGGACATTTGATACAACGCTCGCGATTAATGTACTTGCATACACCCTTGAAGGACTTGCCGCAGGTATATATGAAATAGGTGCAACCGCTGTGAGTGATACTAGAGAATCGTCTAATATCAAATCAATGGGATTTGTGATACTACTGCCATGAGAAAAAGCTTAACAATTCTATTTGCAAGTGTAGCTACGTTATTCGGTTTGGCTTTGTATGCAAATCGCGTAACCACCTACGCGGACGGACGAAACGCTCACATAGTCCCGTTTATCGAAACCGTCAAGACTTTCGGTTTTGGTGACACAATGACAATTCGTGATCTTGACCGCGACTCCATTCCACAAGGAACAACCGGAAGAATTATCAACGGCGATCCTGCTCGCGATTCTGCAATCTACCTAACCTATGCCTCAGTACCCTCGTTCATCCGCGACTCAACGCAAATAGATTCATTCTTTACAGCTTGGGGAGTTACCACACCTGCGCCACAGATTATATTCGTATCTAAAGATCCTCCTCCTCCTTTACCTCCGTTAGTAGTTAATGATCCAATCTTTGTAGAGAATTTTGAATCATGGACAACTGCCACATGGCAAGCAATGGCACGAAACCCTTATGCACTTGTTTCTTCAACAGATCAATTTATAGAAAACTCTGGTTCTGCGGAAGGTAGTAAACATTTACGTTTATTCCGCGAGGCTAAATCAAGTGCAGGAGCGGGATGTAATAACAACACGGTTGGTTGGGAAATTGAATCTGACAATGCAGCAAATCAATTCGGCGCAGTAGGCTTCGGAGAAATAATGAACGGAGCTACGGAAGTTTGGGTTGAGTTTCGTGTGAAATTCGACGCCGCTCCATCTACCGCACCGTGGGGAACTCTACCCGATCCTGCTTGGAGTTGTTCAAGCGCACCAGACCACAAACTCCTACGAATGCATTCTAGGTTTGATTTCCCAAATGCATATATTGCAGTAAAAGATGGTCACGAAGGATCTCAACACTGGACAAATCATCCCTCTCCTACTGCTGGTGATACTCTCATGGGTAGTGGATCAATGGGAAGTTCCAATCCTGATTGGGATAATGAATGGCATACGTTTCGTATCTATCAAAAACGTTCCTCGGCTCAAGGCGTACTTGATGGAATAGGGCGTTTTACCATAGATCGAAATGGAAGTAGAGTATTACTTAACAACACAGGAAGTACATTTACATACGTTCCAAGCGATGAACTTGATATCTGGCACGAACCCCTCGGCTGGCAACGTATGCAAGTTGGCTTGAATCGAAATCATTGGACGAATCACGATGCTCAGTTTCGTTTAGATGCGTTTAAAATCTGGACAGATACGGGTAATGGTGGGCCAGGTTGGATTGGCGAAGAATTAAACGATCCTCTACCTTATCCAAATGAGCCTCTTGGCATGACGGAGATGTATGCATTCAACACAAACTTCACAGATCAAGCAGGGCCGAATAACTTTAGTTTCATAGACCATCTAACTCAAGATCCTTTCGGCTGGAGACGTGCAGGATCTACAAATCCATTAAACTTCTTCGCGGGTGATCCAAGAGATATAGGCTTTCCTCTACCTCCAAGCGGTTCTGATACCGTTGCTGTAGGCCGTTGGCCGTTAAACTTCGGTGTAGGGTCTGCTCCGTTTTCATACGAATACAATCGTTCATGGGCAGGACAACCACAACGTGCTTCAATGTATTGGTCTGTGTGGATGTATATAGACCCTGCATTTACTTGGCATCCTACTACAACTAAAGGTTTTTGGGTATCACAAAATCAAAGCAATAATCACTTTGTCTATTTATCCAAAGATAGCTCTGTATACTTTGGAATGTTTTTACAATTCAACGATGGACCTCCTGATGGTTTAGTTAGTTCAAATGTTCGCTACCCCGGTTTGCCACTTGCTAATATTCCAATCGGAAGATGGTTTAGAGCAGAATGGCTTTTTGTAGCTAACTCTGGTCCGGGTGTTAAAGATGGTAAATATCGTGTTTACTTCGATGGAATCGAACAAAAAATCGCATCAGTAGATACAGTATACTACTTCGACTCGGCAGATAACGATAGAGCATTCAGTACCGCTCGTTGGAATCCAACGTGGGGCGGAGGACAGAATTTACCTGTACCACAAGAGCAATACATCCTAATCGACGATTGGTATGTTTCAACTAGCTCTAATCGAGTGAATCCATAATGGCTACACTCAGAACAGTAACAGTTAAAGCATCTGGCGGAGATTATGCAGGACTTGATGCCGCGTTCGGTGGTGAAGCCGCTGATATAACAGCCGCCACAGGTTCGGATGAAATCCTACGAATTGACTGTTATCCATTTGAGGATATCGTAAAGTGTGTTATAGATGATACAGCCTGGAAAACTAGCCCAACAAATTACGTCGAGTTACGTTTCCTCGACAGCGGGGGTGATCCATTCTATACCGCCGTCTGGTCTACATTAGGCTATCGACTTTCGGCCCTTAGTAATGTATTTGAAAACAATCAAGTAGATCATCTCTGGCACACTGAAGGCACGTTCCAAATGAGGGACAACTTGGGTACGGGAACAAGTACAGCAGCCGTATTCAAAGTAAGTTCGGCAAGTGGTGGTTGGAATCGTTTCGATGGTGGCGGTATTATGATCGTAGACCACAATTCCGGTACTGCTTGGCGTGGATTTAAGATAGATGCCGCTGTTACCTGTCGTTGGCGTAACTGGATAGCGTATGGCGGTGATAAAGAGAACGTATTTAGTCCTGCCATTGATGTACCGGCAGGTTCGGGCGGACCCACTCTATTCTTCGACAATTGTACCTTCGACGAATGGACAACACTAAACTTCATAGCAGACGCCGGAACTACGCTAACTCACAAGAATTGTCGCGCTACGAATATACGCTTCGATATATCCGACGCAAGCCTTCCCGATGTAATGGACGCGGCTAGTGATTTTAACCTCACAGATAGAGAAGCGAACAGTGATGTGAACTGGGGTACGAACTCGCTCGATTCCGCCGACAGCCCGGT
>Ga0114923_10003201_pt1 | contig 11055 bp, 14 predicted proteins | sample SumtaG_FD_89578 | JGI IMG/M metagenome (GOLD analysis project Ga0114923, IMG submission 89578) | Deep subsurface microbial communities from Indian Ocean to uncover new lineages of life (NeLLi) - Sumatra_00157 metaG | ecosystem: Environmental > Aquatic > Marine > Oceanic > Sediment | place: near...
AAAATAGGCAGCATACACTTTGAAGCCGATCTTGTTTTTTTGTGTGCAACGTATCCGAAGTATCTCGCTTGACTGTGGCATATATGTGTCGCCTATGTAGCACAAGTGCCACATTCCCTTATAATTCTATTCGATTTTTTTCTTTATGGTGAATAACAATAGGACAAGGATCTTATTCGATATGTGAGCTTGCGGCGGTGCAAAAACAGCTACCGCAGTTCAAGGCAGCTTTCGCCAACTTAGAGAATAGAGTAATACAACTTTGCAATGTAGACTGGAGTCCAAAAACGATGGGCTACATGTCCCCGAACTCAGGCTCAGAATACGGTAGGACAACCATCCTGCCAGAGCTATTCGACGACTACAACGGAGCACAGATGGCCTTTGGCAGAACACAGGCTCTAGGCTCCGCTAGCTGGATTCAGGCTTTTGACACCCAGTCGGGTAACACCTCAATACTCACAGGCACCAGGGCAGGAGATACTATTCCAGAAGATTTTAAAATCGCATGGATAGGACTCGCTTTCCCAAACAAGACGCAGCATATCACCGAGATTAAGTACCAGATTTCTGACCGCAAGTACGGCAGAATCGACTTGGAGGAAATGCTGTACGGCTACGAATGCCCCGCAGTCATCTTCGAGGAAGGGTATGTAATTGATGAGGAAACCTACTTCGAGATGTGGGCTTACATCGATCTTGGCTACAGTGGACTACAACCAGAAAACGGCCCAGGGGGGCGTAACAACTACATCTATCAAAATGTGGTGATGCTCGGTTCATGCTACTACAAACAGATTGACCGTGTTCTAGGCAACACAGGAGCACCGATTTAGATGGCATACGTAATCGCAGACTATGGAAACATCAAAGAGACTTTCCCCGAATTTCAGGCAACAATGGATGCACTAGAGGATGTACTGGTACAGAAAGCTATGGCACAGTGGGCTCCACTGAGATACGGTGGGCTAAACCCTCAATCAGGAGAGTTCGGTAAAACCACGATCATGCCAGAGCTATTCCAAACTGGAGCTTTCGAGACGGGCGTTCTGACTACCATGACGAATTGGGGGGACGCGTATATCAGTACAACTACCCAAACAGTGCCCGGAAACAACATCATAATGCAGGGAAACACATCAGGAAACATCCCAGAGGATTACATGTGTGGGATTGTCGGGCTTGCGTTCCTGGAGCCAACCTCGCGTATCAGCGAAATCAGGATGCAGATCAGCGACAAGAAACTTCCACGTATGAACATACAGGAGGCGTGGGGCTACAAGCGCCCATGCATCATATGGGAGAACGGCTATGTCCTCGATGAGGAGACAGGGTTTACCCTGTACGGTTTCGCGTTAGCACAGGGTCCATACAAAATCAAGCTCATTGGTCTTCAGTTGAACAGAGTGCCGAACAAGCTACAGACTACCAACACAGGAGCAGCCATAACTTAGGAGGATGAATGAACAATGCCAAAAGTAACTAAACTAGCTAGAGGTCCTCGGTTTGAGATTCAAGTCCAAGAACGCGTAGTCGCAGGCGAACACGTTTTCGTCCGCGTCTACGGGGAAATGAAGATCGCAGCCAAGGAACAAGTCTACGCAAGAGACCTAGGACTTAGGACAATTCAACTCCTAGTGCTACAGCCTGAACATAGTACACACAATCCGTACACAACCGGTGTCTGGATCTACCGTAAGGGAGAACTCGACAACTATGCCAGCGTGGACATCTTCAGCATGGACGGCTATGAGATGAACCCCGACGGCAGAGTCAGCGTCAACGCAGCTACCGCACTACCAGACGATGGAAGCCTATGGCTAGGCTTCATCGCGCTAGGAGAGTAATCATCTCCTATTATTTTCTCGGTAAACAAAATGAAAGAGAGGAAAAAATAAGATGATGGATGCACTTCAAAACTGGTCTAGCTGGATCAAATCTGGACATTTCATCAGCTATTATGATGAAAGTGTTCAGTATTTCGAATACGTTCGACAGAGAGACATGGCGCACTGGGAGTACGACTGGGAGGAAACAATCTCGGCGGGATCAACGTCTGGACCATACGTGCCTTCAAACCTTGAGATAACTCAAGGTTATCAAAAAAGCACGAACACGAACAGAATCTGGCAAATGATTTTCGGAATCAAGTCACAGGCTTTCATCTACATCGAGCTACCAACAGACTTGCATAGGCACGGCATCCCCAAGGAGCCGAAACCGACGTCTAACAATAGGCGGGTCAGCCACTTTACGGAGTGGATGAGCCCCTTCAATGAGCCGAGTTTCATCACGGAGCACTTCCTGATGAGGCCAGCGTTAGATTTCATCGGCTTAGATGCCTACAACCCGACAGGCATCGCGCTTACTGATCTGACGATTAACTTCTTCATCAGTAAGCTCGTGACTGAGCGGGTTGGAACAGCAACTCCAACTGATGAAGGAATGTTGATCGAGCCTACAAGTCAGCGTTGGGCAGAAGCGATGGATAAGCTGTGGAGACGAGTAATCCCATGCAGACCACTGACACTCATGCCAGTGAGAGCACCGGCGGTGGGCAGATAGGAGGAATGAATAATGCAAATGAATAGAGCGTTAATCAAGGACGAAGGACTAAAACGGATGGTCTACGAGTGCTACCCTTACAAGGTAGTTAGAGGGGGCTATGATGGCTCCTTTAGCTCGCCAGCGACTATCTATACGCCCTTAAACCATATCGTCCCGAATGGACAGCAACTGAAAATTCTCTTCCTCCGCGTCTGGACACAGGAGACAGGCGGAGCGGTATTCCGAATCTGGCAAACCAACCCCTCGGCAACAGGAGCAACAGGAACAGTCGAAGCCTACCCAGTGGTAGGTAGCGCCCCAGCAGGGATCGTTGACTACCCGATGCTCGAAGCGGCAGGGGCAGAGGTTCTGACAGGTAACTTGCATCAGCCCATACACGTAGTTGAAGGCTCAGTAGACTTCTCAATCCTGAGATCACCCACACCCGCGACGGGAGCCCGTTACGGTATCGTGTGGTGGGGATTCGAGGAACTACCTGAGCAGGAAACATAGGTGAGCTAAATGGGACATCGTAGACACACAGAACACAGACCGACAAAAGAACAGTTCTTCCCGGCGACGTATGCCTCTGGTGGGGCATTTTCGGCGATAGGAGGGTTCTCTGGACCCGATATTGATGCCACTAACGAGTTCGGATACACGAACTGTCTTGTCCCGTGGGACTTTGACAGTTTGATATCAATCGTTTTAGTGTTTATCGCTACAGCGACTGCGAATCCGATGTACGTTAACATAGTGACAAACTATGGCAAGGCGGGTGATTCTTATACAGAGCATAACGAGAACGTGTCTCTGTCAATTAACACAGTTCTAAACAGGATAATGGAACTGAACCTTTACAACGCCGTAGACACCCGACCCCTAGAACCTGGGGATTATTTGGGTGTTCAAGCCAGTAGACTCGCAACCCTCCCAACCGAAAACACGGACATGATTTTACTCGGAGTACGAATACGATACAATTACAGATAAATTCTCTAATTCCCCTTTTTTTATTTACAACGAATAGAACGTCCTCGCGCGCTTGCTAGATGTATTTTTCTAGTGTTGCGAAGAACTCCTTCATCCTCACTTCATGGGTGTGCTTTAAGTGTACTAGATCATATCCTCTTCGTGCTATCTTGGATGACTCATCTGGATTTTCCAGATAATAGTTTATTAGCTCCATTACTTTTTTATCATCCACGTCGCTAGCCTGGATTGGGTCATGCTCCCAATCTACGTAGTTTACTTTACTTTTGAACCCCAGCTTCTCCGCTGAAAGTGGAGTGTTGCATAGGAGAAGCGTGTTACAGGCCATAACCTCGAACATTTTCTGCACCGCGAAGCGGTAGGTGGAGCAGTCTGTTGTAAACATTCTACTCTGATTTATCAGCGATACATAGTTTTCCCCGCGTATCGGTTTACTGTCATACCACCCTTCATTTTCCAATTCTTTATGCATAACGTTTAAACCCTCATATTTTATGTTTTCTTGTTCCATCATAAGCTGTTGTACTCTATATCTGAATGGATAGTTTTGAGTATTTTTCACACCTATGTTGAGTACATCTAATATCTTGGGTAGTTTCCTATCGTAGAATACTTTCGGGTCTATGCTGAAAGGGCTCCACTCCAGCGACACGCCAGCGTCTAATAGTGCTCTGCTCCATTCAGTCTCGTTGTCAACATCGTAGGACTTGAAAATCACATCTATATTATTCTTAATATAGTTAAACACATGTTCTCGGCCTACATCGTTATGGAAATCGCTTAACCACATAGCCTTAATACATTTTGCTGTCTCGAAAGATCCCCTTAACCTATTGAATAGTCTACTACCTACCTTTGTTGATGTTTGCATTACAACATCTGGGTAGTCGTTACCATAGATTCTCTTTATCGAAGCGATAACATCCACTTTTTCAGGGTTTAACGTATCATATTTGAAATTGGGCAATCCTGGACCCCAAGTTTCAACGGATGGATGGTTGCAAAGGAAATTGAAGAAAGATGCCCAACTGCACTGCCAGTCCTCAAAAGACCTTCTAAAGAATAGTAACTTCAACTAAAATCCCTCAATTATCCTAGTTATTGCTAAAGCTCTTTCTATATTACTATCTGATTTTCCTTTGATGCAATCGTATAGATACTGAATCGCGTACTCTAAGTTGTCACCCTCGTTTATGTAGAAGCACTCCTTCTCCTTTGGAATTTTTTCTGCAACAGCCCATCTCAACCTTTTATACCTCGTAATTTCCAGAGTATATTTCGATAGAGGATCATAGATTATCGATCCCCCCTCTCCATATAGCACAATCCTAGCCTCCTTACCAGGATAATTTAAACTTACGACTATCTGCCCCGCAATCTCATCGTTTTCAAAGAATATCGTACCTGTCTCTGGAATATTTCTGAAAACTACTATGTCCCTCTTGGAGAATTTGAGAGAGTCTAGTGGCACGAACATATCCAATACCGAGAGCATGTGGCTACCGAGAAGCCAGTAGACGCTACCGCCTCCGAATCTTCCAAGATGCCTAACCGACATCTCCAAACCGAGCAGGGAGCCTATCTCCCCATCTTCCACCATATTTACTGCTCGCTTGAGCGACTTTGAGAAAGTATATGTATAATCAGTGAGGATAACGAGACCCCTTTTATCAGCAATAATTTTCAGATCCCTGCACTCATCTACCCTCATGGCAACGGGCTTCTCGCTGAGAACATGCTTTCCGCTAAGAAGAGCTTCTTTACTTATCTCGTAATGAAATTTATTTGTCGTGGCATTAATAACGGCTTTAACTTCTTCATCATTCCAAACCTCATTCAAATCAGACTTAGAATCACAGATGTGCTTAATCCTAAAGTTTGGGTTCTCCTCGATGTATCTCTTCAATTTTGAGCCCCAGTAGCCTATTCCAATTAGAGCAACCACTATCAAGAATATGCCTCCAATATCTTCAACATCTCCTTAACGCGAACCTCATGGATGTGCTTCTCCCTTGCCAGCCTTAAACCGTTTTCAGCTATCCTCGCCCTCTCATCTTCGTCATCCAGTATCCATTCAAGCAGTTCAGCCCAGTTACTCTTGTTTATCTCTATGTAATTGTATCCGTCTTTCAAGCCCAATCTATCGGAGTTCAAGGGAGCGTTGGCGAGAACACAGGTACCACTTCCAAGAGAATGAGTCCATTTTTTAATAGGGTATCTCCATATGCTTGAACCGAATATGGTTACTCTCCCAGATCTTAAAGCACGTGCATAGCTTTTTCCTGCAACATAATCAGGATGGTTTTCCCAAGACTTTATGCTACTTAGGTATGGCTGTCTTGGTCTGGTAAATAGACTCCATCCCATATCCTTGCATAAAGAAGGCAGCCTTTTTCCCACAGCATACCTCAGAGGATAGGCACCAGACTCAACTGCGCCCAGAAAGGTGACGTCGTACTCGTGTTTTTCCGAAGGGTAATATAGGGATGGCTCATAGCTCCAAGGAAGAAAAGCCTTCTCAGCCTTCACATTATCCCAATAATAGTTGCGGTTAAGTGTGGTTACACTTCGGTACGGGAAGAGCAGGAGATCAAGTTCTATGTTGTTCAGCCATTTCACACAGTCTGCCGGGTTTCCGTGATGTAGGTCACTTATCCTTCCCATGACCTTGTAGCTTCTATTAGAAGGAATTTCCACGCTAGGCATTTTAAAAGCATATCCATGGAAGGCGCTTGACATATACCATGCGAAAAGCCAGTCTAATTTACCCTCATTATCGACGTGTTTCAGTAGCTCTCTCTCGAAATACCATTGAGAGTCGTGACCTATCACGTCGCTCATGTCGGGAGTAGCGAAATCAATCCTCAAACTAAACCCTCCCTTACAAATATCTTCCATACGCCGTTTCTTATCGCGGAATAGGTTAAAATTAGTCGTTTTCCAAAAAGGTGCTGAAAGGTACAGGCGCGTGCATCTAGTAAGGGGTCTTTAACTATCTTGAAATCATTAAAATCCTTCCCCTTGAATAGAGGTGTATCCCAATCTTTACCTTCTATGCGCCTCTCACAGGTAAGCCAATAACTCCTGTTGAAGTAACAGATAGATGGGGCAGATATTGTATAATCCCGTTTTAAAATAAGGTTAGCAGGTGTAAACGATAAATTAAAGGGAATATTTGAGCTTCTGCATAATATTCTATGTGGATTTCTCAAATGATAGAAGAGATGGAACTGAAGATCATCATAATATATGAAGGGCGCAGAACCCTCAGTTACCTTGCCACAGCTTTTGAAGTTTATACCGTCCTTACTATGGTATAGGTGGATGTCTTGGTATCTCCAAGGGTTTGAATCCGCTTTCGACTGCTTCGCACAGAAGAGATATACGTTACCCGAGACTTCAACAGCCGAACCCCACCTCACATCTTCAATGAATCCAACCTCAGAGAGGGAATCAATGTTCTTTCCCTTTAACAAGCTCACTCCCTCAAAAAGAACTTCTCCCTTATACCCCAAGAACCCCTTACCGTGTTCAACTAGGCTCAGAGTGTGACCTGACGAGAAAAGCTCTCTTTCCCCACTCAACTTCACGTACCCACTCAAATCTTAATCGCCTCGATTACAATGGATTCCGCATCATCCACCATGGTCTTTGTATCATAAGCCCCATCAAACCTCATTGAAGCTACTATCTTGAACAGTCCGTGTAAAAGCTCTCTGATTGAATTATCGTCGTACACCCTCCACCTATAGCCCATTGTAACATATTGAGCCTTACTTGCAATGGGAATGACTATGAATATGCTTCCGTCGGGTTTTAACCACTTATGAGCGCGTTCAATGAACGTTTTGTCTCCCGCTTCATGGATTATGTTTGGTACAAACGATTGGTATCCTAAACCGATGTGCTGTAAAACGTGACATGCGGTAATGTAGTCTAAACTTGATGGGGAAAAGTCTACTTCAAGAAGATTTCCTTTTATGAATTTAAAACGTGGCTCTATTATTTTGACTGTTTTCAGATCGACGCCTGTTACCGCATGCCCTAATTTGAGAAGCCTATTAGATAGTGTGCCAGGGCTACACCCTGCATCTAATACTCTGCTTTTCTCCTTAATTCGTTCTATTATCCAGTTGAAGTAGATGTTTTTGTCCCTCATTACAAATCACGAACAATATTTACAGTATTCAACATACTTTCTCTTGTTAGCCAGTACAAGGGCTTCCCTGTAGATACTAGAAGTGAGGATTGAACCCATTGACTGCTTAAAAGCATCTTCCACGATTCCGTCATGATACCTAGCCCTACAGCAAATATTCACACCCCCATCCCAGCGAACAGTAGGTATCAAACCATAGCACTTGGTCGCCTTTGTCTCAACGATGGCCTTTCCATCCTCAATCCTCCAACTATCCCTACAACTTATCTCAGGCGTCAGGTTTTCCTCTATGAACTTTAACTTGTCCTCGTTGCTACCATCTGAGCAACCGAAGTAAAGAGGATAGGCTCCGAAACCAATCCCTTTGGGTATGACCTCCCTGATCCTCTTCTTGAGCAGATCAACCTCGTTGTTGTTTCTCTTGTTGATGACCATCTTGGCGACAATTAGAACTTTAGAGGAAAGGGTCTCTCTCACCTCCCATAATCTCTTCAGGTTTGACAACACCTTTTTCAGATCTGTTTTCATGTTAAGATACTGCGTTTCATCCTTTCCTCCCCCAAAATTCACAACCATGTTCTTGAGGCTACATAGAACCCTAAAGTGGTCATCGGTGAGACTCATCGCAAGATTTGTGTGTACGTGTTTAAGGTAGACCCCCTCAGATATGGCATAATCCATAATTCTAACGAACTCTGGGTTTATCAGAGCATCTCCATGTGCGTATGGAATTATTGCTAGATTTTTGCCCCTGTTGAGATCAACAAACCTCTTGAAGTTCTCAAAGGACATAAAACCTGCCTTTATTTTCTCCGCTACGCTATATTGGTTGAAGCACCATACACACCTAGAGTTACACAGACGACCAGACAACTCAACAACATAAACCAAAGACATGCCTCCTCATATTTTCGCCTCTTTAAACCACTCAAGGAAAGCTCTTGAACCATGATAATCTCCTTCAGGCATTCCATTTTCACGGATAAATAACTGCATGGGAACAATATATCTCCTAAAATGGCCCCACACGTTAAAACCGTTTTTTAGTTTGTCCCATGTTGAATCATCAACATCGAACCCGTAGTGATTTGGGTTTCTTCCTCTAATCAGTAGACCTATTATACCTGAAGCACATTTCGGGCAATTGCCACAGTTAAAGTCAAACTCTATGCGCGCGCCTCCAAAAAGACTGGGAAACCAACAAGTCTGTATTTTTAACCCATCAAAACCATCCATGAACTCTATAATAGATGGAAACTTTTCATGCCTATAGAAAAATCCGTGAACACGTACACTCAGGTCAGCCCAAGCGAAGTTATCCTCTATATCGGGGACACGAATACGCTCATCCACAGCTAAACCACTGTAAATGGGGACTCCCCCCCCAGCAGTGAAAACTCGATTGAATCTTCCGATTGACATGGGGGCAAGAGCGCCAATCTGATGGGGTGTCTGCCTTATAGCTAAGTAAGTGTAATTTCCCTCCTTTGTTAGTTCTCGCATATTCGTGTCAACGACATTCATTTCTGTCTCAAATCTCTCCTTATAATGCCCGACTATTTTATCGAAGAACCCCCGATGCTGAGACCTATGTGTAAACCTGAATAGAGTGACTAGCCGAGGTTTAAGATCGTGAAGCCTTGAAAGGGAGTACATGGAGTCAATGCCTCCGCTGAATGTAAGCGCCACACCATCGCCCTCAACCACGTTTTTAACAACGTTATCAACCAATATGTTTGTTTCAAATAATAAATCAGGATAAACTTCGCAGTATTTTCTATGAAGAACTTTCATTGATTTGAGGAAAGTACCATCGATGCTACCAACATGTATATCTAAGCCGTTATACCACGCTAGAGGCAGCATTGAACATACAGCAGGAATATTGAGAATGCTCTCATCTGCATCAATATTTACATCATAGGAAGCAAAAAACTCACTTTCATTCAAATGGTGCTTGAAGTTATCTGGGACATCTATTTTATTTGAGAGTCTGTTCCCCTCTAACTTTGGCTCACCAATGTTAATCAAGTTCTCTCATCCCAAGTCCTGTTTATTTCAATGCCCATTCTATTGCACCGTGCACCATCTTTGAAGCAGTTGTTCGCATCTATGTTTGGGTTTTGGTTGTTCCGTATCATCGTTTTAAACTCCTCTAAGTTATTAGTTATCTTCCCTAGCCTCAGCTGTTTGAACGAGGGGGTGCTGATCGTTGTACATGGATAGACGTATCCATCGGCTCCAAGGCATATCTGATAGTAGCCGTAGGCGCACTGCTTGAAGTTGAATAGTTCCACGTCCTGTAGGTCAGGACTCATCCAGAAGATGAAAGGCTTCTCATCCTGAGTCTTAGACAGGTGCTTCTCCACCTTCCTGAAGTAAGATCCCTTCAGCCTCTGCTCAACGTTCCACTTGTACTCCCTCACCGTGTCAAAGTCCTGGGCATAATGGGCGAATGGAATACTGAACCTGAGCGAGTTCACACCTGCATCCCGTGCGAACTTGACTATTCCATCTATCTCAGATTGTTTTGAGTTTATCTCGTTCATCAGGTAGCACATCCTCACGGCGGGGCCGCTCCTCTTCAGCTCCACCGCCATCCTGATGCCTTCTAAGATCTCGCTGAACCAGTCGTGCTTTATCCCCTTGGTCTTGCAGTGGCTTTCCGTTGTGCCCGCGTCGAGGCTCACGCTCAGGTAGTCTACCTCGTCCTCGGCTATCCTGCCTAGCTCCGTCAACCAGCCTGTGTCATCCTCAAGCCGCTTCATTACACTTCCATTTGTATGAATGCCGAAGTGTGCTCCTGTCCTCTTTGTCATCGCCATGAACGCCATGAAGTATGGATTATTAATCGGCTCTGTGTAGCTACCCCCGTAGATCACGTATGGAATCCTGCCCTTCAACTGCCTCAGCAAGTCCAGTGCATCCATCTCGAACGTGCCTAAGTCTTTGATTAATTTGTAGCCAGCGCAGTAGAAACAGTTGTATGCGCATGGTCTTTTGTGGTCGCAGGGTAGGTGGATTTCGAGCTGCCGTGGCCAAGTCATTTTCCCGTCGAAGATCCTGTCAGGTGTGTCTATGTGTTCTAGCAGTTGGTCCCAGTAACGATAAACGTTTGGTCTAGCCATGAATCTCCTTCCGTAAATAGTTGATTATATCAGAAATTGTTTCTTCAAACTGTATTTTAGGGCTCCACCAAAGAAGCCTTTCTGCTTTACTGTTGTCACCCACACTCCTCATAAGTTCCCCTGGTCTCTTCTGAATATGGATTGGTTTTAGGTTTGAACCGCTAATGTTGACTACTGCATCTGCTATTTCGTTCACGCTTCTCTCTATACCGGTGCAAAGGTGTATGA
>Ga0114923_10003202_pt1 | contig 11055 bp, 8 predicted proteins | sample SumtaG_FD_89578 | JGI IMG/M metagenome (GOLD analysis project Ga0114923, IMG submission 89578) | Deep subsurface microbial communities from Indian Ocean to uncover new lineages of life (NeLLi) - Sumatra_00157 metaG | ecosystem: Environmental > Aquatic > Marine > Oceanic > Sediment | place: near...
GCGCTATCCTCAAAATACTATATGTATTCCTGTGGTTAATCCGCCTGAGGCGGATCGCCTTCCTTGAACTTGAACAAAATTGAGCATTTTTCAAAGGTCTCTTAAAGTAATCGAGGTTGCGATTTCGGTTATAAACCTTTAATTTTCAAAGATTTACGATTTAAACAATCAAGTATCAGTGATAGTGGAAATGATCTGCAAGTTTGCACAATTTTCTGTGCAAAGGCTTGTTCCAAAGTGGTGCAGAAGGAGACCAATAAACGAGAAATAATTCTCGAATAACAGTAAACGGGAAATAATTCTCACTACTCACTAGTTCGGCAAGAAAGAGGTATAATGCAGGGAGTACGATGTCAGATACAAGTGATCAGCAAGTAGGCTGGAACACAGTCAGCAAAGCGGGCGTCGTTGCTGCAGGTGGTACCGAAGCCGTAGCAGCGGGAATTGAGATCCTGGATAGCGGCGGGAATGCGGCGGATGCTGCGGTAGCCACAATCCTTGCGCTCAATGTTACGGATCACGGCGATTGCTCTATTGGCGGTGAAGTCCCTCTTCTCATTTATGACGCGCAAAATCAGGAAGTGAAAGCTCTCAGCGGCCAGGGGCGCGCACCGTTATCACAAGAAGCCATCGACTGGTACATGCGCCACGGAATCCCGGGCAATGGGGATATCAAGATGGCCCCTGTTCCCTCAGTTGTAGATTTGTGCATTACCACGCTGCAGCGGTATGGCACACAAATGCTTAAAGATGTCGTGGCGCCCACACTTGCGCTTCTGGATAAGGGAACGGAATCTTGGCATCCGAAACTCGCTTCCACCCTGTGCAGAATGGTTGAAGAGGAACAAATGACGCCAGGAAACCGAGAAGAGAAACTCCAGAGTGCAACCGACCGTTTCTACGGACGGAACAAACATAGAAATGACATCGCAGATGACCTAGAAGAATATTACATCGAAAAAGGTGGATTCCTCCGCAAGACCGATCTTGCCGCCCATGTAACCACGATCGAAGATCCTGTAACAGTCGAATACAGAGGATATACGATCTGCAAATGCGGTCCGTGGACTCAAGGCCCCTTTCTCTGTCAAGCTCTGCGATTGTTAGAGGACTTTAACCTGAAGGCCATGGGCCAATTCTCGGCTGACTACATACACGTCGTTACAGAAGCCATCAAGCTAGCGATGGCGGATCGTGATGAGCATTACGGCGATCCGGATTTTGCTGATGTTCCGCTGCAAGCTCTGCTCTCAGATGCCTACACCGAAATTCGCCGGCCGTTGATCGAAATGCAAAGGGCATCCATGGAAGCCCGTCCAGGCGATCCGCACGACATGAAACCGCTCAAGGGCCCTGGTGTCTTTCGACCTGGTGTTGGGGGTACAACAACCTGCGTAGTGGCGGACCGCTGGGGCAATGTGGTTGCAGCGACCCCCAGTGCGAATGTCCCAGGAGAGCCGCGCGATGGTGGTAAAACCGGCGTTACATTTGGCAATCGCCTGCGCAGTCTCAACACGACCTTGGGACATCCGAACTGCATTCAGCCCGGAAAACGTCCCCGCATTACGCTTACTCCTACGATAGTCCTTAAGGATGGCAAACCGATTATGGCGATTAGCGTCGCCGGTGGAGATCTACAGGATCAGGTGACGCTGAATCTGCTTCTAGATGTCATCGAGTTTGATATGCGGCCTGAAACAGCCGTGACTGCACCACGCTTCGCCACTACGCATCACCAGGACTCCTTCGATCCCAATCCCGACCGCATGCAGACCTTCAAAGGATCGGGATCATTGTCTGTCAGCGATAGTTTAAACGACAGCGTAAGAAAAGAGCTTTCCCAGCGCAAGCACAAACTCGACGTAAGAACGTCTCCGATCGCTTCACCTGTCATGCTCTATGTCGATCAAGAGAGCGGGGCACTCTATGCTGCTGGCGATCCGAAAGCCAACCGCCATGCAGCAGGGCTGGGTAGGAAATGAATGCCGAACAAGGCGCTGCACTGGAATTTCACTCCGCTGCATTTCGTGAAATCCAGTGAGTTTTACGTTATGTGCATAAATCTAAATATTAATGATCTTGGGGACATTGGTACAGAACGTGCTATGCCGATGTAATTTCTGAACGAACGTCCCTATTAAAGCCTCTATTCGATCAAGCCGAAGGGTTTGATTAAAAGAAATGATATTCCACAAAAAAGGAGGTTTTTAAATGGTTGAAACAACGAATATGTTTGATAATTTAAACGTTGCAATCGTGGCATCTGACGCTGATTTTAAAATTACCTATGCAAATGATAGATGTAAAAAACTGTTTAAGGAGATGTTGGATTCAGAGAATTTTGTAGGAAATGATCTGGGCGATTGTCACCAACCCGAAACCATGGAAAAGATAAAAATATTGTACCAGGAATTTAAGGAGAGGAAGAAAAAGCTGAGTTATTACACCGAGGATGTGCCGGAGGGTAAACTGACTCTTGTCAGTGTCCCCTTTTATGATGGGGATGATTTTGCTGGTGCCGTGGAGTTTATATTCGAGAGTTCTTTGGCATAAGAAAAGTGATCATTTAAAATGCTTCATATGATCTTGGGGACGTTGATGAATTTGTTGAATAACTATTACCTTAATAGGGGACATTCGTTCAAAACGTGCTTTGTTAATGCAATCTTTGCACGAATGTTCCCTATAAAAGCCTTACTCACAATTTAAAATCAATTTTCTGATGAACTACCCATCGGCAAGCCGCGGGATATCAAAATAAGTATTTTATCTTCTCTATGTCCTTCAAGTGATTAGAGTAATCCGTGTAATCTGCGGTATCGGGGTCACATCTTGATTAGCGCACTAACCCAACGGGGATTTCTACTCCAACAACTGACAAAACCCTTTTTCGGTTAGATAAACGTAAGTGTAATTAGTGAACAAAGTCCCCAAGCATGAGAATCTTCTGTATCTTTCAGTATCAGGAATTCAGCTATAAATGTGTTTGACAAGGATAGTAGTTTCTTCACAACATGTACTAGAGAGTCAAGATGTACATACAATCTGATCTTAAAGACAAGCAACTGACAACTCAAATTCAGGACATTGTTGAAAAACAGTATGATGTGGGCCCACTGACCCGCATCAGGGAAATATTCGGTGGATTCGTAAACAGGAGTTATGCCGTCTGGATGGGCCAACAGGGACGGTCAAAGAAGTTTTTCATGCGCGAATACAACCCCAGCATCACCGAAAGCGAGATCCGGTTCGAGCATGCTCTGCTGAACCATTTGCGGCAAAACGGCCTTGACATTGTTTCGGGTGTTATCCCATGCCGGGATGGATCGACATTTATCAAAACATCGGTCCAGGGGCGGAAGGCAACCTACTGGGCCCTGTTTGAGTTTCTTGAAGGGGAGGACCCGTACACCTGGGTCAAGACGGATTTGACCGATGCCGAGTTTGCCAGTGCTGCAAAAATTCTGGCACGTATGCATCATTCCGGCCGTGATTTTATCAAACCCGAGGGCGCCGACCGAGCCCAACCCCGGATTATGGAATTTACTGCCACTTTCAAAAGTATTTTTTCCGGCTATGTCAAACAGGCCGGCAACAGACGTTGTGACATGCTGTTCAAATCCAACAAAGCCATGATTTTTTCCGTTATTGACGGCTGTATCGCCGCCGATGAAAACTATGGCGGCATGCTGGAAGTGCCCGTGCATTGTGACTACCATCCCGGCAACCTTAAATACAAAAATGAAAAAGGGGTCGGCATATTTGATTTTGACTGGGCAAAGATCGATTACAGGGTGTTTGATGTGGCCCTGGGGTTGGTCTATTTTACCAGTGAATGGAACGGGGCCGCGGCAGGCAGTCTCCGGATGGATAAATTTGCTCTTTTCTTAAAAAATTACAATGAGCAGTGCACCCGGCTTGAGGGCATTGAGCCGCTGACGAAAAAGGAGCAGGAAGGCCTGGTATCCATGCTGGCAATCGGAAACCTGTACGTACTCAACTGGGATCTGATGGATTTTTATGAAACCGAGAACCTGGATGATGACGAATATTATACCTATATCGAACACAATATCCTTTTAATGCACTGGATAGAGGTCCATTTTACCGATATCAGCCAGGTCATTCAAAAGATCTGCACATAATTTTCTTGTAATTCTCTGTTGAAAAAGCTATGGACCGGAAGACGATTAAATAAAAACGGAGAGCTGACATGCTCAAAGCTAAAAATGTTACCAAAAAATTTGGAGCACTTAAAGCTGTGAATAACCTCAGCTTTGAAGTGCATGAGGGCCAGATCTTCGGTATTGCTGGACCTAATGGAGCCGGCAAATCGACGGTATACAACCTTATCACCGGTTTTTACTCATACGAAGGTGCCATCGAATTTGAGGGTCGCAACATTGCCGGCCTGCCACCCTATCGTATTGCCAAAGCCGGTATAGCCAGGACCTTTCAGATTCCGCAAACCTTTCCCAGTCTCACGGTGCAGAAAAGCATCTCCGTGGGTAGTCGGTTTGGTGCTGCCGGAGGTCTCGATCCGGAATATGTCGATGAGATGATCCGTTTTGTCGATCTGGAGAAAGAACGTTTTCAAGGCACCGGTCTATTAACCCTATTGGGTAAAAAGAAACTGATGATCGGTGCATCCCTGGCGACCAAACCCAAAATCCTGATGCTGGATGAGCCCATGGCCGGCTGCAATGCCATGGAAATCAGAAGCCTCATGGATTTAATTGCCAAGATCAACCAGGATCTTGGCATCACTATCATTATTATCGAGCACTTCATGAAGGTGCTCACCGAGCTTGCCGAGACCTTGTTGATCATTGAATCGGGGCACAAGATCCTGCAGGATGAGCCCGCCAAAGTTTGTGATGATCCCAAAGTTATCGAGTGTTATTTAGGTGACGATCATGCTGCACGTGAATAATTTGAACGCCTATTACGGTGAATCGCATGTCTTAAAAGACGTCTCCATTGAAGTCAACCAGGGTGAGGTGGTTGTCATGTTGGGGCCCAACGGTCATGGCAAAAGCACCCTGTTAAAATCGATTTGTGGACTGGTGGAGAAAAAGGAAGGCCAGATCACTTATCAGGGCCAAGATATCAATGGTTTGGTTACTGAAAAGCTCGTTGACCTGGGAGTTATCTACATATCTGAAAACCGGGAGCTTTTTCCTTATATGACGGTTTTAGAAAACCTGAAACTGGGGGCCTATACCAAAAATGCCCGAGCCTATGAAAAGAAAAATCTAGAGCGGGTGTTCGACCTCTTTCCCCGATTGGTGGAACGCCAAAAACAGTTAGCCTCAACCATGAGCGGTGGCGAAGCCCGCATGCTGGCCGTGGCCAGGGGGCTGATGTCCAATCCGGAATTTTTATGTATCGATGAACCCTCTTTGGGTCTTCAACCCAGCTTGCGACATGAGATTTTTTCCACCATCAAGCAAATCAATGAACAGGGAAAAACGGTCTTGTTGGTTGAACAAAATATCCCTCAAATAGCGGAGCTAGCGGACAGGATCTATGTCATGGAAGAGGGGCAGATTACCTTTACGGGAAGTAAGGACGAAGCGCTTGGCAATGAGGCTCTGAAGGAAATCTTTTTGGGAATGTAAAATAAAATCGTGCAACGATATTATTTGAAATTTGGAAATTGTAATTTGTAGTTTGAGATTTGTAATTTCCTGATTCATAGTGTTAGGCAAAAATAGATCAACCTCAGCACAGTTCCGTAGTTGGTTGTATCTGGTAAGGGGTGAAAAACTATGTTTAGCGAAGATACCATTTTATTATTATATGAAATCACAGATGTGATTATCGCCGGTCTGTCCACCGGTTCGGTATATGCCCTCATGGCCGTGGGTATGACCCTGGTCTATGGTGTGACCAAGGCTTTTAATTTCGCCTATGGAGATTTTTTTAACATGGGCGGCTATTTTGCCTGGATATTGATCTTTGGGATTGGGCTTGAATTCGGCGGTTACATTTCGATTTTGATCATTGTTATGCCACTGATGTTCGCCGTAGGATATGGATTGGAAAAACTCATGATCGCACCCCTAAGAAAGCGAGCGGACTGGGAGAACAAGGTAATGATGCTGACTCTTGGCCTGGCACTGTTCCTGACTAGTTTGTATACGGTGGTCTTTGGTGCCAAGTTGAAGTCGTTACCCCCCATGCTGGAAGGAACCCTTGAAGTCGGCCAGCTGGTGTTTGCCTACCAGGATATTCTAATTTTCGTCATGTCCCTGGGCGGCATTTTGCTCCTTGGGTGGATGCTGAACACTACTCGCATTGGTATGGCTGTGCAAGCGGTGGCTCAGAATCCTTTAGGTGCTAAAATCGTAGGCATTCCACAGGGACGCATTTTCGCCTCTACCTTTGCCATTTCAACGGTCATGGTGGGTTTCGGCGGCATTTTATTGAGCCAGAAATGGTTCATCAATCCCATGTCCGGTGGCACCATTATGATCAAAGCCTGGGTTGTCACGGCCTTCGGGGGTATGGGCTCCATCCGTGGCGGCCTTTATGCCGCGTTCATTATCGGCATGTTGGAAGCATTTGTGGGCTGGATGTTCGGTATGAGTTACGGTATTATTGCGCTTTTTATTCTTTTGTTGGCGACCTTGGCGATACGGCCTCAAGGTCTGATGGGAAAAGGTTAATAAGGTATGCGTTTAAAACATATGGCGATAATCATCGGTGTTTGCTACGGGATCATTGCGATCCTGCCCATCTTTGTGGGAGACATCAAATTCATTATGAACATTTTAATCATGTGTCTCATTTGGGCCGTGGTGGCCTCATGCTGGGACGTTATGATGGGATTTGCCGGGATCTTTTCATTCGGACAGGTGGCTTTTTTCGTTATGGGTGCCTATTGCTCGGCAATCCTGGCCATTAACTTTCATATACCACCGGTTCTGTCTATCCTGATTGGCGGATTGTTCACCGCCGGTATGGGGGTTCTGGTGGGGCTGCCCTGTCTGAGACTGGCAGGCCCCTATGTGGCTCTGGTGACCTTTGGCGTACATATGGCGCTACAGGCGGTGATAAGGGGTGAGATCGGTATTGTTCTAGGAACTCGCGGATCATGGGGCTTATTGAACATTCCCCCCTTCAGTCTATTCGGCTATGCCTTCAGTTCAACTAATATAGTGCCAACATTCTACCTGATCCTTTTGGTATCCATTGCCTGTGCGGTGATTATCATGTTTATGATCAAATCCTACTGGGGTGTTGCGTTTCTGGCCCTTAAAGATTCCCAAGATTTCGCCATGAGCCTGGGCATTAGCGCATTCAAATACAAGTTAATAGTGTTTGCCCTGACCTCATTTTTAACCGGCATCATCGGGGGTTTCTACGGCCATTTTTACGGAGTTCTATCTTTCCGTTTATTGGACCTGGATCTGTTTAGTATCTTGATGGTCATGATGTTGGTGGGTGGTCTGGGGCATTTTCCCGGTACCATCATAGGTGCCTTTCTGGTGGTGGCTGGCAGTGAGTTGATGTCACCGCTGGGCGCATACCGGGCCGTGGCCATGGGAGGTTTGGTGGTTGCCTTGGTGCTGGCGCTGCCCAATGGTGTGATGGGTCCTTTTTTAAAACGGTCTGCAAATAATTTTTCGGCCGGGTGATGCGGATAACAAGGATAAGATAATTATCTCATTTTCACTTGTTTACTGCCGACAAGTTTATACATATTACAGCGTCAATCGTATGAATTCAATGAATGTTTTAATTTAATGAAAGGAGAAGAATCAGATGAAAAAAAACACTCTAATGGCAATGATTATGGTGATTTGTTTGTTTGTCGCTCCATCGGCTATGGCAGCCGATACCATACCGGTCGGCGTTCCGATTCCGATGACGGGCTGGGCTGCCGGTTCCGGTGCAGATTATTTCAAGGGCATCAAGATGGCCATAGACGAACTTAATGAGTCCGGTGGTGTTTTGGGAAAACAACTTAAGATTTTCCGTTTCGATTCCAAGGGATTTGAGCCCGAAGTGGTCATGCAGGCAGCCGATTATCTGTGCGGCCAGAAAAAAGTGGCTGCAGTGTTTGCCGGCTGGGCCGGCTGGGGTCAGGATGTGACGGCCTATGGTAAATATGATGCGCCCTTTTTTGCAGACGACGGTTCCCAGGCGGCTGTGGATGTGTTCCGTACAGACCCTGCAAAATATTACAATATCTATCAGATGACCCCAACTGGTCCCGGACAGGCCATCAGCATGTTTCGTGCGCTGTCGAACCTGGCCTACGAGTACCCCAATAAAAAAATGATCATTATCAATACCGATGATTCCTGGGGTCTCGAGGTGAAGGATACCCTTGTAACGAATTTCAAAAAGATCGGCTGGAAAATAGCCAAACAGGAAACCGTGCCTTACGGTACCAACGAGTGGGGAGTCATTCTGTCTAAGATCCGCAGGATCAAACCGGCCCTGATCCATATTGAAATCGCCAGTGGTCAGGAGAATATTACCTTTATCAAGCAGTTTTTGAAAAAGCCCACCAACTCTATTATCAGCATCGGCTGGGGGATCACACCGCGCGAAGTGGTGGACAATCTGGGCACAACTGCTGACGGGATTGTAGGTGAGATGCCTGCTGGAATGCCGGCCCCCAAGGCGCCCAATGCTGCCGGACAGGCCTGGGTGGACAAATTCGTGAGTCTCTACAAACATCAGATCCCGGCCGGTTCCTGGATTTTCTACACGGCTGTTAAAGCATGGGCCCATGCCGCCGAACAGGTGGGAGATGCCTTTGATTACAAGGCTGTCAACAAGTATCTCCAGGATAACGGCTATGAAGGGCATCAGGGCTTGATGAAGTGGGACAAGGACAATGTCATGCGCGCTCAGCCAAGCTCACCGGTGGTCCACTACCAGGTGCAGAACGGAGAGCTGGTACCAATCTTCACCGATCCGCCGCTGACGCCCTATCCGCACGGGAAGTTTATTAAACCAAGATGGATTAAGTAATTGAGCTGGAAAACCTACTAATCCAGATAGAGGATTGCCCCCCTTGTCAGATATGATAATCCAGACGATTGGTAAGGGGGGTGCAATCTTTACCTTCCTCTTGCTTCCCGATACCGTATCGACAGTCTGCTGCCAATCTTCTATTCATGATAACGTTCGTGCAGAATGTGCTTTGCCGATGAATTTATGATCGTGGTCTTGGGGACGGGGATGAATTTGTTGAATAACTAGTATTTTGGGTACGTCCTTTACTAATTAGACAAATTTAATATTGGTTTAGATATCATATTGTAAATCTAAAAAAAAAGAACAGCTTCCCGCCCATGAGCGTTTGCAATGCGTTGCTTACTATGTTAAAAATATCTGCAAGATCGAAGAATGAGGTCTTTCGCTGAATTAAACAGTTCTTCATCCGGGTGTTTCTACTCCATCAATTGCCAAAATCCTTTTTCTGTTATATAAACGTAAGTGTAATTAGTGAACAGCGTCTCCAAGTATTCAGAGGTTGCGATTTCGGTTATAAACCTTTAATTATCAATAATTAACGATTCAAGAAAGTGAGCATTTTTGATTTAATTATTGACCACAATATATTGATTGCAGTATTTTAACCCTAAAGTGAACACTATCAATCTCATTCTCCACTGAAATTTGATCCGAGCAAAATGCATACAATGGCAAGTATGATCCACTTTTGAGATGACTTGACTATTGAAGAATATCTTTGGTATGCTTGAGACTATCGATATTTTCATATTATGCAAGTATGCGTGAAAACTGGTAAAGACAGAATGAAAGTAAAGGGGGCAATTTGTGTCATTATTGCGGATTAGTCTGAAAATAACACTTGAAATCGGATTCAAGGGAGGACTGTTTCATGGGAATTTCACCGAAAACAACCATCAGCCAACTTCTGGACGCCCACCCGTTTCTACTTGACTATCTGGTCGCCTATAATCCCAAGTTCGAACTGCTCAAGAACAAGGTCATGCGGGCCACAATGGGCAAAATGGCTACAGTCGAGCGCGTGGCCGGTATCGGGGGCATCCCCCTGGACACGCTGATGAAGGACATTGCCGTAGAGATCAAAGCTCAGACCGGCGAAGCCGTGGAAGTTGAAGCCGAGGCAGGCCCGGTAAGCGCTCCCGACCCTGAAAAAACCGCGGCCTTAAAAGCCATCCTCCTTGAACTCCATGACGGCGCGCCATTTGACGACCTGAAGAAACGCTTCGACGAATTGATCGAGGGCGTGGAACCCATGGAGATCGTGGCTATGGAGCAGGAGCTTATCAAGGAAGGAATACCGACTGAAGAAGTAAAAAGGCTCTCTGACCTGCATGTCAATCTCTTCAAAGACGTTCTGAGTGAGAACGTTATCCCGGTCACTCCCGATGGGCACCCTGTCCACACCTTTATCGAGGAAAACAAGGTGCTCACAAGTGCAGTGGCCGATCTGGATCTGCTGCTCCAGCAGCTTAAGATAGACAGTTCACCGGAAAATTTCACTGAGCTTTCATCACAACTCAAAGAAGCGTTGGACACGCTATCCCGGGTGGAAATCCATTACCAGCGTAAAGAAAACCAGCTTTTCCCGTTTTTGGAGGAGCACGGGATCACCGCGCCGCCACAGGTCATGTGGGCGGTCCACGACGATATACGGGCTAAGATTAAACGGGCCATAGATGCGTTTGAAAGCCAGGATCTGACAGCGTTTATTGATAACGGGGCTGAATGCGGCAAAGCCATTGGGGATATGGTCTACAAGGAGGAATACATCCTGTTTCCCATCTCTATGGAGACGCTGGACGAAGCCAACTGGGTCGCCATCCGAAAAGGCGAACAGGATATCGGCTATGCTTTTACCGAACCGGCCGTAGACTGGCCCGGAGCGGAGGATGAACCTGAAGTCACGGTCACCCACGCCAAGGCCGCTCTCGACACCGGCCAGCTTGAACTGGATACCGGCCAGATGACGCTGGACCAGATTAACCTGATGCTCAAGCACCTGCCGGTGGATATCACTTTTGTGGATGAAGAAGAGAGGGTGCGGTACTTTTCCGCCAC
>Ga0114923_10003203_pt1 | contig 11052 bp, 14 predicted proteins | sample SumtaG_FD_89578 | JGI IMG/M metagenome (GOLD analysis project Ga0114923, IMG submission 89578) | Deep subsurface microbial communities from Indian Ocean to uncover new lineages of life (NeLLi) - Sumatra_00157 metaG | ecosystem: Environmental > Aquatic > Marine > Oceanic > Sediment | place: near...
CCTTGGTTACCGTGTTGTGACGGCAGTCCCGCATGACCCAGCGGATGTCGTCCTCCACTTTTTTAAGATCTCCAGATTTCAATGCCCCTACATTGATTACCATATCAATCTCATCAGCACCATTCTCTATGGCGTTGCGGGTTTCGAAGCCCTTGGAGCGGCTCTCCATGGCGCCCAATGGAAAACCCACGACAGCGCAGACTTTCACACCGGTCCCGCGCAGCTTGCGCGCGCAGCAGGAAACCCACGAGGTATTCACGCAGACCGAATAGAAGTGATACTCCGCCGCTTCAGCGCAGAGTTGATCCATCTGGGACTGCGTGGCATCCGGTTTAAGCAGGGTATGATCTATGTAGGGCGCCACATCCGCAGGAGTAAGCGCCTTACCGCTGCTTTTTCTGCCGGCAGCCTTTTCACTACCCTTGCCCAGATCGTTATCTTTAAGCCTGGCAATAACCTCACTGGTAATTTTTTCAATCAGTTCCTTTTGATCCATATTAAGTGATCCTTTCTACAGCCATCATCTTGTTGATCCGGCTCCAGTGCCGGCCGCCGGCGAAGCGGGTTTCCAGCCAGACCCTTGCCATTTCACAGAGCTCATCAGGAGCATGCAAAGGACCGCCCAGGGTCAGGATATTGGCGTTATTATGCTCCCGGCTGTTGATAATTGTTTTTATATTATAACAGAGAGCGGCTCTTATGCCACGCACCTTGTTGCACACTATGCTTGACCCTATGCCCGCGCCGTCGATCATAATCCCACGCTCACAATCTCCGCTCGCCACCTTTTTTGCCACTTTCACCGCAAAATCAGGATAATCAACACTATCCCTGCTGCCTGTGCCCACATCGGTGATCCGGTAACCAAGGGTCTTGAGATATTGCTTCAATATCTCCTTTGCCTCAAAGCCGCCGTGATCAGAGCCCAGCGCAACCCGTAGAACATTATCTTTTACATTAATATCCGCAGTTTCCGGATTGCTCCCTGAATGGAGCTCACCTACTACCTTCTTGATAATTTCATTCATCTCAACCATGATTAATTCCCCTTAACCACCGCATCCACAACACCAACCACCAAGGTTCGCACCGGAGCTGTGGGGTCGCCTAATATCATTCGCGCCGAATTGCCTTCATCAAGCACCAGAACCGTGTCCCCGGTTCCGGCCTGAACCGTGTCAATGGCCAGCAGGCTTTTGCCTGCCGGGTCCAGCCGGTCATTAAGCGGCTGAACGATCAATATTTTATGTCCCACTAAAACCTCAAGTTTCATGGTAGATACTACAGTTCCCGTAACTCTCGCCACCACCATTTCAGTCCTCTTCCTTTTCCACCCGGTCGACAATTCCCATAATTGTGGCATCCGAGGGATTAAACCAGTTATCCAGGGCTAAAGCCGCTTCCCGCCCCCCCTCAAACATTACTACATCACCAATCCCGGCCTGTACAGTATCGCAGGCCGCAATAGGAACACTAGAGTCTTTCAGCTTCTCATCCAGCGGTTGCAGCAGCAGGAGCTTGACCCCCTCTAGAGAAATATCTTTCCGGCTGCAAACCACGGTGCCGATAACTTTTCCCAGTTTCATTTATTCCCCTATACAATCCTGAAATAATCTATCAGAGCGCAGCGCCTTTCCCGCGTGAAGGTACGCGCCCTGGTAAAGCCTTCGCCCGTTGGGCTGGCAATGGTAAAAGAGGTAAAACCGGCGCCGCCGTTACCCAGACCGTTATAGGATGAACCATTCTTAACAAATAGGGAACAGTTCATCACCCTGGCCATCCTGGAAAGCTTTTCAATATTAAGGGAATGCATAACTGCGGTATGACGAAACCCATGCTCACACTGCACGGCAAAATCTATAGCTTCATCACAACCAGCCATTCTGACCAGGGGAATTACCGGCATCAACTGTTCAGTCCATACCAGTGGATGATCACGGTTTACTTCACAGACCAGGATGCGGGTTTGGTCGGGAACCTCTATGGACGCGGCCCGGCCGATAACCTGAGCGTCTTTGCCTACAAAGGCCTTGTTGGCCATGCCCTCATGGCCGGGTCTTCCCGGGTCAGCAATCACCATTCCGGTTATTCGTTCAGTCTGTTCACTGGTGAGCAGAAAAGCGCCGTTTTTTTTCATCTCCGCGATCAGCTTATCGGCTATGGAAGCAACAACCAGGATTTCCTTTTCACAGATACAGACAATATTATTGTCAAAACCGGCGCCATTCACAATATCACGTCCGGTCTTAACCAGATCCGCAGTCTCATCCACCACACAGGGAGGATTGCCCGGCCCGGCCGCAATAACCTTTTTAGAGTTGCTCATGGCCGCTTTAACCACGGCAGGTCCGCCAGTTACCACCAGCAGCGAGACCCGGGGATCTTTCATCAACTGTTGTGCGGTTTCTAAAGTGGGGCTGGCTGCTGCACAGATCAGGTTGGCCGGACCGCCGCATTCGATGATCGCTTCATTGAGCAAGGTAATGGTAAAAGCGGACACCCTGCCCGCCGCCGGATGAGCATTAAAGACTACCGAGTTTCCCCCTGAGATCATACCTATAGCATTATTGATAATGGTCTCAGTGGGATTGGTGCTTGGAGTAATAGCCCCGACAACACCATAGGGAGCTCTTTCCACCAGGGTCAACCCATGATCATCGGTATAGGCTAAGGGCGCCAGATCCTCCGGTCCCGGGGTACCCAGGGCAGCTACCCTGTTTTTGGCGACCTTATCCTGCACCCGGCCCATACCCGTTTCCTCGACAGCCATCCGGGCCAGTTCCTCTGAATTATCGCAGATAGTATTTCGCATGCACTGGATAATTTCACGACGCTTTTCCAGGGTCATGTTCATCAGCGCCAGGTGTGATTGTGCAGCTGCTTTAAGCGCTCCATCCAGATCCGCATAAATTCCGGTTCTATCCAGACCGGCCGCTGTTGTACTGCCGGCTCCTGATGCACCGGAACCCGAAAGATCCAGTCCCCGGACAATTTCTCCGACCAGGCGGCGAATATTTTCTTCATTTATTTCCATGAATAATAAACTCCTTAATATCCGGATGGGGCTGGGCAATGATCACCTCCGAACACAACAAACCCTTCTCTTTGATCTGCTGAACACCAGCCTGCATGGCCGCCTCGACAGATTCCACAGCGCCCATAATCTTGACATAGGATTTGCCGCCTATTCCTGAGGCGGTTTTTATCTCCAATAGCTGAATGTCGGCTCTCTTAGCCGCAATATCCGCGGCTTCAATACCGGCGGTTGCTGAAAAAGACTCGATTATGCCCAGGGCATCCCAAACTATACACTCCGCTTTGCCTTCGAGAGCCGGAATAACCTGTTCATGGAGATTGGTAATCAGCAGCTCATCGATCAGAAACTTAAGACCGGTTTCTTTTCCCCAATTGAAGGCAGCCTCTGTTGAGGCTACATCGCCTGTGAACAGGATCAGAAATTTACCGGGACAGATTGTTTTGGCCTCCATCACCTTTACCGGAGCTTTTTTAACAATGGCATCCAGCGCCCGGATACCAACAGCAATACTATTGAATTCTAAAACAGCAATTACCCCGTTGTTCATCTTCTTATAATTACCCGTTCCTTACTCAAAAAAATAACTTTGCCACTGATACTGGTATGGAGTCCCGCTCCTGTCGAAATTTTAGTCTCTGCAACCAGGCTGCCCTCTGCAATTTCTTCACCGGTTTTTACCCTGGGCAAAACCCCGGCGGCCGATATCTCCTGAAATAGCAATTCAACCTGCCCGGGACTGGTTTCCAGCAGCTCCATCTTAGGAGGTACTGCATATGGACCAACAGAAAAGAGGTCGGCCAAACGCTTAAAGGGCACTTTTCGGTAATCCCTGTTCGAGCGCGGCTGCAATTGCCCGCTTATATGACCGCTTATTTTATCGCTTATATGGCCGCTTATATGCCCGTTTATTTTGTCACTCAGAAGGGATTCAGGCTGCGCTTCCTGCTTCAAGCGCTCTTTAATTTGCTTATTTACAGCCCGCGGCGACAGCTTATGGGGGCAGGCGAAAACCTCGCATATTCCGCATTCACTGCATAACAGGGCGCCCAGTATTACTTCTTCCGGCTCAGCCGGTCCATACGCGATCTGACGCATTATCAGATGCGGGTACAATTTACCGCCCAGCAGATAGACAGGACAGAGCTCCGTACAGAAGCTGCATTGATTGCAAACCGATTTTATTTTCTTTATCTGCGTACTTATGGTCCGGGAGCGCTCCTTTACCAATTCATGATCCGCAGGCAATACTGTAATGGTTGTGGTTGACCTGGTAACCGGAGTGTCAATATCGGTGATTACAGCGCCACGGGCCGGAGCTCCGGAAAAGATTACATACTCATCGATTGTTGTTGTGGCGGCGCCGCCGCAGAGCTCAATTACCTCTCTGAAGGAAACCCCCAAATGTCCGAGTACCAATGATGGGAGGGCTACCTCCCCGGTGCAGGTCAGGAGCCGTCTGGTAACGGGCTTTTCTTCCGTTACCGCCTCATATATATTTATTACAGTCTGCAGATCGTAGACTAAAGAACCGGAAAGAGCGGCCGGTGTTGCCCCGGAAAATGGCTGCCCGGTGATTTCGTAAATCAGGATTGCCTGATCTGCGGCCGGATAAAAATCGCCAATAAAAAATAGATCAATATTACCGCAATCCTCTACCCTATCCCTTAGATCAGCGATTACCGGCCGGTCACTCTTGCTGACCGCGATAATTCCCTTTTCCGCGTGGTGATTGACCATCAACAGCTTCAGTCCGTCAATAATCTTATGCCACTCTCGCTGCAAAAGGTACTCTTCGGCAAAGGACAAGGGGTTATCCTTGATCGCGCTGACAATAACAGTGCGGCATCTTTCATTGATGTGATCTGTTCCGGTTACTCCCAAACGGCTGAGAATATTATTTTCTATAGACAATTTCACCCTGCTCATCGATCAAATCTACAATTCCTGCAACAATGGCATCCACCGCTTTCTTATTGCTTATCTCAGTTTGCCGCGCTGAGCTGCCCTGAGATATTATTACCATTTCCCCGCTGCCGGCGCCCATTGCATCCAGGACTACCAGGTAATCGCCCCTGCCCTCTGCCTTGTGGCTGCAGAGCTCTACCAGCAAATATTTAGCGCCCCTGATACCGTCGCTTCTTTCAGTACTGACTACAGTGCCGGCCACCCTGCCGAAGATCATGCCCCCTCCTTATCTTTGCGGTAAACAGCTTTACCCTCTATATCTATATTATCCACAATAGCAATAATAGCGGCATCGCTGGGCTTGCCTTCAGTAACCCTGGTCATCCGGGAACTGCTGCCGGAAACATAAAAAACTATTTCATCCAGACCGGCGCCCACACTGTCCATTGCCACCAGATAATCCTCTTTACCCGCCAGGGTAACCGGATTGATCTTTTCCAGCAGCAGGAATTTAATGCCTTCAAGGCGCGGCTCTTTATTTGTGGCAACAACCGTGCCTATTACTCTGGCAAGTACCATAATCCGTTCAGCTCTGGCTCTTGCTGCGCTTAACAGGAGTATTTTTACCCAGGGGCAGTACTTCATCCACATTGCCGTGGGGTCGGGGAATAATGTGCACTGAAATTACCTCGCCTACCTTTTCAGCCGCCCTGCTGCCCGCATCCAGGGCAGCCCTTACCGCTGCTACGTCGCCGCGAATAATCGCAGTCACATAGCCCCCACCAGTTTTTTCATAACCGGTCAGCTCTACTCTGGCAGCTTTTACCATGGCATCAGAGGCTTCCACCATTGCGGTAAATCCCCTGGCCTCGATCATGCCCAATGCATCACCATTTATTTCACTCATATTTCCTCCTATCTCCTACTTTGCTTTGACTTTTATTCGCTTTTACCAATTACATCCCTGCCGGTTAAATCGACAAGGCGCGTTTCCACAATCTCTTTGCTTACCAGGACTTCGGCTTCCTCCCCGGCAATATAGATGCGGCCGTAGCGGCCATAACCGGTTACATTAATAATATTAATATGCGAAGCCTTCTCCGCCTCATTTGCCGCATAGTAGGCATAACCTGCGGGTTCGATCTCCAGCACATAGAGGGTATCGCCCTTTAATACCATGTTGCCATACCTGACCTTGTTGATAAGCTGAGCGTGATGATCGCTGATATTCTTTATCAGCTGGCTGGTAAGCACAGCCGGTTTCATGCGGTCTTCGCTCTTTAAGCCCAGCTCCCTTAGAATTGCCTCTCCGGCCTGGCGGGCATCAGCCTGGCTGGCAGAATGCACTTCCAGTAAGCCGAAAAGCCGCTCAACTATCTGGATTCCCGGTGTGACATTGGTTGCCTTAAGCGCTACATCTAAAAGCCGGTTGATCTCAATGCCCGGTGAAATCTCTACAATTGTGCAGGCTTCGCCGGAAACCGGAAAATAACCGCGTGAAACCGTAGCCATGTAGGAAGCCATCTGCAGTTTTAGTGAATCCAGATAGATATAGGTGCGCAGGGTGACGTTGTTCATTTTTTCTCTGACCTGCCAAGGGGAAGAACTTCATCTACATTAACATGAGGCCGGGGAATAACATGCACTGAAATCACCTCGCCTACCCTTTCCGCAGCCCTGCTGCCCGCATCCAGGGCAGCCTTTACCGCTGCTACGTCGCCGCGGATAATGGCGGTTACATAGCCTCCTCCGGTTTTCTCATAACAGGACAACTCCACTCTGGCCGCCTTTACCATGGCATCTGAAGCTTCCACCATGGCGGCGAATCCCCTGGTTTCTATCATGCCCAGGGCATCAGCATTTAATTGGGACATATTTCCTCCTTCTTGCATAGTCAGATAACTATAATAGAATCTACGTTAATCCATTGCTTAAGCCTCGGCCGCAATGCTGCTTCTCTGATTGTATTGAAATACCGCAAAAAAAACAAGATTAATAAACAATAAGAAATCGTAGTTTTATTCTCAGTATTTTGAGTCCACAACCACAGAAAGGAAAGAAGTTATTTCAAAAACTGGTATGAGTAAAGGCAGATTAATCAACCCAGCCATGTTTTTTCAGATAATTAAAATTTTTCTTTACTACTTCTTTGCCATTTCCGGGTATGTAACCTTCAATAATTACCAGATCATTATAGAAGGTATTTAAAACCTTCAGGGTACTATCAATATCAATATTACCATTACCTAAAGGTAAGTGAGTCGTTTCGGGAGAGCCGTCACTGAGGTGAACATGACATGTCCAGTTTTTCCTTAGCCTTTTTAAATACTCAACCGGTTCCATAACTGTATAGGAATGTGCGATATCAAAGGTCAGCTTTATATTCTGCCATTCCCTGTTCAGCATATATTCCAGATCTTCTGGCATTACATAAATTTCTCTTGGTCTCTTTTCCATTGCTTCAATTGCTACTTCAACACCTTCCCTTCCGGCTACCCTGTCTATGAAAACAAAGGAATTCAGCAACATTTCCCAATACTCCTTCTTATCGCCCTTTGAGGAAGATAGCCTGCCGGGATGGAGAACCACGACTTTTGCGTTAATTCTCCGGCCCATTACTATGGCTTCTTCGGATTGTTTATAGGATTCTTTTCGAATACCCTTATTGATTGAAGTCAGATTTGTATCATAGGAAGTTCCATGTAAACTGATATCCATATCAAGCTGTTCAGCAGCAGCTTTTATTTCATTGAGATCTTCTCCGGTTTTCAGAACATGCTCCATCCATATTTCTGCCGCTTCAAAACCGACTTTTTTTATTCTTTGCAGCGCCGCTATTACAGGTTGTTTCTGGAAAAACCAGGTGCTTATGCCGAATTTCATTTTGTTCTGCACCAGGAATGATTCAGGCAAAGAAGTGCTCACCGGTGATGTTTATATGGATAGATTCGGAAATTGAAAACTCTTCCTTGAGATTTGACTTCACCCGGAGCGTCTGGCCGTGGATATCGAGTATGTATAACACTGCATCGCCGATAAACATCTTCTGCTCTACTGTAGCCTGCAGAGCTCCATGCTTTCTGGCGAGCTGAACATCTTCCGGGCGAACCATGAGCCTCATCCTGCCGCCATGGCCGTCCTCTGGAGAGGTGATCGGCAGGGGCTTTTGAGGACCACCAACCAGGAAAACTCCCTTTTCTCCACAGATTACTTCGAGAAAATTGGCTGTGCCGATGAAGTCCGCTACAAACCTGTTGCTCGGTTTCTGGTATATCTCTCGAGGAGTGCCGATTTGCTGTATCAGGCCATCCTGCATTACTACAACCCAGTCGGAAAGAACCATTGCCTCAAGCTGATCATGGGTAACAAAAATAATGGTTATCCCTGTTTTCTTCTGCAGTGTCTTAAGCTCCAGGCGCATTTCCTCCCTGAGCTTGGCGTCCAGGTTGGAAAAGGGTTCATCCAGGAGGAGAACTTGCGGAGTCATTATCAGGGAGCGGGCCAGGGCCACCCGCTGCTGCTGTCCGCCTGAGAGCTGGTGCGGATAGCGGTCGATTAATTCCGGCATCTTGACCAGCTCAAGGGCTTGTTCGACCCTCCTGGTGATCTTCTTTTTAGGAAGCTTTTTAATCTTCAGCGGATAGGCCACATTTTTAAACACATTCATGTGCGGCCAAACAGCATAGGATTGAAATACCATACCTACACCTCGATCCTCTGGAGCAATGAAGATGTTCTTATCCGCTTCCGATACGGTACGCTCGCCGATGCAAATCCTTCCCCTATTGGCCTGGATAAAACCGGCCACCAACCTCAGGCTGGTGGTTTTTCCACATCCCGAGGGTCCCAGAAAGGTGACAAACTGTCCAGCACATTTCAGGTAAGGGGATTCTTCCAACGCAGAGAATGAAAACGGCTGAAATCGTTATCCGAAGAATAAAGGCAGGCTGCATGCTCAATGGCAAAGGCTGCAAGGTGGGCATCGGAGGTTAAATTACCCGCCGTTCCGATCTGTGACAGAAGTTCCTTAACAAGATGCCAGTGTTGATTCGAAGGCTGCAATATCCGAACCACAGGCTGCCGGAGCCAGCCGTCAATAACCTCAAGAGCGGTTTGAGCAGAAATGGGATGAGGCATGATAGAGCCGTGCGTGACAATTCTGAGGAATCCTAAAATTACTATCCAGGTGAGTCCCACAGGCTCGCTGCCGCTAAGGCTCTGCTCCAGCCATGCTTTGGCCTGCTTATGGTAGGGTGTATCCCGGTTTATCGCATAGATGAGAATATTGATATCAGGTACTCTCACAGCTATTTCCTTAAAAGAAGTTTTCTCGTTATCTCTTCCGACTCCAGATGTTCAGCCAAATCCAGGGTCCGATCAAGGTCGTAGGAAGATGGATTTCCCAGGGAAAAAACAGGGCACACATACCTTTCACTTTGGCCGGCTTCAGTTGAAGCCTTCAATCCATAACGAATAGCGTTATTGATGACTTCCTTGAGGCGCAAATTACCCTGGTGGGCCCGCTTGCGTAATTCCAGCATCAAGTCATCATCTATCGTGATTGTTGTTCGCATATTTGCATTATAATAAGTGCTATTTTTAATGTCAAGATGCCTGACAGGCTCTGTGGTATTATATTGATGCAGCCTTCTCTAAACAGTAAAATTTATAATTCAGAGTGAGCGGGTGGAAGAAGAATCGGAGTGGTGTGGATGCGGCATTGTGCACCCGCTGCGGAATCTTTGCAGAACAGTGCGGGCCCCTTGAGGCTTTAAAAGCCAAGTTGGAAAACGTTTGAAGCCCGAAGATTATCCGGCACGAAACGGTATTGCCTGGATCGGGATTCAGGCGTTTTGGGGAAAACTCTAGGGATTCATTATAATACGGGTACCGGGCCGGTCGTTTTTCGCACTATCAACCGGGGTGAAAGGCGTATTATCCTTTTACGTTCAGAAAACGACTGCTCGTCGCTATCTATCTGATCCAGGAGCAGGTCGGCAGCAAGTTTGCCCATCAGCTGCTTTTCTTGAAATACAGTTGTCAGCTCGATACCGGGCAGCTCGGAGATGAAAATATCATCATAACCAACGATTGAAAACTTTTGAGGCACAGGTACGCCCAATTCTTTAAAGGCCTTGATCATCCCGATGGCGATAAGGTCATCGGCCGCAAAAGCAGCAGTCACACCGGTGAACTTTTTCATGAGTACTGACGCGTTCCTATATCCGCTCGCTATGCTGAAAGACCCTTCCAGGGTAAGGGCTTCATCAAAGTCGATATCTCTCTCCTCCAGAGCTTTTTTAAAACCCGAATAACGGCTTCGCACAGATTCACTGTTGAGCATGCCTCCCACGAATGCGATCCTGGTGTGCCCCAAATCGGCCAGGTGTCTGCCCACCAGGTAGCCGCCTCTCATGGAATCGACACCTACGAAACTCAGATCAGTGCTGGGGTAAGAGCTGCTGGCGAAAACCAGCGGCCACTTCTGCTCGATCAGCTCCTCCAATACCTGGTTCTTGCTGTCGATGCTGACGATGATCAATCCGTCTACCTTTTTTTCCTGGATAAGTCTCAAGTGTTGAGACTCCAGTTCGTTTTTCCACTCGGTGTTGCAGATAAGCAGGTTGAAGCCTCTTTTGACCGCGGCCTCCTCCGCCCCTCTGGCTATCGAGGAGAAAAAGGGGTTGGAAATCTCCGGAACGATGATCCCGATGATCCCGCTGCGCTGGAGCACCAGTCCCCGGGCCATGGCGTTGGGCCGGTATCCCATTTTTAGGGTGGCTTCCTTGACCTTTTTAGCCGTTTCCTTATTTACCAGCGGCGAATCGTTGAGAGCTAAAGATACGGTCGCGTAGGACAGGTTCAGTTCTCTGGCAATATCTTTAATGGTCACCATGGTTGTTCTGAAGGAAGCATAGATATCGATTTCAATAAAAGTCAAGGGGCAGACGAGAAGACGACTATGTGCGCCGAGGTCATCGTGCAGAAATACAGTGAATATTGTAAAAAAAACGTAATAGTTCAGCCCTTTTTGGGTTTTTTTTGTGATTAATTTTCGATATGGGCTTGCGTTCTTATTAAATACATGATATGCAATAGTACATGCAGCC
>Ga0114923_10003204_pt1 | contig 11049 bp, 15 predicted proteins | sample SumtaG_FD_89578 | JGI IMG/M metagenome (GOLD analysis project Ga0114923, IMG submission 89578) | Deep subsurface microbial communities from Indian Ocean to uncover new lineages of life (NeLLi) - Sumatra_00157 metaG | ecosystem: Environmental > Aquatic > Marine > Oceanic > Sediment | place: near...
CACTGCTTGCCGTCGCGCTGCTCCTCGTGCCAGCCCTCGACAACCTTGCTCGCGAGACTCAGGAACGATCGCTTGAGGGTCTTCGCCGCCATCGTTCCCTTGATAACACGGAGCGACCCAGAAAAGTCAACGGCGACACTTACAGTTTTCTTTGGGGGGAGAGTTCAACGATTCCCTCGGCGACGGCCCGCAAAAACAATGCATTGCGATCGTGAACGCGCCAGCGCCGATAGATGCGATCGCGCACCGTCTCGACCGTTCGAAGAGATAGATTCAGGTCGCTCGCTATCACATTCACGGCGTCAACGCCGGCCAATCGCTTGACGATCGTAGTCTGTTGCTCGGTGAGATTCTTAGACATTATAAGCGGGGAGCGACAGGACTCGAACCTGTACGCACTTACCCTTGCAGGCAATCGCTCTACCAGTTGGAGCTACGCTCCCCATTTACGTTACCGGGACCCAGCCGCACTGACAGTACCCATGCACGGGAATGATGCCACTCGCTTCCTTGACCGAATAGCGCGTCCCCGCTAGCGTCTCGCACTCGATGCACGGCTCGGCCCCTCCGTGAACGTTTAAAGTGAATTCCAATTCCACTTCCTCGATGCCGCGCCGACCGAACTCCCGCAACGTTACCTCGGCGTGAATCCTCGTGATCTCGGTTGCCGCGAAGCGCACCGAGCTATTGACGCTGACCTCAAGGCCTCGGACGACGCCAGTCGTTAACTGACGAGTTGTAAAACCGCGCTCGATCGCTCCCGCCGCAATGTCGCGTAGCTCGGTCGCGGCAGTGTTCGCGATCCCTTGTAGGATGACCTGCTGTTCCAAAATATCGTTTGCAATCTCTTTCTTTAACAGATCGTCTTCCTCGGCGGCAGACGCTACCGACAAGCGTCGTGCTAGCTTGGCGGCGCGTCGTATTGCCTCGCGATAGGTGCCACGCACCAGGACCGCGTAGAATGGTTCGTGCTCCTCGTCGTCCGTCTCTTCAAGCAGCACCGCCGAGAAGACGTCGCGCAGCCATTCCTCGAAGTGTTCCGGGCCTTTCGCGCCGAAGAACTCCCCACGCTTCGCCGGAGTCCCTGCCCGTGGCCCGATAGCTGCGGCCGCGGCAACATCAAAAGCGTGATTGCCGATCGAGCGACGAAGTAGACCACGAATGCGGCCAAACCGGGAGAGCAACTGACGCAGATAGCTACTCCGAAAACGCAGCACGCGCAGCGGATCATTCTTCTGCGCCATGCCGATCGCTAGCAAGCTCTCGGATAATTCCGTCTCGACCAACAAAGCCTTCAAAAAACCTGGGACCTGAGGATTCCTCGGTGGGTCGGGCCAGCGCTCAGGCATCGGCGGCCATTCTCCTTGCTCAGCCGCTCGCTTACGATCGATCAGACTCGCCATGCTTATTCTTCCGGTAGCCCGATCCGTACGCGCCGCTCTTCTCTCTCGGCTATCTCGCCGGGATCGCCAGCAACCGACGAGTCCTTGAGAGCACGCGCATTCTTCGCCCAGACCTCGGACTGATCCAATTCAGACAAGCGCAGCGACGAGGGCCAAACAGGATCGTACTCGCCCTCCGCTAGCGCTCCCCATTGCTGGAGCCGATCGATGGTGCCGCGCACGATCAGAGGCTCGGCATACTCACTACGGCGCGAGTCGATCAGCTCGGCGAAGGTTTCCCGATCTTGGCTCGACGCTAGCTCGCCGCGCTCCGAGCCGAAAAAGATTCGCCGCGGAATGCCCGTGCGCGCTGCGATCAGATCTTCTAGCACACGCACAATCCCCGTCGGATCGGGAGTGTTGACCGGCAGCGCCTCGATCTTCACACCTTGCACCGTCAGCACCCTTACCAACTGGTGATACCACTTGACCAGATCATCGTGCAGAGCTTGCTCCTGTGGCGCGGTCAACTCGGCTCCGGTTTCAATCGACGCGATCAAAGCTCGGGCCGCAGACTGCCAGAACATCTCGGCCGTGCCGCCGACGACCTTGTCGAGGTTCATCAAGTCATCGAGGATCGACAGTAGAAACGGGGTGCCTTGCACATCGTTGTGCAGACCGCCACGAGCGACGTGTACAACTCGCGAGTGGTGAACCTTCGTCTTCGCTCGGTTGCTTGGACTACGAGGATCGGCAAGCATGTCGACGCGATACATTGTCGGCTGCCCGTAGCGCGGCGATCCAAGATCGGTCTCGTAGTCCGAGATTGTGACGAAACGTTGACCGTAAGGCTGGAAGTAAATCACATCGTTGAAGGCCGCCTTCTGAACTTCGGCTTCGAGGTTTGGGACTTCCTCGGCGACGCCAATAATGGCAATGGCGAACTCACCGAGCATTGCTAGACGATCGAGACGCGCAAACTGGTGGAGGAGCCGCAGACGTCTATCGAGTGCCGCTAGATCTTCGCCAGCCTTGAACGGGGATTCCTCATCATCGGGTCCAGTGATTCCGAGCTTCGCGGGCCAGGTCTTATCAACCAGCAAATCAACGGCGCGTCCCGCCGTGCCTTGACGCCGCCAGCGCTCTTCGAAGTCTACAATCTTGATCTGATCGGGCCGCTTGTAGCCAAGGACCGCGGTCAGGTCGCGATCGCTTCCGAACGACTTGCGCCACGTACTCGACTGTAGCGAGCGGTTCAGCATTAGATCATGGGCCATGCCTATCACAGCGCCATCAAGCGCATTTCTAGCGGCCTGACTCACGAACGTTGAAGCCACGGGCTTCTTCGGCTTCCGGGATCGTCGATCGCGTGCATCGCGAGAGATTAGAGAACTGCCATTTTTATCGGCCATGTTGCCCACGAGTGTAGCAAGGTTTCACGCACTGCGACCTCGACGGCAGCCCACTAACGCACGTGTGAGTACGTCGTCTCGAAAAAGATTTCAAAACTTCTAGCACCGATGGAATCTTCGTCGCCGGAAAAGTAGACGAAAAGAATTTGCACCCCTGGGTTGCCGCGCCCGATGTGATAGATGCCTTGAGGAAATTGAGAGCTTAACGATGAAACAAGACGAACGAACGTCGTCCCAATCCGTGCAGCGGAAGGTTGCTGTGTACCTCGTGCAGATCTGCTATCACGACGTCGCCTTCCACGGCGGCGATAGCGACGCCCCATTCTGGGTAGCAGAGCTGACCGCCCGAACTATCACCGCGAATAGCGGTCATCACGCACGTGCCCTCGTTCTTCGCGTCGCGGTGCGGGAACGTGGCGCGATTGACGTTGATCGTTAGTCGTGAGAAGCGGGACGGCAGCGAGCTGGCAATCGTTTTGTCGCCGCCGAGAGTGTCGACGTCGTGCTCAATCGCAAGATCTCTGGCGGCGATCTCCATTTGCCAAGCCAGGTCTTTCATGCTGTCGGTCCACGCGTGATCGAGCACCGAGCGTGTTTGATCGTGTTCCATCGCAAGCGCCAAGGCTATCGCTCGGAGACTTTCTGATTGCCCGCACACGAGAAGCAACAGCTTGCCGTTTGGGAGAACGACCATCGAGTCGGCACTGCAAAAACGTAGCGTGCGGACCATGCACCAGGTTGCACGTTCCTTGATCTCTTGCCAGGAATCGGCTGCGGGGAGCAAATCGGTGTTTGCGAGTTCGATGCGTTCCATGCCAACAAGTGTAGCGCGCTGCGAGCGCGCGCTAGACAAAAAAGCCGGGGGGCGCTGTTCCCCGCAAGAAACACCGCCCCTCGGCATGGGCCAATGAACCGAGTTGCCAACACTCGAAGCTGATCGGGTTGTGAGGTGCCGAAATAAACCGTCGGTAAACGCTTTACCTGGACGAATTAAGGGAATGATAGCACGCCCGTGTGCGCTGCGTCAAAGATTGATAACCTCCTTCCACTCTTCGCAGCAGACCGAGCAGTCTCCGATGACAACCCCCTTTCCCGCTGGGACGCCGAGACGGTCAAAGGTCGTTGAGTAAATCACTCTTTCTCTCGACCCTTCCCGGCCCTGCCTCCCCGTACAACAGTGGGGACAGATCCCGAACGGGGCTGTGTGACACGGATGATATATGATCGGAAAAAAGGGAAGATCTTCTCGTAGTTCAGGCAGAATAGACTCCGAACAACCAATCCAGTTTAGTCAACGCTCTGCGTAGTTTCCTCGACTTCCAGCTATACTTCTCGGCTTCGATCGCGATCAACTCGCGCAAGAATTGCCGCAGCTCAGCGTGCGTTTTGATTGTCATGAGAAGAATCATCTCCTTTCAACTCACGACGAACCGCGCTGAAAAACCTTTTGACGGTGCGCGAACCCTTACCCCAGCCAAACATGCCCTTTTCCTTCTGAGCGTTCGCCGTCACTCGCGCTTGAGTTGCTTCGATTTGCTCGACCACGACGCCCACCGTAAACGGGATCGCCAGCTTGCCGGTGCCGCGTCGGAAAGTGAACGTGCCACTCGGCGCGTCGGAATGAACTATCGCGTATTCCCGCGCCGCCACCTTCAGGCACGCCGCGAACACGTCAGCGTGAGGAGCATCGAAGATTGCTTGCTTGGACTTAGCTGAAGAGGCAAAAGGAATCAATAAAGCTAGCCCGATCCAGGTCAACCAGGTTACTACTCTATCAGCCGCTAGAGGTCGCCTAAAAAGCCATCGCATCATCGCGAGCACCTAAGATCAAGTGTAGCCCAGCTCATGATGTCATGCTCCAAACACGCGGTCCCATCCATTCTTTTGGATACATCGCCATCGCCGCGGCGTCGCCGAAGTCCGGGCTGCGAATCCCGCGCCGCGCCATCGAGTCTTTCGGTTCGAGTCTGAGCTTACCGGTCGAGGCGTGGATCATCATTGGCGCTGTGAGGTCTTCATATAGCTCGGGATCAGCAGGTAGCGCCCGTCGTTGGTGCTCGACCTCTTGAGAGAGGTGCCACCATAGCTCCGTGCGCTTGTCAAAGAATCGTTTCGGATCGTGCGCCTTCCCGCCGAAAGAGAACGGATAGATCCTGCACCGACCTAGCGGCGTCTCCGAAGATATCTCGCGCTTTGCTTTTCGAATGTTATCTGTCACGCCACCGCCGAACGTCGAGTCATCGATCCGCAAGCTGCGAGCATTGTATCGCTTGATGAGATCGATCAACTCGGCTGTTGTGATCGTGGTATCCTGGCCGGGCCGCACGATAAATTCCACCTGATCTTCCCACGCAATCGCAAAGACGTTACGATCACCGGTCGGCGCTCGAGCAATGTCCGCGCCAATGTCGGGCTGTCCGACTTTCGGTCCTGCTTGACGTGCGCAGGCCTGAACGTCACTCCATGAGATCAAGCCTCGAATATCGCGGCGTCCAGGCTGCGGCTGCTGCTGATACAACGCTTCGAAATGGTAGTCGCCGAGGACCGAGCGGGTCTCCTCTAGCCACTCGCGAGTGTATCCCCGCTCGGGCCACAGTGCTTCGCCTGGCTTGCGTCCCAATGGATCCTTAGCAAGCGCGAGCGCAGGCATTCGGATAACGTGCCAGCGGTCGCCTTCGGCGTCTAGGATGCGTCCAGCAAGATCACCCTTTGCCCAGTGGGTCATCACGAGTAGCTGTACGCCATCCGGCTGCAATCGCGTGCGCCCGACGGTTAAGTAGTTGTTCCAGACGCGTTGCTGAATTACCGGGCTGTGCGCATCGGCGTCATTCTTCACCGGATCATCGACCACGAGCAATCGAGCGGGCTTGCCGGCCACCGCACCATCGAGACCGACCGCCGCCATGCGCCCAGCCTGGCCCGCAAATCCCCACCAGTTACGAGCCGACTGATCGCGGTCGACCGCAAGACCGAACAGCTCGCGTCCTCGTCGCCTGAATAGGTTCCTAACACGTCGCCCCCAGTCAGCGGCAAAGCTCGACTCATAGGCCGCGAGAATCACGTCGTGCTCGTGCCAGATCGACATGTACCAAGCGGGAAAGTAGAGCGAGCACATCGAGGACTTGCCGTGCTGCGGAGGCATTAGCACGAGCAGACGATCGATCTGACGGTTGCCGAGCAATACTAACGCGCTCGACAGAACTTGCAAATGGTGCCCGGCGGTGAAGGTGTTGGCAAGATCGTAGCGCGCTAGTCCGAGCGGCGTGCTGCGCGCGATTCTCAGGACGCGGTTAGTGGATGGCTTCTGTTTCCCCGCCATCGCTTAGAAGTTTCCGGCCGTTTCGTCTCTTCTCGATTTCTTCCTCGACGGCGTTGACACGCGCGGCGATCTCCGCATCGTAGGGCATTCCCGCCATCTCGTTGACGTCGCGCGGCTGGTCGACAACGATCTCTTGCGGCGCATCGAGGCCCAGCAGCTTAGCGCGGCGATCTGCGATCTGCACGGCTCCCGAGGTCGCACGCTGGGCTGATAGAACGGCTTGCTGGTAACCCCCCTGAAGCATACGCATCCGCAAGAGCGTTTCTTCTGATAGCTCTCGCTCTGGGTTCTCAGAGGCGCTTCGTTCCAACCTGCCGAGCACGCGGTTTAGAAGTCGTCCAATCCGGGTAGCTTGCTGCGAGCTTTCCTCTAGGCGATTCCAAGAGCGAAGCAGCAACGCGTCAAGTCGTTCGAGCTCGAGGCGACGGATCGCGGGAGTTGCTTCTCGGATCTTGTCATCGAGTCGCTTGCATTCGTCGAGAACAATACGATTGGCGTGCGTGGTCGAGATGTCAAGCTCGCGGCCGATTAGTCTATACGACAAGCCGCTGCGGCGTAATGTGAGCGCACGATCGCGGCGTTCACGGGCCACGATACGAACGTGACTGGTTTCGCTAGTGGAGGGACCGACTGCCATCACTTCATCAATGTATCCTATTTCGTCGCGATCTTGGAGAACACCTTGTCGCGAATCGTTTCCGCAATGGCTCGCATCATCAATGGCGGCACGGCATTCCCGAGACAACGCCACTGTTGCGCATAGCTTCCAAGCAAGATGAAGTCGGCGGGAAAGGAGCACACGCTGCGCAGCTCGGCAATCGTAAATTTTCGCACGAGCTTCAAGTTATCTTTGCACCGCCCGCCGACGTGAATGATCTTAATGCGACCTTGTTGCGCAACGTCGATGGACGGCAGGGGCGCTCCAAGATTCATTTTCTCATCGCCTTTCCAGCCGCCACGTCTATACTCGACCCCAATCATTCCGCCGCCCTTCTCATTGCCAGGGGATGCTTGCACGGTGCCCGCAGGAACATCGCTTGATTTTAGGGTGGGGTGATGATAGTCCGAATTCGAAGCTTGGGCCAACAACTCGCCATCGATCATCTTACCGATTGCATCGCGTAGTGAGTAGCGATACAGCAGCGGTTTAGGAAAGGCGGGCGAGACTCCAAGATCCTCGCGCACGCCAACAAATATCGCGCGCAACCGCGACTGCGGCACTCCGAGCCACTGGGCATCAAGCGCCCGGCACTCGACGATATAGCCCTGAGCTTTGAGCTTTGCCAAGATTTCGAGAAAGTATCCCTTTGCAACGCCTTTGTAGAGTCCCGAAACATTCTCGGCAACAAAGGCGCGGGGGCGAACTTCGCCGACCAGCCGCGCGAATTCGAAGAACATATCTTCGGCGCGCTCCTGGCTACGCCCGCCATGTTTTGTTATCTTGCCCCAATTCTTGGATCGCTTGCCGGCCATCGAGAATTGCTGGCACGGCGGGGAGCCGTCGAGTAGATCTACAGCACCGCCGCAGGCCTCGACGATCGTAGCACCACTTACTCTCCGCACGTCTCCTGTATTGACAACGGTCTCGGGGAAGTTGGCGCGATGAACCGCAGCGGGGAGCGCATCGAATTCATTGGCCCAAGCAATACGAAAGCCGGCCATGCGCAGGCCAAGAGCGGAGCCACCGCAGCCCGCGAAGAGACTAGCGGCCACAAGTCCATTATCGGGAGTGCTCGCAATCTCGACCATCGACGCGACTCGATACGGCGGCTTTTTAAAACTTGTAGCCGCAGCTCGGACATTCGTGCTCGGTCGTGACTGTCTCTTCGTCCTTGGTTGGAAAGCTCTCCGGTGCAGCAACGTTTCCATCGATCGTCTCCGCTCGCGCTAGCAGCGTCTCGTATTCGTCGACGGTAAAACCGAGCGCGCTCGCTTCGCTCATCTCGGCGCGATCACCGACTTCGACCACAAGCGCCGCCAGCTTGTCTTCGTCCCAACGTCCATCGTTACGGTTGAGAGCCAAGCACAATCTCTTTTCGGTGCGCTCGCTAGCAAGTCTCAGCAGCTTGATTTCAGGACCGACTTCAAGTCGCTCCCAGCCTAGCGCCACTAGCACGCTTAGCCGCTGGTGTCCACCAACGAGTAGTAACGTACGCTTATCACCCTTTTGGCCCGCAAGCCACGGCGACCGCTCGCTGACGATGAGCGGGTCGGCGATTCCGAACTCTTCGATCGAGGCCTTGAGGGACTCCCACTCGGGATCGTTCGGACGTAGCTCGACGCGCGGATTCCACGGGGCTGGCGCGATCTCACCGACTCGCACGCTACGCATAGACATGGTTCGATCCTACCATCGTAAAAAGCGTCCCCGCTACATCGTTGAAACTAAACGGCTTATATATAGCGTCCTCGGGCCGCCTCTACGAGGACTAGGCGGCAGCGTTTTTGTGCTTGTAAGTCGTTGAAAACAAAGAAGAAAAAAAAGCCAAAATAAAGTGTTTGACAAGGGAGTTATCGTATTATAATAAGAGCATGGAAAAAACACCACTAGGCAAAACGGTTACTTGCTACGGTCAGATCCGCACCGGTGCCAGCGTTCAAGAGTGGTACGAAACGACCTCCCGAGACGCTGGCCGTCGCGCGAAGACACTTCGCAAAGCGGGCTTTTGCGTGCTGGTAAGCGCAATGGGAAGTCAGATCACCTCGGTCGGACACGCCAACATGACGCTATTGACCGTACTAAGCTCCGCCGATCTCCCCGCCGTGAAAGTCGAGAGGATGTCATGATCACGAAACGACCGAGCCGAAAAGAAAAAAACCAGGGCATGAATTGGATCCGCCCAGAGAAGCGGCTCGCGATTTATCTCCGTGACGGGCTGGCTTGCGTCTACTGCGCGGAAGGGATCGAACACGACGCAAAATTGACGCTCGATCACTTGCGACCCTACGATTCGAGTGGCTCGAATCTCTCCACGAATCTAGTTACCTGTTGCCGTCGTTGCAACAGCTCGCGCGGCAAACGATCCTGGAAGGAATTCGCGTGCGACGTAGCAATCTACCTCGACCACGGAGTTAACTCTGATCAGATCATCGAACACATTGCGACAACCCGCCGACGCAATCTAGACCTCGTCGCCGCCAAAGAGCTGATGGCGCGGCGTGGCGGCTTCTCAGCGGCGCTGCACGAAGGAGAAAAAATTTAATGGCTCTTGAATCAATGAACGAAACTGTTTTTTTTGTTGCGATGGGAGACGACGACCGTTACGCGGTCTCCCCCGATCGCTGCGACGTCGAGGCGTTCGCCGCGCTTCATCACGTTTTTATTCACAAGGTCTCGGCGGAGACCGCTTGCTTGGCAATCGAGGAAATGCTCGAACGGCACGCCGAGTTCGAAGCCGCCACCCGAGAATTCGACGGCGGCGAGTGGAGTAGCTCGGCGCGCGACTTCAAGGGACACGTGTTCGGTCAAAGGAAAAAACGATGATCGTCCAGGCTCCCAAGATCAAGGCGCGCGCCGCTACGCTCGAAGCGCTGGCGGCGCTCGTTCATCCGAGCGACCGTATCATTTTCGACGGTCACTCCTACGCGCTTCTCAATCGTGCGGCATTCGATCGCTGGCTGCTAGCACGCGAACGCGAAACCCCCAAGGAGAAAAAATAGTGCGCTGTCCAGATTGCAACAAGTTCGTCAGCTACGCAGACGACTTCGAAGTCGAGGTTCTCGCCGATGAAGTGATCATTACGGCGGACGACGTCGCTCGCGTCTACGCCGAGATTCGCATCGCTCTCGCCTGCGACGAGTGCGGCACGGAGTTGAAAGAAACCAACTTCGAGATCGAAGAAATTGAGATCGACCTCGCCGGAAAAAAGCTCACCGAGGAAGAATGCGAACTGGAGTTCGACCTCTCGCCGCTCGCTCAGTGGGCAGGCGAGGGGCGCAGCACGAAAACTTTCTACGGCTTTGATGGGACGGTTATTCTCGTCAGCGGCGCGTGGAAATCGAAGCCTGCACAGATCAGCGACCGCTCGCTGGCATCTTGGATGGACGAACTCGTATAGCCCCTCAAGGAGAAAAAACAGATGATCATCAAGCGAGACGAAGTCGGAATCTACAAGGACGTCACGATCAGAACGCCGCAAGGCTCGTGGCAGTGGCAGTATCGCGGAGTGCGGAAACGCTATCGTCCGCGCACGCTGAAATCGGGCCGAATCGTTTGGGCGCTCAACGAAGTTCTCCGCAGCAAGGTCGCTTGCGGGCACATTAGAGACGGCTGCACTGCCGATCCTAGCCCGCACATGGCTAGTCTCTCGATCCTAGAGCTTGCTGCGCATTGTCGCGGAGCCTGGGGCGAGTTATCGCGCTCGCGCTGACGATCTCGGGTGGCCCCCGAGTGAAAGCCCTCGAAGAGAGGGCTACGCGATAGCCATCGCGACAAGGAGAAAAAACCAATGCCGATGATAAAAGTGGGTACAAGCAAGACCGTAGCAAAAACAAAGAAGAGAATCGACAAGCGACTCGCGGTCTACCGCGATCAGGACGCTGTACGCGCCACGAGAAACGTGCTCAAGACCGCAGCCAAGCGAAAAGCGACGAAAGCCGCCGCGTCGGAAGCGAGAATCGCCAAGGCCATCGCCAAGTCGAGGACCGTCACCAAGCCGAAGCTCACCATCAAGACCGACGTCAAGATTTCGCGCGCGACGAAAGCGGTGAAGCAAGCGACGAAAGTCGCCAAGTCGAAAGTTGCCGCCAAGTCGAAAGCAAGAGCCGCCAAGCTCATCAAAGAATTATCGAAGCCGGTCAAGGGAACGCCAACCGAGACAAAGACCCCGAACGGCGCGGCCGCGAATTCTCGCGCAAGATTCCTCGAAGCGAACGTCAAGCTTGTCGCGACCGGCGAAGTGTTGCCGTGGGAAGTCACCCAGCGCGAGTGGCTAGC
>Ga0114923_10003205_pt1 | contig 11048 bp, 7 predicted proteins | sample SumtaG_FD_89578 | JGI IMG/M metagenome (GOLD analysis project Ga0114923, IMG submission 89578) | Deep subsurface microbial communities from Indian Ocean to uncover new lineages of life (NeLLi) - Sumatra_00157 metaG | ecosystem: Environmental > Aquatic > Marine > Oceanic > Sediment | place: near...
CTCCTGAAAAAAAGCCTGCCTTTTTTCCCCGATCGTCTCATCCTGGCGGGATTGGAAGTCGATGTAGAGGCTCTGATTATTGTCAGCCCCGCCGGATATGTTACCGGAGTTGAAATTACCCGCAGTTCGGGATATACCCTGGTTGATAATGCTGTAACCACTGCCTTAAGGGATTATATGTTCGAGAAATCAGAATCAACAGAAAGTGATACCGGTTTGATCCGCTTTCACTTTCGCCTGGAGCGATGAATTGGGCAATCCCTTCGGCAAATGGCCGGTTAAACCAGTTGAGCTGCTCTTCATTTTTATCCTGATCACCCTGATTGTTCTCTCTGTTCAACTGCTCGACAGTCAGCTTAACCGTAAGATGAATTTGCTTAAAGAGGAAGCAGTCCATCTTTTAGAAAAAAGGCTTGGAAGAAAGATTACTTATCAGAGTATTTCACCTTCAATTCTGGGTTTTCTGGCAGTACGGGAGTTGAAGATCTACAGCTCTGCTCCTGAAGGTTCCGTTCTGCTGCGGATAAACCGGTTAAAGATCAAATATAAAATTCTTAAACTAATTTTTATAAGGGATATTGCCGGCTCCCTGTCAGAGATACAGATTTCCAACTCAAATTTTGATTTCGACGCTCAAAGGGACCGGGAGTTTCTAGAGCTTCTGCAGGATTTAACAACCGGTGAAAAAGAGGAGGGGCAGACAATTGCCCTTAAACTAAGCGGCAGAAGTATTAATGTCAGATTTCGCTCGGGAAAGCGTGAATTTAAATTATCAAAACTTTTCTTTACACTGGCAGCGAAAAAAGATTACCTCAAGCTCACTTTCCGCTGTTTTGCAGAAATGAATACCGGCTCAGATGAAAACAGGGGCTTACGAATTACTTCACGGGTGAAGTTGAATGGAAAATTAGATCCTGCTCTGTTATGGGCGGATATGTCAGTGCGCATCTATTCACTTAACACCCCGGATTTCACAATGGGACGGCAAACCTTTCAGCTCACTTACGAAGAAAAGATACTGGAAATCAGAAAAATACAGGATCGGGCGCCAATTGACCTGTGGTTAATCTTTGATGTTGAGCAGAGGCAACTGGTTTTCAAATTTAACAGCGATAAATTTACTCCCGCATCAATGGTCCAATTTGCCGGCCGGTTTGAATATTTTAACCGCTTCCTGAACAGCTCATTAACGGCTACCGGTTCAATAGAGTATTACCTTGATACGGGAAAAGTCAGTTATCTTCTCGATCTGCAGATGTATTTAAAGGATGGAATTTTACCCGGCGAGATTGGGGCTGAAATCAATCTGGTGACTCATCTAAATGGAAATGAGCGGATTCTTTATCTCAAGCCCCTGCTGTTGCACACTGAAATGGGTTCCGTTGAATTTTTTGGCAATATACTGCTGCAAAATATGTATCCGGCAGGATTCCTGCATCTGACAGATGTTCGCACCCTTTCAGGAGAAAGCCTGAATGCCGCACTCCAGGTGCAAAGAGAGAGCCGGAGTCTTACCATCAACGGTCACAGGTTAACTGTGGGGTCGAATCATTTCAGCGAGTTCGAGCTTGAACTCAAACCCCTTTTGAACAGTATCCTCTTTGACTTAACCACCAGCCTGCAAGGTGGCATTAAAGAAAACTCGATTAAAAGTCATGGAGAACTCATAATCAAGCCGGAGTTCTCCCTCAAATCAAATATTTCCGTTAAAAACATACCAATCTTTACAGTATACCAGCTTTTTTTCAAGGATTTTTCAATTCCGCCACCAATAAAGCGGATAGCAGCGGAGTTGGACCTTACCACCGATTTAACACTGGCTACTGATTTTAAAGAGGCAACTCTGGTTTCCGATGCTTTCCACCTTGAGGATTCTCACGACCGGGATAATTCAATCGATCTGACTTTTAAAGCGGATAACCGTGGAATTGCTATTCCTGATTTCCGGATTTGCTGGAGTGATTATGAGGTGCAGGGAGATTTTCTTTCAGAGAGGGAGCTTTCCGGTATCAGCACGATAAAGTCAACCTTCCAGGCAGAGGAAATACCATATTCATTCGAAGCTCTCCACATACCGGGGAAATGGCTGGAAATAAAAGGATCATACAATCTCAAGGCTTTTCTGAACCTGGCTGAGAGTTTTCCTCTGAGAAGCGCTTCAACTGTGCTGAAGGGACGCAGTTTAGGGATATCCATGTATAGACTGCCCATCCCGATTAAAAACCAAAACCAGGCAATGTATTGCAATCTTGATCTTCACGGGATAATGACCACCCGCGGCCTGGTATATTCGGAACCATCAACCCTTGAGCTCTTTGATTTACCCCTTGGTGAGTCCGGAGAGAATAAACTGAAAATAGCTTTTTCTCTCCAGGGAGATAGACTGGAAATGGAGCAAATAGTCTATGATGACGCTATTTCCATACTGCAGGGAAGGGGAAACTGTAAAATTATTTCAGCCGCTGATATTTCCGGAATTATCCGACTGCAGGGGGTAAGCGGCGCCGAGAATTACACGTTGGAAATAGGCCTTAACCAGGGGGTGCTGAACAGCGCCCTTACCTTTAACCAGGCGCCCCTGCATAGATTCGGTGATTTTATAATCAGCGGTGAACTAACGGGAGATATCCTTTTCACCGGCACTCTCCGTTTCCCCGAAGCGGCAGGTAAGCTAAGCTTGAGCGAAGCCAGGCTTAATACCGACCTGATAAGCTTTAATCTGGATTTTAGATACACACCGGCATCATTTAGCCTGCAATCCTTTAATCTAGCCTATTTAAACCATCGTTTTCTCGATGGGAACGGGGTTTTTGATTTAATAGATGGTGATTTCAGTTACGGCTCCAGCTACCGGGCAGTACAGTTTAAGAAGAGGGTGGATCTGGATCTTGATTTCAAGGGAAAAGTCGAGGTCCCGGCAAAACAATTTGACCTTGCCTCTCTATTCGAAAGAAATTTCTCCAGCCGTCTCATATTGACCAATATTGTAGTGGAAAAAAAGCCTCATGAGGACTGGATCCTGGATTTTACCACTAAAGACCGGAAACTCCATATTGACGGCGGACCGGAAGACACTATACATGCTCTGGTAAGTAAGGACGGTTCTTTTAAGCTTCAACTGCTGGAGCCGCTGCCAATTCAGGGTATAGCTGAGGGTATTATTTCAGATCGGGATATAGAGGCCCTCTTTACAGTTTCACATTTAAATATGGATGTTATTAATCTTCTCACCGGCAGTGAGATCATAAAATTTATTGCCGGTTCCGCCAAAGGACGTTTGCGCATTACCGGTCCTTTTAATGATCCCGATTACCTGGGGCAGTTGAGTGCAAGTGATACAGTTATATATTTTGCCCTTTCTCCCAGTGTAACAGATAAGACTAACGGTTTGCTGGTTTTCCGCGGCAAGAGTTTTACTTTAGAGCCGGTCAGCACGAAAGCAGGGGGAGCGCTTGTCTCGGCACAAGGAATTTTCTATATTGATCACTGGCTGCCCAATGGCTTCGAGCTTTCTTTCGATGTCAGCGGCCGCGCATTTGATGATCCGCGCCTTAAAACACCTCCAGGGCTATGGATCAAATATCGTTTCGGACCTGTTCTCACCGACGGCTTTGCCAGAGGCAGGCTTGATCTCCATGTTTCCCCCCAGACGATTAGCCTGGAGGGTGATATACTGATAGACAGTTGCCGAGTTGCTGTTGATCAGGACCGAACCGAGGAGGCAATTGAGATTCCAATTTCAGTAGATCTCAACCTTAAGACAGGCAAGAGGGTAGAGTTTTTCTGGCCCTCTATTAATTTTCCCGTAATCCGCACCTACGCCAAACAGGGTCAAATAATGACGGTGTACACTGATCGGGAGAGAAATGATTTCAGCCTGGCCGGAAAAATTGACATTCGCGGCGGAGAAATATTCTATTTTGACCGCAGTTTTTATTTAAAGGAGGGTAATATAACCTTTGTCGAGAGTTATGAAGAGTTTGATCCGCGGATCAAGGCTTTAGCTGAAATCAGAGAGCGGGATCAGAATGATGAAGAGATAAAGATCTATCTGCAGACGGATAACCGGCTAAGCCAGTTCTCGCCGCGTTTTTTCTCTGAGCCATCCCGCCCGGATAACGAAATCTTAAGCCTTATCGGCGGCTCAATAGCAGAACGTTTTCAGGAAAGTGGTTTCGGTGTTTCCGCTGTTTACCTGACAAGTGATGTAGTAAGCCAGTTTGGAATTCTGCGTCCGTTTGAGCATGCAGTAAGAGAGGTATTAAAACTTGATCTATTTACTATTCGTACACAGCTTGTACAAAATGTATTAATAGATAAAATACTTGGTGAAAAAACAATTGGCAATGTGGTTAACCCACTTGACAATACCACCCTGTCTCTTGGAAAGTATCTTGGTACTGACCTCTTCCTGGAGATGGTGGTCAGATTTCAAGCGGCCGATGTGACCGAAAGCGGATTATATACGGAGAGTGGAGTGCAGACTGAAGGAGAGATAAACTTTGAATGGACAACGCCTTTTTTTCTTCTCGAGTGGTCCTTCGCTCCCAAACATCCGGAAGACCTTTTTCTCACTGATAATTCCCTGGGATTTCGGTGGTCATATTCCTATTAAAGTGAAGCCGGAGAATATAGAACAGCAGAAATAGCTGAATTTGATTAAGGAGACCTTATGCCGAAGCTGCTATTGATTATTTTTCTACTTTTATTACCCTTTCATGTGCTTTTTGCTCAGGAGGAAGAAGAGTGGTATCTTGGTAAGCCTATTGCTGATATAAAGATTTCCGGATTAGATACTGTATCGGAAAGTGAATTACTGCCCCTGGTGCGCCCATATATAGGTAAAAACTTCGATCTGGATATTTTCTGGGAAATGCAGGGCAGGTTGTACGCGTTGGATTATTTTGAGGAAATTGAATCTAATGCTTTGCCCGGTGATGAAGAGAAAACAAGTGTAATTATTGAATTCCTGATTACCGAAAAACCTACCGTCTCTAAAATTAAAATTGAGGGCGCTCACCATCTGCGCAAAGGTGAGATTCTCGATACTATTCTCTTGAAAAAAGGAGATATGGTAAGCGAGGCCAAGGTGGATTTAGATTCAGACGCAATAAATGAACTCTATATACAGAAGGGTTTTATGTCTGCCCAGGTTTCCGGAAAAGTTGAAAAGGTTGATGAGGATAATACGGTAAGGGTAAGCTTTGAGATCATAGAAGGATCGCAGACCACAATAAAAGAGATTTCCTTTTCAGGCAACTTTTTCGCCTCAGACAGTACCCTGCGGAAGGAAATAAAAACCAAAGCCCAGGCTCTTTTTTCCAAGGGCATCTTCCAGGAAAGCAAGCTGGAAGAAGATATCTTAAGAATCCAGGATTATTATGGTGAAAATGGTTTTATTGATGCCAGGGTGGTAAAGGTAGACCGAACCCAGGAAAAAGATCCGGAAAAGGATAAAAATTACCTGCTGCTCACTCTTTTTATTGAAGAGGGTGAGCAATATACCTATGGCGGTATGAAATTTGAGGGAAATAGTATTTTTTCTGATGAGGAGCTGAATAAGCTGGTCCGTCAGAAAGAGGGGAGTATACTTGATAAACTTAAGCTGGAATCAGATTTTCAACGGGTAACTGACCTCTATTATGAAAATGGTTATATATTCAATATAATTGACCGGCAGGAACTACGGGATGAGGTAAAGAAAGACATTGTTTACCTTGTACGTATTATTGAGAAAGACCGTGCCCATATTGAGAATATAATCCTGAAAGGGAATGAAAAAACAAAGGATTTTGTAATTTACCGCGAACTGCCCTTTGACGTAGGCGATATATTTAATAAAGCCAAGATAATTCAGGGATTAAGGAACCTCTACAATCTGCAGTACTTTACATCCATTACCCCGGAAACCCCGCAGGGTAGTGTAGAGGGGCTAATGGACCTGGTAATAAATATTGAAGAGGGAAGCACAGCCAGTATAAATTTCGGCATTATGTTTTCCGGCGGCGATTATCCGATAAACGGGATGATCAAATGGACAGAGAACAACTGGCGGGGCAGGGGACAGACATTCGGCCTGGAAATGGAACTGTCTACATTAAGGCAAATGGGAGCTGTAACTTTCAGGGAACCATGGATGTTCGGAACCCGTTGGTCCGGTGGGGTTAATTTCTCTCTTGAACATGCTATCGTTCCAAATATCTACCAGGATATTCTGCCGCCCATCTTTACCGGCTATGAAGATAATGCATTTCCTGATCCCTATGAAACTTATGAGGAATATGAAAATGCAATTGCCAATGGCGAAACACCGGGGCCGCAGTATAACATGGAGTATACCAGCTGGAAGGTATCAACCGGAATTAGTACAGGCTATCGTTATTACACACCCCTGGGTTGGCTGGGTATACGCTCGGGATTCACTACCAGCCTGGAGCTGCTGACCTATGATGAGACCCTTTACCGGCCGTTTGATCCGGAGGTGCGGGCCGGCCTGGACAACTGGAGTATCGTAAACAAGCTGGGAAATACACTCTACTGGGATAAACGGGATTATTTCCTTAATCCCACAAAAGGGTTTTACCTGGCTCAAGGTGTATCTTTTACCGGCGGTTTTCTATTTGGTGATCGCCACTATATACGTACGGACAGTACGGCGGAAGGCTTTAAGACCCTTCTGGATCTGCCCATTTTTACCAATTGGAACTTTAAAGTAGTCCTGGCAACCCATACGTCGCTCTCCTTAATTCTGCCCCAGTTCGGCGAAAAGGATCCGATAACCGTACCAACCGATTTACTCTATATTGACGGCATGAATATTGCCCGCGGCTGGCCATTGATCAAGGAGCAGGAAGCAGTATGGGACAATCGTCTTGAGCTGCGCATACCCATAGCGGAGCAATTTCTCTGGTGGGCATTTTTCTTTGATGCAGCCACCTCCTGGGATAAACTGGAGTATATGTCAGACACTTCCATTGAAAATTTCTACTTCAGCCTGGGCGGCGGTATCCGTTTTACAATACCCCAGTTTCCAATACGCCTGTACATGGCCCAGCGCTTTCAGATACAGGATGGCAAATGGCAATGGATTGACGGTAATATGCCCTTTTTCGGGCTGCGGCTGGACTTTGTAATTTCGCTGGGCGGCGATACTTTCTAGGAGGAAAATATTGAAAAGGCTTAATAAAATTGTCTTGCTCTCCGCACTTCTCTTTCCGGTTTCCACGATTCTCTTCTCCGAACAGTTGACCAGGATTGGAATTATCGACATCGAAAAGGTCTATTCCATCTACTTCCGGGAATCCAGGACAGTTATGGATCTACAGGAAAAGCAGAATACAATTCTTAAGGAAATCCAGCGGATAGACGACCAGATACTGACTCTGGAGAATAAAAAACTGGAAGCGGAAATGCGCGGCGACCAGGAGAATGCTTTAAAACTTGACAGGGAAATCTTTGACAGGAAACAGTACCTTGAAGATTACAAACGCATCAAAATGCAGCAGCTTAAAAAATTATCCGAGAATCTCTATCAGTCTGATGAATTCCTGGACGAATTGCTGGAAGCAATCAATTTCGTTGCCGAAAGCGAGGGGTTTTCCATTATCCTGAATAACAGCAAACAATTTAAGCAATTTTTCTTTTATTACACAAAAGAAGTGGATATCACAGATAAGGTTATTCAGGAATTGATGAGCCGCGCGGGTAGAAATACAAATCAATAGGAATAGAGTTTTTTGAATAGATTATTATGTATCGACCTGGGCAACCGCCGGGTGGGACTTGCAGTCTCAGACCCCTTGAAACTTTTTGCATCTCCTTTCTTAACCCTGAACTTCACCGGTAAAAAAAAACTGATAGCTGAGCTGCTCGCGATAATCGAGAAACAGGATATTGAAAAGGTTATCATCGGCTACCCCTTGAATGAAAATGGGACTGAAAGCCCGGGATGCCGGCGCTCTGAAGATCTTGCCCGGCAGCTTGCAGCCAGGGGTATCAAGACTGAGCTCTGGGATGAACGCTACACCAGTATAGGCGCTGAAAGTATTTTAAAAGAGGCCGGTCTTAACTGGAGAAAAGCGATTGGCAAAATTGATAAGGTGGCTGCCTCCTTAATTCTTGAAGACTATATAAAAACAAAGGACGGATAACATGAAAAAACTGCTTTCCGGAAATGAAGCAATTGCCCGCGGCGCTTTTGAAGCAGGAATTGAAGCGGCTTTTGCCTATCCGGGCACACCAAGCACTGAAATTATTCAGTATATTGCCTCCAATTTTTCTCAAATATTTTCAGAATGGGCTCCAAATGAAAAAGTCTCTTTAGAATCGGCAATCGGCGCTTCACTATATGGCGCCCGTACCCTGGTTGCCATGAAGCATGTAGGCCTGAATGTAGCTGCCGACCCCCTTTTTTCCCTGTCCTATATGGGGGTAAATGGCGGTATGGTCATTGTAACTGCAGATGAACCATCCATGTTCTCTTCGCAAAATGAACAGGATAACCGCTGGTACGGCATATTCGCGAAGGTACCAGTGCTTGAACCTTCAGACAGCCAGGAAGCAAAAGAGCTGGTTAAAGAGGGTTTTAAGCTTTCTGAAAAGTATGATACGCCGGTGATCCTGCGGATTACAACGAGGATCGCCCATTCAAAGACCATTGTGACCCTGGAAAATCGTGAGACACCAACTTCCGGCTTCTCATATAAGAAGAACTTCAAAAAAAATATCCTGATGCCCATGAATGCCCGGATTAAACACAGAATAGTTGAGGAGAGAATGGAAAAACTCAAAACTTTTTCCGAAGATTTTTCCTTTAATCGTCATATTCCGGGAAAGGGAAGAGCAATAATTACTTCGGGGATTGATTTCCAATATGTGCGCGAGACTTTTCCGGATGCGGATATACTGAAAATTTCCCTTTCCAACCCCCTGCCAAAAAGGTTGATCAGCAATTTTATCGATAGACATCAGGGCAGGGTTTCAGTAATCGAGAGCCTGGATCCGGTTATGGAAAATCGGATAAAGAGCTGGGGCTACAGCAGGATCAGTGGTAAGGATAAAACCGGACTGCTTTACGAGCTTTCGCCGGAAAAATTGCAGAAAGTATTCAGCGAACAGCAGGAAACAATGGAAAATAGCGGAACCCATACCACTCTGCCTCCCAGACCGCCGGTACTCTGTGCCGGCTGTCCTCACCGGGGCATTTACCATAGCCTGCGTAAACAGAAGGCAATAGTGCACGGCGATATCGGCTGCTATACCCTGGGGGCTTTGCCGCCTTTAGAGGCCATGGATACTTGTGTATGTATGGGCGCTTCAATTTCCATGGCTAACGGCATGACCGCTATGGTGGTGCGCAATGGAGAGACTTCACCACCCATCTTTGCCACAATTGGTGATTCGACATTTATCCATTCCGGGATTCAGCCCTTAATCGATGCTGTTTATAATCAGATTCCCACCCATGTCATCATCCTGGATAACCGGATCACCGCCATGACCGGTCACCAGGTGAATCCGGTAACCGGTCTGAACATTAAGGGGGAAGAGGCTCCTATACTGGATCTGGGAAAGGTATGCCTGGCTATTGGCATAAGAGAGGTGGATACAATTGATCCCTGGGATTTAAAAGAGATAACAGAGGCGTTGAACAAGCATAAAAAACTGAATGAGCCCTCAGTTATCATCAGCAAGGGTCCCTGCGCCCTGATACCATTCTACCAGGCCTCTGCTCCATACCGGGTGGATACAGATAAGTGCACTCTCTGTAAGGCGTGTATACGTACCGGATGCCCGGCGATAAGTGTAAAAAGTGATAAATCCCATATACATATCAATAGCTGCACCGGCTGCGGGGTTTGTTTTCAGGTCTGTAAGTTTGAGGCTATCCATCAGACAAAGGAGAATGAATAATTATGGAAACAAGGGTAACCAATATTCTGCTCAGCGGTGTTGGCGGTCAGGGAATACTATTAGCTTCAGAACTGATCTGTTCTGTTTTTATTGCCCAGGGGCTGGATGTTAAGAAAAATGAAATTCACGGTATGAGCCAGCGCGGCGGCAGTGTAACCAGCCATATACGTTTCGGCGCTCAGGTTGCCTCACCGGTAATTCCTGAAGGTGAGGCGGATTTTCTGGTTGGTTTTGAAAAGCTCGAGGGCTACCGCTATCTCTATATGCTCAAAAATTGCGGATATTTTTTCATTAATGATTATCAGATTGTTCCCGGCAGTATGCTCTTAAAGAAAATATCGGAATATCCCGGAGATCTCAAAGAAAGTATTGAGAATTCAGGGAAGAAAACCATCTGGATCGATGCTCAGAACATGGCTGAACAATTGGGCAATCCCAGGGTGGTTAATTTAATTCTGCTTGGCAGACTGGCTCGACATCTGGGTATAGCGCCGGAATTATGGTGGGATGCTATCGAAGAGAAGGTAAAGAAGAAATTTTTAGAGATAAACAAGACTGCCTTTCAGCAGGGCTACAACCTGTAGAGTTGCCGGCTGTAGAAGGTGTGGATCAGTGTACTAATCTGACAGCCACTATTTCAGGCGAATAGATCAACCTGTCTTTCCGCTTCTTCCTCTACTGCAGGAGCAGGTGGAGTTTCTTCGGGCGTTGGCTCCACTTTTTCTGCGGGAGGAGGAGAAATATTCTCCGGCGGTAAGTTCAGTGGGTCAGGGCTTTGAATTTCCATATTGTCCTCTCCTATTACTTATAATATAATAACTTTCAATGGCTAATACAACCCCAATGATGCTCCAGTATAAAAAAATAAAGAATGAACACCGTAACTCCATTCTTTTTTTCCGCCTTGGCGATTTCTATGAAATGTTTGAACAAGATGCTTTCGAAGTATCCAAACTTCTGGATATTACCCTTACCAGGAGAAATGACGTGCCCATGTGCGGTATACCATATCATGCAGCTGCAAATTACATTACCAGACTGCTCAAAGCAGGCAGGAAGATTGCCATTTGTGAACAAATCCAGCTCCCTGCTGATGGAAAGGGAATAGCCACACGCAAGGTAATCGAAGTAATAAC
>Ga0114923_10003206_pt1 | contig 11043 bp, 6 predicted proteins | sample SumtaG_FD_89578 | JGI IMG/M metagenome (GOLD analysis project Ga0114923, IMG submission 89578) | Deep subsurface microbial communities from Indian Ocean to uncover new lineages of life (NeLLi) - Sumatra_00157 metaG | ecosystem: Environmental > Aquatic > Marine > Oceanic > Sediment | place: near...
ACCGTTGCAGACCCGAAAATAATTACCTTCACAGCTGATCTCGGTAGCTCGCCGGTATTCGGTGCGACGACGTTTACCGTTACCTGCGGCGTAAATCTCGAAGGTAATCCCCGATGGGCCAGAGTGGTCGACAGTGCCACTGGTGACGAACTCGGGGACGGTATCAATGGGGTGCCGCTCGAGATTGCTATTCTTGACGTAGCAGGAACAGGATACGCTGATCTGGACGTAGTCAGTACTCCTCTGATTCCTGAATGGACTCCAGTCCTTACCACAGAGCCTACATTGGTCTCTGTCAATACGTGCGTTTCAGTTGATAGCGAGATCGTAGCGAATCCCGAGACGTTCACTTCGACGATTACCTCAGATCTTATCCGTACCATTGGCGGATTCTGTATTGCGCAGTCGAACAACTTCGCGCATGAGGGCAATCTCACTGGCGAAATCGGACTCGTGAATCGATGGACAACCGATATCCGCCAGAATGCTATTCGGCATGGGGCGCAGGTTGGTATGGTAATCACCATAGATTCCCGAATAGTAATCGATCCAGGCACATCAAACGAGACGTTTAAGGTTGTGATCAGGATGCCGAATCTTCGGCCTTCTGACGGTTCTACTCTCAAAGCGTTTCCAGGTGGCGCCACTGATTCAAGTGAGACCCTTGCATATCGAGCTCATCCGGATGCCAGTATTGGCGATGCGTCGATCCGGGTAGAGCTTACGAATACCGTCTCCAACGTTGAAGTCTGATTCCCAGGGCCGATCCTCAATTCTCCCCAAGTAGCCCCGGCGGGCTCTGTCTTCTCCTGACCGGCGGACAGCGCACGACCGGGGCCTTTTTCATGTCTACAGCAAACCAGACCGCGAAACATCCCCCTCAGAGGCCCTGGTATGCCGCAGGAGCGGTGTTTGGGCTGAAGAGTTGCCTGAGGTGCCAACAGGGCTCTGCGCGGCTTAGAGAGGCCGTGAGGGCTTCACAGGGGCATGTATGGACGTCGTGATCGGCTGTTGGGTAATAATGGCGGGCTATTTTATTCCCGTTTTTGCTGCCTGGCACCGAGGCCACCGTGACTTGCTGGCTATTTCAGCTCTCAATACTCTCTTAGGGTGGACTATTCTCGGATGGGTTGTGGCATTAGTTTGGGCATTGATGAATCCTCCTGAAGTCAAAGGGGCTTTGAATGCCTGACGGTCGCGCAGAGCTTGAACTAGTAATTAAGGTTGCTCAACAGCAACTCAAGAAGCTAGACAAAGTCCGTGAATCGATTACGGATCTTGACGACGCTGCTGAGAGTCTCGACAATCAAGACTTAGATCTTGACACAGCCGGCCTAGACAAAGCCCAAAGAGAACTCAAAGAAACAGTCCGCGATACCAAAGCGCTGATTAAAGAAGGGGATAGACTAGAGAGGGAATTCGGGTCAGCTGTTCGAGCTCTCGAGAAAGCCAGTAAACGAATCGATTTTGACCCTGCTTCAAGGTCGACTCAGCGGCTACGAACTGAGGTAGACAGAGCCGGTCGTGCAATGCTCGAGTTCGGTAGACGTGCGCCTAAGGCTCTGAATGCTACCGAAAAAGAATTACGAGATGTCGAAAAAGCGGCAAAGCGTGCTCGCGGAGAATTCCGTAAGTTTCAGGCATCAGCTAAGCCTGGCGGATTCTCAAAGCTGCTTTCTACGTTTCGGAGTCTCAAGATTGCAGTTGGCGCTTTTCTTGGCGCAATTGTAATTAGGAAGATAGCCGAACTCGGAGCAGCTGCTGTTGATGCTGCTCTTGATTTGGGACGATTAGAGAATGCTCTCAATGCGATTGAGGGTGTACAAGCTGACGAGGTTCTTGAAAGAGTCCGGGATCGTGCTAAGGCTCTTGGCGTAGATCTCAGTCAGCTTGAAAAGCTAACAGTGAGTTTTGTCAATACCGGAAAGCGTATAGGGCTCACTCTACAAGAATCGCTATCAATCATCGAAGGGTTCTCAGTTGCAAGCGTAGGAGCCGGTAAGAGCCAGGAAGAACTTGCAAGGGCTTTGCGCCAGGTCGAGCAGGGCTTGGCCAAGGGCAAGTTCGAGATGCAAGACCTGAAGATCATCATGGAGGTGATTCCAGGCGTTACCGCAGCTCTCTCTAGAGGATTGGGGATTACAACTGAGCGACTATTTGAGCTTCAGAAGAAGGGTCTGATTCCAGCCAAAGAAGCTACAATCATCCTTGCTGCTGAATTGCCGAAACTATTCGGAGAAGCGGTTCAAGCTAATGCTCGAGATTTTCGTGCTGATGTCGAACGAATCAGCAATGAGCTATTTGAAGCAGGAAGGACTATTGGCGAGAAACTAATTCCCGAGCTTCAGGCGCTAGTCAAGGATTTCAACCTTGCCGGTATAGAAGGAAAGACAGCGGGCGAAGCTATTGGAGATGCATTTGCTGGAATATTACGCAAATTTAGGAATATACCAATAGGGGTAAAGGTAATTTCCGGTGCAATCAAAACGCAATTCCTTGAACTGAGCATATTCATAAGCGAGAAAGTATTCGGAGATCTTGCCGATGAAGCTATCAAGAAATCGAAAGAAGCAATACTAGAAATTGAAAAAGACATAAAAGACACAATAGCCGATTCAATTTCCAGAGAAGAAGAGGCCGCTAAAGAGCGCGAAAGTATTCTCAAAGCAGAGCAGGAAGTCAGAAATGATCTAGCAGCTAAAGCGCGTGCCGACTTTGAGGATAATCTTAAAGCACGAGAAGAATCTGAAAATAAGAGTCTGAAGAGACGCAGAGATGCATTTCAAGCATTTCTCGATGCCACAGTAGGCGGAACTCAGACTGTAGGCATTCAAGCCACAGGAGCGGCTGAAGCGTCTGCCGAGTTGGCTAAGATCAATAGTTTGCTTCAGACTATTGGAGCTCTTGAACCTAAAGAGCTCACGGGGATAACGCAAGAAGAGCTTGATCTTCTAAATGCAGCGCGTCGGGAATTGCAGCAAATAAACGCAAGCGGGCTAGGAGATATTCAAGGAGAACTCTCAGGAGTTGTCGATGTTACCAAAGCGGCAAGTGTAGAGCTAAACAAACTAGCTGCCAATATCGTATCTGGTCAAACTAACTTCGAGAATCTTGGGCCAATAGCGCAAACCAATATTGGTCTGATCATTACCGAGCTTCAGCGCTTAGTAGAACGTGGCAACGTAACTGAATCAGAATTCACAGCTATACAAGATCAAATCAGGGAAAGCTTAGGAAGAACTGGAGAAGCTGGCCAGACAGCAGCTGGCCAGCTGCTTGATTACACTAATGAGTTACAAAACTCAGCAGCAGCGGCACGAGACGTTGCAAAAGCAACAGGAGCAGCTGGGCAAGCAATCAGAGAAGTAAAGAACGAAGCCGGCGACGTCGTTGGTTTCTCTAATCTCGAAGAGGGGGCTAAGGCTGCCGCAGGCGCTATTGAAATACTAAAGGGCAACGAAAAGGATCTGGCCGATACGATCTCCAATACCAAAGACGAAACGATTGATGCCGCTTCGGCAATTAAGCTGCTAGAGGACGAAGCGGGCAAGATTACCGTATCAAATGTTGGAGACCAGGCAAAAGAAGCAGCCGATGGACTTGGTACTCTCACTGGGGAATTGAAACCGGCTGCAGGCGGCTTAAGAGAAACAGCCGGTAAGGCCAAAGAACTCGATACTAATCTAGCAGCCGTTAGCGTAACGGTAGAGAAACTCCCGGCTCAAATCTCAGCAGCTCTCGGAGTGGTAACTGAGAATTCAGAGTCTCTTACGATTGCTCAACAGGTTGCCAAGAATCTATCTGTTGACATTCCACTAATCGGACAAGGTCTAACAGTTGTCCAGACGGCTATAGCCCCGCTGGCTGTTGATATACCAAAGTTGCTTTTGGCAATCAATGACGCTAAAGAAAAAGGGTCTTTTGAAGCGGTAAAGGAACTAGCTGCACAATTAGCCGAAAAGATGCCTATAGCAGCTAAAGCGCTGAAAGGTGCTCAAGAGGGTCTTCAAGGTCTATTGGACGCTGCTGCTTCTGAAAATGCCGCGAAGCTTACAGGACTTGTTGGTGAATTTGCTTCAGATGATAACCTTAAACGATTGGGCCAGCTGAAGGATCTGTTTGCTGATACTGCTATAAGCATTACCGATACTGAAACTAACCTCAACACTTTAGTTGCAAAGGCCGCCGAGGCTGCTAGCGACAGTGGAGCTTTTGCCGACCTAGAGGCTCGTCTTAAGAGTCTTATAGATCTTCTCAATAAACGATTCGAGTCAGCAATAGACAAGGGTGTAAATCTTCTTGATAGGATACTTCAGAAGGTCAAGAAGATTACCGAGAAAGTCGAAGAACTATCAAAAGTTCTAGAGACCCGATTGCCAGAAGCAGCGGAAAGTGGTGCTATTGCCGCAGATGAATCTCTAGGTCGACTCGAGAGACGCCTAGATAGGATCTTGAGCAAACTCGAAAAGCTTAAAGCGGCAAGGGATTGAACGGGAGAACCTATGGGCGTAATTACCGATCTAACTAAGCAGGCCGAAGATCTGAATCGAGAGCTATCGAAAACTCAGGGGCTATTAGGCACTAGCAATCGCCTACCTGGATCTCCTCGTCCAGTTCGCAGGGCATCAATGACCGACGTAGGCCGTATACGCGGAGAGATTCAAGGATTAGGCCGGAAGATTGACAGCCTATCTACTGATTCGGATCCATTCCTTTCGTCTCTCTTCCCAGCTTCTCCGAGAAAGGCATAAGGGCAATGGCTGAGAACACAGGTCTATTTAGCTGGGAAGATATCGGGAAGACGCCGATATGGCTTGCCGGTCAAACGATTGGCACTGGCGGAGACGTATCTCTATCCGATTCAATTCCAGAAGCACCAACTGGAAACGTTACTCCTTCGGGCCATGTTCATCAGTCGGGAGGGGCAAGTCCTAAGGCATCTTCAGGAGCTAATCAGCTAATTCCCAGGGTATTGACCTTTGACCCATTCCTGGCCAAGGTGACATTCCAGCTAGTCAATGAACTCATTCACGTACAGCGCCAAGGATTGCCGTCTCTCATGACTCCATTCCAGCGAACCGAATCATGGGCCATTCGAGCCGATGCCAGAGCTACATGGAGCCTTGCCGGAGTCATTGCAGGAACCGGAGGCGTTCGGCCTGGATTTCATGTAGAGCCGAAAGTCAATATCAGAGACGCTAGCGGAATTGTCACGGCCTCAACCGTACCGGCAGAGCACACAGGAGCTTTAACGCTGACGATTGTCTCAGGAGCTCCTGCGGGATCCGATGAGATCCAGGTCGACCCAGCAATCGATACGACAGCGCTGGTCACCGGAGACCTCTCGGCCGAAGCTGGCAGTAGTTTGGTCTTGATCTACTTTGGATTCGTGCCAATCCAGATTGTAGGACTGAGCAACGAGTACGGAGACCCTAACGTGGTCGTGAGTGAGCTAGAGGTGATCGAGAGCCCAAGCAGCCGTGACTATGAGCTTGACGTTTAGGCCATGAAGACAGAACTGCAGCTAGGGGTGCCTCGAAGCCGTAGCGGGCTCTCTAAGGCCCGAACTCGGCCAGGGGTAGGCCAGAGTACCAGTGAGAGTTGATCTCCAGTCCTGGGGAGAAAAGACATAGAAAACTCCGTCAGTCTGTGTTAGGGTGTCGGTTGGGCCGGAGATGGCAGCTCACGGCCCTCCACCGATCTACCTGTAAGGAGGTACAACAGATGGCCGACAAGATCCAGGATACCACTACCCAATTGCCCTATCTGACACAGGGACACCTCTCCCAAGAAGTCAAAAATGCTGCCCGGCGAGCTGCTCAGGACGCTCTCAAGCGAGGAGAGATTGAGTACCAACGATGCGAAGAGTGCGATCTGTTCGTCACAGAAATGCACCATGACGATTACACTAAGCCTCTAGAGGTTCGGTTCCTGTGTACTCCACACCATGCTATGCTCCACAGGAAAGAAAAGCCTCTGAGGCCAATTAGGCCAGTATCGAAAAAAGCTTACCCTGTAGTCCATTGCGCAGTATGCGGAAAAGAACTCCCAAAACGACATGCGAGCGGAGGAAGACCGGCAATCTACTGCCAGGATCCGCAAGAGCGTCGGAGTCCATGCGCAGAACTGGGAGTCATTGTCTTTCGTATCGTGCGATTGCTTGAAGAAATAGGCATAAGGAAAGGACATATAGGCTCTGCTCTTAAAGGCCATTCTGCTACTTTCAGACTATTGGCTAATATCACCCGAGATTACTCTAAGCAGCCTCGAATCAAAGGAAGATACGTAAAAGAAGCCAATGAACGAATAGAGAAACTGGAAGGAATGGTAAGGCTAGTAGCCGAAAGCATGCCACGCCGCAAAGGCCGACGGGCGAAACGATGAAAACGGTAGATGGAATCCAAACAGGACAGCCCATTTGCGGACACGAAGAGTGCCAATACCCGATATACACTCAATCCGGCTATGCGCGACAGCGCGGTAGAGGATGCAATTACGAGACAATGTCAGCTCGGCTAGTAACTAAGCTCCTGGTGTCTCTAGGCGTAATCGAAAAAGGAATCCGGGTTAGAGTCCAGAGAGCATATCCGGGATGGTCTCAAAGAGCCGCAGGGGCTTGGAGCTGGTGGGCCGAATCTGAAAAGAAGCCTTGGGGCGAAATAGCGGGCTCGCAATGGTCCGTTAGAGAAATTATACAGATGCACAAACGGGGCAAGATCTTAGTCGATACGTCTCCCGAAACGCATGTTGTCGACCTGAGTCCTGTCTAATGGTAGAACAAACTTCAGCTTTCCTCAAAGTCTCACCTGCTATTGAGGACCCTGCTTTCTCGGTCTCTGGCTTTGTCTCTATTGACCCCTACGATGCTACGGTATTCAATCAAGGATTGCTCAAAATAGAACCATTACCAGGAGTTTCAGCGGGTCTAGGGTTATCTCCCCCGCCGGATGCTGGCGGGGCAATCCCCACAGCTCTTCCGTCAAAGTCTTGGATAGTGGTCCGATTCGAGGGCAAGGATCATTACGTCGGCGAGATGTCAAAGGATAGCCTGGCTAAAATCGACATGGCTATTGCTGGTCTGGCATGGAGCTTTGGCTTGCCTGCTAGGGTAGGCGACAATGGTAGGCCGTGGACCAGTTGGGAATCTGATTTGCAGGGCTTAGCGCCTCCTGGTATTGCCGAAATAGATGTGTTGGCAGTATATGAGTTCGGAGTTGGAGCGGATGCGCAATTGGTAGAGATTCCGTTGATTACCGGAGCACGATCATGGCGGAGCAATAGGCCATTAGTAGATAATCCGCTTCTGTTATCCGGTAAAGGTAGGCTTTCAAGGTATGCAAAGCCGAAAGTAGTATATCTCCAAAAGGCAGGACACGGATTAAGCCATGGCCGATTGGCAAAAGAGATCCTTGAGCTAACGGATTTGACAGCGTCTCAGATTGCCATAGATACCAATGTAGGCGAGCCTCTTGAAAAGCGTCTCGAAGTAGATTGTCAACCGGCTCCTGAAGCAGCTGCTGCGGTATTAGAGAGCTATGGGTTCCGGCTGATTGAGACTCGCAATGGACAGATGATAGCTAAACATGCGGCTCCTGTGCATCTTGAGCCGGCCGCAACGCTAAAAGCTGAATTCGTTGTGGCTCCGGAAACTGAGGTAGGAACTGACTGGGAAGATATTCCACAGTGCCTTATCGTCGAAGGAGACCGACCGGAGAACCCAGGAGCCGAATCCGATGGCTGGGTAACCGCTTCGCGCATAGAATCAGAAACCGAAGAAACTATTACGCTTCCGCAGGCCACTTTTATTCAACAGGTAACGGGACAGTTTACGGCAGTAACCGGACCCGGAGCATTTCCTCAATTGCTGATCACGGAAAGAATTATTGTCCGTGAGACTTTCTTTCAAGGTTGTCTTTGTGTAACGGAGCGTTTTATTTGGCAATTTCATACTAAAGAGACTTGGCGATTTCAGGCAGCTTCTCCAGGAACTCTAACAGGATTGCCGTACAGCGCTTACAATATAGGAGCTTTCTCATTTGAAGAAACGCAACCGACAAAGGATGATTCTAGCCTTGTCTTTGAATGGATTCGTCCGCGGTTTGTCGTGGTCAACTATGAGCGCACAGAGCATCGGCGTGATTCAGGACTTGCACTAGACGACAGTGGTGACCCAGATCCACAGCAGCCAATTGGCAAAGAAGGTCGTTTGGCGAGGATTCTTAATGGGTTGGGACGTTGGAGGTTCCAAGAAGTAGCGCTGCGCTTTGCAACAGGTGGAGCTCCTGCTGATTGGACAATCGAGGTAGTTATACCTAACACGTTACTCCGCGGTAATGGTCAGCCTGTAGATGGCGAAGAACAGTTCTATGGCGGTCCGCAGGTTCCACTAACGGGAACACATGTTAAACAGACTTTGAACAATCCGACTTTTCTTGGTGGCGAGCCCTATATCAATATCTGGGCAGAGTTTATTGATACTTCGATTTCACTTTTAGATGTTGAGACTCCTACGTCAGAAGATCGGCCAGGTGGATGGGAAACTGGCCGTAAAGAAACCAAGTCCGGGTGGGAACGATCCGATGGTAATGAATTTCAATATCTCAATGGCGAGACATCGGCTGATGGAGAGATTCAAGGTCGACCAATTCTAACAACACGCCGTTCCTTTATCGCTCAAGGCGGCGGAACCCATACAGAAATTACTTCGCCAACAGATGGCGAGGGAAGACCACAACCAACTATTAGTCGATTCGGTCTGCCATCTCATTTGCCCAATGCTGATATCTGCAATGCAGAATCTGTATTGGAAGAAAAGAGCGTTACCGTAAAAGGCTTTGCTTGTCTTCCTGTGGGTTTGGTTGACCCACCATGGAACGATACGATACGATTTGACTTTGGGGTAGAGACAGCAGCTCAAGCGGACAGAGTGGCTGAGATTGAGCTTAGACGGCGATCTGCTAACGAGGTCAAGATTGTAATGCCGTTCAATGCTCTTTTGGAAGTCTTGGATCCGATTCGAGTAGAAGCAGCTGATCTGGGAATTGATCCTGATGCATTGGGCCATAAGTCAAATTGTTGGATCGAAAATGTCAAGCATGATGAGGAACAAGATGCATCAAGCGGAGCTCCTCAAAGACGAACAGAACTCCTGCTTTCACAGGCGATTATCTAATGGCTAGACCACACCAGCAAATGGAAGAAATGTTCCGGCGGCAATTAGCGCGCCGTGAACGAGTTAGTCAAGGTCGAGTCCTTCGGCCTGTTGGGAACAAGCGAGAAGTGGTCACTGATGAAGATTGCGGAAATACAAAACTAGTTTCTACCTTGACTCCTAATGCTTCGAGTGCTCCTGGCTCTATTGTTCCTATTCTCGGGGCAGGTGGCGGATCTGGTTTGGTAGCAGCTGAGTCTACAATCACCGGACAGGGCGTAGGTAGCGAGGAGCAGAACCATACACTTCCAGGGTTGCCGTTACTAACTTCATCAATTGGACTCAGGGTGACATCAACTAGTGACGACGAAATTGAAGTTTCTATAGCTCATTTTTTCGGTGGTAAATTCGTATCAACTCTTTTTGAGAATCTAGTTTTGCCTGGTGGTGTCAGTCCATTGTCCGATAACTCTGCAAGTTCTATGAGAACTGCGCGCACAATTGTTGGACTCGATGGTGTCAGTGATGGCTCAATCCTGCTCCGTACCTTTAACGTCTTCCCGCAAGATCCAACGCCCCCGCCTGCTAATCCGCGAACGATTACGATCCATGTCATAGACATAGTTACCGGAGTCGTTCATTCGAGGCAATTCGTCCTTTCTTTTCCTAACGTAAGCGTCCAGCTTGTTACGACTGGGTGGAATATTCAGGACGGCAAGTTTTATTATATGTTTGTTGCAGAACAAGAGTCTAGAGTAGAGCTCGCTACTTTTCCTCCGACGTTGACGAGCCAAACAACGCTCAGTACTCCGCTCTACGACTTTAACGAAGGCGATATTCGGTTCGGTACTCTATTTTTTGCTGACGACGCGCTTAATATGCGTGAATTAGGGGTATTCGATAAATGGGACCGCCTACCATTTTCAGGGGGAATCGACGAGCTCCATGTCGATGGCGTTCCTATCGATCCAGGGCGGCGACCATACGGTCTTGGATTAAGGCGTAGCAAATACTGGGTAATGGGTACTGGTCCAGATTCTAGTGACCGCAGATTACGACCATTATTTCTTGACCGCCAGACAAATATCGCTCCCGAAGGTGAGCCTCCGATTTTTCTCCCAGCTATCGATATCGTTCCTTCACAAGGCTGGCTAGAAATGGGTCCTGTATTAGGGGAGATGTTCTCTCAGGGCACAAGTGCAGGCCACGACATCGATGATAATGCAATGTATGGATTCCCAGTCAATCGGACACCAGGTAGTGTGCGGGGATTTATGCGATTGCCTTTGACGGCAACGAGATGGAGCGAAGCTTCCGTTACCATCATGGACACAGTCCCATTCGATTCCGATATGGTACTACCAGACCGCCGATAAAAACAGGAGATCACGCATGGCTGCTCCAGTCCTTACTTTGAGAGACGGATCTGATGTTGTCCGGTCTGTCGAATTCGATTATGGCCAGGTTGTACCAGGGACCCCAACGTCTGTCGAGGTATTCAATCTCTGGAATGGATTCGGTCTAACCGGTGGATCTGCCGTCGACACAGCGGTTAATATAGCCATAGTTATTCAAGCCAGACTTACAATTATAGGCGATCAGTGGCTCGGTAGTGGAATCGGTCTACTCGAATCTTTGGCTTTGCAGGTTCAATTGCCGAACATCCCGCGATACGCTGGATTCACCCCAGTGGGAACCGGTATCACGATTCGACCCGGAGACTTACCGACCGATTCAAAGCATGAGATGAATGTCCGGTTTGTACTACCGGCCGGAGCTCAAGAGGTATCGGTTGAGTTCAAGATCGGTGTTGACTTCAGGCGTACTATAGCCCTCCCTGGCGACGCATTGGCCCATGAGCCGGGTATCTCGAGAGGGGTAGGCTACGGCAT
>Ga0114923_10003207_pt1 | contig 11042 bp, 7 predicted proteins | sample SumtaG_FD_89578 | JGI IMG/M metagenome (GOLD analysis project Ga0114923, IMG submission 89578) | Deep subsurface microbial communities from Indian Ocean to uncover new lineages of life (NeLLi) - Sumatra_00157 metaG | ecosystem: Environmental > Aquatic > Marine > Oceanic > Sediment | place: near...
TACTTGATGGTGTCTGACCGAAATAAGAGAAAATTACTATCTGGATGCTCATCAGTGAAAGAAGTAAATCTACGAACATTGACGTGAGGAATGCGATGTGGCGCACTATTGGTCTTGGCATATCTTCAGAAGGTACAAGTTCGTCATTTGTCATGTTGGCTTCCATCTCTCTTGTCATAATCTATCTATAAAAACCCTGCATAATCAATCTAGCCGGTGTAGTAAGCGTAGTACCAGATATCTCTCCAGAGTCCATGCGACATCTGAATCCATCCATTTGTACCTATGTAGGAGTATGACCACGCGTCACCCTGTTCAGTCTTCCAGACTAACTCCACCCTCTTAAAGACACGAGAACACTTCTAAACATCATTCTAAGCCTTAATGAGATGGTAAACTCGGAGCGTATTTTTAATTGAGTGCATGTACACACAATTAGACCCTTATTTACTTAACAAACGGTCAAATAGTTTCATTGATTTTAAATATATTTGTTTCATTTGTGTTTAATACGGAATCTCAGGTATTTTGGTGTAGGATTTCAAAGAGGGATATTCCCATGTTTCTTGGGAGGTCTATTCTGTCTCTTGCTTGCTAGTAGGTCGAGACCCTTACAGATCAAACCACGAGTTTCTCTGGGATAAATCACCTTGTCAATGTAGCCAAGTCCTGCAGCAATGTATGGATTGGCAAACTGGTCTTTGTACTCATTTGCAAGCTCAGCTCGCATCTTCACCTTGTCCTTGGCTGCTGCAATCTCCTTGCGGTGGATAATATTGGTTGCACCATCTGATCCCATGACGGCAATCTGTGAACCTGGCCATGCATAAACGAGATCAGCACCAATGTGTTTTGAACTCATAACATCGTATGCACCGCCATAGCCCTTACGAGTGATAATTGTGATGAGAGGAACAGTAGCCTCTGCGAAAGCGTAGAGAATCTTTGCCCCATGACGTATGATGCCGCCCCATTCTTGTGCTGTACCTGGAAGATAGCCCGGTACATCCATCAATGTAATCACAGGGATGTTAAAACTATCACAGAATCTAACAAAACGAGCGAGTTTGTCTGACGCATTAATATCGATAGTACCAGCAAGATGAGCTGGATTGTTACCAACAACACCAACTGAACGACCGTCAAAGCGTGCGAATCCGGTAATCATATTTTGAGCCCAGTGCTGATGAACTTCAAAGTACTCTCCATTGTCGACAATCTTCGCAACTACATCTCGCATGTCATAAGGAACGTTAGGGTCTTCAGGAACTAAATCGTCAATTGATTCATCGATGTCATCAGGAGAATGTCCAGTATCGATTCGTGGAGGTTCCTCCAGGTTGTTACTAGGTATGTAACTCAGGAGGGTCTTGATTTGCATGATACAGTCATCTTCATCCTCGCTTGCAAATGAAGCCACACCACTTGTCGAGTTGTGAGTCATTGCTCCACCAAGTTCTTCAAAGCTGACCTCCTCACCAGTGACCGTTTTGATAACCTCGGGTCCAGTGATGAACATGTGACTAGTATTTTTCACCATGAGTGTGAAATCAGTAACTGCGGGGGAATATACAGCGCCTCCAGCACATGGTCCCATAATTGCAGATATCTGAGGAACGACTCCGCTTGCATGGGTATTCCGTCTGAATATCCAGCAATAGAGTGCGTATCTAATTCTAGATAGACTTACTATCTGGGAATGAGAGGGACCTCAATCTTCCCAACCTAATTCATAACCAACCAAGTTTTGAATTCATTCCTATACGATCAAAGCAGCTTTCCTGAACCAAAGTTGATGAAAAGAATTGTACAATGTCATTAAAGAATTTCTCCCAAATCAATTTTTCTTCTCTTGCTATCAAAGACTTCCACTCATAGTCATTATCACAGAGACTTTCGTAATCAGTTGGATGATAATTTGCTAAAATGAAACGACCCAATAATATGAATGACATCGGAAAAGAAGGAAATCTAGGAGCACCAATACTTGGAGGATATCTATAATGACCCTCAGGAACTTCTTCTCTTGGATTCAAATGGTCAATTCGGGATTTCCCTCCAATTTGCATATGAAACCAAGGATGATGTGAATTGAGTTTGCCATCTTGCTTTTCGTGCAAGTCAAATCTTAATCGAAGTAATAATCGACGTTCTCCTTTTTCCTTGAATGTTTTTTTTGCTAAATCCGAGTCGGTTTTTTTCCAATAATTGTGATTTATGTTGCTTGACCAAACCCTAAAACAAAGACTATACTCTGAAAATGTCCATCGTTCACCAGGACCGACAACGGAACCGAAGAATTCTGGATGAAGATTATTAGCAACGTTCGGTTGACCAGAATTAAATGCAACTGGTGAACTTTCAGGAATCGATAATTTCCATTTTTCATCATAACCAGTTTCAAGTGATAAATCTCTAAGAGATTCTCTCCCCTCTCTAGTGAGATTCTTTCCGATACATCTAAGAAACAGATTGATATTTGTCTTCATTCTTTCTGGTGTTATCCCCACTCTTCCACTCACCCCTAGGTCTAAGTCTTATACCACTCTTCTAACTTTCTCATAGCACTTGAAGCCAACAATTCCTCAATTGTATCATCAGTTGTTTCGTATGCAGTTCGGGATACAAATGCAGAGTCCATTGTAATTGGTCTATCATCAGCTAAATACTTTAGCGCATTCTCCTGACGTGTAGGCAATTTCAAAAAATAACAAACCTTGTCTGCACCAGGCTCTCCTGAATAAATACACTTATTCTGATTCAGACTAGCATCAGATGGACAAGTTTCTATGAAATTTTCAGCTAATGGTCCATCTTGCTTATTCTCTAGCATGATACTCTCTGCAATCTCCAGGAATTTATATTTCCACCAAAAATTATCAATTTCACGAAAAATACCACGATATTTAGCTGGTGCAAATTCATTCTCAATCCAATCACTCTTCTCAAAAGATTCATGGTCTATGCCTAAATACGTAGATGCATGTAATGAATCAATAAAAACACCAGGAAATTCCATTAATGTAAATATGATCCATTTTGTTGCATCTCGGCTTGACCAAGAAGCTTTTGCTGGATGTGAGGTGGCGTCTGAAACTGTCTTGTCATGTTTCTCTTCTTTGGCTACTCGTTCATCTAGAGGAATTTGGTAATCTGCTAACGGAGGTTTCGAATTTCTTAGTAAATCAGAAACATAAGTAAAATCAGAAGGTTTTAGTAAGTTTACTAGTGTCGACCAAGTTCTTTTCTCAGCTTCGATACTGTAGATATCTGGTAAATCATCAATGAGTGACTTAATTTTGCTATTCGTGGATTTTGAATCTTCCAAATAGTCTTCCTTGTAGATTATATAATCTGCCAATTCTCGTATCTTTTTGATGTCTTCCATTTCTTCTTCTTTGGTAAAATACTGATATTGTGAGATTGCAATTAGGGGAATGCCAGACTTGGGAGCTACTTTCTCAAGTGCTTCTCGCAATGCAAGAAGCAATATCGTTCCGCTATAGTAAATACTAGTTCCATTGCTTAGCTCACCGGAAGATAGTCGGTAATCAGTTAGGAAGCTATTAGGAGTTTTTCCATTGGAAAAATATAGCTCTGCAAGTTTGTCTAATGGAGGAGGACTCACAAGCTGTAATTCAAAAGATTCTTCTAATCCTTTCGCTATTTCTCCTTCACTTGTTTCCTTATCATCAAAGAAAATCACTCTTGGTTTCTTATCTTCTATCATGTTTATACATCCTTTGGAATTCTAACTAATGCACACGTTTTCCATTCACCTTCAGGGTCGACAAACTCAATTGTGCTATCATACTCTTCAAGGATATCTCGGATTAAAGGTAGTCCCAATCCAGTTCCTAAGGCAAAATCTAAATCCGATTCAAATCCAGATTCGAAGGGTGTAAAAACAGAATCTCGCTCGCTCTTTTTCACTCCCTTTCCATTATCCATAAATTTGATTGTGAAAATGTTATCAATTTGCTCTGTTACAACGCGAATCTTCCTTTTCTTCTTTTTTGCTCTTTGAACAGCTTTGATTGCATTTGTTGTAAGATTTAATATTATAGAATACATTTCACCTGGATACATTGGTGGTGTTTTCAAGCCGAGAGTACAATTATTTATGGAGAGAATTGATAATTCAGTCATATATGAAGTAAATCCGGAGAATACTTGATCAACTACTGAATAAATATTCACCGGACGTCGTTTCTCCCTGCTCTTCTTCCCCATCATCAATCCAATTAATTTTGATTGTTGAACTACAGCATTATACCAGATACTGGATTCTTCAAGCAATTTTTCAACGTCTAAGGAATTATCAACATGACTTTGAGACTTCAATTTTTCTAGAGCTGTTCCAAGAGGTCTAAGAAATTCTCTTAGATCATGGATATATACGCCCGTTGTTAGACCTGTTGATGCAATAACGTGATACATCGATAGTTTCCTTCTCAAATTAGAGTCAGCGCTTTTGATACTAGATTTTAAGGAATCAACGCTTTTCTCAACTTTAGTAATAGTTTCTTGACTAACTCCAGGATCCTTTCTGATATCCTTCTTTATTGAATCCGCTTTATCTTCAGCAGCCGCCAATGGTTTGAAAGCGGATTTACGTGGTTTTCTTTCAATTGGATTTGTTGACGCATATTGAAGAGCGAGAAAATCAATACCTCTTTGAATGAACTTTTTAAGTTTCTCAAAAGTTTGATTTTCTTCAATATGGTCTCGACTCATTGAAACAATAACATCGGGATTATTAATACGAGAGAGTTCAATATATCCAAAAACTTGTCTGTTTCTTGCACGAGAAAGCATTGGTCTTTTCTGACCTTCAATTAGGAACTGTTTCAATTCCGAATCTACAGCTGTTCTAGAACCAACCTTGAATGCATCTAATCCTAGCCAATCGTCTTCAGTGTCTCCATATGGAGGAATTCTAAATCCATCATAGAAAATCCGAATCCCTGAATGGTCTTCACTAATTTTTGATGCTTTACCTCTGGGAAAATCTCCTAGTATCGATTTCTTAATTACAAAGAAGTAAACCTTGAATGAAGTTGGTCCAACATCCGAAAAATTAGTTTCTGATTCGAATTTCATTGTTTTAGATTTAGGTAGGTGACGACTACTAATGGAATAAGAGCCAAGTCCTTTTTCATTAATATGACCTTCAAGAACACCCCAAGAGGCTCTTAGAAAATCAGGCTCCACAAAACCAGTGAGTCCAAACTCAGGTGCTTCGATTGTAACATTCATACCAGGATCCATTCGGACTTTGTCGTTACCAATACGAGCGGGTAGCCAAGGAACTGGTCTGACAAATGACGATATTTCACTGACAACGTCCTCAAAAACCTCTGATGTCCATTCAGAACTTAGATTAAGCAATGACAATTTTGTACCAATAGTAGTCGTAGTGGGTAGTGATTCGTCAACATGAAACTCTATCTTGACCTCAGACAAACTATCACCTGGTTTGAACCTATCCCAATTAATTAGACAGGACACCTTGGTTTTTCTTCTTCGTTTAGCCCCAGAAATAGTTACTAATTCCAACTTATTAGCAATTCTTTGACAGGCAAATCGACCTATCCCTTTTGATCCAGTTATTGGTCTTCTAAACTTCTTAGACAATCTAGTCCGTACTTTGTTATAGGTTCCTATACGCATCCATCCATTCAGGATTCGATTCATAGGCATACCTTTCCCATTGTCTTCTACAATAATAGAACCATCAGGTTTTGTGACACCAGAAAAAACAATGGATACTTCAGTAGCGTCTGCATCAAAAGAGTTTTTGACAAGCTCGATTAAGGCAGTCGAGTCCCGACCTACTAACCGTTGGCCCATCTCTTCTATTAGTAGATTATCAACTGTAAATGGATGAGACTCGATTCGGGACTTACTTTTTGCCATTTATTTTTTCCCCCACCGTATCAATATAGTAGAATGAAGCGGGACAAGATTTCGTTATGATATGAGTCTTTTCTATCTTCGTATTATTTCCTAAGAAATGAATCATCTATCCTATAACACCCAAAAAACGTAAAATTATAGAATTATTACTCATCTAAATCAAATATTTACTACTTTGTGTATGATTGAATCAATCATCTCTATACGCCGAGATACATCCATATTGGGATTTGAATACAAGTTGCCAATCTTTTTCAATTGATTCTTACTAGGCAACGGCATTAGTTCAATGTCATATACATTGACTTGCGTATTTCCATTTATTATTCTGAAATATCTGTCCATACTAGATGAGTTTAGTAAACCTGCAAGTCCATTTGCTAGATCGATTTCTAGACCTTTGGATTCCGAGTGAATAAAGGTGACATGATTCTCAATTGCTATTCGTTGATATTGTAGAAGATCATCAGAAATAACAGCGGCAGTAAGTCGCCTGCGATCCTCCTTAGCAGAAAAGCGCCGCAGCAATACAAATCTTTCACATGGTGTCGAATATTTCGTACTAATGTCGTTATCAACAAAATACTCTGGTTTCCCATTCTGTTGAGGCCATACAATACTCATTTTGGAAATATTGTTCATCCATAATAGAGGGATTGATTTCACATCACTCAAAGGTTTGTCAAGCAATAAATCCTCGACTCTGAAAGGGACAACAGGTCCAGTTGATATTTCCAGATCAAGAGTTGAAAGTCGATTTTCCCATCGATTAATCCTTTCAAGAAGTTTTTTATCTTCAGTGGTCGTTGGTAAAGCAAGTCGAAGGTCATCAGAATGAAGGATGGAAAGGTGGTAAGGAACTTTGATAGATTTAAAGAGATGTAAATCATCAATACCTTGACTTGAAGAAATTTTCACTTTTTGGAATATTCTAGATTTTTTCTTTGTATCTATAAAAATAATGAGAGTTTCTTGTAATATGCCAGCTTCTGGGAAAATATCCTTTCGAGAATTAAAGAGATGAACTTCACGAAGTCGTATTTTATCAAAGAAATTCTTTCGGAATTCTTGATAATACAGTCCGGAAGCGAAACTTCTGGGATTTATTGAAACAAGTTTTCCTCCAGATTTTAAGTTAGTCAATGCCACCGATAGGAAGAGAGAATAGATGTTTGATTGTTTTCCTGCAAACTCAGCAATTTTTTCCACTCTCTTATCTGAACTTGCTATCTTAAAATAAGGGGGGTTCATGATTATTGCATCATACTTTTTATCTTCGGAAGGTGTAAGTTCTTGTTGCATTTCATCACGCTTGAACAATCCCATCTCAAGAAAATCTTGATTCAAAACGGATGTAGTTACTGAAATACCCCTCTCTGCAGCCCATTCAGTTGCATAAGCCAAGTTTTTTCTAGAATAGGGGATCACACTTGCATCATTATCAATCGCATCAATAATCATGCTTCCGGATTTGTGTTTTTCAGAAAATGCTTCAATTATTGCAGAGCTGAGAATACCAATACCAACGCCTGGATCCAGCACTTTCATTTGTCTACTAGAGTCTATGCATTTACGTGCCATAAACTTAGCAACTATAGATGGAGTGAATACTTGTGATGTTGAGTTTTGTCCAATTCTTTCCGTGTACCATGAACTAAGCCTTGATGCATAAGAAGTTGGAGTTTCTTGATTCTGCGGATTTGGACAATCGTGGAGAGTCACGTCCATAGTAGAATCAAGAGTTTTGGTCATGTTTATCATTACCATCAATATTGTGTTCTGGATGTGTTGTTCTCTTTTCGGGATTCATGTTATATATGTGTATTATATTCAAACTGCATTTTACGTATTAAGCCCCTACAGAGGTATATTTCCATGCTTCTTTGGAGGTCTTTTTTGCTATGGATCATCCTCATCGTCTGGAACGCTGATTTTGACACCTGAATCAATCTTCTCATACGAAGGGGATTTTAACTTATCATCCGTTGCTTTAGCAAGGCGTGATCTGGCTAGTATTGCAATAATCAAAGCACCAATAGCAGCTACTGCGTAGATTCCATACTGAAATAACCATTCCATGTAGTCAAATTGCATCTTTTTTCCACCTCAGTGATCAGAGAGGGATGTTCCCGTGTTTCTTTTGAGGGAGTCGGTTTCGTTTCTTACTTGTGAGTGAATCGTGACCCCTACAGATCAGTGGTTAGGTTTCACTTGAATATCTGCTTTTCCGATGTGTTTTTATTGCATTGGCACATAAATAAATTAACCATTAACACGGTTAGAGTGGTTTTGATGGTTAATTCAAGGCATGTAAGGAATGATTAAGATGAAAAAAACAGGACGTGTTAGGAGTTTAGTAATAATTTTAGCTCTACTTCTCCCCATGGCAACCTTTAGTATACAGAGTTTAGCAACACAATCATCGGTGTGGATTGTCTACGCTGATGCTTCTGATGAGAATATTCTGCTTGCAGGTGAATCATTTGCAGTAGATATGTCACTGGAAGGATATATTGTGCAGGATACAACATTTGACAATTTGAAGAATATTCCATTATATTCTGATGCAATCGTACTAATTGGGCATGGACATAAAGAAGGTCTGGAACAATCTAATTCAATATTACCATGGCATGAAGTGAATAGTGCATTGATTGAACGTGGCTCTGAGATAACGATTCTTTTAGCATGTAATTCTCCATCTAATACAGAACTCGGTATATACGGATTTTCAGGCACCATTGATGCACAAGCTGGAGCATTAGTAGCAGCATGGCATGTGAAACGTTCAATGAGTCCAGGTATGAGTAATGTTCTATCCTCAGAAGTACTTGATTTTCAGCAAGCAATGAATCATCCACTAGAAAGCTATGTATATTTTGTACATGGTTATCATGGCAGTAATGATCAATTCACCGACCTGATCAATCAATTATTCATCTGGGGTACCTTTGCTGGTTATGATGACTATTTCTTCCACAGCTACCTTGATGATTACAGTTCGGTAGGTAATGCACATTCAGCAAGTATTGAGGAGTTTGCAGTTAATTTCAGGGATCATCTACTTAATACACATCCTGCAGGAACTCAGATTGACATCGTTTCTCACAGTCTAGGAGGGATCATTGCACGACAAATGATAATGGCGGACCGCGACACCATGGAAGGTTATGGTGTAGAAATTGGTCGAGTGATAACACTAGGCACACCAAATCAAGGAACACCAATTGCAGATGTAGGCATAGGTGCCTATTTTACACATTTGTTTGATGTTTTCTTTAACGATGTAAACTGGATGTCTGAAGTTTACTTGCAGGTTGGAACTGCTAGTCCATTTATGGCGACCCTCAATGCAGATCCAATGAGCTATTCAGCAGGAATTGAATGGTACACCGTGTCAGCTACGGACATAGGAATTGCGAATCTTCTATGGCCACTTCATGGTTGTGCAAATGATGGTCCGGTAGGTATAGATCGAGCTCATCTCACTTTTGCGACTAATGTGTATCTCGGTGAATTGTTGAATCCTATTTCACATGTTGGACTCGTTGATGATGAAACGCAACAGAGATCGTATGGATATATCGATACCTGGCTTGCAGGTAGCATTGATTCTGATTCAGATGGTATTATAGATGCTCAAGAGAGATATGTATACAATACTGATCCAGATGACTGGGATAGTGATAATGACGGGCTCAGCGATTATGATGAGCTATTTGTTTATTCAACACTTCCACTAGATTGGGATAGTGACAATGATGCAATCAACGATTACTACGAGCTATTTGTCTATTCAACACTTCCAATGGATTCTGATAGTGATAATGATGGACTTAGCGATTACGACGAGCTATTTGTTTATTCAACACTTCCAATGGATTCTGATAGTGATAATGATGGGCTAAATGACTATGATGAACTATTTGTTTATTCAACACTTCCATTAGATTGGGATACTGATAATGATGGAATCAACGATGGATCAGAAGTTTCCTGGGGGTATGACCCTACGAGTGCAACAGATCCAATAAACGCACCTTCACTTGTCTATAGTGCATGGCAGGTTAGTGGTGCGACAGGATATGTACGAGCAAATCACTATACTGCAATGGACTATGTCAAGGTCTATGTCAAATACAAGAATGTCAATGGTTATTGGAGTGGCTATTTCTATGTTGGTACAGATTCGACACCCTATTACAGCGGCGATTACTATGTATCTTGGAGTATTCTTCAAGGGTATGTTCAAATGTGTGTAAAGGTTGTAGCATATGACTCTGCTAATCATTGCCTTGGTGTTGATTACCAATATGTCACTCTACCAAGTAGTGGTGGTGGTGGAAAACCCGGAGGAGACCCGGTGCCTATATGATCATATCGTGATCAGTGCTAATTGGAAATGTGAATGAAGAGTGATTTGGAGAATGAAGATGAAACCAAGAGATAGAATCAAAGATTACAAAGCAATAGGTTTAGTTCTAATCCTGTTGATTGTAGGTTGTTGCGCAATTTCGGGTTCTTCTTCAATTTCTCTGGTGGAAAAGCAATCTTTTAGACCACTACAAGAAACAGCTACTTGGCAGATTCAAGATCATTCCTACATCAATGAAGACACAACTTTCAGGGACGTATACTTCATTAATTCTACTCATGGTTGGGCAGTCGGTCAAAATAAGACGGGGCTTGGAGGAGGAATAATCCTCAATACTGAAGATGGTGGCAACTCTTGGCAACTTCAGCTCTATAAGCCGGCTCATTGGTTTAGTTCGATTGATATTCTCGATAGTCAAACAATTTGGGTTACTGGCACCGGAGGCTCTGTATTCACAACTAACGGTGGTCAGTCTTGGAATGAAAGTGTGGTTATATCTGTAGTAGCAGGTTTGGGAGCATTGAAATTCATCAATGAAACTCATGGGTGGACTTCTACAATGAATGACATCTATAGAACTACTGATGGTGGACATAGTTGGCACAATATCACAACTTGGACCTTCGATGACTCTCTAAGAATGATTCACTTTGTGTCCCCCACCGAGGCATATGCTATTGGATTCAATGGTATCTATCATACCGAAGATACATGTGAAACCTGGGAACAACAGTATTCACGAGGGGGA
>Ga0114923_10003208_pt1 | contig 11041 bp, 10 predicted proteins | sample SumtaG_FD_89578 | JGI IMG/M metagenome (GOLD analysis project Ga0114923, IMG submission 89578) | Deep subsurface microbial communities from Indian Ocean to uncover new lineages of life (NeLLi) - Sumatra_00157 metaG | ecosystem: Environmental > Aquatic > Marine > Oceanic > Sediment | place: near...
AGACCCAATACGGAATATAGATGTTAAGAATTTCTTCTTACTTTGTATGGCTCTTTCAGTACGCGCATCATCTTATCTTAAGAAAAATGAATTCAAAATAGTTAGAATATCTAAAGAGAAAGTAGACAAATACGAAACTAATCCTGCGGAATCGTTCTTCAAATACGTTGACCGAAATATACAGTTGATGAGTAATTTTGAAGCTCAACTTAAGGACGATTATTATTCGCCTGAAATTTATGAAGTTGATAATCGACATGTCGAAAACACAATGATTGCAGATGACTCAGTTGACCTTGTTGTAACATCCCCACCTTATGGTGATCACGGAACCACAGTAGCATATGGGCAATTCAGTAGGTATCCAGCATTATGGATTGGTCTAGACCGCGATGCAGTAAAAACAGTTGATCGAAGAGGATTAGGTGGTCGTCGTAAAAAGGAAAACGAATATGAAAAATTACCTAGTGCTGCATTCCGTGATGTATACGAACGTATCCGTGATAAGCGAGAAAATCTCAAAAGAGCAAATGAGTGCTATAGTTTCTTTGTTGATTTACGATGTTCATTACAATCTATCCATGATAAACTACGAAGAAAATCACAAGCCTGTATAGTAATTGGAAATCGATTAATGAGTCGTGAAAGGATTCCTACAAATAGAATCATCATAGAATTTGGAGAAGCAATTGGATTTTCACATTTCAAAACAATACCACGAGATATTCCCACTAAGAGAATGCCTTGGCAGAATGCACCTGAGAACATTACCGGTGAAAAAGCCGATACAATGCATACTGAGCATATTGTAATTCTTCGCAAGAAATAATGATTAACGAAGTTACATTATCCGAATTACAGAAGAGTAGAGTTTGGGGAGATTATTTGAATATATTCTATAAGCTGTACCCTTGTCTACGAATTTATCTCCTTTAAAGGCCATTCGGAAATCAAAAACTAATTCATCATTCCGAAGCAGTTTCACAAGATTATCTATCTCTATTCTTGTACAAAGATATGCTTCATTGAAATGGAAGAATTCCCACTTGCCACGTTGTTCGGAATCAGCTATAACAAACACTAGTGATTTAAGTTTCTTTTCGATTCTTTGTCTAATATCATCAAGATCAACATGTGCAACGATTGATCCTTTATGTTCGATACCAAGTCGATTATGTTCCACAAGAAGTTTCCAACCTCTAGAATCCACTTCTTTAGCGCTTAGGTTTCCTCGTAATGCTTTTCCAGATTCTCTATCATATCCATATTTCTTAGTGAATAGACGAGCTGAAAGATTATCATGATATGTTGGTACTCTAGTAAGTAATGATATTCTAGTGTTTGTACGTCTTCTTTTCGATTTTACTTCAATAGTACCCCAATCTGGATCACTAAGGTTATTCGTTTGCAATCCTAGTAAGGCTTCAAGTAGCTCACCGACATTTTTAGGGGCCGGAACTGTACTTCTGACCCAACCTAATTCCTTAATTAGAATAAGTCTACGAATGAGTTCTTCCCTATTCATTTTTATTTCATCTGAAATATTATTCAACCTCCTCTATTGAGCTACGGTACCGTTTACTTCAAATCCTTAGGAAGATTCGAAAGCTTTCGAACCCAATGATTCTTTTTCAAATGCGTTTGAGTTTTCAATTCATCACGTACATAGACTATCATCCCTAATTCATGAATTTCATCTGCTTTCTCTTCCGGGAGGATTTCATCTATTGTGATCAGGAAAACTCGCCAACTTGGTTTTTGTTCAGGGATTGCCTGTTTCCACCTTTCTCTTAAGGTTCTCTTGCAGGATAAGAAATATGCCTTGTCAGGAGTGGTTAAAGCAGTTTTTTGATCAGGTACTACAACGTCAATTCTCTTTAGTTTCTTTCTTTCTTTCTTGCCCTTGGGCCGTTGGCACCTGATGTTAATTTTCGTTAACAACTTGGTAACAATTCTTTCAAGGGATTTTCCACCTCTTGATTTTCTACCCTGCCCTAAACTAAACTCCAATTTGGCAGCTAAAGGAGTTATTTGGCGACAGATTTTCCTTGCAAATTCATCCGGTGAAAGATTTTTGCTCCATTGTAGGATCTCTGAACTATTACTTATTACCCATTCATCAATAGCATATGAAAATGCTTTATCTTGATATCCATTGTAAATCGTATGAGCTTTTTTTTCTAAAGAAATGATAGCGTCACTGAAGTGAGTTTTGATATATTGCTGACTTAGCTTGCTACCTGAAATTTGATTGATTGCTTCTATTATGATTTTATCAATCGATGGTATTATCTTCTTCGTCTTTTCCAGTATTACTTTATCCCCGTTTAATTGCGCTATCGTGATGACCTCCCAAATCTCCACTGTTTACCGATAAACTCAGACCAATGGAATAGTTTTCCTACTTATTTAGATGCCTATGAATAGTCGTGGAAATATCGTTTTCAATGCACTTTGGAAACTCAACTCTCACTGTGATACTTCGGAATCTTAGTAATCCTTTTCGAGAGCTTCTCGCACCGTGTTTTGATAACCGTTTTATTCCAAACCTCTACAGCAGCAATGTCTCGATTCAACCGAAGATTACTCCTCGCTAGTTCCAGTTTCTTAGGGTCAAAAGGTCTGTTGGACATTGCTTGGTTGTGCCCTGTTAGAGAAAGGTTCCCTAGAGTGAGTACGTAGGTCTTATGTATATGTTTGATAGCATTATTTCCACAGCCTCTCCTTATTCCTGAGTAAGTTCATTAATTTGCATCGCTATGAACTCAATTCCGTTATATTTATCACTAGTTCACCAAATGGTACGACGGGGAATTTCTATGGAAAGAGAGCTAAGAGATATTCTAAAAACGGGTAAAGACTGGGAAAAATTTAAGACTATGACACCTGGACTTAGGATTTGCAAAATACCCGGACGTGGATCTAATCTACCAACACTTGCAGTGTTAGTTAACCCTGCTGATTCTTCTGGGAATCCTACAAAGAAAAAAGACCTCTATGTTCGCTCAATATCTGAACTAGAGGAATTCAGGAATCTGATGAATTCTGAGAAGATTGAAGAAATAATCGCAGTCGTTGATACAATCAATAAAGAATTCATTCAAGACGAACGTGTATTGGATATATGATATACCTACGGTAATAAGTCATCATCTATTTCTAGGAAAACCATAAGATACGCCAAAAAGTTTGCATCAAGAATTAGGTAGACAAAACCATTATTACTGCTCCTGACCCTAATAACATCATCCCAGATGCTTGCAGATATTTTCTCGTTCAGTGTATAAATCAGAACTCTTTCTTGACCATATCTTTTTGAATGGCGTAAGGCTTTGGATATATCTTCTATTCTTAATCTACTTTGCAGATATTGTTTCACTTCAATGGAACCACAATGAGTAATGTAATCCCTGAAATAATCAAAGAGCGAGAGTCTAACCAAATCCGGTTTCCCTGGACCACCTAGGTTAATTGTTCGGTATGCCACAAGTTTGTACGCTTCTAGAATTCCTAAGAATGATTGAAGTTTCCTTACATTGGAAAACACATATTCCTCTAAAGATTTACAAAAAACTTCAAAATCTACTCCAGTTGAATCGAATGTAGCAGCATGTTTTAAGAAACGCTCTTTACATGCATCAATTCTTAGTTTACTGGGTTTATCGCTTACCACTGCATCCAAAATCGCATCGATTTTTCTTGGATTTTCGAGGATAGTTTGAAGAGATATTACTTTCAATGTTGGAAATCTAGATTTGAATCTAGAATACATTCTATTTGTAATTGCGACTCCGATTATTGTTTCCTTTTCAGAACAGAGATATTCATACATCAATTTGAATGGACTATATTCCAGTAACGAAATGATAGCTGTTCGATTCTTGTAATGAATTAGCCATGAATAGTCAGAATCAATTGAATCAATGTGATTGACATATTGCCGAAGCGTTTTTTCAACAAACTTTACTATTTTGTTTATTAGCAACCTTACGACTATGGCAGAGTTTTTTTCGGTCTTATCAATCAGATATATATCTCTTTTACAATGATCACAAATTAAAGAACCATTTTCAAAATCATCAACATAGAGCCAGTTAGCACACTTTTTTCCCTCTGTTGATAAACCAACGAAATCTCTATCACTAGGATTAATGCATTTCACCACAGATTGATTAATACCCTCAACTAATCCATGATCAAGGAGGGTTCGAAACAGTGATTGAGCTTCTTGATCTCCGGGCAAAATCGTGTATCTATCAGGTAGCATAGTTTTATCGTCCTAAAGATAATTTCAATTCATAGTTTTTCCTCATGTATGCATCGATATCTTTCATTACCGAGCTAGTCCCTTTTCGCCACTTCGTAAACATTACAATTGCTTCCCCACTAACATCAAGTCCGATGAAATAATTTTTCTGTTTAAATCGAATCTTGACTTCTTCGGTATTATATGCACAATCTGCTTTCATATCAATACCCAATTGATTCAATGCTTCAAGGGTCTTTCCGATAGGAGTAGTAGATTCAATAGTGATTTTGGGATTTCCTTCGATTGGGGTATTAGTTCGTTGGATTTTGAGTAGTTTCATTTCTTTATCTTGGTCTGAAATTATCGTTTCAAGCCACGTCTTTACACTTGTAGGATTGTTTTGATATACATCCAGTAAATACGAAGCATCCTTGCTGTAGATCCTCTCAGCAAGGTGGTTTAATAATTTATGAGCTATTGCATCATTCTCTGACCACATATCCACTTTTCGGCCGTATTTATCAAATCTAAAAATCGTTGAATTTGCAATAACCTCAGAAATATTATCTGTGAGTTTCTTCATCAAAATGGGTTTATCTTCGCGTCTCACATAAAGCTCAGTTTCATCTCCATGATGTGTTATATGCCAACACATACTCTTCTTTCCATCTTTGATTTTGGAATCTACTGTTTTTAGATAGTTATTCACTGCGACCTCGTCTAAATCTTCAAGTGGAATCTTAGGACGCGACTTCTTTTTACTAACAAGTGAATACCTATCGAATCCTCTGTTAATAACTTGATTCCTTAGATAAACATCAAAAATCAACATCGGATTCTTTTCTAACATTTTGATTACTAAAGCAATGTGACCAATCGCATTAACATCAATCTTTGAGGTGGATGGAAATACAGTTCTTGCTATTTCATCTATAGCTCGTCCTTTTGACTTTGCGAAAATATAAGCACAATAGATGTCCACTAAGCTGTCGAAGGAATTATCAAGAATTTCTTGAAGTCCAGATGCAATTGTCAGTGGTCGAGTACTTTGGATACCTTGTCCGAGTAGAGTCAGATCGTCAGCACTCAGTTTATCTGATATCTCATTGATTATAGCAACTGAATCTCTTTTTACAGCTTTTCTTAATTCTTTATCATCAATTTCAACACGAGTCCAGATTTTCTCCCCTTTGCCAAGTTTCATTTCATATAACCTCCTCCAAGCAATGGCCCTCTTGGAACGTATCGGCAACTAATCAATCAGGTACAAAGTATCTTTTCTAACAATGCTATAAGCGTTCTTAGGTTGTTCAAAGCTATAATATTCATCAACTGCATTTCGAGTTTGGGTCGATTCTCCCCTCGGACCCCCATATTACTAAATCTCAAATAGTACCAGGAGTAAGATGATTTTTTAGGAATGAAATACTCGAATTGATTAGAATACTATAAATTCCGTCCTAATATTATTCTATAGGGGGTTTCAATCTTATGGACATTGAGAAAATTATCCAATCACTTGCTTCTAAGAAACCAGTGTTTGATTTAGAGCGCGATTTCCAGAAATCGCTAAAACAAATCATTAAACAAGAATTGCCTAATTCGCAGGTAGACACTGAATATAATATTCAAACTGAATTGGGTTCAGTTAGGGTTGACATACGAGTTTTAGATCAGGAAAAAGAATATTTTATTGAGTTAAAATATAAACCAACTAACTTAGAGGTTAGAATAGGCGATAATGATCTTGAACTTAAACATCATGGCGCACAGGATCTTTCTTGCTATGATTTCCTATATGATGTCAGTAAATTGGAACACATTATTGAATCTCGACTGGATTCTACAGGTTATGCAATTTTCATAACAAATGACGAACGATATTGGTTAGGGACTGAAAACAAAGATGCAGATTACTATCCATTTCGACTCACCGACCACCGAGAAATAACAGGACATATGATGTGGCAAAACAACATTGAGAGAAAAGGAAATGACCGACAACTACCAATCAATCTTTCGAAAAGTTATACGATTCGCTGGAACAAATACTCGGACTTGACAAGTTTGGACCCCATACCCACTAACCATGCGAAGCTCAAAATCCTATTAATTACCGTCTGACTTCGAAATTTGGAAAAACTAGATATCTATAGGATGGTTAAATATGAAAATGATGGAAATCGACATTCTAGAGATTCTGCGAGCTTCAACTTATGGCTATGGTATAAACGAAGTAATGATTAAGTTAATTCAGAACTCATGGGATGCAGATTCAACAATCGTTTCAGTAAAATTTCCTTCTAATGACGTCTTAAATCCTCATGATACTATTATTATAGAGGATAATGGCCGAGGTATGACTCCAGAAGAAATGTCCAATCTGTTTCGTATGTTTAAAGGAAGTAATCAAAAGAGTAGTTCCTTTGGACGGGAAAGGTCTGGAACTTTTGGAATTGGTTTTTGGTCCTGGTTCGCAATAGCAAACCATGCTAAAATTATAACTATAAAAAATGGAACAAAGGCAATCGCATATATCGATTTAGAGAAAAACCAAAACGCCATCTTATCACAGGGTTTTACGTATACTACATCTGATACATCCGAAACGAATGGAACTCGGATTGAGCTCACATCATTAAAAATCGAGCAGGTATCAAAGAGTACCTTGATTGAAAATCTGATACTATATTTCAAATTAGCTCTTGGTGCGATGTCGATAATAATTGATGGAACCCCACTTTGTATATCTGAAAGTGATTTGATTGAAGATTTCATTGATGAATCACAAATTACAAACTTTGCTAAAGAAGTAATTCATACGAACCTTGGCGATCATACGATTCAATGGAGAATCCGTTTTACAAAAGATGTAATTCCCAATCCTGAGCTAAGGGGTATAAGTGTTTATTCAAAAAGCCATCTTATACAAAAACCACATTTCTTCAAATCTAGAGAAACTTACGCGAACCCTATAATTACGCAATATATTGCTGGAGAAATCATCGCCGATTATCTAAACAATCACCCCTGCGTAATAAAACAACCTGGTAACATTAGAGTTGATTGGACACATGAAGATGCTGTACCATTGTATGATTTTATACAAAATAAAATTGATGAATACACGGTCAAGAAAAGCGAACTTCTTGTAACCGTTAAGCTAGAAAACTTGTTTTCACAATACCCTAATTTAAAATTAAGGTTCGACAGTTTTGATGCTCCACATAGAGAACGAATTCTATTAGCAATTCGAGCTATACTAAGTGCTCATGAGCTGAAACCTCAAAAAGCAGAAGGGATAATCCTTACTTTGCTCGATGCAATGGACTCATTGAAACAACATAATTGGAACACCTATAGCGAATTGTTGAATATAACATCAATCTTCTCTGAGAAAGACCTCATGACGGTTATTAATAATCTCGCTAATAAGAATAAGGCAATTGATGTATTAGAGAAATATGTCAAAGAAAACGCAACTGAAAACCCAATTATCCATACTCATATTAAAAATAATCCTTGGCTCCTTGGATTCAATTACAGGAATTTCGAGCATGAACAAACTCGTGAAACATTTTTGAAGACACATTTCGGTATTATTGTGCATGATAAGAAACGAATTGATACCATTGCTTTCAGCAATGACGGTACTTTGTTGATTGTAGAACTTAAACGTCCAAGCGTAAAAGCTGGTGAAAAGGAGCTCAGACAAATTGCAGACTATGTAGATTTCATTCGTACGGAGCTTGGAAGTTCCAAGAAGACTGGAATCGATCGTGTTGAGGGTATTCTAATCGTAGGACGGATTTCGACTTCTAAAAGGAAACTTGAATCTGAACGAAATCGACTTGAGAACGATCAAATTTATGTGCTTACTTGGAATGATGTTATTTCAAATATCCGCAAAGCACTACAAACTCTTATTGCTTCTTAAGGTACCGTGGTATAATATCCAATAGATTGTGAACTCTGTATCGTTTTGAGACTGAACGGGGGATCGATTCCCGCCCCGGGCCCCATTTTTCATCTAACAACTTTTAAATTCTAAATTAAGTTTGAGAGATTGGGTGGATTCATTTGGGTAAGACAGAGATACTTTGTCCTCATTGTGGACAAGAGAAGATTAAGATTGAAACAAATAACACACACGGTGGATTAAAGAAAATAAGAGGTTTCAAAGTAGGGCGTCCTTTGGTTACAAAAGTGTCTGAAACCGAATGGATTGAAAAATCTGATTATGGCGTTGGCATTGAGTGTATGTGTGGAAAACATTTCGTACTCAGTAATTTCAATTCAGAAGCAACAGATATAGTGGTTGAATCAAGTTTAACCAATAAACAGGTTTTTGCAGTGTACTGTGATATTTGTAGAACAGCTTTTTTGGACCCTAATTTCGTATGTCCGGGCTGCGGGAAACAATTTTGAGGTGCAACTGAATGACAGAAGAATCATTATACGATGGTACTATTGAAGATGCAATACTTGAAACCATCAAGAATCATACAGAACAGGAGCTAAGTAGCTTCCTCGTAGATGAACCTACATATGAGATTGCTATGTCTAAAACTACCAGAGATGAATTTATGGATCTGGGTGACGGTGCGTACGATTATGTTGGGACTAATCCTTTGAAAATGCTGGCAAGTGTTGCTTCAATCGTTCACGAATCCACAAAGCAGAGGGAGAAATTTATGCTCAGAGCAACGGTCCTTCAAAGATTACATTTGAACGACATGAAACATCCACTTTCAATTCTTTATGAAGGTGCAATCCTAGAAGAGAGAAGAATGATATTCTCTACAATTAGTGTAGGGACTATTTTTGATTACTCGATTGATCGGGGTATTGAAATCTATATTGAAGACAATGAAGCTGAAACCAAACGACCAACAAAAAGCACGGATGCTGATGAAATTGAGTACTCTGGCCCTTTAACGACTTTGCTTGAAATTGAGGTTAGTAAACCGAACTCGATGATTCTTGAACTTTTAAACCAATTACCTTGGAAATCTAAGTACAAAGTACAAGGTCATATCTCAAAAAAGCAATATTCAGTAATAGGGGGTCCGATATTTGAGATTATTCCACGCCAAGGAAAGACCATTGCCTCTGTAAGAACTTCAGCTTTTAAGGAAGAAACACTTGGGATGTCAAATTGTGAGATTTATAGAATGGATTGGGGTCTGAAAGAACCTACTAATTTTGAAGTAAGTGTACCCCACCTGATGCATATCTTAGTGATTGCTAAACTTCTCAAACGTTTTGAGAACCTACCTGAATACATACTGAGCTCTCAACCAAATACCGCGAATACATCTGGAGGTGTTGCTGCTGTCTTGGCCTATGAGATAGCCTCAGAAATTTACTACCCTGGGAAATCCCCTCCCTCTCTTTCTGACATACTATCTAAGGAAAAAAACGTTCGTGAGATTCATGGACGCATGAATACAGAACATAAAAAAGCGCGGTTGGATTATCACCGAAGATTTCCATTTTATAGAATAAAGTAAGTGTCAGTTATTCTTTGGATTTCTCCCTTTACGCGGGTTCGATTCCCGCCTCGGGCCCCATTTCTCTAATCATTTCTTCAACTGATAACTCTTAAATCTTAGAGTGTGTTTGAACACTTGGGTGGATTTGATTGGGTAAAGCAGAGATACTTTGTCCTCATTGTGGACAAGAGAAGATTAAGATTGAAACTCATAAGAAATATGGTGGGTTAATGAAAGTAAAAGGTTGCAAAATGTGGCGTCCTTTAGTTTCCAAGGTGTCTGAAACCAAATGGGTGGAAAAATCTGACAAGGGTATTGGCATTCAATGTAAATGTGGGAAACATTTTGTTCTCAGTAAATTCACTGCTGAAGCTACAGATATTGAGCTGAGCACAAGCTTAGCTGAACATCAGGTTTTTGCTGTATATTGTGATATTTGTAGAACAGCTTTTGTTGATCCCAATTTCGAATGTCCTAGCTGTGGGAAACAATTCTGAGGTGAAAAATAATTGACAGAAGAAGCATTATACGATGGAACTATTGAAGATGCAATACTCGAAACCATCAAGAATCACACACAACAGGAGCTAAGTAGTTTCCTCGTAGGTGAACCAACATATGAGATTGCCATGTCTAACACCACCAGAGATGAATTTATGGATCTGGGTGGAGGTGCATACGATTATGTTGGGGCTAATCCTTTGAAAATGTTGACAGTTGTTGCAACTGAATTACGCGAAATGACTAAACAGAGGGGAAAAACTATTCCCAGAGCAACTGTTTTCCAAAGATTACATTTGAATGGTATGAAATTTCCTATCTCAATTCTATATGATGGTGCAATCGTAGAAGATCGAAGAATGATATTCTCTACAATGAGTGTGGGGAGTATTTTTGATTACTCGATTAACCGAGGTATTGGAATCTATATTTACGGTCATACAGTTGAAACTGAACGCCCATGGAAAAGTTCTGATTTATTCGAAACAGCAGAGAACCGTTCTGGTCCTTTAACGTCTTTACTTGAAATTGAAGTTAGCGAATCAGACTCGATGATTCTTGAATTATTGAACCAATTACCATGGAAATCTAAGTACAAAGTTCAAAAACACATCTCAAAAAAACAATATTCAGTAATTGGTGGTCCTATATTTGAGATTATCCCACGCCAAGGTAAAACTATTGCTTCTGTAAGAACTTCAGCTTTTAAAGAAGAAACACTTGGGATGTCAAATTGTGAGATTTATAGAATGGATTGGGGTCAGGAAGAACCTGTTAATTTTGAAGTAAGTGTACC
>Ga0114923_10003209_pt1 | contig 11040 bp, 9 predicted proteins | sample SumtaG_FD_89578 | JGI IMG/M metagenome (GOLD analysis project Ga0114923, IMG submission 89578) | Deep subsurface microbial communities from Indian Ocean to uncover new lineages of life (NeLLi) - Sumatra_00157 metaG | ecosystem: Environmental > Aquatic > Marine > Oceanic > Sediment | place: near...
GGGTATTATGCTTATAAAGAGACTGTCACTGTAGTCGGTCCAAGACTGAATGCTATCCAGAATGTAAGGGTGCTCGGTCCCCTGAGGGATAAGACCCAGGTCGAATTTGCAAAGACTGATTGCATCATATTAGGTATTGATGCACCAGTCAGGCCGTCAGGCCAGTTATCAGGAACTGCGTCTGCGGTAATAATAGGACCCAAGGGAGCAGTATATCTAAAAGACGGGATCATCAGGGCAAACCGGCATATGCATCTCTGCACTGAAGATGCAGGGTACTTCGACATAAAAGACAATGATGCAGTCGATGTAAGGGTCTCAGGACCCAAGGGCCTTACCTTTAATAATGTCCAGGTAAGGGTCTCTCCTGACTTTAAGTCAGAGATGCACGTGGATACAGATGATGGAAATGCGGCAGATATTGTAAACGGGACATTTGTTGAAATAGTCGATGCTTCATGCGTATCTCCTATTTCACTTCAAATGGCTGATGGAGCAAGTACTCCACCCCAGATCCCGGACAGTAGCTTTACAGGCGAGATAACGGATCCAAATATATTGAAGAGCATGAACGATATGGACATGGACCCGGCAGGTAAGTCTGTAAGTCTGCCAAAAAGACAATCTGTGAATATGCAAAAAAAGACCATAATAACCACCGGTGATCTTGACGATTACAAGAGCAAGGGGATTGAGGTTTCAGAAAATGTGATACTTAGCCCATTAGCAAGGGACGAAGCCTTGAAAAAAGGCATAAAGATTAGCTATAAAGAATAGTGGAGGTAAGATGTGGCTATAGATGAAAATCAAATAGAAGAGATTGTAAGAGGTGTAGTAAATAACCTGATTACTACCTCCGGCACCTCGACCTTTAAAGAGAGCCCGGCCGGTTCATCCGGTAATGGTTTATTTGATAAAGTTGGGGATGCTGTTTCTGCAGCAAGGGACGCACAGCCAAGACTTGTCGAACTTGGAAAAGAAGCAAGATGCAGAATAATTGCAAACATCAGGAAGAGATGTCTTGAAAATGCCGAGAAGTTTGCAAGGCTAACAGTAGATGAGACAGGAATAGGACGCTATGAGGATAAGATTATCAAGAACCAGGTAGCGGTGAATTTTTCACCAGGTCCTGAAGATCTTGATATTAAGACCTATAGCAATGAAGTAAGCACCATAAGCATTGACAGGGCGCCATACGGCTTGATCGCTGCAATAACACCTATGACTAATCCCACACCGGGGATCATAAATAATTCGATAATAATGATCTCTGCGGGCAATAGTGTAGTGTTTTTGCCCCATCCTGTGGCACATAAATGCAGCCTGGAGGCAATAAAGGTAATACATGACGCTATCGTGGAAGCCGGCGGTCCGGCAAACCTGATTACTGCGGCAAGCCAATCAAAGGTCGAGAATGTATCTGTAGCATTTAAAAGCGACAAAGTCGATATGATAACTGCTACGGGTGGTCCGGGCATCGTACGCCTTTCAATGAAAAGCGGGAAGAAAGTGATAGGCGCCGGTCCTGGAAATCCTCCGGTCATAGTCGATGAAACAGCTGATATTGAAAATGCAGCCATTGAGATAATGAATGGTGCAAGCTTTGATAATAATATTCTATGCAATGAGGAAAAAGTCTGTCTATGTATCAGGAGTATATCTGATAAACTCCTTTCAGCATTCAGCCGGAACAATACAATAGTGCTAAACAGGGAACAGGCTGAAAAGGTAACATCACTGGTAGTAAAAGATGGTGAGATCAATAAGGATTATATTGGTAAAGATGCATCAAAGATACTTAAGGATGCAGGAATAGATGCTGATCCCACTATAAGACTTGCTGTCTTTGTGGCAGATTCAGAGTCTCATCCGATAATACAGCATGAGCAGTTAATGCCGGTCCTGCCGATACTTCTGGTAGATAATTTCGAGGAGGCAGTTGCGGTAGCTGTAAGGGTAGAGCACGGATTCGGCCACACGGCAATGATACATTCAAAGAATATTGACAGGATCACCAGTTTTGGACAGGTCATAGATACCACTAACTTTATTGTGAATGCAAGGTCACAGTCTGTGGCAGTAGAAAACTCAAAAGGTGGGACTTCATGGACAATTGCCGGAGCTACGGGAGAAGGTAATACTACGCCAAGAACTTACACAAAACAGAGGACAATATATATTTCTGGCGCAATGAATATTGTCAAATAAAAATGTAATATAATAAATTTAGTAATTATTTACTAAGGAGGCAAAACTAGATGAATGGCGAAGCTTTAGGACTAATAGAGACCAGGGGACTTATTGCTGCGGTTGAAGCCGCTGACACCATGGTAAAAGCTGCTAATGTGAGACTTATCGCAAAGAATTATGCCGGAAGCGGTCTGGTCGAGATAGAAGTTACAGGAGATGTAGGAGCAGTCAAGGCTGCAGTCGATGCAGGCGCTTCAGCAGCTAAAAGAGTAGGGGAACTGGTAAGTGTACATGTAATACCCAGACCTCATGAAGAGCTGGATAAGTTTAATTCCAAAAAACTTGTAAGAGAAGGAAAAGTTACTATTTCAGCCGGCAAGGGCCAAAAACCAAAAAAGAGTGAGTAGATATAGTAGTATTATAGGGTGTAGCTTATAGATGAAGGCAAAGAAACTTTTTTCCATTAAGCTGCTGCCTATTGTACTTTTCGTTTGACAATCAACCTAAAAAAGTTTGGATTTATGGAAAGATCTATAGGAATGGTAGAATTTAGAAGTATTGCTATGGGGATCGGAGCAGTCGATACAATAGTCAAGACTTCTGATGTAAGGATACTTGATGCCAGGACACTGTGTCCCGGAAAATATTATATTATTTATGCCGGAAGCGTAAGTGCCGTAAAAAGTGCTTCCCAGGCGGTGGTCGAAGAATACAAAGAATTCATAATCGACCATGGTGAAATATCCAATGTGTACCCTGAGATGTTCTATGCGATCAGCCAGACTTCAGAGATAAAGAATCCGGGAGCGATAGGAATAATCGAGACACTCACAGCACCTTCTGTACTGATTGCTGCAGATTCCGCAATAAAAGCTACCGATGTTGAGCTTGTTGAGATAAGGATAGCCCGTGCTCTCGGTGGTAAGAATATCTGCATTATAAATGGCGATGTCTCATCAGTAAATGAATCCGTAAGAGTAGGAATTCAATATCCTCAAAAAAAAGATTTTCTAGTAGACTGGCAGGTAATACCCTCACCTCATGATGACCTGTACAGGGTAATTTTTTAACCTTAAAAGAACTCAGAAAGAATAAGGAAAGAATGGATATTAAATTAGATTATGGCGAAGGCAAATTAAAAGTCAGTATTGATGATAATAATTTATTAAAAATCCTCGAAAATGAACCGGTAGAACCCATTTCAAATATCGGAGACAGACTTCTTGAAGGATACAGGTCACCTATCGGCTCTCCTCCGCTGGCCGACCTCATCTCAGGTAAAAAAAAGATATGTATAGTTATCTCAGACAGTACCAGGGCGGTACCGACAGAGACCATCCTCGGGACACTTCTTCCAGAGATAGAAAGCTATGGCATAGATAAGGAACTGATAACAATACTTGTAGCTACCGGACTTCACCGTCCAAACACTACCAAAGAACTTATAAAGATGATCGGTAAGGAAGTAGTGGATAATTACCGTATAGTTAATCACGATGCACGCAACAGGGAGTCCTGTGATTATATAGGTAAGACAAGCAGGGGTACACCCGTAATAATCGACAAAATATATGTAGAATCTGATTTTAAGATACTGACCGGACTTATAGAACCGCATTTTATGGCAGGTTTTTCCGGTGGGAGAAAAGCAATATGCCCCGGGATAGCTTATGTGGATATGTTTAAGCATTTTCACGGCCCCACAATACTTGAATCACCTAATGCTACAAATGCAGTTTTGGAGGGAAATCCATTTCACGAAGAATCATTAGAGATTGCAAAAATGGCTGGAGTGGACTTTATTGTAAATGTGACAATAAATAAAAATAAACAGATAACCGGTCTATTTTGCGGAGACCTGGAAGACGCATTCTATAAAGGTGCAGGTTTCTGTAAAAATTCCAGTACTTTTGAAATAGAAAAGCAGGCGGACATAGTACTTACTTCCGCAGGAGGATATCCCCTGGACTGCAATCTTTATCAGTCGGTCAAGGGAATGGTTGGCGCGATGCCGGCAGTAAAGGACGGCGGGATGATAATAATTGCTGCCAAATGTACAGAAGAAATCGGCAGTGAGGAATTTGTTGAACTCCTGATAAATGAAGATGACCTTGATAAATTCATGGAGAAGATAAGTGATCCTGAATTCTTTACAATAGACCAGTGGGAACTTGAAGAGCTTGTGAAAGTAAGAAAGAAAGCGGATATATATCTATACAGTGACTGCCTGAATAGCTGCGATTACAATATTCCTTCCAGCAGCCTGGTACAGGTAGATTCAATCGATAAGGCTATAAGTGCCGGACTTAAAAAATATGGTCCCAATGCCACGATCTCTATAATACCCGAAGGACCATATACAATTCCTGTTCTTAGAAAGTAATAAACACAGGATCCTATAAATATGGTTTTTCAGGTGTTCCTGTGGCTCTTATTATAGGCTGTAAATAATCCGCAGATCAAAATATTTATCAAAAATTGTGTTTATATGGAAAAATAATGTGTCCGGATGCAAATAATAGCAATATTATTTACTTTCGAAACAAATCAAAAATTATTATAATATTACGGATATTGTTAAAAAGAGGAGTATTTTTTAGGATATGAAAACAAAAGATATGAACAATCTGAAGGATATCGTCGGTGAAGAAAATATTATCCTTTCAGAGGAGGAAAGATATTGCTATAGCTATGATTCAACAAGGCTGGAGTATATGCCTGATGTGGTAGTCAAGGCAAGAAATACCCAACAGATAAGTGATATTTTTAAATATGCTAGTACAGAAAAAATACCCGTGACACCCAGGGGAGCAGCAACAGGTCTTAGCGGCGGCTGCCTGGCGATGAATGGCGGCATAATGCTGCTCATGGTAGAAATGGATAAGATACTGGATGTAAATCCGGTGGATCTCCTGATAGATGTTGAAGCCGGTATAATAACCGTGGATGTTGACAGGGAGGCCAATAAACACGGTCTCTTTTATCCGCCGGATCCCGGATCGTTAAAGTATTCTACTATTGGTGGAAATATAGCTGAAAATGCCGGGGGTTTAAGAGGTCTTAAATACGGTGTGACAAAGGATTATGTAAATGCACTTGAAGCCGTCCTGCCAAATGGAGAAATTGTAACTCTTGGGACAAGGACCGTAAAAGGTGTGACCGGCTATAATATGATAGATCTTTTAACCGGATCCGAAGGCACTCTTGCAGTAATTACGAAAGCAACTCTTGGTTTACTACCCGTACCTCCTGCAAAAGCGAGTCTGCTGGCATTCTTTAAAACAATGGAAGATGCTGCAAAAGCAGTAAGGGATATTGTAAGTAATGGCGTGATCACCTCTACGCTCGAGATAATAGACCAGGTGACCATTAATGCAATCGAAGATTATCTCGGACTCGGACTTGAAAGAAGTATCGGGGCAATGCTTCTTATTGAAGTAGACGGACAACAGGGTGCTGTCGATGCTGAAGCAGAAGTTGTGATGAAGGTATGTAAATCAAACAATGCAGTCTCATGCAAACAGGCAGGATCTGATATGGAGAGAGATGAGATATGGGCAGCAAGGAGGGCGGCATTATCATCACTTGCAAGAGTGAGACCGTCTACAATACTCGAGGATGCGACAGTTCCCCGGAGTAAAATTGTAGAAATGGTAGAAGCAGTTAATAAAATAGCTAAAAAATATGATCTCACCATCGGTACTTTCGGGCATGCGGGCGATGGCAATCTTCATCCTACAATACTTACAGATATGAGGGATGAAAAAGAAGAAAAGAAAGTTGAAAGTGCAGTAGAGGAAATGTTCAAAGTAGCTATGGAACTTGGCGGGACTCTTTCAGGAGAGCATGGTATTGGAATATCCAAGGCCAAATACCTCAGGATGGAAATAGATCCTGCGAGCTATGAGCTTATGAAAAGGATAAAAAAAGCTTTTGACCCGGATAATATATTAAATCCCGGCAAGATGTTTTTGGATTAAATATAAATAAATATGGTTTAGGAATTGAAGGAAAATGACAGACAAAGATAAAAAAGTAAAAGCTGGAGTAAAAGCTAAAAGAAAAGAGACGGCAAGAGTGTTTAAGAGATATGATGATCTTTACAATTGTTCCCGTTGTGGGAGCTGTACGGCATATTGCCCGGTCTATAAAAATACAAAAGATGAAGCAGTAGCTCCCAGGGGCAAGCTAAGTCTTATAGAGGCTATCAGCCAGGGCAAGATGGAGTTTACGGATAAACTATCTGAAAAGATCTATACCTGTACGCTATGCAATTACTGTAATAGCGAGTGTCCGAGCGGTGTGAAGATCACCGAACTTTTTGAGGAGATGCGTCAGGACCTGATAGATAGTGATAAATATCCCGAGGCTCTTGATTTTTTAAAGAGAAGAGTGGGTGAGGCATATAATGTGACTTTTGACACTAATGAAGGAAGGGCTGATTGGACGAAACAGATTCCTGAAAGCTCTCCTGAAGATTATATAAAAGACACTGCTGAAGTGGTATATTTTGTGGGATGCGTCTCATCTTTTTCTCCACGTACATTCTCAATACCACGTTCGGTGGTTCAGATCCTCAAAGGTGCCGGAGTCGATTTTACACTTCTTGGAGATGATGAGTGGTGTTGTGGTTTCCCGCTACTTTCTTCGGGTATGAAAGGAGAAACAAAAAAACTTGCCGACCATAATATAGAGGCGGTAAAAAAGAAGGGCGCCAAAATCCTTATCACGTCCTGCCCATCATGTTATCATACATGGAAACACGAGTACCCCGGGATCTCGGGTAAAAAGATAGATTTTGAGATCATGCATCTATCCCAGTATATGCTCAAACTTATTGAAGATAAAAAATTAAAACTAAAAGCACTTGATATGAGAGTCACCTATCATGATCCATGTGATCTTGGAAGGAATTCAGAAGTTTACGCAGAGCCAAGAAAAGTCATTGAGAGTATTCCGGGAATAGAATTTATAGAGCTTGAAGCCAATAAGAACCTTGCCAATTGCTGCGGTGGCGGAGGAAACCTGGAATCCCTTGATGCAGGTCTTTCCGGAAGAATAGCCCGGTCACGTGCAATGGAAATAATAGATGCCGATGTCGATGTCCTTGTATCTGCATGCCAGCAGTGTGAAAGGACATTGGTGTCCGCATTAAAAAAATTAAAAAAGGAAGCTAAACGAAAGATCAAGGTCTGGGACATTGCTGAGCTTATTCTTGCAAGTATAAATGCAGAATAAAATATCATTTTGTTTTGTAAAGTTATAGAATAAATAAAAAATGGAGGTAGGACAGATGAAAATTGGAGATTATGATTTTCCCGATGATCTCTATTATGAGAAAAACCATTTCTGGGCAAAAGATGATGGTGATGGAAATATAATCATTGGAGCATCAGATTTTTTTCAGCAGCTTGCCGGAGAAATAGTATATATTGAACTACCAATGGTTGGAACAAAAGTAGAACAGGGTAAATCCTTCTCTTCACTTGAAAGTGGAAAATGGGTAGGAAAAGTATTTGCGCCTGTTTCCGGAGAGATCATTGAAGTGAATGAAGAGCTTGAGGACTCGCCAGAACTGATAAATGAATCTCCTTATGATGAAGGATGGATCGGAAAGATAAAACCTTCAGGCCTTGATCCAGAACTCAGTAATCTTATGAAAATTGGTCCGGAGTTTGAAAAATTTATTGATGAAGAATCAAAAAAGCACTCAAAAGAAGATTAAGATAAGTATAGAGCCTATAGGTAGGAGGATCCTCCTGGAGGAACCTACAAATGGCCTTGATGCAATACTGGATGCAGGTATTGGTATAAAATCTGTATGTGCCGGCAAGGGCACATGCGGCAAATGCCGCATCCTTGTCATGGATAAGGATAGAAAACCGCCCAATGACCAGGAATCCAGGAAGCTTAGCAGTGATGAGATCAGCCATGGCGTCAGGCTTGCATGCCAGCAAATATTTGACAGAGATTTAAAGATCTATATTCCTGCATCTTCCCTTAGTGAAGAACAAAAGCTTCAGGTAGAGGGTGAGAAAATAGAATTTGATATCGACCCGCTAGTAAATAAGTTCCATCTCAAATTAAAACGGGCCTCGCTTGATGACCTGGGCTCAGATTTTGACCGGGTAAAGGATACTCTAAAATCAGAATATGATATTTCTGTTGATCGTGTTGACATTGAGATCTTGAAGCTGATGCCCGGGATCATCCGTGACAATTCATGGGATATAACAGTAGCCATAAAGGATAGCGAGATCATAAATGTGGAAGCCGGGGACAAGACAGCCAGTTCCTATGGGATAGCAGTGGACCTGGGGACCACCAAGATCGCAATACTTCTGGTAAACCTGGTATCGGGTGAGACAGTAGACAGTAAGGGAATAATGAATCCCCAGATAAGCTTTGGCGAAGATGTGATGAGCCGCCTTAATTTTTCGCTGCAGGATCAAGAGAATCTTGAAAAAATAAAAAACATCGCAATAGGAAGAATAAGCGAAGCAATAAATAAACTTTGCAGTAATAACAATATTTCATCTTCGGAAATACTGGAGATGACCCTTGTAGGAAATACCGCGATGCATCACCTTTTCCTGGGTCTTCCCGTGAAGCAGCTTGCACTCGCACCATTTGTGCCGATCACTAGCAATCCTATAGAAATAAAGGCCAGGGATATTGGAATAGAGCTTGCACCGGGTGCATATATATACATGCCGCCTCCTATAGCAGGCTTTGTAGGCTCCGATCATCTCGCTATGATCCTGGGCACTGGGATTGATAATAAAAAAGGCAATTACCTCGGAATAGATATCGGGACAAATACAGAGATAGCCCTGGTAAGTGGAGGCAAGGTCACAAGCGTGTCTACTGCTTCCGGTCCTGCTTTCGAAGGCGCCCATGTCAAACATGGTATGAGGGCAGCTCCCGGAGCGATCGAAAAAGTCCTTATTGATCAAAATACTTTTACCGCCGAGATCCAGACTATAAATGATAAAGCACCAATCGGGATCTGTGGCTCAGGAATACTTGATGCAGTAGCAGAACTCCTACGGACAGGATTGATTGATAAACGGGGGAAGTTTAATAAAGAGAATAAACATCTCTGTCAGGATGCAAAGGGTCAGTTAAAGTTTGTACTTGGCAATTTAAGTAATAATAAAAACTCCGGTAAAGATGGGGAGACCAGCAAGCAGGAAAATCCGAAAACCAGTTTTACTGATACCGCCAGTACGGTGATAGATAAACAATGTTATGAGAACGATATCTCTATCGACCAGAAAGATATTGTAGAGATCCAACTTGCAAAGGGGGCTATGAGGACCGGTATAGAAATACTTCTGGAAAATGCAGGCATCAGTTTTAATAAGATTGACGGCATAATCATTGCCGGGGCGTTTGGTTCGTACATAGACCCAAAAAATGTAGTCAATATAGGGATGTTTCCAAAAGTAAGCCTTGAAAAAATTTCTCAGGTCGGAAATGCCGCCGGAGTGGGTGCCAGGATGATGCTACTTTCAAGGATAGAAAGGAAGCGTTCAGAGAAAATTGCCCAGGATATTGCCTATCTCGAACTTACAGTATTTCCCAGCTTTACTGATCATTTTGTAGCAAGCATGCAATTTCCGGACCCTGAGGATATAGTTTGATCATAATGTAGTTTCATCAGATGCCAGGTGATCTCCAGAATATCCATTTATGTATTTTACGAGTTGATTGATGAATATTTCTATGATTTAATCAAACTATTGAACCGGACCAACAACTGGATTGCTCCAGGATGGTACCTTCAAATAGTATTATAAATACAAAACCACTGTATATAATCAAAATATATTATATTAATATATATTGTTTATGTATTTGCTAAAATAGCCAAAAATATAAATAAATAAATACTTGAAATATTTTCAATTTTTATTACAATTTTCATTGTCTTTTTATAATTTGACATTAATATAAGGTATTTTAAATAAATTCTAATGATGAACAAGACTGTTAAAACAATAAAAATATCAGTTTTTATCTTTTTATCCATAATGATCTTTATTATATATGCAGGAGTCTTAACAGCCTGCGAATCAGATACTGCAAACAGCCAGACTTCTTCGGAAAATGAAACTCAAAAATCGACAATCTTCAGTACAAGGCTGCTTGTAGGCAGTGATCTCTCATTTCCGCCTTTTGAATATATCGATGATGGTAAGACTATTGGGTTTGATATTGATATTGCATCAGAGATAGCAAGCCGGCTTAGAAAGGAGCTGGAGATCGTACCTATCATATGGGACTCTACTTATGACATATCGGAAGATATTAAGATAGATATGATCATATCGGCAATAACCGGAAACGAAGACAAAGAAGAAATTGCTGACTTTTCTGATCCTTATTATATTATAGAATATATGATGGTGACCCTTTCAGAGGCGGAAATAATTTTGAGGGAAGACCTTAAGGATAAGAAGATAGGGATGCTGACAAATAAATCAGAAGATCTTTCTGATCAATATCTTAAAGACTTTACCATCGAAACTTATAGTGATGTGATCCTGATGATAGAGGGTTTAAAAAATAAAGATATTGATGGCGTCCTGATTTCCATTCCTCTCGGAAAAAATATTATCGAGGAAAATAATGGTCTTTTTAACATTATTGAAATAGTTGAATCCGAAAGGGAATATAATATTGTATTTCTGGAGGGCAGCCCTTTAAAAGATGAGGTTAATGTCATACTGGAAGAGATGCAGCAGGACGGAACCTACCAGGAAATATATGACAAATGGTTTGCTTTGACCAGATAAGTCATCCCACTTTTTTATGCATATTACCAAAGATCAAATATCTGCAATA
>Ga0114923_10003211_pt1 | contig 11038 bp, 10 predicted proteins | sample SumtaG_FD_89578 | JGI IMG/M metagenome (GOLD analysis project Ga0114923, IMG submission 89578) | Deep subsurface microbial communities from Indian Ocean to uncover new lineages of life (NeLLi) - Sumatra_00157 metaG | ecosystem: Environmental > Aquatic > Marine > Oceanic > Sediment | place: near...
GGTCTAAATACGGGTTCTACTAAATTACCAACTACAAAATTCATGGATCTTCTATTTATACAGTTATTTCAAATTGTAACTTCGTTATTATTTATTTCAATTACTTAGGAGTAAATATTAAGAATATTGAATAATTGAAAAAGTTATCAATAACATCTTTAAATAGTGAAAAAGCGAAATTTAAGTTAATTTCGTCGATATTCAATTCAAGCAAATACGTTAAACTTTTTGTCGTAAGTATATAGCCTGTAATCTAAATGCTTGATAAATATGTCCTATTGTGTGGTGTATAATGAACCCAAACCAATCTTCGTACGTCATTTCCCTCCCAAAAGGGCTTTTAAACGTATTTTTAAGGTTTTCTTCGCTAAATTGAGATCGTGCCTCTACATAGGCGTCAATTGCTTTACTATATAAATCTAATAATTGTTCGTGCAAGGGTGCGGTGGATTTAGGGTCTAGTTTTATTGTTATTTCTTTGCTATCTGCATTAGGATTGGTCGTTTTTTTCATGGCCATAAATAACGTGCTGACCGAATGAACAAACAAATAGAAAGCAGTTTTCTCTTTTTTAAATAACGGGGTTTTCATGGATTCCTCAAAGTGATTGTCCTTTCGCTTTTCAAACAAATTTTTCGCGTAATCACGTACAAACATTAGAGCTTTGATACTTTCTGGCATAATTTTTAATATGGGATGTTACGTAAATAAATTTTTTGGTATATTGAATAAAAAAGATTTTTACAGTAAAAAAAAATTATGAGCACTCTTCGAAAGAATATTGTCTACTAAAATGAAATAGAAGGTTAAATATTAATACTAATCTTTTCTTGCGTTGGTAACTTCAAAGGAAACGTATTATATCTTGGATATACTAAGGTATTTTCTTGTAAGTGTTCTTGATTTGCATTAATTCTAATAGTTGATCTTTTTAAAAATAGATTCGCTAATCTAAACTCATTATCTGTTAAGTTTATAGATTGTAGAAATTTTGGATGTCGATAATCGTTCCAGTCGATGTTATTCATCATACTACTCTTGTGATCCAATTAAGATATAAATACAGAGACTATGAGAATTTTCTATTATTTTTGTCGAAAGGGTTACAAATATCTTAATTCGAATAATTTAACTTAATGCAAACTTTTTCTAGCACGATTAATACCTCTTTGTCAAGTCAATCTCGTAAAGTTGTGTTAAGGTTAAATCTATAATAATAAACGAAATTATATAGGAAGATGGAAAACGAAAACATAATCGACACATTCTTGCATCCTAAGTCCGTAGCCGTTATAGGTGCTTCAAAAAAATTTGCTAAAGGTGGGTATCGGATTGCTACCAACATTATTACGAACAATTTCAAAGGTAAAGTTCATCTTATAAACCCTAACGCAGATGGAAAGCTTTACGATAGAGAATTTAAGAAGAGCATTTTAGACGTCGAGGAAGAGGTCGACATTGCTATATTTTACGTTCCAAATCGACTTATTCCCGACATTTTAAAGGATTGCGTGAAAAAAGGAGTAAAAGGAGCGATAATTGAAGCATCAGGGTTTGAAGAAGTAGGTGAGAAAGGGCTTAAATTAACGGAAAAAATACGCGAGATTACAGGTAACTTTACCAAATTGAGGATAGTTGGTCCTAACTGTATGGGTCTTAGCACCATCGATGGAGATAGCGATAGTAAGGAAAAGGAAGGATTTTTTTCGGGATTTGCTGTTTTATCTACCTATAAAAGAGGCAACATTGCGTTAATTAGTCAATCTGGAATGCTCAATGGCGGTTATTTTATGCACATAATGACGAAATATCCGAACTTAGGATTTAGGTATTCTTGTTCAGTTGGGAACAAGATGGATTTGAGCGAAATTGAATTCTTGGACTATTGTATAGATGACGATACGGTAAACGTAATAGCAATATACTTAGAATCTTTTAAGAATTCAAGAAAATTTATTGAACTATGCAAAAAAGCTAGGGATATGCCAAATAAGACTATAATTCTGCTTAGAGGCGGAGTTACTCTCCAAGGTCAAAAAGCAACTAAAACCCACACTGGTTCTTTAGCAGAAAACTCACAATTAATTGATGGAATCGTTAAACAATCGGGTGTAATTTCTGCCAACAGTTTTTACGAACTTTTTCAATATGCTCGCACTTTTTCGTTAATGTACCTCTCAGAGAAAATGCTTCCTAAAAAAGGGAACGCTTCATTTTTAGCAGGATCCGGGGGTGCCGGCACGATTACAGCAGATCTCATGGTCAAATATGGGTTAACACTCCCTCTTCTTGGTAAGAAAACCTACGCTACTCTTGTTGATGTGTTTCCCGAGTGGATGCCTCCAAACAACTTTGCGTTTGTGGATATATGGCCTGCAATGGAAAAAGCGATGATGAATAACATAAAACCCGAGGTAGTAACTTCTCGAGTGTATAACGCCTTGGTGAAGGATCCAGCAATTGAAGGTATTTTCCACATGATGTTTTGCTCTCAACAATTTAAATTCATGAATAACTTGGACAATATTATAACCAACGCAGAAAAATCTTCAAAGCCAGTGTTCTTTTGGTTAGTTGGCGATGCAAAAGAAGTAGGGAGAATCTCCAAAAAATTAGCTGAACATCATCTACCAAGTTTTCCCAGCTTAGAACAGATGGTCAAAAATTTTAGTATTTTGCTCCAGAAATCAAAGAATTTAAACTTGCTTTAACTTTCGAGAATTAATCACAACCTAAAATTCATCATTATTAAATAAAAATCTCTACCTCTTTTCTCTCAATTAAAAGATAACGATTAGTTTTCTACAGAGTTACTTTATATTTTTGCAGCTTCCAGGCTCCATATCCTTGAATTAAAAAGCAGATTAAGAAAGAATATTGAGATAATTTTTGCATGGTCGCTTGTAAGATTAGTCCATCTAAAGTGATGGATTTAGGTATGCTTATTAAGACCATAGTGTACGTAATTCCGACAATTAGAAGGGCGATATAAACGAACGCATAACGGTTGGGATAATCCTTGTTGTTAAAGACTGCGATAGTAAAAAAGATAATTCCTAAAACGCCAGTAATATTAAACAAGTTTGCAAACAACAAATGAGATTTTCCAAATATGTCCCAAGGAGTGAGTATCGTGCCGATCAAAAACATCACTGAAATTAGACACACTATCGAGCCAATTTTTGCTAGTATAAACTGCTTTTTGTCACTTTTAAAAAACGATGTAATTGCTAAAGCAAAAGGGATAAACGATGCGCTCAAAATTAGAGCGGTAATCGTAAATATAATGAATGAAATATTGTTTGGAACGCCCGAAAGTGCGATTACTCGACCTAAATCGCTAAAAAAATTACCCCAAAAATAATATCCTGGACTTAAAGGGTTGATAAGGGTCCCCCCAGAGTAAAATAGCATAGCTACCGCGGTTAAAATAATATATTGAGCGGGACCAAAAATTATAAACAGTGAAGCGAATATTTTCCAATTTTTTAGTATTTTCATGACGGCACCGAATAATTTAACTGCTAATATTTTTAAACTAATGTTTTTAAAGTTCGAAAATAATCAAGAGAAAACAAAAAATCAATCAAGAAAAAAAAAATTGTAGGTCTAAATTATACGTTAAACAAAACTTCAACTTAGATCGTAAAGAGCACTATCATCTTGCATACTTAGGTTTCGTTATAAATCCTATAAACATAAATGAATTTACGCCTATATCGATAATTTCAGCGATTATACCGTAATAAATATTGGTAGAAATGAGAATTGTCCTGATTAAACTCGAAGCGATAAAGCAAATAAACGCAATCCCAATTAGTAACCCATTTGCTTGAGAAAGTCTCTTATTTTTGTACATAAACAAAAACATAAACGCAATGCAAAAATAAATAGCAATTGTTATAAATGGAAACACTAGATTAAGGAAATTCAAAGTCGGGGCTAGAGTTATTACCGATAATGTTATCAGCACAAAAAGGAGAATTATCCTCAACCTCAACTTGTTAAATTGTTTTCTCTTCATCTCGTTATTCCGGTTCATGTTAATGTACACGAGAATCGCGTCTAAACCAATGTACAAGATTGGCATCAAATTTGCGATTATTATAAAAAATCTGATTTTTACTAACCATAAAACAAATCCCGTTTCAAATAAACCTGAAATTACAGCAGGATTATAGAACATGTCGTAAACCTTAGCGTATGCTAAAATTCCAAAAAACGATCCAAATAAAAAGTAAGCGTCCGAAATATAAACAGCCTCTTGTCTTAACCACTTACGGTAAAGAAAGAACGACATAGCTCCTAAGACAATTATTCTAGCCGTGATCGCAATTAAACCAATCTCGTTTTCCAATATTGTGGCAGCCAAAATTGGCCCGTAGAAAGAATATAGTAACACGAAGACTACGATTAGCGCAAGATTTACAGTAAGAATGCGGTACAGAAACTTTTTCTTTTTATTTTCCATTTTTAAATCCCATCTTTTCGATTGAAAACTATTATTTTTAAAATAATACTAAAATCTAATCGTTATTTTGCGATTTAATTTTATAAACTCTTACCTTTTTGAATAAAGATATAACTTAATTTTAAGTACAAGAAGTTGTACTACATATGAAATAAGAAGTTTTTTCGACTTGAGAAACTATTTTGTAATTCAATTAATTGCTTAGGATAGAAGAATTTATGGTCTACTTTAAGTTAAACAGTTTAGGATATAATTGTGGACAAACCAAGTATAATTGCACGCAGAAAGCGCAGCCTTGTAAGGATTGCATTAAAAACCGATTAATTAACTTAGGGTTCGAATTTGACCCAACCGTAGAGATAGTAGAAATCGATTCTCTAGAAAAGCAACTTAAATTAGAAAGAGAGACCATATGGAAGAAATTTTTGGATGTTATAAATATAAAACATATTCTCTTGATGGACAAGCGTTCAGGATTAACGATATTGAACTATGCGGTATCAGGAGTCGATGTTGATGCGAATTTACTGAGCGGATTTATTCAAGCGAACATAATGTTTTCAGAATCCAGTGAAGTTTCAAACAAAAACGCTATCCCATCGATCGAATATCAGTTTTACGAATTTCAGTATAAAATGTTTAATATTCTCCTTAAAGACGGAGATTTAATAAGAGTTTGCGTAATCCTCGATCAAAAAGCATCAAGTAAACTAAAAAATCAAGTGTTTCAGTTCTTAGAAGTTTTCGAGCTTAAATTTAAAGAAGAGCTCATCGACTTTCGAGAAAAAGGTGCTTACTTTGATTTTCAAGACATGAGAAATTTGATCGTTGATTTTTTTAATGTTAACCTCGTGTTCCCTATGACATTAGCTCAATCGATACCACCGTATGAACTAAATAAGGTAAAAAGCAATTTAGTCCAGAAAGCTATTTATAACCTCGCAAAAGAAATGCTAACCAAGAAGTCTTTCTTTTTCATAAATAGTATGCTCAACAGACTGCAGAGGATTGTAAACATTGAAGATAAAGTTATACTGTATGAACTTTATCAGCTATTGAAGCTTAAAATAATAATTTCAATGCCTATAGAAGCAATCGCAAATAACATCGAATCAGGTCAGACCTCCGATCACATTAAAATGATAAAATCGAACTTAATCTCTCCTATCATTACTGAAAATGCCGATATGGGTGATTTTAAAGAACGATTAAAAACAATGGACAAAGAATCAGCACGTAAGTTAATGAGAGAGATTATGAAAAATGCGCGAGCAGCAGCAAAAGATTCTAAATTTCAGGTAACGCTAAACCAATACAATAGAGCGTTAATTATTGCTAAAAACCTAAATCTTAAAGAAGAAATAACAAAAATATCGCTTAAGATTTTTAATGTAGAAAGCAAATCCAAAAATATTGAACTTGATTTTAACATAGAAAAAGCAGAAAAAGCAGAAAAAAATGGCGATGTAATCAATAGTATCAATTTCTATCAACAAGCGTTAAAAATTCTCGATGGATTCAAGGTGTACAATGTCGCGGATACCAGAATAAAAAAAATTAAAAAAAAAATCCAAAAGCTCAGGGAGGATATATAAATTTATTCTATAGAAAGAATAGCTTTGATTCATTTACTTTTCAAAAACCCCTTAAACTAATCTACAGCTCATTAGAACTACGATAAATTAAAAAACACTTTATTCGACTTTTATGTAAGGCTCAAAAATAAAGTGATAGTAAGAAATTTTTTTTATGTGCCAATATTACACATTTTAATTTCGTAATTTACCATTTAGTTTGACTTTTTAATACCCAAAATTAACACTGATTAGGATGAAAACAGTAAAAGTTATTGTGTCAGGAGATGGAGGAGTAGGAAAAACCTCATTTTTAAACCGACTCATCCACGATAGCTTTAATGCGAGTAACAAATTAACTCGGGGAGTGGATTTTTATTCTAAAAACATCAGAGTCAATGGCATTGAATTTAATTTTATATTGTGGGATTTTGCTGGTCAAGATCAATTCAAAACGCTTCTAAATGATTTTGTTAGCGGATCTATTGCGGCTGTTATCCTTTTTGATCTTACTCGGATTAACACCATTGAAAATGTATACGATTGGATAAAAAATTTAGAATCTTTTGGAAACCTTCCTATCTTATTAATAGGAACAAAAAACGATCTAATCACGCCATCTGATACACAAACAATAGACTATTACATCCTTGACATCGTAAATGAGTACCATAACATAATTACGTATCTTAAAATATCTTCAAAAACTGGAGAAAACATAAAAAACGCTTTTGAAATTCTGATCGGAAGCTTATGCCTTTAAATCGATACACAAAAAAGAATCAAAGGTTGCTCTCTAAATTTTTTCAACCCATCCAAACTCGTCGTCAATATCTAAACGTTGAGTACCAGTGAGAATTTCGTAAGCCTTTCGAGTAATTTCTCCCGGTTCCCCTTCGCTAAAAATCCGCTTTTTTTCCTCGAGAACGATCGATTTAATTGGAGTAACCACAGCAGCAGTCCCCGAGCAAAATGCTTCGGTACAAGATGGTTCAAATAATTCTTTATAGGAAATGTCTCTCTCTTCTATTTCCATTCCAATTTTTTTTGACACGAGTTCTAATATCGATTTACGTGTTATTCCCGGCAAAATTGTGCCAGTAGCTTTCGGAGTTACCAAAACTCCGTCGATTACAGCGAAGAAGTTAGCAGTTCCAACTTCATCTATATATTCTTTATGGACGGCATCTAAATAAATAAGCTGCGCAAAACCTCTTTCCTTAGTTTCTTTAGCGGGTAGCATGGTGCCTGCGTAATTGCAACACGTTTTGCTCGATCCTGTCCCTCCAGGAGCTGCCCTTGTGTATTTCTTCGTAATTTCTAAATCTATTCCTTTAAATCCTTCCGGAAAGTAGGGTCCTACAGGAACGGTAAAAATTATTAGTTTGTACTCGTTAGCAGGTTTTACTCCAACTATTGAACCTGTTCCAATCATTATTGGGCGAATATAAAGAGCTCCATCGCTATCATAAGGTGGCACATAATCTTCGTTAGCTTTCACTACTTTTTTTACTGCAGAAACAAAGCTATCTACGTCGTAATTGGGCATGAGCAATCTACTTCCACTATCGTTGAATCTTTTAGCGTTCTCCCTTGGTCTAAAGAGGACGTGATCGCCATTTTTAGTCTTTAGCGCTTTCATTCCTTCGAAGATACCTTGTCCATAGTTCAATATACAGGCTGCAGGTGAAATCTCGAAGTTTCCAAACGGTACTAGCGTACCTTCGTCCCATTTACCGTCTTTGTAGTTTGAAACAAACATAGTTTTCGTTTCAATAAATTCAAACCCTAGAGCGTAGTAATCTATATCTTTAGCATCCATAAATATCATATCCTAGTTAATTCTATCAAAATTATTTAATGATTTGTTTCCTAAAAAATCTTATTGATAAAATCCGATCGTCATTATTTGTTGGTTTATTCCTAATATTTCTCAGATAATTGAAAAAGTTATATAAACAAACAAAACATTTTTCTGAAGTTTAGGTTTTCTTCATATATGGCTTTGCAAAAAATGACTACTCAAAAAATAATTGAGAAGAAAAAAAGAAAAGAAAAAATTATAGCTATCACTTCTTACGACTACTCGTTTGCTAAAATCGTCGATGAATGTGGAATTGATTTAATTCTCGTTGGGGATTCTCTTTCAATGGTAATTCTCGGGTATAGTAATACCTTATCTGTCACCATGGATGAAATGATTCACCACACGAAAGCAGTATCTCGAGGAGTTTCAAACGCATTGATAGTTGCAGATATGCCATTTTTATCGTATAAAATTAATATTTACGAGGCAGTTAGAAACGCTGGAAGGTTTATTCAGGAATGTGGAGCTGAAGCCGTAAAAGTTGAGGGGGGCGCAAAATTAAGCCCCATTATCGAAGCGATGATTGACGCTGACATTCAAGTCATGGGGCATATAGGACTTACACCTCAGGCAATTTATGAATTTGGAGGATTTTTAGTTCAAGGGAAAACGATAGAAGCGGCTAAAAAGCTAATTTTTGACGCAAAAAGCTTGGAAAAGTCAGGAGTCTTCTCAATTGTACTCGAAAGTATTCCTTGGCAAATAGCAAAATTAATTACTCAATCGATTGACATTCCAACCATTGGTATTGGAGCGGGATCTTACTGTGACGGACAGATTTTAGTTATTAACGATATGTTAGGGCTTTTTACGGACTTTAAACCTAAATTTCTTAAACACTTTGGAGACGTTGGAGAATCCGTTCGAAATGCATTACATAGCTACAAAAACGAAGTAGAAGAAGGTGTTTATCCCGGTAGAGAGCACTCATACGAATATCCACAAGAATCCATAGAAAAAATTAACGAATGGTTCGAAAATGTAGATATTGAAGAAGAGTTCAATAAAAAAACGCGTAATACTACGATTTCCAGCTAAGATAACAAGGCTCTTTTAACGTCGAATTCTACTAGATTTTTACTACATTTTGAACATAATATTGATTGAAAGATTCTAAAATTCTTTTAAAAAGCGCCGTACAACTCAAGTTACCTCTACATGCGGTAGAAAATATGATGGAAAATATCCAAAAGTATAATTAAATAAATTTTTATTACTAATAATAATATAACAACATTTATTACTTGCAAAAATACTAGTACTAAAACCGAATAAAGAAATGGAAGAATTGAAATGGTTGAAGAATACGACTATCTTTTTAAATCTATCGTAGTAGGTGATGGAGGTGTCGGTAAAACTGCACTCACGCTCCGTTTTTCAAAAGGATTCTTTACTGAAGATTATAAAATGACAATTGGTGTTGATTTTCATGTAAAAACGATCACGATTGAAACTTTTGAAGGTCCGATCAGATGTAAACTCCAACTTTGGGATACAGGTGGACAAGAACGATTTAGCTCCATAAGACCAATGTATTATAGAGGATCGCTCGGAACAATCCTCGTTTTCGATCTTACGAATGCTGCAAGTTTTGAACATTTACCGCAGTGGATTGAAGAAGTTAGGGCTAATATAAAAGCTGAAATACCTGTATTACTAGTTGGTAACAAAAGCGATTTAACTGCCCAAAGGGCTGTTTCCATTCAAGAGCTTAATAATTTTACAAGAGATTTCAACTTGTATTACATGGAAACTTCTGCCAAAACGGGTGACGGCGTTGGAGATTGTTTTTATATTCTTGCTTGCTTGATGATAGGACAAGGAGTTCCTGACCAACTTATCGCAAATACGACCGTTTACGCCCCCGGTCAACTTATTGTAGGAAGCGAACCTACCGAAACATCGAACGTTCTACCCACAACTCCTCAAAATGATCACTTTGCACCACCTGTTCCAGAACCCACCCCCGCTAAATTTCAACCGGATCCGGCGCAATTTGAACCCGAACCTGAAAGTGAATACGCTGCCCCCCCAGTACCAGAACCAACAAAAACATACCCAAAAGAACCCACACCTAGTTTTGAACCCGAACCTGAAAGTGAATACGCTGCCCCCCCGGTACCAGAACCTGCTATAGTATCTCAACCCATTGTTAGTCCAAAAATTTCTACACCCGAACCATCAGATATAGAATTTAAAACGCCTGATCAAATTATGGCAACGGAATCTCAACCATCAGATAAAGAATTATTACCAGCCGATAGTGGAGCGTACAAACCAAAAACTATACCGTTTACATCAAATGTTCCAATCCCTGTTCCTACTCCTAAAGAATTCCAAACACCCATAACAGAAAAGCCTGCTGAGAGTTCTTCGATCCTAACTCCATTCCAAGTCACAAAACTAGAAGAACCTTCTAAACCACAACCTGCTTCTATGACCTTTGAACCGATTACCCAACCTCAGCAAGAAGTGGCTGACGAACCACCATTTTTTCAACCTCCAGTTTCCCAACCTGACTCCTCGGAATCGTTAGTCGACTATATGCCTCAAACGATAATTCCTAAAAAAGAAATGAAGAGATTAGCTAAAGAGAAAAAGAAGCAAGATAAAGAAAAGGCTAAAATCGAAAAAGAAAAGAAAACTTCTGAAAAACGAGAGAAGCAAGGGGAATTGTTCGAAGCAATGAAGACTTCAAAAAAAAATAAAAAGGAAAAGAAACCGATTGATACTGATATGACATCTATACAAACCTCGCCGCCTGAATCAACGAGTTCCGAATCAAATTCTTTGTTCCAGACTTTAACTCAAAGGACGGAAGAAGCCCCAGCGAAAAGTAACGCACCATTTCTTCCTTTCAGCGAGACAAAAAGTGTTGTAGAGGAAGAAAAATCTAAATTACGAATTATTCCTAATGTCGCTGATACAGATAGCAATTTTACATCGTTCACAGCAATTCCATCTTCTCAAACAGTACCAGAAGAAAAACAAAAAGAGAAGAAAAAAGATTTATTAATATGCGAGCAATGCGGAACAACACTATCTTCAGATTACACTTTTTGTAATAAGTGTGGAAACAAACTCTAAGAACGAGAATTAAAGAACTAATTTTTAAAATTTGATTTA
>Ga0114923_10003212_pt1 | contig 11036 bp, 6 predicted proteins | sample SumtaG_FD_89578 | JGI IMG/M metagenome (GOLD analysis project Ga0114923, IMG submission 89578) | Deep subsurface microbial communities from Indian Ocean to uncover new lineages of life (NeLLi) - Sumatra_00157 metaG | ecosystem: Environmental > Aquatic > Marine > Oceanic > Sediment | place: near...
ACAGTTCAGCGCCGCAGACAGCATCCTCTTTGAAGGAGGGCAGGTCTTCTTCGGTTCAATCAAACTCGATTCAAAGGATAGTGGAACATCAAAAAAGCCTGTTACTATTGGTTCATATGGTAGAGAACGTGCGATTATCGATTCCGGGCAAAAGCACGGACTTCACGCCCACAACTGCGAGGGCCTTGTGGTCAAGGATTTAGTTTTTATTGGAGCCGGACGAACAATAAATACTGATTTCAGCGGCGTATTTTTTTCTAAAGACACCCTGCCCAAAAAACGCCTCAGTTTTTTCCGTGTCGATAATGTCGATGTGAGCGGCTACCGGAATGGAGGAATTTACTTCAAGGGTGGCAGTGATACCGATGTGGGATTCAAAGATATACATATCACCAATTCCATCGCACATGATAATGGAGACAAAGGAATCTGCATCTGGTCGGGTTATAATACCCTGACAAGGCCGAATTTCTGGCCGCACGAGGATGTCCGTATCGCACATTGTAAAGCTTACAATAATTCCGGCAATGCAGGGCAAAAAGGACACACCGGAAATGGGATTATTATTTCGCAGATTAACAGGGGCGTTATTGAATACTGTGAAGCGTATAATAACGGCTGGTTGTGCGATGACCCCGATTCCGGCGGCCCTATTGGAATCTGGACATGGGATTCTAAAGAGGTCATTATCCAGTTCTGCGAATCCCATCACAACAAATCAAACAACGGAAAGGATGGCGGCGGATTTGACATCGATGGGGGATGTGTTAAGTGTATCATACAATACAATTATTCTCATGATAACCACGCCTCTGGTTATGGTATTTACCAATTCGACGGGGCAAGAGAATTTAAAGACAATATTGTAAGATATAATATCAGCGAAAATGATGGACTCATAGGCAGCTATGGTGCCCTCAATTTTTGGGCAACCAACTCTTCCGGCGGTCTTAAAAACACCCTCGTTTATAATAATACTTTTTATGCGTCACCTAATACCGGCGGCGCGTGCATCGCTGATTTTCCTGCCGATGGTTCAGGAAAAACGTATATCCACAACATGAAAATATACAATAACATTATTGCAACCGCACCGGGCAAGACGGTTATTGACATCCCAATCCCAGCTGATGAATGGACATTTAAGGGAAATTGCTACTGGACTTGTGGAGGCAATGTAAAAATTGCATGGAACAAAAACACATACACCTCTCTCGATCAATGGCGGAAGGAAACAAATCAGGAAACACTGAATGGCAAACCGGTTGGGTTTGAGGCCGACCCTAAACTCAAAAAACCGGGTCATGGAGGCACAATTGGGGCTCCGACCAAACTGGCAGCACTTTCAAATTATAAACTACAGAGCGATTCACCCTTAATAGACAATGCCCTAAATTTAAAATCGGTATTTAATATAGATCCGGGTTTACGAGATTACTGTGGCACTGCCCTGCCGCACTCCTCTGGTTATGATGTTGGGGCATGCGAGGCGACACAAAAATAATTGAACAGTTTTGAATTCGAGTTATAAACAGAAATAAATCAATTTGGAGAAAGTATAATGCATGTAGGTGCCTATTATTACCCCGAACATTGGCCAAGAAAACAGTGGGAACGTGACATTGGCAATATAGCTAAAATGGGATTTGATTTTACGCACTTTGGTGAGTTTGCCTGGGCCTTTATGGAGCCGGAAGAAGGAAATTATGATTTCGAATGGCTGGATGAGGCGGTCGAAATTGCATCCAAAAATGGATTAAAAGTCATAATGTGTACCCCGACTCCAACTCCACCCGCTTGGATGGCTGAACAATATCCCGAGATTCTCATGACAAATAGCGATGGCAGGGTTGTCAGGCATGGAACACGACAGCATATTTCATGGTCGAGTCAAAAATATAGGGAATTTACGGAAAAAATCGTTACAAAACTGACAGAAAAATATGGCAAGGATCAGCGCATTTGGGGATGGCAAATAGACAATGAACCTTCCCACTATGGTCTGAATGAAGACTACAGCGACGCTGCTCAAGTCCGGTTTCGTCAGTGGTTAAAAAATAAATACCAAACTATTGAACGACTGAACGATGTTTGGGGTACGAAATTTTGGAGCGAGTTATATTCGAATTTCGAGCAAATCCGAATCCCAAACGAGAAGGAATTGGTTTTATTTATCAATCCGCATGCCATGCTGGATTTCAAACGGTTTAACGCTTCGGAAGCTGCTTCCTTTATTAGTTTACAATATAATATTCTTCGAAAAACTATTTTGAAAGAACAATGGATTACAACGAACTTCATGGCAATTTATGATGCGGTTGACCCAAAACTAAATGACGATCTGGATTTTATTACCTGGACTAAATATCCTGTGGAAGGTGCTAACCAGGGCATCGGCGAACAAGGTTTCAGGCGCGGTTTGCCTTATGAGGTCGGGTTCGGGAATGATTTCTCCAGGCCCCTGAAGGGAAAAACAGCAGCCATGGAACTGCAAATAAGCCAGGTATGTTGGGGAGATTATAATCCGCGTATATATCCGGGAGCAAGACGTTTGTCTTTATATCATGTCTTCGCCGGCGGGAACTCATTTGTTTGTTCTTATCGATTTCGCCAGGCAACATTTAACTATGAACAAAATATTGTTGGCATGGTCGGAACCGATGGAGTGACACCCTCCGATGGGGGGAAAGAGTATATGGCTTTTATTAAGGAAATGAAAATATTGCAGGACCGCAGGCCAAAGGTCCAGAAAAAACCCCAATCATATCTCAAGAGAAACTCGGCAATTATTTGGAGTTTTGACAACCTCTGGGCAACAGATTACCAAAAACATACTACTCGTTGGAGCTACCGCAACCATCACGCAGGCTATTACAACATTTTAAAAAGTTTCGGCTGTCCTGTAGATATTATTCGCCATTGTGATGACTTTTCAGCATACGGTGTTTTAATCGCACCGGCTGTTGAACTGCTAAATGCCGAATTAATCGATAGGTTCAATAAATATGTAAATAATGGCGGGCATCTGGTCTTGACCTGCAGGTCCGGCGCAAAAGATGAGAATGGCCATTATTGGGAAGCCAAAAGAGCTCAGCCTATATGGGAGTTAATTGGAGCTGAAATAGAATTTTTTGATAACCTGCCGGAAAATTGTTCCGCAACAGTACGACTTAGACAACAGGACTTTAAATGGAACATTTGGGGTGACGTATTGGCTCCACATAAAAACACCGAAGTTATGGCAACATATACCGACCAATTCTATCAGGGTAAAGCTGCTGTTGTCTCCCGAAAACTTGGAAAAGGAACTGTAACCTATATCGGTGTCGAGACTACTGAAAACTCCCTCGAGCGGGCCGTACTAAAGCACGTATATAATCAGGCAAAAATACCCGTAGAAGAATACCCCGACGGAGTCATTGTTGATTGGCGGGACGGCTTCTGGATTGCAATGAACTATTCTTCCGAACCCTTTGAGGTGGCGATTCCCGAAAATGCAGAAATTTTGATAGGCCAGAAAACTTTGAAAGCAGCAGATATCGTCGTTTGGTCAGAGTAATTATTTGGGATAAGGATGATGGCCAGAGCCAGGCGGATCCACCCGGAGTATCGCAAGAATCAGTGTCATTTAGTATCTCCATCTATGCAGGACGGAAACTGAGAAATTAAGATAAAAGGAAGTCAAAATGAGTTTAATACGGTGTATATATCCTGGCATTGCTTTAATAACAATCTTCTTGGCGACGGCAACCGCAATCGATTATGTTCCTGATTGGGAAAACCCCGAGGTCTTTGACGTTAACAAAGAACCTCCGCATTGCACTTTAATGCCGTACCCCGACACTCGAACTGCTTTGATTGGCACCAGAAAGGTCTCTCCATATCACAAATCTCTGAATGGAAAATGGAAATTCCACTGGGCAAAAAATCCCGACGACCGGCCGAAAGATTTCTTCTATCCTGATTACAATATCAGTGACTGGGACCAAATCGACGTCCCAGGAAACTGGGAACTCCAGGGTTATGGAATACCTATTTACACTAATGCCATATACCCTTTCGCACCAAAAAATCCTAACCCTCCGCACATCCCCCATGATAATAATCCGGTTGGCTCATATCGAACCGAATTCACCGTTCCTTCTGGTTGGAAAACAAGACAGGTCTTCATTCACTTTGACGGCGTCAGAAGCGCCTTTTATCTCTGGGTAAATGGCAAAAAAGTTGGGTATAGCCAGGGTAGCAGAACACCCGCCGAGTTCAATATCACAGAATATATACAAGAGGGCAAAAATATTCTCGCTGTCGAGGTCTATCGCTATTCAGATGGCAGCTACCTCGAGGACCAGGATACTTGGAGGCTCAGTGGTATCTTCAGAGATGTCTATCTCTTCGCTACACCACCCGTTCATCTCCGGGACTTCTTTGTTAGATGCGAACTCGATGAAAACTACCGCGATGCGGAATTAATGGTTACGGCCAAAGTTCACAATTACACAAAAAAAACGGCAAGACCGCACACTGTCGAAGTTACATTGCTTGATGCTGACGGAAAGTCCGTCTTGGAAGATCCCCTCATTCAAGGAAAAACCAGCAAAATTGACCCCGACGCCGACAGTATTATTGAAATGAAGACTGAAATCAAAGATCCCTTGAAGTGGACCGCTGAAACGCCGAACCTCTATGTAGTACTATTCAGACTAAAAAACGCTTCTGGAAAAATCATCGAAGTCCAAAGATGTAATTTTGGATTCAGAGAAGTCGAACTCAAAAAGGGACAGATGCTCGTAAATGGAAAGCCCATTCTCATAAAAGGTGTCAACCGACACGAAAATGACCCTGACACCGGATTCACTGTTTCTGTAGCCAGCATGGTAAAAGATATTAAAATTATGAAGCAGAACAACATAAATGCCGTAAGAACCTGTCATTATCCCAACGACCCAAAATGGTATGACCTCTGCGACCACTACGGTATATTCCTCCTTGATGAGTGCAATCTCGAAACTCACGGCGTAATTGACATACTCCCGAAAGATGCACCCCAATGGAAGGCCGCTTGTCTTGACCGCATGAAAAGCATGGTACAGAGAGATAAAAACCATCCCTCCGTCATTATTTGGTCTCTCGGAAACGAAGCTGGCTACGGAACCACCCACGTCGCCATGGCCGAATACACCAGAGAAGCTGACCCCACAAGACTTGTTCATTTCATGAGCAATATCGACAATATGGCCGACATCGTGGCAAGTGACTTCATCTGCCCGATGTATGCCCCCATCGAGCAAATCGTCGAGTACGCCAGCCAGCCTAGACCAAAACCTCTCATTCAGTGTGAATACTCTTACGCCAGAGGAAACGCTGTCGGAAATCTCCAGAAGTACTGGGATGCATATGAAAAATACGACCACCTCCAGGGCGGTTTTATCTGGGATTGGGTCGATAAGAGCCTCCGTGCGTATGATGCCGAAGGACGTATGTACTGGACATATGGCGGCGACTACGGACCGCCCGGTACACCTTCAGATGGAAGCATGATTGCAAATGGTATCGTCGGACCAGACAGGGACCCGGAACCCGAACTCTACGAGGTAAAAAAGGTCTATCAGTACATAAAAGCCGAACCAATCGACCTGGCTAATGGTAAAATCCGCATCAGAAACAAATACGATTTTGTCAGCCTCGACTTTGTACAAGCCACCTGGCAGTTGGAGACCGAAGGCCGCGTAATACAGAAAGGCGCCCTACCAACACTCAGCATCGAACCAAAGGAAACTCAGGATATCACAATTAATTTTGAAAAGCCGAAACTAAAACCAGGCGCCGAATGCTTCCTGAAAGTCATTTTCTCTCTTGCCGATGACTCTTCATGGGCAGACAAAGGTCATGTCGTTGCCTGGGACCAGTTCAAACTCCCCCTTCAACCGCCGCAGATGCCGACTCTGGATATCGAAGATATGCCCAAACTCACGCTAAAACTCGATGATACCAATAATACAAATGAAGAGGCCAATAATATAACTGTCGTCGGAAAAGATTTTACCCTCATCATTGCAAAACAAAACAAATGGTTCGTCAATCAACGCGGTGCTATCATCTCTTTCCAAGTCCAGGGAAAAGAACTTATCGCTGAACCCCTCATTCCAAACTTCTGGCGGGTCCCACTCGACAACGACATTGAACTCCAGTGGGACCGTGACTTCGTTTACGCTACAGGTGGTATGCCCCAAAGACTCGGTATCTGGAGAAAAGCAGGTCTCTGCCGAACTGTAAAAAACGTAACCGTCGAACAACTAAAACCTCAGGTTGTCCAAATTACCACCGAAGCAGTCCTCCTGACAGGCCGGCCGAAATATACTACTGTGTACACCGTTTACGGAAGCGGTGATGTTGTCATCGAAAACTCCTTCGACCCCGGTAAAGAAAAATTACCGGACCTGCCCCGTTTCGGTATGCAGGTGGCCCTCTTGAACGCCTTCGACAAAATGACCTGGTACGGCCGGGGACCTCATGAAAACTATTGGGACAGAAATACAGGCGCCGCCGTCGGCCTTTATTCAGGACAGGTCAAAGATTTGATTCACAACTACGTCAGGCCGCAGGAAAATGCTAACAGGACCGATGTAAGATGGGTCTCCTTCACTGACAACGATGGTATCGGAATCATGGCTGTTGGCATGCCGCACCTCAGCATAAGCGCATGGCCGTATTCCACTGAGGACCTCGAAAGAGCGCAGCACATCAATGACCTGCCTCGGCGCGACTCCATCACCGTAAATCTTGACTACAGGCAGATGGGCGTTGGTGGCGATGATGGATGGGGACTCACGGCGCACCCCGAATTCACTCTGCCCGCAAAACCTTACAGTTATTCCTTTAGACTAAAGCCGATTACTCCTGACATCGGCAAACCCGCCGAACTCACGAGACAGCTCTTGCCGGAGGTCTCGTGCGATTATTAGCCTAAGCTCACTCATATCGTAAACCTGCTAAAAAAGCTGCCGGATATAATGAAAATCTCCGGCGGATTCTTTTATGTCAAACACTTTCTGTTCCAAATGCCACATACTCACCGATAAAATAAAATATTGGTCAACGAAAAGCTTTTTGTGTATACTTTGGCGCTCTTAAAATAAACCCTGAAAAAAATAATTAAGGAGAAAAAATATGATTGTTCTGATTGTTATTCTTGCCATCTTGGTCCTTCTTGTTCTTTTTGTCATCGGAATCTACAACGCTCTTATCCGCCTGCGAAATCAGGCCGACAACGCTTGGTCGCAAATTGACGTCCAGCTCAAACGCCGCCATGACCTCATACCAAACCTCGTCGAAACCGCAAAAGGATACATGAAGCACGAACGCGAAACCTTCGAGGCAATAACCGAAGCCAGAAGCAGGGCAATGGGTGCGAAAACCGTCGCCGAAGCCTCGAAAGCCGAAGGTGGCCTCGCTGATGCCCTCAGCAAATTTATGCTCGTTGTCGAAAATTACCCCGACCTAAAGGCAAACCAGAACTTCCTCGCTCTCCAGGAAGAACTTACAAGCACCGAAAACAAAATCGCTTTCGCAAGACAGGGATACAATGACCAGGTACTCTTCTTCAACAACAAAATACAGATGTTCCCCTCGAACATCATCGCCGGAACGTTCAACTTCACAAAACGTGATTTCTTCGAACTCGAAAGCGAAGCCGAAAGAAAAGTCCCAAAGGTCAGCTTCACGCAGTAAGGTCAAACAGCTATGTGGGAACTCATTCGAGCAAATAAAAGAAACTCTATCTTCCTGATGGTGTTGATGGCACTCGCCCTGTTCCTTTTGGGTTATTTGATTGGCTTTGTTTTTTTCGGCCCCCACGGCGCCTTCCTCGGTCTGATTATCGCCTCCGCCATTTGGATTATTATGACTCTCATAAGTTTTTCCGGCGGTGACCAAATCTTCCTCCTCGCTTCCAAGGCAAAGCCCGTTACCCACGACGTCCACCCCCAGCTCTTCAACGTCGTCGAGGAAATGGCTATCTCCGCATCTCTGCCGGTGCCGAAGGTCTACATAATTAACGACCCTGCACCGAATGCCTTCGCCACTGGAAGAAAACCCGAAACCGCCTCTATCGCCGTAACCGCCGGACTGCTCGGCCGTCTCAACCGTGACGAACTGCAGGGTGTCGTAGCACACGAAATGAGCCATATACTGCACCGTGACATCCTTTTCGTTACACTCGCGGGAATCATGCTTGGCTCTATCGTATTACTCTCGCAGGTCTTCTTAAGAGGCATGTTCTACAGTTCAATGGGTGGCCGACGAAGATACTCCTCCGGCTCCGGAGGTGGTGGTGGCGCAGCAATGGCCATCATGCTGGTTGTCGCAATACTCGCCGCTATACTCGCGCCAATCTTCGCACACCTGCTTTATTTCGCACTTTCCAGAAAACGGGAATACCTCGCCGACGCCGGTGCCGCAAGACTCACTCGCTACCCCGAAGGGCTCGCCTGCGCACTCGAAAAAATCGCAAACGATACATCCCCCCAGCTCGCCGCCGCAAACAAAGTCACCGCTCCTATGTACATCGCAAACCCACTGAAGAAGAAAAAAGGTGCAAAGCTCTCCAACCTCTCCAGCACCCACCCCCCCATCTCCGAGCGAATAAAAATCCTCCGCAACATGACCCACGGAGCGGCCTTCAAAGACTACGCAAAAGCCTTCACCGATGTAACCAAAGCTGGAACTGTTGTCCCAGCCTCTGCTCTGACCCAAAAAGAAGACGTCGCCCTCCGCCGGCCCGGCGCCCTGCAAAAGAAAAACCTACACAAAAACAGCAGCTACGCCAAATCGGCGACCTCATGCGGACAGTCAACGGCTTCATCTTCCTCACTTGTCTCTGCGGACTAAAGCTAAAAATACCCCCAAACTTCAAAGCAAAAAAAGTAAAATGCCCGAAGTGCAGCCGAAATCTCGAACTGGCCCGAAAAAAATAACTTCAGCAAAGATTGTAAACCGTAATCTCAGGACGGGCATTAAAAAGAAACTTACCCAAACGACCCAGTCCCCGGTTCACATATAACTTCTTGCCCCCTACCTCGTACAGCCCCGCCGTATAGCTCCGCTTGTTGATAAAAGGCTTGGCACCCCAACGAGTCCATTCCACACCCACGCCGTGAGTATGACCGCTCATCACAGCATCGCACCAAAACCCTCCCATATGCTCTATCGAATCCGGATTATGCACCAGTGCTATCACCGCTCCGTCCTTCTCGACCCCCTCAAACGCCTTCTCCGGCTCAAAGTCCTTCGCCCACAAATCTCCCAAGCCAACAAGCCACAAACCCTTACCGTCCACTTCCAATACTCGCGATTCGTTCCGAAGCACCTCCACACCCGCCGATTCTAAACCCTCTATCATCCGGTAAAGCGGGCTTCGCCGCTTTTTACGAAATAACCCCCCAACTCCGTAATCGTGGTTACCAAGGCACGCGTAAAGACCCATCCTGCTCTCTATCCGCTCGAGTAGCTCAAGCACCTTCTTTCCGAACCGCCCGCAGGTATCATAAGTAACATAATCTCCCGTCAGGACCACAATATCCGCGTCTAAAACGTTAATCCGTTCGATACAATGCCCGAGATACTTGCTGCTAACCGTCCTGCTGCAATGAAGGTCGCTCACATGCACTATACGCTTGCCTCGAAAACCTTCCCCAAGATTGGCCAGACGAAGTTCAACCTCGACAACCTCGACCCACTCGCTGCCGGCCCCGTGAACATCAACCGCCCACGAAGTGCAAAAGCCCAGCTTACCTAAAGCTGCGCCCTTCGCATAACGACCCCAACTTTTCACCATCCTCTGTCTGTCTATTTCTTTAATCTCGCTACAAAGTTGCTATTGCCGCTTAAAAATTAATCTTCTCTACGACCGCGGCTTACGTCCGTTCGCAGGAAAAACACACTACCAGTTTTGCGGGCCCTTTGCAAGTCCAAATACCCTCCAATACCCCTGAATCGCCCTTTTTGGGCCAATAGTAAGGGACCCCACCTTTTTTATGTCAAGATTAACAAGAATAAAGCGAACACCTGAGGCTTGTGCGCATCTTATTTTATGGATTTACATAAAATTTCGAAAAAAAGTGCAGCCTACTCCTCCTAATGTTGCACTTATAAGATGTGGAAACACATTTGCCTGGGCCTCTTTGGTCAGCAATAGTATATATTCAGGGACCGGAGAGGCCCTGTTTTAAACCACGTAATTTTGCTCTTTGATTTTTAATATTTAATTTCCTTACATCGCGTCGTAGCCTTGGCGAAGACGGGCCCTTGCACCGCCCCAACTCTAAATTCTAAATTTGCTTCCTAATTTGTCATCCGTTGGCTGCTGCTATAGCTCCTTCTTTATCGCCTCGTATATCAGACGGGACTTCGTCTCATCCCCGAACATACCTATACGTATCGAAAGTTCCGTCATGCCCTCCGCCGTCGATTTCAACTTAATACGTATCTTCTTGTCTTCCGCGTCCCGCGAGATTATCTCCGCCGTCATCGCGTCCTTCGCCTTTTGTACGACCGCCAGTTCCAGCTCATCGAGCGCCTCCAAAGACGCCTTGTACAAAGCATCCATCTCCGCCGTCTCTACAGTCTGCAAATCGCCGCGAACATATGCTACCGTCCCTGCTGCCCCCGCTCCCACCGCCGCTACAACACAACCCTGTGCCAAAACCGCCACTGCACTTAGCAGCAATACCAGAAATACCTGTCCTTTTCGCATCCTTGTTCTCCTTGTCTCTAAATTCCGATTTTCAACTCTAAAGTATAGGCAAACGCAGAGTCCTGTCAATAGGGCTTGCGGAGCGGTTTGTAATTGGGTTTGAATTGGGTTTGGGGGGTGGCTGAGGGGCTGGAATTGGGTTTGTATTGGCTTTGATTGGGTTTGTTTTGGGTTTGAAGGGGGGCTGAGGGGCTGGAATTGGCTTTGTTTTGGGTTTGAATTGGGTTTGTTTGGGTTTGCCCGCCACAAAGCTCGGCGGGTAAATTTTTTGTAAAGCCTTTTGAGG
>Ga0114923_10003213_pt1 | contig 11036 bp, 14 predicted proteins | sample SumtaG_FD_89578 | JGI IMG/M metagenome (GOLD analysis project Ga0114923, IMG submission 89578) | Deep subsurface microbial communities from Indian Ocean to uncover new lineages of life (NeLLi) - Sumatra_00157 metaG | ecosystem: Environmental > Aquatic > Marine > Oceanic > Sediment | place: near...
CTTTCGGACCGCGTCGCCCGACCCTTCCGATGCCCCGCATCGCTGCGGATCAGGCTCCTAGCCGAAAGATCTGAAAAGACGTCCCTATGAGTCAGTATCATCAAGACTTGGTATTAACGCCTGCGCCTGACGCTGCTTTTCCTTAGAGACAATCGAAATGGAAGAGATATGGCCGCGAGCCGGTGGTGTAGCTCTCGAAAACAGTGCCCGCCGTATCCACATCGCGGAGCACCGCAATCTTTCCGTAAAGCGCGCAGTGGGCCTTGGCCTCCCTTTTTGGATTGGCATTGACCCCGACCAGGAAGGTGGCCTCGTTGGCATTGCCCTCGAGGAACTCGACCATGGCCTCATCTTCAGCCGACTTGACACAGCCAGCCAATACGCCAGCGGCCGCCAGCATCAGCCCGGCGCGGCCGAGCACTCGCGCGAATCGCTTCATCTGCACCACCTTTCGATTTGCGGTAATATGCCGGGCTACGGCAAATTGCAACAGGACCTCGGAGCGTGCCGGCAACGAACCAGACCAAAGTCCCCGCCTGGCTCGGCCGCCTGTTATGCTGGCTCGGCGTTCACGACTATCGGCTCGTCGAGTGCATCATAGGTTTCGGCCCCGGCGGCCGGGTAGAGAAGGTGGAGTGCCGCCGCTGTGGTTACACGACCACGCGGCAGGGCAAAGGAGAGGATTGAGCCTATACCGGCGGTCCTTTGGTATTATTCCGACTCGTCCGATTTGCGCTCGAGATCGACCCGACGGGTCGCCTCGCTCGCCTTCAAGCCATAGCCCTTGCGAAGCGCCACGTTGCGCAGCATGACCTCGAGGCAGGTCTTGTCGTCGAAGGTGCCGGTCACCGGCTCGTCGTAACGCGTAGCGAGGGTGTGGAAGAGTTCCCGCTCGTTGGGCGAAAGCTGATCGGCGAGCCCCGACACCTCGTCGAGCAGGGTCTTGATCTCGGCATAGTGCGCCAGATTCACCATGGTCTGTGACCTCCTATCGCAGCAGTCTGCGGCACAATAGTCAGCCTTGCGCCAAACAACGCTCGGCGAGCCAGCGCTCGAAGCGCGCGACGTTGGGCTCCAAGTCCGAGAATCGGCCGGGCCGGGCGAGCGGCGAGGCGAGGCCCGCCTGCTGCTGCTCCAGGACCGCGATGTCCTCGGCGATGGCCACGTCGAGGCGCTCGAAGTAAGCGGCGGAGCGCTCGGCGAAATCGTCGAGCTCGAAGGTCGCGGGCGGAAAGGCGCAGGTCATGCCGACCCAAGTGCGGTCCGGTGCGAGCGGGCTGACCTCATAGACCCAGATGGCCTCGCTGGAGGCGGCGAAGGTCAGATTGGGAAACACCCAGCTATAGCGGGTGCCGCTCCGGTTGCGGCCTTCGAGGCCGGCGATCATGGGAAAGGCCTTGGCGCGGTCGGCCTCGAGCAGGCCGCTGCTGTCGTCGTGGCTGCCGAACTGGGTGACGAACTGGCCGTCCAGCTCTTCCGGCTCGTCCGGCTCGTGATAGATGCCGCCGATCGAGCGCGGGTGGACCGCCTTCAAATGATAGTACTCGTTGAAGACCTCCAGGAAGAGCTTCCAGTTGCACACCACCTCGAACTCGCGCCGCCGGGCGCTCGCCATCTCGCCGAGCCGCCAGGGTTCGTGAAACCGGGAGAACTCGCCGAGCCAGGCGTCCAAGGCCGGCGCCGCGCCGTCCGGGTTCACGAAGACGAAGCCGTCGCGCTCCCCGAGGCGGAGCGGCACGAGGCCGTAGTCGCCGCGCTCGAAGCCCTCCGCGCGCTCCATGGCCGGCGCGTGAACCAGCGCGCCGTCGAGCCCGTAGACCCAACCGTGGAACGGACAGGTCACGCTCCGGCAGTGGCCCTGTCCCTCGAGCAGCTTGGTGCCCCGGTGCCGGCAGGAATTGGCGAAGGCGCCAAGGCCACCGGACGTGTCGCGCAGGAGGAGGAGCGGCACGCCGGCAATCTCCAGGGCGACATAGTCACCGGCCGCCGCCAGGCGATCGGCGCGGCCGAGCGACGCCCAGGCCGAGCGAAACGCGCACGCCCGTTCGATATCGAAAAAATCTTCGCGGGTGTAGCACCAAGCCGGCAGGGACTCCGCTTGGGACGGCGGTCGCAGCACCCGCTCGAACTCGCCTCTGTCCAAGGTCTCGCCAGCCAAGGTTCACCTCGCCTTCGCGCCGTTTCGGCCAAGATCTTGGACAGGATACGGCGGTCCGGCAAGCCCCTCGAGGCAGTCCTGCGTCTTGGCGCGGATCTGCCGCGAAGCCGTCAGCCGCCGGAGACGTCCCGGAGAGTTTCGAGATAGATGGCCTCATTTCCAGGGGCGAGCCTGACCGCTTCGTTGGCCGCCGCGGCCGCGTCCTTCCTCAGGCCCTTGGCGGCAAGGACATAGGCCAGGTTGTTCCAGGCTTCCGCCCGCTGCGGGCTGGCAACGATCGCCTGCCGGTAGGCGAGCTCGGCGCCCGCCATATCACCGTCGGCGAACCACACGTTGCCGAGGCCCATGAGCGCGGCGAAGCTGCCGGGCCAGCGGACCAGGATGGTAGAATAGGCCGCCGCCGCCTCCGGTCCGCGCCCGACCCGCTCGAGCCCGGCCGCCGCGCGCAGGACGGCGCGCTTGTCCGCATTCACCGGCAATTGGTTCGCCCGCAGCACGGCGAGCGCCCAATGATCGCCCCGCTCCCAGGTCCGTTCGAAGGTGTGGAGCGACGTCACCCGCTCGGCCTCGCGTCCCGAGCGCAAGGTGATCTCCTGCCGCTCCAGGTCATAGCCGACCGCGACCGCATAGTGCCATTGGGGATACCAGTCCAAGGCCAGGTTCTGGAACACCAGCACGGGGCGGCCGGCGGCGAGCTCGGCCATGACGGCGCGTAGCGAAGGCAGCGGCACCGCCAGGCGTCCCTCGCGTCTGGCCGTTGCGAGGATATCGTTTTGCAGCGTGCCCTGGCGCCCCGGCGTGTAGACCCGGGCGGCCAGCTCCTCCGGCGCGGCCTGCCGGCCGCTCCAGGTGAGCACCGTCGCCAACGCGGCCGGGCCGCAATAGTAGTCTTCCTGCGGGAAGAACGGCACGTCCGGCACCGCGGCCCTGGCCGGTAGGTCCCCAGGAGCCTCGATCAGCGCCGTCGTCTGGGGCGTGGTACACGCCCCGAGCGTCAGGACCGACAGGGCCAGGAGGACACCGCGAAGACGCCGCGCCGACATGGCACGGACCCGCTATCACTTATTCACGAAGGGATAGACGTCGGTCAGGCCCAACAGATCGGTAACGAGCAGCACCAGGAAGATTATGAGGATCGCCCCGACGACGACCCCCACCCCGCCCTCGCCGGCCGGTAGTTCGTCCAATTGTCCGGCAATCTGCTGGATTTCCGCATCCGACAGGCCGGCCACTCGGCTCGCCGCTTCTTCGGGGTCCACCCCGAGCAGGGTCAACTGCTGCTGCACGTCCTCTCGCGCCAGGAAGTCTCGGACCTGAGTCCGATCGTCCGACGAAGTCGATTGTTCGATGACCTGGTCGGTCGGAACCATCTTCGCCTGGGCGAGCCCCGCCGGCAGGGTCATGACCGCCATCAGAATTGCCAGGCCGATGGCCAGCGTCCGCCTTAAATCCTTGATCCACATCGTCAGGAATCTCCGAAGAAGTTTACTCAGCCGCGTTCGAATGCACTCCGCACCCCACCGGGCCACCATCGACGGAGATGACCATGCGAGAGACTTGCAAGACTGTTAGGGGCGACAGGTTACTTTTGCGTTACTTTTGGCGGTTCGAGTCCCGCATACGGTAAGACAGCCGATCTCCGGGCAGGACTCATGGCCGAGCCGCGCGCGCCGGCGCCGGAGCGGGCCGAGCGACCATCCTCCGGGGCCGGGCCACCCAGATCCCCGGCCGCAGACCGGCGGCGGATCTGGTCAGCTTCGCAGGCTAGCGCCGAAAACCGTATTCGAGGGTGAAGAACTGCGGGCCCAAGGCCGCCAGCGGCTCGCGCAACTGTTGCAATTCCGCCTCCGGGCCGTGGACCTCGAGGCGCGACAGCTCGGCGATGGCCAGCGCCTCCTCCAACAAGGGACCGACGTTCTCCAGGTGGGCCAACACGCCGGCCGCGTCTTCGTAGCCCTCCCGGCAATGGGCCTGATCGCCATCGAAGCTGAAACCGTAGAACAGGCATTTCTCCTCTTCCCCGGTCTTCGCCATGAAGCGTTCGCATAGGGCCTTGAAATCCGCAAGCTTGCCGTCGTGAACCTTGAAGTAAGGTACGAGCGTGCAGCAATTGTCGTTGGTTGCCATGAGCCCCTCAACTCCCCGTGTCCGCGCGATCGCGCATGATGTGCCGACCAGCCCGCGGAGACGCTAGCACAGTTCCCGGCGCGCCGGAATTTCGCCCTAACACCAAGACGCGGACGTGTTATGCTCGATCCCATAAAAAGGAGGCCAACAATGGAGCGTTCGGTCACCGAAAGCCGCCGCACGCCGCAGTCACGACGTGTACTTTACTCCGCCTTGGGAGTCCTCGTCGGCATTTCGCTCGGCGCGCTGGTCGTGGTCGGATTCGATTTTATGATGGCTGCCCCCTGACGGCCGCAAGGGCTGAAGTCGGCGGGTTTGGCGATATCAATGTTCGCCCGAGAGAAAGCCGAGCACGACGAAGCGCCGGCCACTTGTCACCGGCAAGGCTTCGTGCAGCAGCGAACAAGAAAAGACGATGGCGGCACCGGTCGCCGGACGGTAGCGCTGGCCGCCGAACTCCGGAAACCGGAGGGCCCCACCCTCGAATTCCTCGGTGTTGAGATTGACTGATACCGCAAAACGACGGTGTGCCACCATGGGCTGCGAATCGTCGCGGTGGCCGAGCATTTCACCGCCGCGCTCGCCCTCGTAGCACGCAATGCGGTAGGGCTCGTACCTAGTGATCCGGTACTGGAACGCCTTGCGGATTTCCGGAAACAAGCGGGACTGAAGCCGCGAGCCAATGAACTGCCGGTTCTTCGCAGTCATCACAAAGTGGTCGATCCGGTCCTGCCGGCCGTAATCGTAGACGCGCATCTTGTAGTCGTCGGCCATGCCTTTGTCGCCGTGGCCCGGATCGACCCAAACGTTGCCCTGCAGGGCGAAGATCGACATCAAGTGCTGGCAATCGGCCCGGCCGAACACCTCGGGGACGATGAGCACCGGCGGATGCGGCTCCATCTCCTGGCTCCGGTCCTGGGCGGCCAAGATTTCGAGCCGCTCCAGGCTCCGCGCCGCCGGGCTCGCCTCCTCGCCCCTTGCGACAAGCAGCAAATGCTGATTGCGGCCAAGCAGGAAAGTGGCCGGCGCCTGAGGTTCCGGCGCTCCGGCGGCGTTACCCAGGCCATAGGCGCGAAAGCCCTCGCCCGCCGGATCGGAAAGCAGCGCAAAACGGAGCCCGAGCGTGGCGGCGAAGGCCTGGTTGGTCGCAGCACTGGCCCGGGTGACCGCGTAGAGATGCGTCCCCAGCGCCTTCAGCCGGGCTTGGACCTCTCGAAACGCTGTCAGAAGCCGCGTCGTCTCCTCGGACGCCAAGTCGGGACAGAAGACGATCAGCATTGGTTTGCCCGCAAGCCTATCGCCATGCGGATCGACCGAACCGCCCTCACCGTCAGGCCAGGAAAATCGCGGCGCAATATCGCCGGCCTCCAAAGGGCGGCGAGGCCGGCCCTGCTGCGACGACGAAGTGTCTGTCATGGACGAAATCCACCTAATGAGCAGGTTCGGGGGCCGCGCGATCGGCCGCGCGAAACCGATTCATCACGGTGCGCATATTAAGCGGGTGACCGGCAAGCGTTAAAGGGCCAGGGTTCGCCGCTTGACCCAGGGCCTGGACTCCGCTGCGAAATCCCGCTTGGAGGCCAACCTTACGGCACACCAAAGCGAAAAATCGCGAGAACAGGACCGAATCGGCCAGGCCTACATGGCGGAGGTCCTCTTCGCCCAGCAATTTGCAGCCTCGGTGGAAAAGATCCTGCTGGATAAATCCTTCATCGCCAAATCGCTCGAAGAGCTGCGCCCGTCGCGGGCTCGGACCGGGATCCGTTCGCCAACCAGGCCGCGGATCGGCCGCGAGCGCCGCGCCGCCTAGGCCCCTCTCTCCCGCTCTCGCCGGCGCACATTCACGCCGCGACCAGCTGCTTGATCGATTCCACCTTGTGATCGATGGTCTCCATCGCCTCGTGAATCTCGTGCTTCTCGCGGTTGGTCAGTCTTGCGCCGCCGGGACTTTCCTCGTGCAAAGCCTCGCCGACCGTCTGCGACAGTTCGCCCAGCGCCGCCTGCAGCATGAGAACCGCGTGCTGCACCCGGCTCTCTTGGGCCTGGCCGTCGCTCGGCACCTCACCGCTGTGTCGTTCGATCAGATAGCGGTGGGCGTCCAGCAGGGGAGGAAGTTGACCGGCGCGGCGACAGGCCACGTCGAGCGCGACCGCGTAGCGGCTTTGCAAATGATGGCCATCGTCGTCCGGGTCCGCGCACTTGCGAATGAGCGAGGCCGAACGCTTTAGCCCAAGGATGTCCGCGATGGCCTGTTCAACGCCGTCATCGCCGAGAATCGTTAGGGCGCGCCGTGCGGCATGCTCGATGGTTCTGATCGCCACAAGCTTGGTCATGACGAGACCTCCCCTCTCTCGCTCTCTGCCATATTGTCGCTGCCCAACGCCCGATCCGACAAGGACCGCCGTAACCGAGCGCGAACCACGGGCCTGGCGGCCGGAACACGGATGCTGGACTCTTTGTCGAAACTCTGGATCATGCAATGGTGAAACGGCACGATCGAACGATGCCGCCCGGATCAAGAGAGCCCAGTTGTGTTGACAAGCCCGCAGATCACGAGGCGATGGATTCTGCTGCTTCCCTTTGCTGCCTTATTTATGTCCGGCGCCGCGGCGGAGGAAAACCTGGATTTTCCAATGGATCCCGAATCCTCCTATTCGCTGACCGATCGCAATCAATACGCTTGCCTGCGGGATGGCATGATCAGGGCGGTTTACATCGAATACTCCGAGATCGCCGGCGAACCGCCCTGCGCCGTCGTCTACGAGAAGAGCTCGCCCGAGGAGGCGTCGCGCGAGATTCCCTGGCGCGCCCAAGCGGACATGGGGTTTTGCGAGCTGCACGCCCGCGAACTGGTCGAAAAGCTGCGCAATTGGGGCTGGAAATGCGGCCTGTTTCGCGACGTCCTCGGCATCGACGAATGAGCCGGGCGGTGACTCGGGCCGAGCCATAGGCAAGCGCCCGTCAGGGGCGTTGGCCCGGAACCTTAGGCCTTGAGGCGGAGAGCTGAGCGCCCATGCGGAAGTTCATCGTCGAGCGCAACATACCCGGCATCGGTTCGGCCGGGCGCACGGAACTGAACTCGGTGGCAGATATCGACAACAAGATCATCTCCGAGCTCTGGCCGGACATTAAGTGGCTGACGTCGTTCATCGCCGACGACAAGACCTACTGCATTTACCTTGCGAGGGACGAGGCGACCGTGCGCCGGCATTCCGAACTCGCCGGGTTCCCGGCGGACAAGGTCTTGGAGCTGAAGGCCACGATCGACCCGGGCACACCGGACCGCGGCACATGACCCTGCGCCGAGGCGCGCTATCCTCTGTCTAGGGCTATTGCGGTGACGCCGCGGGGTTACGCCGCATCGGGCAAAGCATAGACTTCATCGCTCGACCAGCTCTTAGGCGCCAGGGGCTTGCGCGAGATCAGGGCCCCGACATGGTCCCAGGTGCTTCGCCATGGCCTCAGGTAAGTCAGGCCCTGAGGCGCATAACCCGCCCCGAATAGAAGCTTCACCAGGTCTTCCACAGCCGCGTCCGAGGTGCGCAAACGCAGGTTGCGTTGAGCCAGGCGCCCTTCCGCATACTGCTCCCAACTCGGGTGGTGATCGAGATCGTAGTGGCTCCAGTAGAGGCTCTCGGCGAAATCCGCCCAGAGCAGCATGTAAAGCGCCTTGGTGTTCTCGCGGTCCTCGTCCAGCAAGGCCCGAGCCCGCGACTTAAGGACATCGCAGGTCTTCGCCGTGAGCGGCAGATCGCAATATTTCTCTCGCGCCGCCATGGCCTGGGCCCGCCATTCCAGGGCGAGGATGCGCTCCAAGGGCCAAACGAAGACCTCGCCGGTCACCGGATCGCTCACGACCGGGCCCAGGTCCCAAGCCTCTCGCAGCCGCCAGGGCGAACCATAAAATAGCGCCAGGACCGCTTCGTCTTGCCAGTTCGGCTCCTGGCTCGAGAAATCGAGGCGGCTGCCGTGCGCCAGCCAGATCGCCTCCTCCAGCCGGACCAGCGCGTCGATGGTCTTGTCACCGAGGTTGTGGGTATTGACGTAGGCCGGGCGGCCTGCAAGGCGCGCCTGTCCCGCCGACCGGGCCGCAAAGAGGCGGCGCAGCGGGTTCCTCATAAGCCGGCGTTCGGCGATCGCGATGAGTTCCGCGGCCACGGTGAAGTAATGATGGCCGATGTTCTGGCCATTTCGGATCCGATCCCGGTCTTCCCGATTGGGCAGCGTCAAACCGGCCAGCGGATCGCCAGGATGGGGCGGCACCGCCGAGGCCAAGGCCTCTCTAGCGTCTTGAAAGATCATCAGGCCGACACCTGCGTTCGACGTGTTTCGGCGCTCCGGGACCAGGCCAGGCCCCGGGGGACGAAAACGACAAAAATATTCCCGCTCATCTGCGTGATTTTACCCCTCTCGCCTGGGCGCCCCTGCGCCCCGCCTTAGGCTGCGCCCTTATGGTTAACGGAAAGTAAACGGCCGACGTTTTCCGCGGGCTCACTTGGCTCCAACCGCCAACTTCCAGCCGCCGCGCGAACCCTCCGGCTCCCGACCGGCAATGATTTATTAAGGTTAACGCGCTAGTGATGGGGTTTGAATAACCTGCCATGATCCTGCGAGGAGGATTAACGCCATGTCATCGTCCAATGTCAGAAAGGGCCAGCAATACTGCTGTGTCGATGGCGACTCCACAGCGTGGCAGGTCTTGGCGGTGTCTCCGGACCCAAGCGGCATACCCCACGCACGCCTATGCAACGTCGAGCAGCCCTACGAGTTCAAGACCCTGACCTGCTCGCTGGTCGCCGATACGCGCTATTATCGCTTGTTAGCGGATGAACCGAACACCGGCTCGGTACCTCAAAGCATCCGGGCCAAGTTGCCGCGGCGGCGCACGCCCAGGCTGAGTCCGGCAGCCTAAGACAGACCCGGATTTTCCGACGCCGAACCGGTCCCCGGGGCGTTCGCGCCGAGCTATCCATCAGCTTTCCATAGATCTTGAATAGCGAAGGCTTGCAATCTTTGCAGCGGACGCCATCATCAGAAAGTGTTATTATAGCTGTTATGGGTCCGACACCGAGTGTCGCGACGATATTGATATTTGACAGTCCGCCACTTGGAAGGTTGCTTTAGGAGCCCTTGGTTTAAATCTTGGCCGGGCGGCATGGTCGTAAATGCCGGCTTGGCTCGCAACTGTGCCATCGGTGCAACCGGTCTGAGAGTGACCGGCCAGTACTGGCTATGAATTTTTTTCTATGGCTGTGCTCGTGGCCGAAACATGGGCCCGCGATGCGGTTTTGATTGGCGGCACAGATATTGCGTTCATAGTGGATTGTCGCGATATGGCGAAACCAGACTGGTTGAGTATCGAAGAGATCAGCCGACTTTGGGGCGAGGAAACCGGGCTCGACGCCTCGGCCTTCAAGAAGGACCTCGAGGAATGGTTCGCCGAGTTCGTCAAGCAATCTCCGGCCTCGCAATCGCTGATCACGGGCAAGAGCACCGACACCACCAACCGGCTGATGGGCATGCTCGGAGCCCGACATCTCGAGCGCCCAACCTTTGAGGCCTACTGCGAGGAGCGTGGCCATCCGAAGCCGCGGTTCTGGTTCGACGGCCGGCTCGAGGGCGCACGACGCGACGAGCCAAGCCAATCGGAACCCGCGGAAGCTCCACCTCAAGCCACACCTCCGCCGCCCGGCGAAAACCGATCTCATGTGAGTCAAGCGAGCGATCCAGAGCTGGAGGCATTCCGGACGCAGATCGCGGGCATGAGCGAAAGAGTCAAAGCGCCGAGTTTCGAAGTTCCCAGCTTCGGCAAACCTTCTGCGGCCGGCCAGAATGACCTCGCCTCCGACCGCGAGCCGTGGGGGCCTCCGACAGAGCAAAATCAGCAAGAGCTGATCGAAAGGGCGGAAGCAGCCTCGGCCGTGGCGCGCCAACTCGAGACACAGCTCGAAGCCGCCGAGCAGAGGATCGCGGATCTCGGCGAGGCGGCGGCAAGCCGCGCCGCGCCGCCACATGCCTCCACGACAAGCCTCCCGCCCGAGCGGCAAGTATCAGCCAACTACCGAGGCCCAAGCGATACCGGCCGGCTGCTGCGCCAAGCAACGCGCCAGAAAAGGCGACGCAGGGCCGTTCTGGCTGTCGGATTTGCCGTCCCCGCCGTCGCGGTCGTCGCGCTGTTGTATTGGGGCGCCGGGACGACGATGCAACCCACCGGCAACGAAGAGAGTCCGACCACGGCAGAGACGGCGGCGCTGTCATCCGAACCGGCAACCGAACAGCTTGACCTCGGCGGCGACTCTCCACCCGCTAGCGCACAGGAGCTCGTCGCGGCCCAACGCCAGATCGCTCACCTCACCGCGGCGCTCCAGGCATCGGACACGGTGGCCGCGCGGTTGAGGGACGAGCTGGCAATCGCCCGGCAGGCGGTCGAAACCTTACGCCAGGCAGGCTCTGCGGACGCCGAGGCAAAGCTTGCGGGGCTCGGCACACGGCTGGAATCTGCGCTGGGCGCGGCCGCCGGCGCCGACACCAGAGCCGCCAGAGCTCGGGCCGAGGCGACACACCTGCGCACCGCCTTGCAGCAGGCGAAGGAGAACGACGTCAAGCGACAAGACCTGACTCTGACAGCGACCGTCTCGTCGGTGCGGCTAGCCGCGCTCCAAAGGGAACTGGACTCGGCTCGCCAACAGATTGCCGAATTGGGCCGTGCCAAGGACGCGGCAGACGTGGATGCGGCCGGACGGCACGCGTC
>Ga0114923_10003214_pt1 | contig 11036 bp, 2 predicted proteins | sample SumtaG_FD_89578 | JGI IMG/M metagenome (GOLD analysis project Ga0114923, IMG submission 89578) | Deep subsurface microbial communities from Indian Ocean to uncover new lineages of life (NeLLi) - Sumatra_00157 metaG | ecosystem: Environmental > Aquatic > Marine > Oceanic > Sediment | place: near...
ATTGGTTGTAGGAGGAGATGGCGTTTCCAGGGGGTATCTGAACGCACCGGAACTGACCGCAGAGAAATTTATAGAACAGGTGACAGGTGCAGGTGACAGGTGCAGGTGGGGTAATAAAAAGTTTTTACGGGGGGTTCAGGGGGGCGGTTTTTTCAAAAAGAGTCCCCCTGGTCGCCGCGGGCAAATGATATACAGGACGGGTGATTTGGGGCGGTGGCTTGGGGATGGTAATATTGAATTCCTGGGAAGGATCGATCACCAGGTGAAAATCAGGGGATTCCGTATTGAATTGGGGGAGATTGAAAAGCAATTATTAAATCATCAACAAATAAAGGAAACGGTGGTTACTGCTACCCCGGGCAAAAAAGGGGAACCGTTTCTTTGTGCTTATATTGTTCCTTATTCTCCCGGTTTATTGGAGGTTTCCCGGGTGCGGGAATATTTGCAGGAGAAATTGCCCGGTTATATGGTTCCTTCCTTTTTCGTACAATTGGCGGAAATGCCCTTGACCCAGTCAGGTAAGTTGGATCGAAAGGCGCTTCCCGAACCTGAACTCACCCGGTTTAAGGAGTATACTGCCCCCAGGAATACCGTGGAGCGAAAGTTGGTGGAAACCTGGGCAGAGGTATTGGGCATAAGCAAGAAGAAAATCGGCATTGACGACGATTTTTTCCAGTTGGGTGGGCATTCGCTGAGGGCGACAACAATGGTATACCAGGTGTACCAGGAATTAAATGTAAATGTCGAAATCGCCGAAGTGTTCGCTAATCCCACTATAAAGCAACTGGCGCAGCGGATCAAAGAAATGGGAGAGATGGAATATATTGAAATAGAACCGGCAGAGGAAAAAGAATATTATGATTTATCCTATGCGCAGCGGCGTTTGTGGATATTGTGCCAATTCGAGGAAGATTCTACTGCTTATAATATACCCGGGGCTGTGATCATTTCCGGCCCCTTCCGGGTGGAGGTTTTTGAAAAAGCGGTTCATGCCCTGGTAAACCGTCACGAAAATCTAAGAACGGTCTTTATCTCAGTCAATGGAGACACCCGCCAGAAAATGATTAAAAATTTTAAATTTAACCTCCGGCCCCTGGACCTCCGCCTCCTCCATTTGCAGGAAGAAGAAAAAGTCGAAAAAACCAGGAAAATATATATAGAACACGCCAATAAAGCCTTTAACCTGGAAACAGGCCCGTTGATTCGATTTGGTTTAATCCAATGGGAAGATGAACGATTCCTATTGATGTATAATATTCATCACATCATTAGTGACGGTTGGTCCCAGGGGATTATCCACAATGAGATCGTTGGATTATATAATGCCTTTTTAGCGGGTAAGGAAAATCCCCTACCTTCACTGCGGTTACAATATAAAGATTATACCTATTGGCACAACCATGTCATCGGTAAAGGCTATTCCACTGACTGGAGTGAGTATTGGTTGGAGAAACTTAAAGATAAACCCAACGGCATTGAATTACCCCTGGATTACGCCCGGAAACCCATACAGACGTTTAATGGTGGCCGAGTTGTGTTTACGATAGATAAGGAGAGGGCATCGCGGTTATACCGGTTGAGTCTTGAGGAAGATGCCACTTTTTTTATGAGCCTGTTAACCTTATTGTGTATATTTTTATACAGGTATTCCGGGCAGACAGATATTATTATCGGGGCACCCATTGCCAACCGTAAATACCCGGAATTGCATCATATGACGGGTTTCCTGGTCAATACCTTAGTATACCGGGCCGCGGTTACCCCGGGGCAATCCTTCAGGGAGCTGCTGGGGATAGTAAAACAGGAGGCCCTGAATTGTTACAAATACCAGGATTATCCCTTTGATGTGTTGGTGGAGAAGTTGGGATTGGACCGGGACTTAAGTCAATCACCACTGTTTAATGTCATGTTGGCCCACAATAATACTAAAACGGAAAATATAGAATTGGGTATGGAAGGGTTGACTTTTTCAGAATATCCTTACAGTACTGAGTTTAATATGAGTAAATTTGATTTGATTTTTTTTATGGATGAAATCAATGATGAAATCTACACCCGCATTGAATATAACAGCGATTTGTTTGAACATTCCACTATCCGGCGTATGGCCGACAGTTTTTTAACCCTGCTGGACAGTGTCATCGCCGGTTATGATGCATCCGTATTTGCTTTGAATATTCTCCCCGATAACCAATATAAACAAGTCATCTCGCAGTTTAACGATACCCGGTGTTCCTTCCCCCGGTTAAGCCTCCAGGAACTGTTTGAGCAGCAGGCAGCGAAATCCGGGGAAAAGACAGCGGTGGTCTTAAATGGCGATGGGATTACTTACACCGATCTGAACAAAAAAATTAACCGCTTGGCCCATTATCTCAAGAGGAAATACCATATAAAGCCGAACGATGTGATCGGGTTGTCTATGGACCGTTCCATAGAGATGATCGTGGTGTTGTGGGGGATTATTAAATCGGGGGCTGCTTACCTGGCCGTGGACCCCACCTATCCCCGGGAGCGGGTGCTGCATGTACTCAGTGACAGCCGGTCGGATTTGCTCATCATCGATAAAATGAGGCCGGAATTATTTGAAAATTATAAAGGAGAAATCTTAAATATTCATGCCCATGGGGATGAAATTCACCTGGAGTCTGCAGGGAATCCCGGGGTGGTCAATCAACCTTCCGATATATTGTATGTCAATTACACCTCCGGTTCTACCGGCACCCCTAATGGAGCGATGCTGTCCCACGATTGTTTAACCAATTTAATCCGATGGCAGAACCAACGGACCTCCATCGATGGTTCCCTTCGCTGCTTGCAATTCACCTCCATCAATTTTTGCGTCTCTTTCCAGGAAATAATGGGGACCTTAACTGCTGGCGGTGAATTATACTTAATCGGTGATATTGAACGGCAGGATATTGATTATTTGATGAATTTTTTGAGTAAGAACCGGATCGAGGCGCTGTTTTTACCCTTTTCTTATCTCAACTTCTTATTTAATGAATCCAGCCGATGGCATCAAACCTTTGACCATAATCTTAAGCATATTGTCACTGCCGGTGAACAGTTAAAAATAACCGTTGGTTTGAAGCGATTCCTGGATAAGAATCCCCATTTAAAATTGCACAACCACTACGGTTCTACGGAGATGCATGTGGTGACCTCTTATACGTTGGATGCTTCTACTGCCGGCAAGACTCCCATCCCGCCGGCAGGCAAACCCATCAGCAATGTAAGCATTTACATACTGGATGAGTATTTTAACCCGGTTCCCGTCGGCGTATGGGGTGAATTATTGGTGGTTGGCAGTTCAGAGATTTTAGGGTATATGAATAATTCCGCGTTAAACAAACAAAAGTTAGTGAAACATCCCTGGTTGTCAGCCCTGCACCATAACCAACGGCTTTACCGTTCCGGTGATATCGGCAGGTGGCTGCCGGATGGTAATATCGAGTTACGGGGTAGAAAAGATTTTCAAGTAAAGATTCGCGGCTTTCGAGTGGAACCGGGAGAAATCGAGAGCAAAATACTGTCTATAGAAAATATCAACGAGTGTGTGGTGGTGGTGAAGGAGGATAAAAGCAAGCAAAAATACCTGGTGGCTTATGTATCGGTAGACAATATCGACGTATCCGAGATTAAAAAGAGGCTTTCCGGTGAACTGCCCCAATATATGCTCCCCCAAATCGTTCTCCTTGACAATTTACCTTTGATGCCCAATGGAAAAGTTGACCGGGACCGCTTACCGGAACCGGAATGGGATAGGCAAATGGAGTACACCGCACCCCGTGATGAAGTAGAGAAAAACCTGGCGGGAATATGGGCTGATGTATTGGAACTGGAAAAGGAGGTTATTGGTATAGATGCCGACTTTTTTGAATTGGGTGGGCATTCATTAAAGGCCACGGCATTGATCTCAAAATTACATAAGGAATTCCGGGTTAAGGTGCAGTTGATAGACGTATTTCAAGCCTCCACCATAAGAGAGCTGGCAGAACGGGTAAAGGAAATGAAAAAAGAGGAATATACCTCTATCCCGGTGGCGGAAAAAAAAGAGTTTTACCCGGCTTCCTACAACCAGAAGCGCCTTTGGCTTTTAAACCAGGGTAATGCCCTGAAGTCCACCTTTAATATGCCGGGAAAAATCACCCTGGATCACAGGATAGATGTCAGCCTGGTAAAAAAGACTTTGCATCGGATTGTAGAACGGCATGACAGTTTCAGCACCGCTTTTAAAGTGATTGATAACCAGTTGGTCCAGGTAATAAAAAAAGAGATGGAAATCCCTTTAAAGATAGTGGATATTTCTTCACTAGAGCCGCCGGAAAAAGAAAGCAAGAAACAGCGGATATATGCCGAGGAATTGGCAGCACCCTTTGATCTTAAGCGAATGCCCCTGTACCGGATAGTGTTGTTAAAATTAGCCGGGGAGGAATACGAACTGTTATTCAACATGCATCATATCATATCCGACGGCTGGTCCACAGTACTATTAAAACAAGAATTCAGCGGGATTTATGACGCTTATAAAAGCGGGATACCCGGTGATATGAAGCCTTTGGAAGTACAGTATAAGGATTATGCCGTCTGGCAAAATCAATTATTGATCGATGAAGAAAAAATGAGAGAAGCAAAGGAATTTTGGAAGAGTTATTTGGGGGGAACCTTGCCCCTGGTGAATTTGCCTTATGATTTTACCCATTATTCGGAGAGCACTGCCAGCTCGGCCTACCTGTGGGTGATTTCCCCGTCCCTTACCAACCGGCTGCGGGAGATGGCAGCAGAGCGTCATGTCAGTCTTTTCATGGTCCTGCTGGCAGGTTTTAACATCCTGTTATCCCAGATCACCGGGCAGAAGGATATTCTCCTGGCTATCCCGGCCGCAGCCCGGCAGCATGACGCATTAAAAAATATCGTCGGATTTTTCGTCAATACTTTGATTTTCCGCAACACAATCAATATTGAAGAATCCTTTATTGACTTTTTCAAGCATTTCCAGGATAACGTCTTTAAAATACTGGATTATCAGGGTATCCCGTTGGAATTGATATGCAGCCAATTAAAAATTAAATACCCTACCATTACCGTGTTTTTTAATATGATAAATATCGGCGATATCCAGCAGCAAAGGTTAACCCATTTTGAGAGCGATCATATCGAAAAGGTCCAGGATGCCAAATTTGATATTGTTTGTTATGTGGCCGAATATGAAAATGGCATAGAAATTAGCTGTCATTATTTTAAGGACCGGTTTAAACCCACCACCATTGAAACGCTGATAAATTTATACGGGAATGTGCTGAAGACAATCGTTAATGAACCGGGGACTAAAATCGGAGAATATGGTTCCACCCCAAAAAAGAAAAAATTAATAAAAAGGAGAGGAACAAATGGAGATAACTAAAGAAAGCGTGAAAGTCCAGGAAGCATTATCCAGGGTGAACGTGGATTTCCTGGACTTTGTCAAAAAACATCCGGATGCTCTTAAACGCTCCGGTTTTAAATTATTGGAGTTGAATGATTGGCTGTTTACACTGCAGCCCTGGCCCACCTTTATCAACCGGGAAACCAAAAAAAACTTCCGGGAAGCAGGCGTTAAACTATTTGATCTTATCAAAAATATCCCCCAACGGGTGTTTAACAACGATCCGCATAAAATAGGCGAATATTTTAATACCCCGGTAAACGCGGTAAAAATTCAATTGGAAGGAGTGAATGAAGACCATGTCAATTATCTCGTGGGAAGAGGTGACTTTATCATTTCGCCGGGGGGATTAAAATGCCTTGAATATAATGTTACGGCTAACCTCGGGGGAGTGCAGATTCCCATCTGGGAATCATTGTATTTAAATACGCCGATTATAGCTGAATTTCTAAAGGAATACCAGGTAAAAATAAAAAATGAAAATTTAATTTCCCTCATACTGGGCCATTGTATCGGCTTACCCCTGGAAAAATGCTCCCATGATGAAGAAGAGATAAACATTGGTATCGTAATGTCGGGAATGGGTAAAGATAGTGGCCCAAACAGCAGTGAAAAATATATCAATGAATTATATGAAAAGATACGGTATCCTGTAAAGGGAAACAGGGCAATAAAGGGGAAGGTATTCATGTGTGATTTTCCCTATTTAACCGTGACCGACGGTTACGTGTTCTATAAAGGTACAAAACTCCAGGTGCTCATCGAGATGTATCATGGGATTTTACCCCCCAAAATACTGGAGAGTTTCAAATCCGGGAAGGTATATATCGTTAATGGCCCGATGTCCAGTTTATTATCCAACAAATTAACACTGGCATTGCTCTCGGACTATGGAAACACCAATTGTTTTAGTGATGAGGAAAAAGAGACCATCGACAGGTATATTCCCTGGACCCGGAAAGTTATGCCGGGCAGTACCACCTATGGAAATGATACAATTGATGACCTGGAACATTTTATTCGCTCCAACAGGGAGAAGTTGGTCATAAAGCCTTCCAGGGGGTTGGGCGGTGAAGGAATATGTGTGGGCCCGAAAAGTTCCCGGGAAGAATGGGAAATAGCGGTAAACAAAGCAATGAAGGAAAAAAGCTGGTTGGTCCAGGGATATGTGGACTCCTCTCCCGGTTTGTACCAGTCCGGTGAAGAAGGGTATGAGCTCCAGGATATGGTTTGGGGATTCTTTATCGTTGGCTCTCGCTATGCCGGGGCATGGAACCGGGTAATGCCCAAAAAAGATAATAGGGGAGTGATCAATTGCCATCAAGGAGCAACAGTAAGCATCATTTTCGAAGTAGACGAATAAAATTTGGAGATACCATGATAATAAAAAAATTTCAAGAGCAAGCAGCGGCTGCCCCGGATAATATTGCCGTCAAAATGGATAATCGAACCATCACTTACCGTGAATTAAATAACTATGGCAACCGGATGGCCAATGTCATTATGACCCATGACAGCAGTGGTGATAGTAATAATCAGAGAGTCTCTTTATTGTTTGAACACGGTGTGGATATGATCATTGGTGTCATTGGGGTATTAAAGGCCGGGAAAACCTATGTCCCGATGGATATCACTTACCCGGAGAAACGATTATGTGGCATGTTGGAGGATTCCGGTTGCTATTTAATCCTCACCAATGCGGCCAATGTTTCATTGGCCCAACGGTTAACCCGGCAAATCGGCGGCAAAGTAGGTATTATAAATATCGACAGCATAAATATGAATGCCGGTGATACGACTCCCGGGGTCGATACCCGGGGAGAAGCGTTAGAGAATGGAGAAGCTTTGGCTTATATTCTATATACATCCGGTTCCACCGGTCAGCCCAAGGGTGTGATGCAAACCCATCGAAATGTATTGTATTATACCCGGCATTGGATCCGGCGTTTTTCCATTAGCGAATCCGACCGGTTGACCTTTATTACTTCCTTCAGCCATGATCAATCCGTGCAGGATATTTTTGCTTCCCTGCTCAGCGGGGCTTGTTTGTACCCTTATGACATCAGGGCCGCTTCCGGTATCTATCAACTTTACAGTCTTTTAATGGAAGAAAAAATAACCATATGGCATTCGGTTCCTTCCGTATTCCGTTTTTTTGCCAACAGCCTGACAATGAAAGATTTTTTTTATGATATGCGTTGGGTGCTGCTGGGCGGGGAAGCGCTGCGGCCCCATGACCTGGAATTGTTTAAGGCCCATTTCCCCAAAGCCAGGCTGGTCAATATTTACGGGCAGACGGAATCCTCTTTCACCAGTGGCTGTATCATCTCACCGGGAGGTAATTTTGATGATGTATCCCTTGGGGACCCCCTGGAGCAAACCCGGCTCCTTGTGGTGGAGGAAGAGGGAGGAATTGTAGAGAAAATGGGGGTGGGTGAAGTAGTCATCGCCAGCGATTACCTTTCTCCCGGCTATTGGAAAGACCGGGAAAAGACCGACGGGGTATTCAGCCATGATGAAGAATTGGGGCGTTTGTATTGGACCGGTGACCTGGGCCGTTTAACCGCGGAAGGTTTCATCAAAATGATCGGCCGTAAGGATTTCCAGGTCAAAATTCGCGGATTCCGTGTGGAGAGCGGGGAAATCGAATCCAGGCTGCTGCAGCATCCTGCAGTAAAAGAAGCCGTGGTCATGGCAAGAGAAGATGAAAACGGTGATAATTATTTATGTGCTTATTTGGTTTTCCGGGAGCCCCTTCCCTCCTCGAGACTCAGGGAATATTTGTCCGAAGAGTTACCCGAGTATATGATCCCGCGGTACTTTATCGGTCTTGAACAGATGCCGGTCACCCCCACCGGGAAAATCGACAGGGCACGTTTACCCGAACCGGATGAAACCATAACCGGGCGAGCAGAATATGAACCCCCCACCAATGAAATAGAGGAAAAATTGGTGAGCATATGGCAGGAAATCCTGGAGGCAGAGAAGATTGGGGTTCATGATAATTTTATTGACCTGGGCGGCCATTCGTTATTGGTGATATCCATCATCTCAAAAATACACCAGGTATTTAATGTGGAGTTACAATTGAGGGATGTGTTTGACCATCCCACTGTCCGGGAATTGTCTCGATTGATTATGGAATCGGAGGCATCTGTTTTTTCCTCCATCCCGGCTTCTGAAAAGAAAGAATATTATATCGCCACACCCGATCAGAAGCGAATGTTTGCCTTAAGTCAATTTGAGGGCATCGGCACCGCTTACAATATAGTAATGCTGAAGCAAATAAACGGGCCCTTTGACCGGCACAGGTTTGAAGCCGCATTAAAAAAGTTAATCCAACGACATGAAGCGTTCCGCACCTCATTCCGGGTCATCGGCGACCAACTGGTCCAGGTCATCCATGATTATGATACCATTGATTTTCAAATTCCTTATACCGGTGTAGACGGGAGCAGCCGGGGGGGAACAAATGATATCAAAACAATCGTCAGGCAATTCATCCGGCCCTTTGATTTGGGTAAAGCCCCCCTCCTTCGTGCCGGTTTGCTAAGACAGGGGAAAGATAAACATCTATTATTATTGGATGTTCACCATATCATTTCAGACGGGGTGTCGGAGCTTATTCTCTACAATGACTTCGGCCGGTTATACGAAGGTGAAGGATTGCCCCCCTTAAAGTTAAGATATCAAGATTATGCAAAATGGCTGAATCATTTGATCCGGTCGGGGAAACTCAAAAAGCAGGAGGACTATTGGCTCGACCACTTTGGGGGGGAAATTCCAATGCTAAATATGCCGCTGGATTTTCCCAGGCCTGACTTGCAGGGCTTTACCGGGGCTGTTGTCGGTTTTAGATTGGGAAACGAAAAAACGCAGCAGTTAAACCAAATGGCAAAAGATGCAGGGGTAACATTATTTATGCTCCTATTGGCAATATATAATGTACTGCTGCATAAATACACCGGTCAGGAAGATATTATCGTCGGTTCGATTACAGCCGGGAGACCTCACGCGGACCTGGAAGATATCGTGGGTTTTTTTGCCAAAACCCTGCCGATGCGGAACTATCCGGCGGCCCACCAGTCCTTCGACCTCTTCCTGGAACAGGTGAAAAACAATACATTCGAGGCATTTGAAAATCAATTGTATCCCTTCGATCAATTGGTGGAAAAATTGAAATTGCCCAAACATCGCAGCCGGAATCTTTTATTTGATGCGGCTTTTTTATTGCTAAACCTGGGAAGCGCATCCACATCATCAACAAGGGAATCAACCGCCGGAAGGGATGACCTGTTGACTGTAAGCCGATATAGAAATGAAATCACCACAACAATGTTTGATCTATATTTTCAAGTACTTGAAGCAAGAGATGAACTTTTGTGCTGTTTCCAGTATAATACAAAATTGTTCAAAGGGAAAACCATTGAATTAATGAAAGAACGGTTTTTAACTTTGATAGAAAACATACTAAATAATCCGGGGGCGAAAATCCGGGACCTGGACTATGGCCTTCCCATTGAAAAAGAGATGGGGAAAGTCGAGGAAGTCGAGTTTGATTTTTAAGGAGAATCATGGAACGGACAAATACCAAAGAAGTAATTCTTGAAGAGTATTGGTTAAAAAAATTGGCCGGTGAATTGCCCAACGTATCATTACCGTTTATGGGGTCGAATGGTGGAAAAAACAGGGAGACCCATTCATATGTACAACCAATCCCCTCTCCTGTTTTTGCAAAATTGACCGGGGCCGCCAAACATTCGGATAAGGCATTGTTTATATTAATATTAAGCGGTCTAAAAATTGTTTTGCATAAGTATACAGGCGTTAATGACCTGGTGGTGGGCACAATGGCCCCTGCCAGCGATGAAACCGGGAATGATCATGGGCTCATATTTTGTAGAAATACGGTTTCTCACCATGTGACGCTGAGGGAGTTCATTTTGCAGACCCGGGGAATCGTAATGGAAGCCTTTAACTATTGGGGATATCCCCTGGATAACCTCGTTGAAGCGCTGCGTGAGAAAAATGGCACGGATTCCCCGAATATTTTTAATGCGGCGTTCCTTTACCACCCCTTTCAAAAGAAAAGCCGGGATATTAACCGCTTTGAGTTGGTGTTTATTTTATCCGGGGATAACCGGTCAATGGCTGTACAGGTGGAATATCCTTCTTACCCGGGTTCCCGTGAAATAATTGGGAAATTCAGTCAAAATTTGCTGACCACCCTGGGACATATGTTGGAGAACCTGGATAAACAGTTAGGGAAGTTAGAGATATTAAGTAAAGAAGAAAAACATCAATTGTTGTATGATTTCAATGCCACAGCGGTGGAGTATCCGCAAGATAAAACAATTCATCAGTTATTTGAAGAGCAGGCAGCCAGGACACCGGACCATAGTGCACTTATCGGCACGGCGCTTGGCGCCGGGGTCATGGAGCAAGGTTTAGGGAAGCGATTTGTCACCTCTGTCAGCTATAAAGAATTAAACAAAAAATCCAATCAACTGACTCAACAATTAAGGTCAAAGGGTGTCAGACCCGGTACGATTACGGCCATTATGGTGGAACGTTCGCTTGATATGATGATGGGTATTTTAGGGATACTCAA
>Ga0114923_10003215_pt1 | contig 11034 bp, 22 predicted proteins | sample SumtaG_FD_89578 | JGI IMG/M metagenome (GOLD analysis project Ga0114923, IMG submission 89578) | Deep subsurface microbial communities from Indian Ocean to uncover new lineages of life (NeLLi) - Sumatra_00157 metaG | ecosystem: Environmental > Aquatic > Marine > Oceanic > Sediment | place: near...
CCTGATATAAAGAATATCGCGGGGATTGGTGATGGTTACATCCGTTGCGCCAGCATGTTCTATATGAACGCCCAAGATTTCAATCCATTATATTAATGGTGAATTCGATTCTCCTATTTTGCATTATTGATAATATTGACTAAATGTCAAGTAAATTGACTATATGTCATTGAAAGTCTATCCAGTTCTTTTCATCAGGATTGACAAAATCCTTGATCCCCTGGATCGCCTCTTCAGCGGACCAGGCAACAATGACTTCATATCCAACATCGATGAAGTATGCAATCCACTCCTTTTGCTCCGGCGATAAGCTGTTGGGCTTAATCTTCATTTCGATATAAAGGCCACAACAAACAAAAAAATCACCGCTGGCAACCATTTCGCCAACAGTGAAATCTTTTTTGGGCCAAGGCAAACAAAGATCAAGCATTCCTTTTTTCAAACCTTCCTTGGCTTGCTTGACGCGAAAAGCTACATGATGCTTTCCCATATTTGGGATCGCGTAAATATATCCCAAACATGGGTATTTCTTTTTGTTCAATTCACACCAATTTATGACAACGCATTGCTCATTGTGTTCGCGCTCTTGTCTCATTTTCTACCCCTTAATAAAAGATCAAGCGTAACGCCATAATAATCCGCTAGGATTTTAGCGTTTGTTAAAGAGATTGGGCGCTTCGCTTCCAGGTTTGCAATCCACTGGCGATTCTTGCCAACAGCTACGCCCATTTCTTTTTGAGTCAAACCTATCTCCAGGCGCCAATATTTGATCCGTTGTGGCGTTGTCATATCCTGAATTTTCAATTCGCCATTGCAAGCATGGCATCGGATCAACTTTTGCATTTTTTTATTTTTGTTTTTTTTCTTCATTTAGTTTCCTCCAAAAAAAAAGGGGGCCGAAGCCCCCTGAAGTTTAATGATCATTTACAGTTTCATCGGCATAACTACTGCCACAGCTTCAGTCCCTTCGCCATCGTCGGCGGTTATGCAAACAGGGCTATCCGCTTCCTTAACGTGCAAGGTGATCATATGGGATCGATCTTTATATTTTTCCAATTGCGTACAGATTTCCTTGAGATATCTAGCGTTTAACCTCACTTTTATATATTGAGGCGCGGGGTTAGGATTGACTTCCAGGCTCAAAGGCTCCTGGATAAGATTCTCATAATCCGGCATAATCTGTTTATAGTCGGGATATTTTCCTTCAACAGTTTTCCCTTCTACATTATCGGTATTTTCAAGATCGGAAGTCTGGACCACAAATTTATCCGGTCCCTTTCCATTGGTATCCTTTAAACCGATTGCCACGTTTTCAAGGATCGGATAAGCGGGACGCTTAGGGATATTTCTCAAAGCCTTTTCAACAGTGGACCGTGGCAAAATAAAAGGCTTATCTTTTTTAGTCCATTTAATCCCATTTGCAGGCCAATCTTCAATATCACGTGGTTTATTCCAGGTCACTTTCATGAGCCTGTGACCGTCCGTTGATACTGTGCTATCCCCTTCAATACGCAGCCCACAAAGAACCTGGCGCGTTTCATCTTTAGAGGCTAATTTGATATGTTCTAATTGTTTTTTATTGAATAATTTCATAATTTTCCTCCTAAGTTTAAATTGATTGATTATCACTATATACATTGTAACAGAATTGAATCACAATTACAAGACAAAAAAAGGGGGCCGAAGCCCCCGGCGGTAGTTAGAAATCTTGAATGATAAAAGCGTCATCGTCGATTTCAATTACCGTTGTTTCATCCCTGATATCATCCAGGGTTTCAAATTTTTCGCCGTAATTATCCTGGAATTCTTTCAGGTTTTCATATTCAGTATATTCACAACATAAGGCGATAACGTCCAATTCGATTTCAGTGTCGCAATCTTCCTCATATTGCTCTAAATATTCAAACAGAGCCTTTTTAGCATCATAGGTGAATTGATCCTTCCTTCCTGCATTAACAAAAGCTCTTTCAAAATCATATAAAGTGACTGTATTTTTCATAGTGTTACCTCCTGATATAGTGTTTTATTCACTATATACATTGTACCATATTTGTAACACTATTACAAGCTTTATTTTGGCTTATTTTTGTCTTTTTTTGCTATATTTTCCGCAATAGTTAGGTAATTTCTAGCGTCAATATAATTGTCCGCTATATAGGGATTGGCTATAGACCTAACCATTTTCACAATAACCATATCCAGGGCCGATAAATGCCCCCAAGCGCTTGCGTTCAAATCATTTCCATCATTCAATTTTTGAAAATATAAATTCATTGATTTCCATATCTCGCCAATGGTTTCAAATTGTTCATTGACCGGACCATATATTTTGGCCCTTTCTATCATGACCTCTTTATCCAGATCACTCATTGTTTAGCCTCAAATTGAGCTTTTTCTTTCGCCAGGGCCGCGAGAAGCCGATCCCATTCAGCATCCGTTTTGGGTACAAAACCATTCTCCAGCATTGTCATATATTCATGTAAAATTGGTTGCTCACTATATTTTTGAACTGGTCGAACATCTCTGTATAAAACCGTTTCAGCGCTATCAAGTGGATTGCCGCAGTTTGTAGTCATGATTTATATTCATCCTGAGTTAAAAGTTGAATTGTCTTAACGTCAGCGTCAAGATTTTTGAAAATCTGTTTTAGATAATTATTCTTTAAGCAATTCTTGAAAAAATCATTGGGAACCTGGATGTATAAAATTTTCTCCGCAACTCCCAAAAAATGTGTAGGTGCAAACCATGTTTCAAAAGTTTCAGGCAAAATCTCCAGTTCCAATTTTGCCAAACAATTTTTCCAAATGTCCGGCGATCCATTCATTTTTGGCAATATGATTTTGGCCTCTTCCCTGAGCTTGGCTTCTTTTTTTTTGGCTTCATAAACCAAAAAATTGCGTTGCAGTTTTTTCAGTTTGACCTGGAGAGAATCTATTCTTGCTGGAAACAAAGCTACTGGATGACATTTCCCCACAAGAAAATCATCTCTATCCTCCAGGTAAAGGGTAATGAGGCTTTTAAGAGAAGTGATTGACCTTTTAGATAATTGCTTTTCAAATATTTTTCCATGAGCGCCAGTGATTTCCGGTTTAATCTCATACATCCTGAGATATTCATCATGGAAATAGTCAACCGCGATTTTGATTTCGGGGTTGGTATGTTTGGGTTTTTGGGGAGCGGCTTTTTTCTTTTTAGGAGAGCGCTGTATAGAGGGTTTAGGTTTTTCTTTATCTGTTTCTTTATCTTTATCTATACTTGTAATTTTTTTTAATTTTGCTTGCAAGTTTCTGGTATGATTATCTTTCTTTTCCAGGAGGTTAGGCATTTCGATACGGATTAACGAGCCTGTTGTTATCACGCTGTTATCAAATAACTGGTCTATAACAGAGAGATAACGGCGGAATAATGGGCGCCTAATAACCAATTCAGATAGCCATTTTTTTTCAGGGAATTCCGCAAAACACTTATCGGAGAAATCCATTTGTTCAGCGATAATTTCACAGATAGTCCAATATCGCCCGATTCCCTCAAAGCCGAACTCCGCTTTCAATTTAGCGATAGCTTCCTTGTGCCTGAAATCAGAGTCATGGTGAAACCATTTCATGATTCAGTTCCTTTTAAGGAGTTGCCAGATTGTTGCCAGGATTTTGCGGCAGGATTTAGCCTCAAGAATGAAACTAAATTGTTCTAAGTAGTTGTAAAGGTAGGGTTTGAGTTTTGGAGGGTCTTCAAAATAGCCCTTAGGACTCCGGCCTCTCACGCCAGTAACGAAAAGGAAAAGCTTTAAATTATAAGGGTTTATGAGCATGAAATTTTGGTTGTTGTCAGGATGTTGCCAGGGCTATAAAAAAACAAAAAAAACAACAGAACTCAATCGACATTATTGGCAGTTAAAAACATGGCCTTACTCAGCGCATTAAAAAAATCTTGGTACGGCTTGGGGGCCACAACTGCTTTTATATTGTATTGTGCATTTGCGCGAACCAATAATTGAGAATCACCTCTGGGCCGGACTGAAACAGTCAAACGAAGATTATACCCATCTAGTTTTGTAGCGCTAACGGTTCCCAATAATGCGTCCGCCTTATCAATAATAAATCCCAAGTCCTGCATAGTCGCTATAACTGTGCGCAAGGTCTTCTCTCTGTCAGTGGTATCAAAAGCTCTTGTCTGCATACTTCTAAGCTTTAATTGTTCCTCTGAACCTAAAAGGTGGTCATGTGTAGTTGCGCAACCTTGTCCAATTACAAGCAAAGCAAAACATATTATAAGTACCGATTTATTCAGTTTATATTTCATGGGCCTCCAAAAATATAGCCTTAGAGAGTTTATTAAAAAATTCTTGATAATGTTTCGGGTCCGTAAGAGCCTCACGTTTTGATACTTGCCCTTGTGTATTCCAGACAACCCTTTGGAAAGTTACTCTTACAATTATGAAACCGTCATCTGTTACTCTCGTAACAACGGAAGCGCGCATTTTTTGATGTTTATCTACAGGTATTACCGCACCTGTAAGGATTCCTAAAATAACCGCGCCAGCTATTTGCCCTGCGTTCACAGCGGAACGATCCTTAGTTCCTAACATTGCTCCAAGTTTAGTTTCACTCTCATCAATACTGAATCCCAGGTCTTGCAAAAGACCTGCGCAAGCAACGAGCATTTTCTCTTCGTCATTGGTTTGGAATTTGCGGGTTTGAAGTTGCCTATCCTTTAGGGTTTCTGATGTCCACTTAAGAGCCTCAGAAGGAATACCCGCACATCCGACCAACACTGACAAAAGGATTATTGGAAAATATTGAATTGAAATTAATTTTGGTTTGTTCATAATTAAAACCGGGATGTGTGATAAGCGAAATCTCTGACCATGTTACTTTCATCAAACTTAATAATAACTGTCAAAGTCCTTTGACTCTGTGAACTTGCCCCGCTAGTACGAGAATATCCCAGTAAAATTAGCGATCCAAAACCCGCATCTTTAGATATTGTTACCTGTGTAGAAATTTTGTCATATATCCACACTTCTCTACGCTTCTCATCAGTAGTGACAATATTTGGCGAACCCATTACTACAGCCACATCTGAAGCAGGCATCCCAATTTTGATCTCCTTTTGGACTGTGCCCACCGTTACGCGGTCCCCGCTATTATCTTGGACTGCGGCCCTATGTTCACTAGCTGACATACAGCCTGACCAAAGCAAAACCAAAATTGCGCCTAGATATAATTTTGTTTGCCTAAGCATCTCATTGTCTCCTTTAAGGGTGAAATCTTTCATGGCGTTTCTACGTTGCATGAAAATTCGTTTGGTATTACTCTAAAGTCCTTTTTCCTTTGGGCGTTTCCATGCCCATCATCGGTTGCGATAATCACTTCGAATATTTCTTTAGTCAACCTAGCTAAACCGGGTATTACAGGAGAAATCCAAGTTTTATCGCCTCCTTGAGTAAACAATATTTCACCATACAAACTATCGCCACCACTCCCGGCAACAATTCTTTTCGCCCACACTTTGTTTCGAATCCAAATCTGGACCAGTTTAGGATATTCCGTAGACTTTAAACCTATCCTGACATGAACTAACTGGCAGTCAAAGATATATTCTGGTCTATTAACCGACACTTCAAGCCATCTGATTTCTTCATAGGCGTGACTTGATACAACTGAACTGACGATCAAGATTAATGCTATTAAAAACTGCTTCATTCTCTCTCCTTAATTATTAAAAGTCATTTGGTGATGGTTTTTTAATTCCCCAATCGCGGCAAGTGAATTCTTTCATGGCTTGATAAACTAAATTACTCGCCAAACCCAATAACACATCAGGATTTTGTTTTGCATAATCCGTTATCATTTGGGGGAGTTTTACATGGACCGCCATGTTTGGCTTTATGTCACAAAAAAGGGATGGAACATTTAACATTTTGGTATGGTATTCAAAACCATCCAATATCCCAACCGCATAATAAACACAATGGGAGTAGGTTATGATATTTTGACAATTTGAATACAACGATGATGCTCTTATGTTAAAAGCATTTGCATTGCCAGCGATAAGTAAAAACGCGCAAACTAAAATTATTTTTTTCATTTTTTCCTCTTAGTTTCCCTTCTGTCTCCTGACCTTGTTTTTCGTCTATCGACGAATTCAATAACAGTATTCCCATTATTGTGAAAAATTTTGAGGATAGAAACAACCGGACACTCTTCACATGAAAAATAAATTTCTATTTCCTCAGGGCCTTCATTGATTAGTTTTTTCCCACGCAAATAATTATGCCCACATGCAGGACATAACAACCATCCTTCGCCATCATGTAAATCCTCAAATTTGGGTATCATGTTATTAATTTTTACTCGCTGATTGGTTTTCAACCATTTCCGTTAACTTTTTGGCAGCGCTTTCCAAATAGCCAAGCATATTTTTAAAATCTTCCTTATCTTTATCGGTTGCAGGTTTGCCATTAACCAAAAATTCCGTCTCCGCTCCCTCTTTTAAAACCGCATGAGCGCAATGTATCAAAGACTGGATTTCATTTCTTGTCAGTGTGCTGTAACCCAAAAATTCCTTATCCATTTTAAGACAACCCCTTCCAAAATTGTCGGTTGATCATTATTCTGAAATTTTTTCTATCTGCAATCCACATTTCTAATCCGTTTATGGTTCCATTTTTTAATTTTTCGATATCATCTGAAAAATATATATTAGCTTTCCCATAGATCAAAAATTCTTTTTTAAAAAAATCGATGGCGCATTCTACAGCATCATCACAATCGCTAAAAACTTCGTCATTAAATTTTACTTCAAATTCTAATGAATCCGTTAGGTGACAAACCGCAGCACTATAAACAATTGTCTTTTCATCCATTTTTCTTGCCTCCAAACGCTTTGTCATAATGTTTGATTGCGGTTTCGTCAAAGATATGGGTATAGACTTTCCCGGTCAATTTGGAACCTTGCGCATGCCCGACAATTTTTTGGGTAATGGCTTCGGGCGTTCCGGCATTCGCTAATTGACTCACTACAAAATGGCGAAACATTTTGCTTCCGCCAGATTTGTAACCAGCGCATCGAAACGATCTTTGAATTGCCCGATTAGCTTGCGAACTTTTAATGTTTTCAAAATAGGTTTTATCTTTGTTAAGGTCTCTCCGTAAACCGCGCAATACATCATTGAGGGCCGCGCAAATTGGAATAGAAAATTCAACTCCAGTTTTGCCGCGCCCTAATTCCACGCGAATCATTTTTTCCTTGAAGTTGATATTTTTCGGAGTCAGTTTTAAAACGTCTCCGGTATCCATCCCCGTATAAACCTGTATCCAAAAAATCTGAAAATACTGTTCGCCAAATGGCCCTTTTCCGTTTCGGATTTTTGTGGATTGCTGTTTAACGAAAGTGGAGATTCTTTCGATTTCTTCCATCGTAAGTTTGTTGACAATTTTTTTGCCTTTGATTTTGTATTCAATTTTAGGCCAATCAAATTTTGGATTGACGCATTGAATGATTTTCAAAAGCGCATTCATTTCTTTCGACAACGTACTTTGAGGAGCGCCATTTTCTTCTCGAAAATCTTTGTATTCGAGAATCTTTGTTTTGTCCAATTCGGCAATTTTTAAATCGGCAAAAAAGGGCAAAATATAATTTTTGAGAACGCCTTTTTTATGGCTGATATATTCCTGCGTTTTATCCGCAATGGTGGGCAGATAAAGATTTTGGGCCTCTTCAAAAGTGGCCTTGGGGGAGATATAGGTATTGTGTTCCAGGCGGTCCCTGAGGACCCCTACAGCCCGTATAGCCTTCCATTTTTCCTGTTTATAGGCATCTAGTGGGTCTGTGTAATATCTCCCTTTATAGTAAAAATGGGCGTACCATTTATTGCGTACCAGTTTCATCATTTTCTTGTCCTCCCTAACGTATACATAGGAGGATTTTACCATATTTCTACCCATTTTGTCCAGTCGTGTTCAGGTGTAAAGTAACTGACGCTACCCTTTAGATTTTTGTTTTAAATATTTCTCTGCCAGATAGATAAGCCTCTTGATTGTTTTCAAGAAATTGGGGGTTACAAAATATTCCCATTCTCCCTTTACGGCTCTCTTTGCTTCTTCGACAACCTTTTCATCTTTCGCGCTCAAAATGGAATATCCGCTGGCGGTCCTGCTTTGAGTTTATCAAGGATTTCATTGACGCTTGCAAATGCCAACTCTTCAGGACCGTTAACCTTGTATTCAGAATATAAATGATGTAGGTCAATATCATCCCACTTGAATCTTTTTGCTTGCCCTTTGATAAAACCAATTTGTTTAGGAGTGGCCAGTTTCATTTCATCTTTATTTCCCTTTGGCGCATTGTTTTCTTTGGGCGGTTCCGTCTTTTTCGTTTTTTCATTTCCAGTCGGTATTTCATTTTCCTCCAAATCAGGATCGTCCGTTCTGAGTTTGAAACGCTTTTGGTAGCATTGACGTATCCCCGCCGAAACAGCAATTCCCAAAACCTTGTCATTATTTCCGATAGCTTCCGAGAACCAGGGAACCGCCTCTTGATCTTCAGGATCATCCACATTGAAAAATAGAATATCGAAGTAGACCGTTGTTCTGTTTTTGATGACTTCTTTGTGGTTATAGTCAAATTCAGTAATTTTTTCCCTTTCCACTTTTCGCAAACATGGCATTGCATCAACGCCATGTAAAACCAGCAATGGTTGAATCAAATCTGTTACGGCATTATGGGAAGTGTAGTCATAGCTGAATTTTCCGGCGAGCGCTTTTTTATCGGACTTTTTCTTTTGACAATCCCTGGTGATGTTAAGCATCCTTTGATGCAAATTTGGGAACTCAGGAGGGTCTTTTTGTTCATTTTTTGTTGACATATCGCTTCCCTTCAGGGTAGTATTTGCAATATCTTGTTCGGGCGTGTTCTTGTATATAATAAGGAACCAACACCGAACTTCTTATAAATTCTGCTCGGAAAGGACCTCAGGCTTGCTTTTGACTAATATTTTCTTCGTACCAAAGCTCCAAAATATGTTCGGCCTGTTGGCTTGCGCTCCGGTGACTCATTTCGGCAGTGGAAGCAATTCGGGCCTTGCATTCTTTACTGATGGAAATATTCATTCTTGTTTTACGTGTATTCAGATTCGGATTTGTTTCTTGAGACATAAAAAAACTCCTGAAATAAATTTGGATATTTCAACGACCCTATCAGGTCTATCTTTACCGAAGGGCGGGGGCTGCAACCCCCGCTCTTCAATTCAACGCTTATTAAAACTACCGCCGTTGCTGCTTACGCCACTGACGACAAAAGGAAGGAACAGCGGTAGAACAAAAACGATTCCATGAGAGCCGTTTGGTTTTTGCTTGATTGTTATTTTGGATTTCATTGTCGTCAGTGGACTTTAAAATCTTATGTAAGGTTTTGATGACGGACAAAATAAACCACTATTAACTCTATGTCAACATTTTTTAAACAAATATATGAAAAATTCTTTTCCAAATAGATTAAAAAAAGCCCGAATCGCCAAAAATCTTTCCCAATCCAAATTGGGCGAGTTAGCCAATCTTAAATCGACCATTATTTGCACGTATGAGAAAGGGCGCAGAAGTCCGACCTTGACTACATTACTCAATCTTGCAACAATCCTTGGCGTTACTCCAGGATGGCTAGTTGGCGAACCAGAAAAAAACGTAAAAACCATCAAGATCAATCCCAATGAAATGATTATCGAATTGAGGGAACGCATAAAAGATAAAACTGATTTTGTGTCGGTCTTAAAAGATAACATTGAAACCAAAAAATCTGTGATTGAAACATTGACAAATGAAAACGCCCAACTCAGAAAGGAAATGGGATTAGGCAAAGGAGCTTTATTGCGAAAAAACGGCTGAAGAGGGGGAACGATTTAACAGCCAGGATGGAAGCTCTAAATTTTGAGTTGCATACGAATGAGGAAAATGTTTGCACTCAAAGAAGTTTGGCGAGATTAGAATTACTAAAAAATAAGAAGTAAGCAGATAGGAACCAGATGCGAATTTACCTTTCGGTTGTTAGCGCATTCGCGTCTAAACCATTTCCAGGCCAAGCATAATCCTCAATGAAGCCTGGGAATGGGTTCCTTTAAACCTCCAGCAACCATTCGCGTTTTTCTTGGTCGGAAGCGCGTCTAAAACCCAATGGGGGTTTTTTTCTGCTTACTTCCTTCCTCTAATGGGGGTTGTTGAGGTTTTTAATTTAACGGGATGTCATGACGCTACAAACCCTGAAGAAGGTATGGATTGGCCTTCTGTACGGAGCCTATCTGTCATCCCGTTATTCATGCTTAAAGGAGTTAAAATGCTTTGCTATAGAGATATGACTTTCTGTGAACAAAAAACCTGCGCTGAATTTGGAGATGTCGAAAAAGGGAAATGTTTCAGATCATTAACCGAAGAGGTTAAGCAGAAAGCCGCAAAGATTGATTTAGGAGTAGCAATCTTTACAGATCGCCCTGATTGTTTTGTGGAATTCAAACCTGAAAAAGAATAATCACAGAATATTATGCCAGCAAAAAATGTTTCGGGAATAGTTGGGGACCTTGGCCTTCGTTTGAAAACCTGGCGCAAACAAAATAAAATGAAAGGTTTTCAATTAGCGGAAAAACTTGAGATATCTCAAGCGTCAATATCTGAAATTGAAAATGGTAAGAGTTTGCCTTCCTGCAAAACCCTACAAAAATTGTGTGAGTTAACCAATCTGAATATCATTTGGCTGCTTGTTGATGAAGGGCCAATGGAAGTTTTAAAAGATTAATATTTGTTATTAATATTTAACTGAGAGGTATGCAGAATGAGAAAATTAATTTTAATGATTGCAATGGTAGCCTTATTCCCTATGATCGCCAACGCTAACGGCGACGACGATTATAAAAAGTATTTCTACATTGGAGGAGGGGTTGGAGCATCAGTATTTGATTCTGATAGGGATTTTGAAGTCTTTAATGAACTTGACGTTGATAATAGCAGTTTTGCCGCAAAAATTTATGCTGGCTATCGATTCCACAAA
>Ga0114923_10003216_pt1 | contig 11034 bp, 8 predicted proteins | sample SumtaG_FD_89578 | JGI IMG/M metagenome (GOLD analysis project Ga0114923, IMG submission 89578) | Deep subsurface microbial communities from Indian Ocean to uncover new lineages of life (NeLLi) - Sumatra_00157 metaG | ecosystem: Environmental > Aquatic > Marine > Oceanic > Sediment | place: near...
CGACTTTTCGAAAAACACATAAATACTAAAGGTGATAATGCAAAAATATCAAGAGAACATTTTGCCTTTCTATCGACACCTTTTCAATCTTTCTTTTCAGTTCGATCTGATAACGAAGAAATTAGTAGTAAAAGAGCATTAGAAAAAACTGGTATTTCCAAAGGTGTTTTTACTCCTTCGTTCAGAAAGATAGGATATAAGTATATTGGATTAAACACCTTATATGATAAAGATCAGCTTTGGGAACCAATTAAAAGAGCGGAAATTTTAGAAAAAGAGTATTTTAGATATTTAGAGGAAAATGAAGCAGATATTCCTTCAGAAAAATCTATTTCATCTATAGTAGATATGTTGAAAGAGAAAAAATACCTAAAAGAAAGAGAAAGGAAACCTAAAGTAAAACCTGATGAATTTAAAACTGTAGTAAAAGAAAATCTTGATATCAATCTTTCACTTTTTGATGACTCATTTTCAGGATATGAAATAAAAGAACCTAAACCAGAGATTATTCCAGTTTCACCCATAGACCCAAGTTTTTATCGAAAATTCGAACCCGAAAACTTGAAAGAAACAGTGAAAACGAAATTGAGTAGGATAATTATTTTCAATAATGCGAGAGAAATTCCAGAAAATTTTGAATCAATAATGGTCTCTCCTAAAATCGATGAACCTATGTATAAACCATTATCTAAACTCTCACTTGACTATATTATTCCAGGTATTGGAAAAATACAAAACAATGTAACATTCCTACTTGAAGAAAATAGAAAATTTATAGAATCAAATATGATTGGATATAATGATGAGATTGGAAGAGAACTTGTATGGAGAGAATATCCTACAGATCAAAGAGGAACAATTTTTTCCTATTTCTGGGATAGCACCGCCTTAGAAGTTGATGAGGATGGACAATTTATCTTGGATGAGGATGGACAACCAATAAAGCCTACGGACATAGATAAAATACATACTTGGATAGGGGAACTAGGAAAAAACAAAACTAGAAATAGTGCAGGACAGCCAGTTAATTCTAGAATTCAATCAAATATAGTTTTGATTGTTAAAGGAGATGTGGTAAGAAGATATCCAGATATGATTGTATATGCATTTAGAGTTGATGATAAATTAACAAAAGCAACTGTTGATGATTTAGATTTTGAAAATGTTATTAATCCTATATTCAGAGCTCAACTTGGAACTGACATTCTCTGTATGGGATTTCCAATAACGCAAGAACAACTAAAAACGAATCCAGAATACTATTTTGTGCTACAAGAACAGCAAGACCTTCCTGTTTTTGGGGCAGATGTTAGATGTGAAGGAACAGATCTATGTTGGGATGACATCAATGCTGAAGAAAATCAATATTTAAAAGAATTTCCAGCAGATATTTTTGATCCAGAAGGAGAACAAGTTACTTCATCTTCGATTGCTAATAAAACATATCAGTTACCTGTTCGCATATTTATGCATGCCAGTTTGATGTTCGATGAAGAATTTATTAGAGATTAAGCATTTGCTGAAGAATTTTAGGAGGATTAAAGATGAGTAGTGAAGAATATCAAATAATCTAACTTTACCTCGTATTTCGGCTTGAAATCGAACGCTTGAATGAATACAACAAGCGATCCCGCGAACGTCCAGATGATTATGTTTCCGAACACAATGTCGGTAATTTCTTCTAATGTGTCAGATAACTTGAAACGTCATCTTAAAAGTAGAAAAACAGGATATGTGCTTCAATCTCAAAAAACCAAGTCTTATGAAGTCAAAAATGGTAAAAAAGTATCGAAAAGAACCCACAGAAGATATGCTTATAGAACAATCATTAGGAGAATAAACAAGATTTCCCAAAAGGTAATGGGTGTTGATACAGGAACTCATGTCTTTAGAGCCACTTATGCGTCACATTTATTAGCGAATAAAATTAGTTTAGAGGGAATACGCAAGTTATTAGGTCATTCAGACATCAAGACCACCTTGCTTTATATTCGTTCCATTCCAGACTTTCGCGAATGGGATAAAATAAGAAACATGGAATTCATGCAAATGGATTTGGGAGATATACTAAAAATAAAACATAAGTAATATTATGTTCTATATTATAAGGATTATGAAATAATGCTATGGAAAAATTTTAAATTGAGAGGGAAAAAATTCTTTTGTTATAATTATTCAAGAAATCTAGTATTATTGTTGGCAATTTTTTATAATTTTTTGCTGTCCAGTCGTTACTCCTTCGCAGCACAATGTAACCATTTTCAGTAAAGAAATCATCTTTACTCTCATCCAGAGTAAAACGGCTATCATCTAATCTATGGTGTTTTCCGTCAATTTCTATGATTATTAAATTAGCAACGTAAATATCTACCCGCCAATGTTTTTTATTTTCGGAATCATAGAACCATTTTTCAGCTCTTATTAGTTCCCAGGAAAAATACTTAAAAAGATGAAGTAAGGCAAGCTCTTGCCAATGTGTTTCACATTTTTCGAGCTCTTCATATAATTTTTTACGAAAACCATGTATTTGCCTTATTTCTTCAATAAGTCTTCTGCGATTGATAAATTCATCAAAATTTTCTAAATTAATAATTTTAGGAGTAGGGATGAGGTCTATACATCTTTTTAGTGTTCTTTGTGTCTTATCCAGTTCAGTCATCTATATAATGATTTTTTACTTGCTCCAGTAAATTTAAATATTGTGGAATCTAATTTACTATATAGTGGTAATTAAGATTCCATATAGTAAAAAATTACCACTTGTTATGATTAAATTTGTATTATTGGATATATAAAGACTTGGAATTTTCTACTGCTATAGTAATAGTAATTCGGTGAAAAATATTGAAGGAAGAAGAGGAGTATGAAGAAATAACTTATTATGATAAAGATGGTAATAAAAAGACAAAAAAAATTAAGAAAAGTGATCTGAAAATAGGGAAACCTGGTATGATGTATGATGAAGAGGGCAATGAGATTCCCTACCAAGAATTCATGGAAAAAAAACGATTAGAGAAGTTATTAGAGGAATTTCAGAAAATAAAAATGGATGGGAGAACTAATAGAGAGAAAATAAGGGATTACATTATTGAACGTGCAGGAGCTTCAAGAAAAGAATTAATGAGTTTTTTTGTAAAAAATGAAGTTAATTACCCATTGATGAGTGAAAAGACCTTAGATAATAACATTAAGAAACTAAAAGAAACAAATCTAATAGTTTTGCAAGATCCGGACAATCTCTTCTATATTTATAATATTGACGAACCTCTTGTAAAATCTGAATATACTGGGCATAAAACAATAAGAGCTTATCATATTTTAAAACAAAATAGAGATGTTAGATTTGAGAGGATGAAGCACTATGATATAAAAAACGATTTAATGCATAATATTGGTTATAAAGTATATTATAAAGGTGAGGAGGATAATGAATTTTACTTTTCTAATCAAAATATGCAGTATTTATCAGTTATGGTTAATAACCTTATGTACAAATGTTTTCTTGGGAATCCTGACTTGTTTTATCGTTTCCGTAAAAAAGAAGACTTCCATTTTAGCCTTTTAATCACCTTAGATCTCACTAATAATCCTAATTTTGATGAGTTTTTTAAAAGATACTACAAGATTAAGGAAATGATGTTTAAGGATGGTTTTCCCACAATAGCAGAAAAGATAACATCAAAAGAGGATATTGACAATTTCATAAAAATATTAGAAGAAAGACAGAAAGCTGTTGCTAAATTACAGCATGAAGAAAGGGATAAAGGAATAAAAGAGATCTTAGCTTCTGATGTTAGTGATGGTGAAAAATCATATGCGATTCAAGAATTACTTCATAAATTAGAATTAGATGTTTTTAAGAAATTTAGTCCATTTGATATACTAAAGGATTTTGGAGAGTAATGGAATAAAATGAAATTAACCGTAAAACTTATTATCTTGGAATTTTTTATCTATCCTCTTATACATCCATTCTTCGCAATATAAATACTTATTGTCTTTGAATGAACATGATTTAGCAATCCATTGTTTAGAAAAAATTAAATATGCGTCTGGGGTTTCATGATAAATTTTTTCAAGTTTACATAGAGGGACATATTTTTTTCCATTAAGATCCAATATATTCCGATTTCTCCACTCTTCAATTTTTTTATTCTTGGTGTACGCTTCAATTATCGATTTTTCAATGTACTTTTTAAATAGTTCCATAGAACAATTCTTTTTACGAAATATTTCATCTAAGAACATCCCGATATTAAAATTGTTAACACCATCATAAAAAGAACTTCCTGTTATGTGAGCAACATGAAGATTACTATCATATATATGAGCTTGAATATATTTAGGTAACGCATTTAGTTTTCTTTTAAGATGATGGTACTCGATTTTTTTCTTATTCAGAGTTAGAATTTCTTCTAAAATATCATCGAAAGCTTGTTTACTTTTGATAATACGCTTATTTCCCTTTTTAGATTTATTATCAAAATAAATCCCAGCGTAATCAGTATAGCTGACTTTAATAGCTTCATATTCATGTTTGAAACTAAAAATTTTAAAATTGCCATCTGCTATATCTTTAAATGAGCTACGTAAAACTGGTTTTTTAATGCGATAAAAGTTTTCTTTCTTTATTATGAACTCATCTTCGAGAAATATCCATATGGCTCTAAGACCATTTTTTTCATATATATTATTTCTCCTGCTAACTTCATTTACGGTAATAGGAGAACATTGTATTTCAAGGGCAAATTGATCATACAATATATCTGGTCGAACACCTTCTATTCCATAATATTCAACAAATTGTTTGTCAAGGTTTAATAAAGTTTGGAAGTATGTCTTACACAAAATATGTTCTTCACTTTCAGGTTCCGAAGAACAATCCCTTAGGGACCTATGCGCAAAATGAGGAATTCTAATCTTTCCTTTCTTAATTATTAATTCCCTATTAGGACATTCTAAATTTGGACAATAATAACTTTTTCCTTTTTCTGCTTTAGAAGCATTTATTTTTTCATTTTGATCATTTAAAGCGTAGATCATTTTCTTTTGTCATTGATTAATTTATCTAAAATTTATCAAGGTAAACTTTTATTTTTTTAATTAACTGTATTAAAATTTTATATAAGAATATTCATATTAAAAATAAAAACTCTTATTCGATTTATATGGAATGGAAAGGTCTCAGTCTCCTGTAATTTTGAGAATCTTGTAAAACATTTAGAACGGGAACATCAATTTATAAGTTTAAGCTTCACAAGTTTAAGAGATTAATTTTTTTTTTAATATTTACTTTTTTATCAAATTAAACTTCTTTAATCTTTCTTCTGAGCAATATTCTGCTACTTCTTTAGGTGGCTTACCAAATAAAATGCCTGATAAATCAGCAAATTCATCTAATAAACTTTTATGTTTTCTTGCATAATTTTTCGCTACTTCAAACACGTTTTTAAAACGAGAGACAAATATTAATCCAGAAAATCCTAATTCTTGCGACTCGGATTCAAAATATGTATTGCCTACAAAGAAGAAATCCTCCATCTCTTCCATAAATAGTGCCACTTTCTGGGTATTTTTATCATAGAGTTCGAGACTTGCTAAAGGTTTTTCAAATTTAAATGTCTTTATTATCTGCTTTTTTATCCCAAATTCGCTAAGTATATCGGGATAATTAGTAAGAACTTTTTCCAGTTTCTTAATTCTTTCTTCATTTATAATACTCATTGTTTTTATACACTGGCATCCTATTTTTGTACTTTTAAAATTATTAGATTAAGATTGAACTAGTCTTAATTAAATATAAAATATTAGTATAACTTTTAATACTATTTTAAATTATTCAATTTTTTTAAATCATAAAAAGTATTAATGATGCTTTTTAAATTATTTATATTTTTTATATAAATTATATAATTGGTTAAGTAGATTCATCAAACTTATATACGTTGATACATTATTTATGTAATGGAGTATAAAAGTTTAGATAGTTTTTATAAGCATCTCTCGAATAAATAAGATAAAATAAGTTATAATCAATTATGAGCGAAATTAATGAAATTAAACAAATCACAAGTGATGTATTCTATAGAGTTCAAGATGATTATTTTATATTTTATGATAAATTCAATAATAGATTAGGTCAAGTCAGGAATTTTATAGATAAGGATAAAATGATACTTACTTATTCAGATTTTAAGAAGGAATCTGAAGATTTTTCTAGAGATTCCTTACACGATATTTTAATTCAATTTATCGAATCAGGTAACATTTTGCAAATAAACCAGATTTTAATTGAGAGTTTTCCTCTTGATATTGATACTTTTAATCACGCTATTAATGCTATCATCAATATATATCCTAATGGTATTTCAGTTTCATATGAAAAATATGATTCAGAACTAATTTACAAAATTCAAGTAAATTTTAAGCATCCACGTATTACTCATTATGTTCAACAAGCTTATTTACGAAATTTTTCTTCTAATGAAAATGAATGGAAAGATAGAAGAAAAAAAGACAAGGCACGTATATTTTGTTTTGATAAAGAGAGAGGTTCAGTTATTAATATCGGAAATACAAAAAAAGAAAGACAATATGGTGTCAAAATAAATAGAATAGCGTATAGAGAATACTTTTACTCAATGCATTTGGAAGTATTTATGCGCCATACATTAGAACGGAGTTTTAATTGATTCAGAATAGCTTGTTGATTTCTACCCATTGCATGTTGAAATTCATCAATGAACAATAATCGCGTTTGAGTTTTTTTTAGAACATAAACTAACGTTTCCTCTAACTGATCTATCGTAATTTTTTTATGTCTTAAAGTGCTAGAATCTGAATAAGGATGCCCATAAGCAGATAATATGGCAGAATATAGTCCCTTTAAACCGGTTATAGAATCTTTTAACATGCAATATCCTACCGGATGTCCTTCATAGGTCGGATGGTGTTCACTTGAATGCGTCCGCATAAATTCCTTTACGATGAATGTTTTTCCAGCACCAGAATCTCCAATAATTGTTAATCCTTCTAAATCATAAGGTAAATCATCATTTTCATAGTATAAACTTTGTTCAAATATCCATTTTAACTGTTTTAGACATTTTTTGGCTTTGGGATAATAAACGAAGTGTTCCCCTCTAACCCATCTTATTTTTTCCTTTAGCGGTTTATTAAGATATGGAATAGTCGAAGGATTTAAATGCTTATATGTCATTAAGTCTCCTCCTCCTCTTCCTCGTCAAAATATAATAAATTCATGTCTTTTTTGACTTCTTCCCATTCTGTTGGATAACCTATAATTTCTTCATCATCATCTATTTCATCGATCAAGTCATTAGATTCGTTATTTTTTTCTTTATTTCTCCTGATTTCCATTGAAGTGGCTTTTGATTTGTGGATCTTTTTTATTTCTTCGATTTTCCTAGCTTTCTTAGCCGTCTTTGTTTTTGTTCTCGCCTCCTTAATCATTGACTCTCTTGCCTCTAATGATTGAACGAGATCTACCTGAGAAAATTGTGAAAACCTCACTCGGTTTTTCCTTATGAGCTTAAGTTCTTTTAAACTTATTGGATTGTCTAAAGGATCGTCCGGGTTAATTTTTAATTGAGAGAAATACACTTCTTTCAAGGGAATATTATAATAATCTCCTAACTGTTCTGCCCATAAATAAACCTCCCTTATATCTCGTGGATCATATTTTACGAAATACTTCTTTTTTCCCGATTTTTGGGTGGCCCTTAATTGTGCAATAATCGAAGCATTATATTCCATCCCAAATATACTTATTCCACTTCTACTTAACATTCTTCTTTGAAATGGTAAGAGATCATATCTTAACTGTTCTGTATTTAAAGGAATTTCTGGCAATCCTATTGTTATACCATTGGAATCAGCAATTCCTTGTTCATATCTGTCAAAAGGATTAATTTCAAGCCCCTCTTTCTCTTCAATCCCTTTATGATTTTTCAAATGATAATAATCAACAATCCAATGAACTAACCATTTTTCGAACTCTTCGATTGTCATTTCCGCTTTTTTTTCAGGATCATATTGCGTCTTCCGTTTTTCGGCTAAAGGCAATACATAGCCTTCTATTAAATCATCTCGAATTGCATAATTTATTGTTTTAAAAATACGTTCAACATGCGGCTTGAATTCAGGTCTTTTTGGTGGATTGAAAATCATTTCTATATCATATAATTTACAAAAATTAAAAAGCCCTCCACTTTTAAATTCTTTGGCGTTATCTAAAAGTATTCTTTTTGGGATACCACAGATTGGCCACGAATTAGCAGTTTTAAAGCGTTTTGTTAATTCATCTTTAGGCAATATTCCATTAAAGAAAGCCATACCCACCGCAATAAGGCTTGGAGGATCAAAACTTAAATAATAACCATAGATCATTCTTGAATAAACATCAAGAGCTATTGTTAAAACGGGTCTTCCTATTGGTTTACGATCAATTCTATCAACTAACATAATATCAAGAATAGTATGATCAAATTCAACTATGTCCAATGGATGATAACCAAACGGATATTGCCCATTCAAAGGTCTGAATTGATCTCTTAGTACTTTTCTTCCTTTTCTCATTTGGGTTACTTTTGTGTTTGGTATGGCTTGTATCCTTGCTCTAAAAGTATTATAACAAGGTGGCTTAATACTATTTTTATCACATAAGTATATCAGACGAAGATAACAGCTATATATAGAAGGTTGTGAAGGTTTCAAATATCTATTTTCGATAGTATACTGAATTAAAGCTTCAACTTCTGGTTTGATTTTCTTTTTTCTCCCCTTTTTAGTATAATTTGGAATCAAACCCGTCCATCCATATTGCTCGTATCTGTTTTTCCAAAAATATAAGGTGGATTTACTAATCTGATTCTTTTTAGCAAAATTTATAATATCGTCTGTCCTGACATTTTCAATATTGAATATATTCAATAATTTAATTCTATTTCTAATTATTAACTGCAATTTCTCTGGTAAAGCATAGAATTCTCGTAAATTTCTTGAATCTTTGTTTGGTTCTTTCTCATCAGAAATTAATAAGAATTCCTTTGAATGCTTTTTAATACTATTAGTTTTTTTTAATTCAACAAAATGTTCATAAAGAGGCAATATTAATGATGTATTACTCTCTTTTAATGAAAGTACTATATTATCAGTTATTTTGATGTTAAAATCTAATAGAAAAGCGTCATGATAAATAAGATGGTCAATTGAAGGGATCACTTCTTTTATATCGATCTTTAAGATACTTGAAACTTCTATTGCTAGATCAATTCGAGATAAACTCCCCTTTTTTTTCAAAACCGCTAATATTACAGATTCAATTTTAGGTAGAATCCTTGGAACTTTTTTATTTTTTCTAAAAATCTGAATATTTTCTAACCTATTACTAAATATCTCATCATTAGTAACTATTAGATATAATAATCGATTTTTATCACAATAGGTTTTTATACATTTTTTTCGTGCTTCCCATTTTCTGGCTTTTTCAGGGTCATTCTTTATAGAATTAAAGAAAGTGTGATATTTCACATCAAAAATACATTCAGTTCCGTCTTTAAATCGTGCCCATGCATCTGGGATATACGGATTTCCTTTTCCATTCTCATTTTTAATTTTTATTGGCTGGGATTCTATGCTGGTACAATTAGGATCGTGATCTAATAATAAAAATAGACCTTCTTCGGTAAGAGATTCAAATTCAACATATCCATCTGATAGATTTTTATCTGTAAATAGCGTTCCTCGATCATTTGATTGAGCAGTTCTAATTCTTCTAACTTTACTATAATTATTAGTTAAATTTTCATCCATAATTAAAACCTCATTTTAACTCTTATATATCGAGAGTTTTATTTGTTAAGCATTGATTTTTATCCTGTTTCCCTCAACAGGTTAATACTAATCAAATAGAAATCTTCAATTTTATTCGTAGTGAGAGTAACGGTTTTGTGGTTTTTTTTCCAGTTTATTTTTGAGAAAAGTTCACTTTTTCCAGTTTATTTTTGAAAATTTTCCAGTTTATTTTTGAAAAAAAATGGATAAAATACAGTTTATGCTTGTTTGGAGAATATTTTTTTCCAGTTTATTTTTGAAAATTACACATCGCCGCCGGTTTTGATTATAATTTTGACTCCTATTTTGTGCCTCAAGATAGAATCTTAGTAAAACGCCATGTGAGAAATTCCATATTTTCCGAAGATGAGGGGCTCTTTGACGTAAAACGCTTGCTTTCCAATGAGTTGTTGGGATACCACGATGAAGATGATAACGACGGTATTTTTTTGGAGCAAACTTTCTCGGACGCCCTTTTCGATTTATGGAAAACTCAATTTAAAGATGGAGCTTCTACGGTGCTATTGGATGAGGTGTCTCAGCTTACATTTAATAAATTCATGGAAGATACATCCGCCAGACAGTTTACAGCCGATGTAATGTGGCAAATAGAAGTTTATTCTATTTCCAAGGCTACCGGCCCCTACTTTTTGCTGACCTATACCGCGCTTACCCTTATTAAAGGCTATTTAGATCTTCAAGAACAGCAAAACGTGGTTAATTCTATGACACTTCGTAACGAGGGTAGTCAAGGAAAGCAAACCCTTTCCAGTCAGTGGTGGGCGGATGATTGGTTCGGCGGGTCCATTACATCATTCTTCGGCACTCCTTTCGGTGTATATACTCCTGTGGTGTTTGAAACGGATAAGCATGTCTATGAGGGACAAGTGGTTTTGGCGCCTGCTCAGGCGAAGTCCTTTCCAGATCCAATCGATATGGCATCGGGATTTGCTTCGGGAGATTTAGGAGAGTCGATGACCAGTACCAAGTATCTCAAAGTTGATCCAGAGTACGGTTTTAACTTACAATCCAGAAACCTTATGGCCTATTCTGATATTGACGATAGAAGGTTAAAATTGTTTATGGAGTCCAATATTAATGACCTTAATTATAAGTTATGCTGGGAGCAAATACACGCCAAAAATTCCATTACATACTTAGAAAACGAAGTTGCCAAAA
>Ga0114923_10003217_pt1 | contig 11032 bp, 7 predicted proteins | sample SumtaG_FD_89578 | JGI IMG/M metagenome (GOLD analysis project Ga0114923, IMG submission 89578) | Deep subsurface microbial communities from Indian Ocean to uncover new lineages of life (NeLLi) - Sumatra_00157 metaG | ecosystem: Environmental > Aquatic > Marine > Oceanic > Sediment | place: near...
AATGGTTTAACATTTACCTCTTATAGAGGGAAAGAGTTTTTTCATCCAGATGATATTTCTACAGATAGACTAAAGACCGCATATAGAGCAAAAGAAGCAGAAATCATGTCTGGAAAATTAAACGTATTTATTCCCCCAGAGACACTTAGCTCATTAACCCCGGATGAAAGGCAGAGGGCTGGGACTGAGTTAGTTGTAGGATCTTCTTTTTGGCAATCTAACCCTGATAAAACTTCAGCTGTTATGGTTGATTCTCATTCATCGCCAATAAAAGATTTGGATGGAAACGTTGTAGAGATTTTATTTGATGATATGAGGAAGGATAATTCAGATATTAATAAAAGCATTAATCAGCAATATGCTAAAGAGCAAACAGAGTTTTTTGAAAGATTAAAGTTACCTACAAAACCGGCGAGTAATTTTTTACAAGATAATTTAACTAGAATAATGAAATCAGTTCCTGACTTTATGGATTATGCGGAGCATCATTAATGACGTCTCCTTTAACTTTGCCACAAAATCTAATGATGGATCAGACAGAAACTGAGGGACCGGTAAAAACCCCTTACGGGACGGTTTTAGGCGCTGCTTTTGCATCAACTCTATCTCAAACAATAGAAAATCAATATATCGGTAAAGCTATTGATAAGTGGAATGAAACATTTCATGAAAGCAGATATTTACAACCTGATGAAGTAAAAGAATCATATCCTCATGTAGCTGATATATTTCCTGATGGCGGTAGAGAATATAATGTTAATGTAACAGCAGAAAAAAAAGAACGCCAACTTTACTATCAAGACTTAATGAAAGGGATGGAGCGTGGCACATTGCGCTCAATAGGACGAGGAACTACGTCGTTAATTGGTGCAGCGGTTGCTCCAAGTAATTGGCCGATTGCATTAGCAGTAGAAATGACAGTTGGAAGATTAGGGATGTGGGCTGCAGGAAAAGCAGCTAGTTCAGGAATATTAGCTAGAGCAGCGGTTAGCCTTGCGAGGGGGGCAGCAGAAGGCGGTGCATTTTCAATTCCTATACAAATGGCAACTAGAGATTATCACAACCAAATTGGGATGCCATTAACTCCAGAAGATACATTTATTTCTACATTGTGGATGATGGGACTGGGTGCAGCACTGAAAACAGCTTTTGGATATAAGAAGATTCTTAGTAATGAGGCAAATTTAGAAGGAGCGGCCGCAGTAAAAAGACAGTTAGATAATGGAGAGCAGATCAATGTAAAAGAAATTGTGAAAGATGGAATATATCAAGAAAGAGCGATGGATCCTCATAAAAATCCAGAAGCATTAACTAAAAGTTTAGAATCTTTAAGAAAACGATTGGACGCTACAAATAGAGCTTTAGAAACGAATGAAAAAATATTTGAGGATATAGCTAAAGGAAAAGAAAATGTTTTACCTCATACAACCCCGCCATTGAAAACAAATCATTTGTTAGAACAAGTAAAAGGATTGGGTGATTTGCCGGATACTTTGTTAAAAGTAAAAGACAAAGCTTTGTTAGATAGATTGCCAAATACTGATGAGTTTAAATCAGCAATCACATATGACAAAATTTCCCCAAATGAACTAAATAAGGTACAAACTAAATTTTTAAAAGAGTTTAAAGAAAACGAATCATTGGTTACAGAAAAAGGCGTAAAAAGAAACGAAAAAAGAATAGAAAAACTAAAAAAAGAAATTAAAAAAACAACTGACCCAAAAGAAGCGAGTACAAAAAAAGAACAATTAAATGAGCTTAAACAAAAAATAGATCTTTCTAAAGATAGAATCAAAACATTAGATAATATCGAAAAGGAACCAGTAAAATTAAATCAACACAGAGAATCTATTCAAGAGCTTCGCGCAGATAAAGCTATGTTAGAAAATATGATAAAAGATACGGAATCATATTTTGATTTAACTAATGCTGCTGAACCTGTAGCAGAAGATGAACTCGCTCAAGCAGCTGAAAAAGTAGGAGATTGGAAAAATAAAGCTAATACATATATGGATGAATATTTAAAAAATGAAAAAATTATAGAGCGTCCAGAAATAAAACCAGAAGAAGTATTGCAAGACTTACATAATGAAGTTAAAGAATTAGCAGATTCCAATAAATTAAATGCAGAAGAATTGAAAGCATATGAAAAAGCCATGGAAATGCCTGAGGCTAATCAAAAGACAAGGGACTCTATCAAGTCATTTATTGAATGTATTACAAGAGGAGTTACAGGATGACGACGATTGAGTATTGTTTAACTAAATTTTCTAGTGATATCAGAGGTGAAATGAGCCCTGCTGATGCCAAGGCGTTATCGAATGAGATACAATCAAAAGCAGAAGCGAGAAAAGCTGAATCTGATTATAATATGACGCAAGAAGAAGCGTATAGATCTGTAGGAAAAGAAATAGTAGGAAAACAAGAAAAAGAATTAACGCAGTTGCAATATAATGCATTAGAAAACGTTAGAAAAAGTGTAGTAAATCGAGATTATTTATCTAATTTTCCAAACCAAGCTAAAGGAGCGTGGTCTCTTTTAGGTGGGCGGCAAACAAATGTTTATAAATCTAGATTTTCTTATGTTGCTAATGCTCATGCGGAAGAAGTAGGCAGAGTCAGTCAACTATTTTCAGACCTAGAAAAGGTTCCTGGATCATTGGAATATTTCTCAGATCATAAAAACAGTAATACAATCATTAAAGAAATGGAATTTAGAGGTTCTACAAAAGACCCGTTGGCTAAATATGTAGCAGAATCGTGGATGGATAAACATCAGCCATGGTTAACTAAAGACTTACAAGAAGCTGGAGCAAAAATATTTGAACGACCAGATTATATAGCTCGACAATTTGGAAAATCATCAAAGATTGGAAGCGCAACAGGATCAGAATTAAAAGATATCGCATTAAAAGCAAAATTATTAATTGAGCATAAAGGAAATTATGCAGAAGTGATGAAAGATTTTAATGAGCAATCATTTAAAAGGTGGGTAGAAGTAGCTAAAGTACATACAGACCCTGAAACATGGATAAAAAATGGAATTGATCCGGCAAATACAAATGCAGTCGAAGAATTTTACAGAGAATATCACAAAGGAATGGTTACAGGTGTTCATAAACGCGCTTACGACTCACACATTTCCCCTTCTGGGAAAATAAATTATGCTAGAAAATTAGAGCATTCTAGAGCGTTGATTTTAAAAAAAGGATCTTGGGCGGAATACAATACACAATTTGGATACGATAATATTTATAGCGCTATACATTCTCAACTTACGCAGGGATCAAAAGATCTCACAACATTGAGAATGTTTGGAACTTATCCAGAAGAAGCATTAAAAGATATAGTAAAAGTAGCACGAGAACAATCTGCTGGAATGCACGGATCACAAAAAGAATTAAGAAATACTGAAGCATTAATTGATAATATATTTGCAGATAAAGACAAGCCAATGAGCGGTCTTGGCGGATCCATTATCAAAGCATTTAGACAATATAGTTATATTACAGGAACAGGCTCTGTAACTTTAACATCATTCGATGATATACCAAGAATGGCTGCTATGGCTAAAGCTAATGGCATTCCTTATTTAAAAGGATACGAAGAAATATTGGGCGGCCTTCTTAAAGGAAGAGCAAAAGGATTTGAAAAAGAAGTCGCATTACAATTAGGTTGTTATTCTGAAGGTGCTATAGGAACACTTATTGATAGATTTGCTCCTGGAGATACTGCAGCTGGAATAATGACAAGGACAATGCGATTACAAGACCAGGGTTCGCTTATAAATGTGTGGGATAGTGTTCATCGTAAAACCGCTGGAATGATGTTATCTAGAAATCTCGCTAAAGATATGAATATTGCATTTACATCTTTAGATCCAGAATTACAAAGAGCATTAAATATTTCTGGAATAAGCGAAAAAAGATGGAATGTAATAAGAAGATATAAGTCATCGGTTTTAGAAGATGGTGGACGTAAATTTTTAACACCTTCTCTTGTAAATGATATTGCTGATGAGGTAATTGTAAATGAATTGATAGGAACTGAGTTAGGACAACCATCTCGTGCAAAAATCAACCGAGAACGATTAGACTTAAAGCGTTCGTTAGATGTTTATTTTATGGATCAAACAAGCAGTGGAAAAATAATTCCTGATATTTCTGATATGACATTAATTAGAGGAAGGTTTAATAATGAAAGTCCTGTTGGTGTTGTTATGAGTTGTATTTCGCAATTCAAAGGATTTAGGGTAGGCGCAACTAGAAAGTTACAAGGTAGGTTTTTATTTGGAAATGGAGCAGATAATTTATATGAAGCCTTTTTTAACAAAGGAACACGAGGAAATTTAAAAGGATTGATTAATCATCAAATTCAATTGTTACCGTATGGATATTTATCACATGCGGCTAAAATGCTGGTTGCAGGACGTGGTTTACCAAATCTTAATGATACAGATACATGGGTTGAAGTGCTTTCAAGGAGTGGTGTTTTTGGAATACAAGGCGATATGTTATTTGATTTTCTTTTAGGACATCATGATATAGAAAGAAGTTTGCTAGGTCCTACGCTGGGAAATGGTATCGATATTTTAAAAGGATTTAGAGAAATTATATCAGGAGAAGGAAAGCCAGGATTAAGGTTTACAAACCTAGCTATACATAATACACCATTGGCTGGAATGTGGTGGTTAAAGCCATGGCTAGACTATGGTTTATTTAATGCTTTGAGGGAGAAATCTGATCCAGGTTATCTGGAAAGAAAAGAGCAAAGGTTTGAGAAAAAAGGTCAAGGTTTCTTGTGGAATCCTACATCATCTTTGGGGGTTGGTTGATATGGCTAATAGATATTACGATGCCTCTTCGGCAACAACATTTACCAGAATGAAAGACAATCTAATTAATGATGGATCAGTGGATTTGGTTGATAATTGGAATATTTTTTCAAATAATATTTCATTAATTAGCGGAACATTATCGGCTTCAACAATCACTGATGGTCATGCAACATTAACTGGAGGAAGTTTTACTACTACTGTTGGCGGACAAACCCCTACAAGTGGTTCGCATTTAGCGACAAAATCATATGTTGATGGTTCAGTCTCTGCTTCAATTTTTTGGGATAGAGTGGGGACAGCTATAGTCCCTCTTAATGCTGGAGATTCAGTAGAGGATATTAGTGAATTAAAGATGACGGATGTATTAACTAATACTTATGTTGTAGGACCTCCTTTTGTTATATCTTCTACAGATAAAGTAATTAATCTTAATGTTGATCAAGTTGATTCTTATCATTTCAATCAATCATTGGAAACTGGCAATTCACCTAGTTTTATAGGTCTTACAGTAGCTGGCTTACCAGTAGCTGGAGGAATTGTTCAAACAGATGGAACAGGAGCTCTGTCATCAAGCGTAACGCTTCCTAATGGTACTTTAGCAACGACACAAGGTGCTGGAGATAACTCTACTAAAGTATCAACAACGGCTTATGCAGATGCAGCAATTAGTTTGCATCATCATGATTCTAGATATCATACAGAAACAGAATTAAACAGTGTTGTTAATGGATCTGAGGGATCAACTTTAATTGGATATAAAGACGGCGAAACGGTAAAAGAAATACTAGACGATATAATTAACAAAGGTGTCTTGGATGCTATAACTATTACAGATGCTGGAACATTGGACATTACTTGGACAGCTGGAGAAATCTATGATCATGCTAATGGTAATATTGTAGATACAGATTCAGGCTCTGGTACATGTACAGATGGATCGATCAATTATTTAAAATGGGTTTCTGGTACAACATTAACTTTAAGTACTACTCATGCTAGTGGTGATGAAATACAGATTGCTCATATCAATTGCCAGGCTAATGACATTTGGGCTTTCCATGAACAGGATGTTATCTCTCACAGGGGTTCTGATATATCTGAAGCATTGGGTGAGATCTTTGAAGTTATTGTTACAGGCGGTCTTTTGATATCTGAGGACACTGATGTCACTAATGTTTGGGACGTTGTATTAAGCGCTGGTGTCTATTATCACGAAGGGCATGAGCGTCATGATATTGCTGCTCCAGTTTATTCAAGGGTTTCTAATTTAATTCGCTGGTATCATTCAGGCGGTGTGTGGGCAAGTACTGCAAATGCTGAAATAGATACAACTCAGTGGGATAACGGAACTAATCTAGCAGGAATTAGTGCAGCAAAATATTATAGATCATTATTTTTTATTATTGATGATGGTGATATTCATTGGGTTTATCCAACTGTTGAATACAATACTTTAAACTCTGCTCTTATGGCTTCAGACCCTTCTTTGCCTGCTGGACTGGAAGATGCTGCTAAGTCAGTTGCTGTTATATTAAGAGGGAATGCAGCTGCGTTCCCTGCATCAGGGTCTGATCAGTGGATAGATGTAAGGCCAATTATTAGTGGTTCTGTTGGAGGGGGCTCAATCACAGATCATAGAAACCTAACAAATCTAACGACCGGTGATTCTGGTCATACACAATTTATAATGGCTGATGGAACTGTAGATCTTACTGCTACCTGGACAATAGCCACTGATAGCATAACCCTAACAGCTGGGACCTTGACTGCATCAACCATCACTGATGGAACTGCTAGTATAAGTGCTGGGGCTGGATCAGGTATTACAACTTTATCGATGAACAATCAGCTAACTAATTCATTGGCGATTGGCACTGCTCCTTTTGTGATCACATCTACAACAGTAGTTTCGAATCTTAATGTTGATCAAGTAGATGGATATGATCTAGATCAAGCATTGTTGGTTGCATCATCTCCTCAATTTGCTGGGCTGACATTAACAGGTACGCTAGCGCTAGGAGCAAATAAAGCTACAACAACATATGTTCCTTTAAATGCTGAGGACTTAGTTAACAAGGCTTATGCAGATGTAGATTTATGGAGCAAGGCTGGAACAACATTGTCCCCAACAACAAGTGGAGATGTTGTATCTGCGCCTGATGGTCTTTTAATTCATGATACTAGAGCAACAAACTCACCTCCTACTTTTTATAACGATGTTTATACAATAGATTTTAAAGCCAAGGCGTCAATGACTGGAGGCGCTGGGCCTAGCGCTCCTGCTCAATCAGGAGCATTTGGCGGTATGTTAACAATAGCTCCATGGAGTGATTCGAGTGGAGGGGAATGTTATCAATTATTTTTCTTGGATGGTGGTATAGCATACAGAGATGCGCCGCTTGATTCCGCTAATTGGACATCTGTTGAATGGCAAACTATATGTGAGAGCGGACATAGTTTCACGATGAACAATGGCTTGTACATTGTTGCTGATATCTTTCAAGCAAGAGATGCATCTGGAGTTCAGTTGTTGGAGGACGGAGGCAAAGGTCTTTCTATTGTTGATAGTACAGGAATATCAACATTTACAGCTCCATTGAATATTGAGGGCACTGCAAGCAGTACAACGCTTGGGCCAATTCTTGGGCTTCAATTTACTGGTGATTCATATAAGGCCATGGAGCTTAGACCATACTCCCATGATGATATCTCGATATCTTTTGATGCATATTATAATGCCGGAGCTGGTCAATGGCAGTCTTCAGATGCTGGGTCTAATTTCTTAATTCAAAAAAGCAGTGATGATTTAAAAATTCAGTGTCGAAATGGGATAGCTCAAGGTTCAGCAATAGCTTGGTCTGATGGCGTTACTTTTGCATCGTCAGGGTCGGCTATAACAACAACATTTCATACTGATACAATAACTGATGGTACTGCATATTTTGGTGGTGATAGTGCTAATTTCTATTTGGATATATTAGGTAGTGATCCAAGATTACAAATGTCTAATGATGCATATATGTTGTATAACAGAACTAGTGAAACATTTGCTTTTTATGCAACTGGCGGGTCTTCGACGTTGGAGTTACAAGCTGCCGGAGTACTCTTTCTTAGAACGGCAACTGATACATTAAGGTTTGATGACGCTAGTGATACGGGCGGAGATAATGCAACAGGAATGATCACCTTTACTGTTGGGGGCAATACCAGAACAATAAGTTTTGACCCATAATAATAAGAGGAAAACATAATGAGTTTAAATAATTGTTTAGCTAAATGCTCTACTAATTACTTTGACGTAATAAAGAAATTTATTTCGATCAATAATAGTACGAAAGTGATACAATCAATCATATCGAATATTGAAAATAATCAGGTTTATACTGATAATGCTTCAGATGAGGAAAAAGATGCAATGAAATGTATAATGTTATCATTAAAGGTTTTTATGAAGTTATCTGGTAAAGCTTCTTTAAGATTAGAAGAGATAGATAATTATGTGGAAGAATAATTTTCGTGTTATTCGTGTTAATGGAAAATATATAGGAGAATAAATATGGCTTTTGACCTTAGATTTTTAGGGCGAGTAAGCTCAAGCGCTAATAGTAAGGCGCCAACAACGTGGTCTTATACAAGTGCAACCGATACATTGGAGACTATTAGAGCTGATGGGTATTTTAACAATGTGATGGTTAATTTGACTACTGGGGTTGGTAAGTTTTCTATAGGAAACACTATCCTTGTTGCTGGAAGCGATAACCATCAAATTCTTTCGGTATCGTCAGTAACCGGAACTGTAACTACTATTGAAATTTTCTCTAGAGGATCAATGCTTGGGCAGTGGGTAGAAAGAGAAATTGACACAGTATATATTGATGAGCATGATGGTATAATTGTTGTATGGATTGATTCGGAAGCACATGGAGAGGGGACCCTAGGAACAATAAATATCGAAACTCCAACAACTAATCCAAGAGGTCGTTGTCAGTGTAATTGGCAACTTCAGTATGATATGTATATTTTTGCTGCTTCTGCTACATCTTTATATAAAGGCGGAAATAATTGGATCGCTCGCAAAGGAGGAGAAGTAGGAAGCCCAACATATAAAGTTTGGTATGTTCCTTTTTCTTTTGGAACAATTTAATAATTAATATAGGAGAGCAAATATGGCTTTTGACCTCAATTTTTTAGGGCGAATAAGCTCAACCGGGAATGAAAACGCAAATGTTGTATGGTCTTATATAAATACAGACGATGCTGAAGCTACAATTAGAGCTGATGGCTACTTCAATGGCGCCATGGGTGATTTAACTAATGGTGTTGGAAGGCTTTCAATAAATGATATTATATATTCGCAAGGAACAGAAGGGCATCATATGCTTAGAATAACGGCTGTAGTTGGAAATGTAACTACAGATGGTTATCTTGATCGTAGCGGCGAATTAGGGTCGTGGACAACTAAACAAGTCAATACAGACTATGTAACAGCAACGGATATTTTTGTTACAGCGCAAGTTGAGTTAAGGCCTCCTTAACCTGACGATGCTTCTGGTATTATTGCTGAAACACCAATTGGAACTATTAGAGCAAAAACATATGCGATTGTTAGACCCGGAGACGTTTTTAATATTTCTAATGCTACTATAACATTTCCAGTTAGAAAAGGTGACAGTTGGACGGTAACTACAGTAGTAACCAGCGGAACTCCATTGTTTATAGTTCGAAGTATACCATTAGTGATAGTTTAATTAATATAGGAGAGCAAATATGGCTTTTGACCTCGATTTTTTAGGGCGAATAAGCTCAACCGCTAATAGTAAGGCACAAACAACGTGGTCTTACACAAGCGCAACCGATACATTGGCGACTATTAGAGCTGATGAGTATTTTAACAATGCAACATCGTTAAGAACTAATGATGTTTTAAATATCAAGGGAAGCGATGGACATAAGTTCTATATAGTCTTGGGGATTGACCCATATGTAACGATAGAGAGATATGGACAATTTAGCGTGCTAGGCGATTGGGACGATAGATCTATTGATACAGAATATACTGAAATTGTTGACGGTTTTGCCCATGGATGGATTGAGTCTACTGATTCATCTCCGGGAAGGCAAGACGAAGGAAGGTTAGAGGCAGTGTCCCCTGCTGGGGTTCAAGTAGGTGCTTGTAAAACAGATACCGGCGATCAATATTTGCTTTACATTGCTTCAGTAACTATTCCAGTTAAAGCTGGTGTTAGTTGGCAAATGGTATCATCCGATATATCTGGCGCTCCAACTTATAAAGTTGTTTTTATGCCTTTTACTTTAGAAAGGTTTGCATAATAAGGATTAAATATGGCAATAGATATAGATGATATTAGCAGAAGAAATCAACATACTGCTACACCTGCACAAGCTACTTTTATATATGGTTTTCCAATTTTTGCAGCTACAGATATATCAATTTATCAGACTCTTGCGGGTCAGGATGCAGATGATTTAGCAGATAAATTAGAATATTTAGTTGACTATACGTTGACAGGTATAGGGGTTCAAACTGGCGGAACATTTATTTTGGTAAATCCAGCTGCTGAAGGAGATACTCTTACTGCAGCTGGTAACACAATGTCTTTATCTAGAACATCTAAATTTTCGACAAATGCATCAATTGCATCTGAAACATTGGATGAAGAATTTAATAATTCTTTGTTGATGATTCAACAAGTCAATACAAGAATAGATGAGTTACAAACTCAATATCAATATTCAGAAATAGTTGATTCAATTATTGATCGTAAATTACCAGCTCTTGGTGCAGGTCAAGGATGGGTAATGAATGATGAAAGAACAAAAATAGAAGCAGTAGATATTGAATCAGGCGGTGGAAGTGCTGATTTATTAAGAGCTGAATTAGCAGATCAAACAGCAGGAATAGATGGAACAAGATTAGTTGGTTATAATCATTTGTCATACGGTGGTCTTACTACACACGATATACTTGATATAATAATTTATGATATAAAAACAGGGCTAAGTCTAGTTGATATTCAAAGAGGTGAATATAATGCGGTTACAATAACAGGCCCTAATATTTACACAGGATCATTAACCCCTACTCCATTAGCCTATAATGAAGGAATGACAATTCATGCAACTGTATTGCATACTAACAACCAACTCTCTACATTAAATTTAAATGGTCTTGGG
>Ga0114923_10003218_pt1 | contig 11032 bp, 11 predicted proteins | sample SumtaG_FD_89578 | JGI IMG/M metagenome (GOLD analysis project Ga0114923, IMG submission 89578) | Deep subsurface microbial communities from Indian Ocean to uncover new lineages of life (NeLLi) - Sumatra_00157 metaG | ecosystem: Environmental > Aquatic > Marine > Oceanic > Sediment | place: near...
GAACTCCTACTATCAATTGCAAAGGTGTATAAGCATAATAATAAAAAGCAATTGTAAATCCTAAAGTTCCTGCGCTTACTTTAAATACCTGCATTAAATGCGGCAATATTACACTAGGTTCAATACGTAATAAGTAACTATAGCAATAAAAAATTGCAGCCAAAGCACAAATTGACCAACCAAAGAATATTGTGTGTTTTTTTGTATTAATCTCATTATTCCTTTTAATTGTAATTTAAGGGCAGCCTTAGTACCTTGTTAAATATTCATTTAAGTCCCATTGATGCGCCTGGGCAATACATGTATTCCATTCTTTGCGCTTAGCGGCAACGAAATGTGACTTTGTTCGGTAGCTCAAAGTTTGAGCATAATTCATTAAATTCTTGAATAAATATTCAATCCAAGTAATCCCTTGTGATTTAAATTCATGAGGTATTATATCATGTCGAGCAAAGTCATCAAATTAGTTAAATACGAAGATTGTAAATTTTTAGAACATGGGCAAAAATCAGTTATTAAGAAGTCTCGAGATAATTACGGTAAAGAGATATTGCAAGCTTGCCAGTCTTTCGAAAAAAGTAGATCGAGGGGATTAGAGCTTGAACTTGAGAGATAAATTTTAATTATAAAAAAAGTGAGGTAATAACTCATAATAAAGATAGAAAAAATTTGCGATGTTTATTATGCAAAAAAGTGTTTTGTGCGCCAGCACCACGATTCATTATATGATAGCATGCATTTTTGAATTCGATTCTTAATGGGTCGAGACATATTTTACCTACGAAAAACTTATGCTAAAAAGAAATATTTGTGAATTTTTGCTGCACGGATTATTCGTGCGTTGTAAATCGAGGGGGTAAACCCGTTTCATTGACGGTAGTAGATGTGACTGGATTACAAGCGATTTGTGTGTAATATATTGATTATCTGCATATAATTTATCCCAAAAATTGGTGGTTTGTGGTATCATTTAGCGAATTTTTGTGGTTAAAGTCACGTGTGGCAGGAGGTAATATGGGAACAATTATTGTTAAATTAGCCAAACTTTTTCGGCAAAGCTGTGTGACAAGCACAGCCCTGTTTTTAATAATGGCAGATGCATATGCATCTACTACAGGTTTGCCCTGGGAAGGCCCCTTACAGAAGATTTTGGATTCATTGACTGGACCGGTGGCTAAGATTTTAGGTGTTATTGCTATAGTGCTTGCCGGTTTTGGTATCGCTTTTGGTGAAGCTGGAAGTGGGATGCGGCGGATTTTTCAGGTAGTGCTGGGATTATCAATCGCGTTCACCGCATCAACTTTGGTGGTAACATTGTTTGGTTTTTCTGGTGGAACAGTTTTTTAGGTAATTTTTGAAATGACAACTCCAGGATATCGTATAAAATTACACAGTTCTTTGGTATTTCCTGTGATGTTAATGGGAGTTCCGAGACGTTTTGCAATTTTGAATTGGACTATTTGTGCGGCGCTAGTTTTTGGCTTGCATATGTTTTATGTTTTGCCAATTAGCGTGGTAATTCATATTGCAGCGGTATTTTTTGCCAAACGTGACCCACATTTTTTTGATGTTTTTGTTAGGCATCTGCGGCAAAAGAAATATTATGAGTGACACTTTAATAATATAAACGAAAAAACAAATGGTAAAATTGAAAGAGTATAAAAAAACTCCTGACCGACTCACTGATTTGCTGCCATGGGCAGCTTTAATAGCGCCTGGTATTATATTAAATAAAGATGGGTCATTACAACGCACATTAAATTTTCGTGGTCCAGATCTTGCTTCATCTACCGAATCTCAATTGGTATCAATTACTGCGCGTTTAAATAATGCTTTAAAAAGATTTGGTTCTGGGTGGGTAATGTATATTGAGGCACGTCGCAAACCATATACATCTTATCCTGAAAAGTCGGAATTTCCAGATCCGGTAAGTTGGTTGATTGACGCTGAAAGACGCGATCGGTTTGAGCGTAGCGGTATAAGTTTTGAGAGTTGCTATTATTTAACTCTACAATATTTGCCGCCTGAAGAAACAACAACAAGACTATCCAGATTGTTTGTTACTAAAACTGAAAGCGGTGCGGGGAAAAGTCAAAGCAAAGCCGGCAGCCAGGAAGTGTTAGAATTTTTTCAAATAGCAGCGCAAAGATTTTTTGATATTTTGCAAGATTTTATGTTTGAGGTTAGTTTTTTAAATGATGATGAAACTTTGACTTATCTGCATTCAACGATTTCCGTCAAAAATCACACCATAAAAAAACCTGATATTCCGATGTATCTTGATGCTTTTTTAGCTGACACACCACTGATTACCGGAATTTCACCGCGATTAGGCGAACATCATATAAAAACCATATCGATTTTAGGTTTTCCGTTTGCAACGATGCCGGCGTTATTGGATCAGCTAAATCAATTGCCGATAAGTTATCGCTGGATGACCAGGTTTATTCCGCTGGATAAATTGGAAGCAGAAAAACAATTAAAACGATATAAACAAAAATGGTTTTCTAAACGCAAAGGCATACGGCATTTGCTGCAAGAAGTATTTACCAAAAGTGAAAGCCAGTTAATAGACACTTCTTCGGTGGAAAAAACTAAAGACGCAGATGAAGCATTAAAAGAATTGGCGGAAGATTATGTGTCATACGGTTATTATACCGCAACCATTACGGTGATTGATAAAGATTTAGAAAAAGTCACAGCGATGCAGCGTGAAATTGAAAAAGTTATTAATGGTTTGGGATTTACTACGATTGCCGAGACGTTTAATGCCGTGGAAGCTTGGCTTTCATCTTTGCCAGGTCAGGCTTATGCAAATGTGAGGAAGCCATTACTGCATACTTTGAATCTCGCGCATTTGATGCCGTTTTCTGCAACTTGGTCAGGTCAGAGAAAAGATTATCATTTGAAAGCGTTTCCTTTGATGTATGTGCATACTCACGGTAGAACGCCGTTTAGGTTTGTGCTGCATATTGGTGATGTTGGTCATACAATGATTATCGGTCCAACCGGAGCGGGTAAATCGGTTTTTTTAACCACTTTGGCATTACAATTTAGGCGTTATCAAAATGCGCAAGTTTTTGTGTTTGATAAAGGCGGAAGTTTTTTGGCATCTACGCTGGGAGTTGATGGCGGTTATTATGAATTAGGCAAGCAAGATCAAGGCGAAAATAAAAGTTTAGAATTTCAGCCTTTAGCAAGTGTTGATCAAGGAGCAGAAAAAATCTGGGCAGCAGAATGGCTGCAAGGGCTTTTGGTTAATGAGAAACTAATTATTAGTCCTGAGATAAAGCAATCATTATGGGAGGCATTAAATGCGCTGGCGCAAGTTCCTAAAGATCAGCGAACTTTAACCGGTTTGTGTCTTTTGGTGCAAAATAGAGAAATCAGAGATGCATTAACCACATATACGGTTGCTGGACCATTTGGGAATATTTTAGATGCGGATTCTGAAACAGAATGTAATGATATTTGGCAATGTTACGAAATGGAAGAATTAATGACGATGCCAAGCATTATTGCACCAATTTTAAGTTATTTGTTTCATCGTTTGGAAAAAAGATTTACTGGTGCGCCAACTTTATTGATTTTAGATGAAGCATGGTTGTTTTTGGATCATCCAGTATTTGCCGATAAAATTCGTAATTGGCTGAAAAGTTTACGTAAAAAAAATGTTAGTGTGGTATTTGCCACACAATCAGTAGATGATGTATTTAAATCAAATATTGCTCCGGCATTATTAGAATCATGTCCGGCACGGGTTTTGTTGCCTAATGATCGTGTATTGGAGCCGCAGATTAGAAAATCTTATGAAAAACTAGGTTTAAATGAGCAACAATTATCGATATTATCTACGGCAATACCTAAGCAGCAGTATTATTATGTTTCCAGGCTTGGGAATCGGTTGTTTGATTTGGAATTAGGTATGATTGCGCTGGCGTTTTGTGCAGCAAACAGTCCTGAGGATAAACAAGTAATTAAAGATATTATTAATCAGTATGGCAGAGAAGATTTTTTGAAAAATTATTTAAAACAAAAGGATTTGGGTTGGGCATGGGATATAATTGCCGAGCAATGTGGGATAGGCGGCGAAAATAATCACATAAAAAACAACGGGGAACTAACTCAAGGGCAGCTTAAAAAAGAGGGAATACAATGTCTAAGCAAAACAAGCAGTTTAGTCAAGAAGCACCAAGTTGTAAGTCAGCAGATTCAATGAGTGATGTTGATAATCCATATTTGCGCGCACGTCAAGAATGGAATGATCGATATGGCAACGTAGCTGCTCAAGCCTCTAACTGGCGTTTTATGGCGATTTTATTGATGTTTGCAACGATTATTTTATTGGTTTTGTTGAGCGTTAGTTTTATGGCTAAAAAAGATAAGGTATTTGTAGCAGAAGTCACGCATTCTGGCAAAGTTGTAAATGTGTCGCCTCTCATAGTGCATTATCAGCCGACTAAAGCGCAGGAAGAATATTTTATTGGTAATTTTATTAAGTTAGTGCGTGAATTGTCTTTAGATCCGGTAGTAGCGAAAAAGAATTGGTTTGCGGCGTATAATTTTTTAACGTATCGAAGTTCTAAAATATTAGATAATTATTTACAAAAAAATGATCCAACAAAGTTGTTGGGTAAAAAAACTATCACGGTGAATATAACTGATGTTAATCCGGTAAGTGATAGTACTTTTCAGGTTGATTGGGTGGAAACGAATACAGATATCGGCGGACAAAGTGAACAAAAGCAAAAATATAGTGGGGTGTTTACGGTAGTGTTAAAGCAGCCAAAAACACAAAAAAGCATTTTGCATAATCCTTTGGGGGTTTATATAGTTGATTTTAATATTTCGCAACGTGAAGCATGATGAGAGGTATAATATGAAAAAGAAATTGGTTGTAATTATTGCAGGATTAATTTTTTTAATTAACTGCGCTGATGCTAATGGTTTTGCAACAAAAAAACCGGTGGTTGGGGTAGTTGCAGTAAAAGCAGCTAATAAACGTGCTTTACAACGTCCCCGATCGAGTTCTTATATTAATTCCATTATGAATTTTATGTATATGCCTGGCGCGTTGTATAAAATTTATTGCGCACCTTTGAGCGTTACTGATGTACAATTTCAAATTGGTGAAAGAATTGTTTCGGTTGCCGCAGGAGATACCTTGCGTTGGGAAGTATCAAAAACCTTTAGCGGGCTTGGGCAAAACCGTGTTGAACATTTGTTAATTAAACCGATAGAAAGTGGTATAACTAATAGCTTAGTAATTACCACAACTCTGAGAACTTATCATTTGTTATTACATGCAACAGACCATACCTATATGGCAGTAGTTGACTGGAATTATCCTAAGAGCCGTGGGTTTGTACAAAAGTATCGTGATGTTTCTGGTGCTGATCAGCAAGGTTTTGTCTTTAAAAGATTAAGTTTAAAAAATCTGGATTTTAATTATAAAATTTATATGGTTAAAGGAAGGCAGCCGGTTTGGCTTCCAACTACAATTTTTAGTGACGGTAAAAAAACTTATATTCAGTTCCCTAAAAATATGCAGGAAGCGCCGACTTTATTTTTGGGTGAAAAAAATAATATTAGGGCGCTTAATTATCGAGTTAAAGGCAATTATTATATTGTTGACAATGTGATTCAAAAGGCGCAGTTGCGTTTAGGCCAACATCATTCACAAATCGTACAGGTTGTGCATAACGGATGTTAATATTATGAATGCAAAAGACAAAAAACAGGAAGAAAATTTTGCTTTAAAGGTAAAACCAAAAAGTTCTGTAAGAATTAATCGTGGTTTGGTTTTAAGTTTAGTTGTTGTGATTATTTTTGCTTTTATTTGGTTTGTTTTAATTTCTTTTAAATCTCCAGTTTTAAATAAAGCAAAAAAATCAACTGATGACTTAACTGGGCAAAATAATATTGAAACAACCGCAGTTAATCCGGAATCAAATAATTTATTAAAACAATTGCCGGACAATTATGCTGATAAAGATACGATTAAGAAATACCTACCGAATGATGCATCTAAAACAAATATTCCTGCTGGGGTTCAACAGGAATTGGTAGATTTAAAAAATCATCAGGAGTTTTTGCAGCAGCGGATTGCAGAATTATTGCAAAATCATATTAAAACGCGGCAGTCGCTAAGCGATCAGCGCTCGAAGCAGGCCAAATCCAGCAGTTTATTCTTTGCCGGCGGCAATCCTCCAGCTGCGCCGCCGATAGATCAGAAAATTAAATTACAACAAGCTAAAGCTTCGTCAGGTAATAACCGAAAGAGCCGAATGTTTGGCGCGCAAGGCAAATCAGATGCGTATAATCAGCAAAACATGCAGCTGCAAAAATTATCTTTTTTGCAATCTTCAGCAAAGGATGAGGATGTCTATGACAAGCATCCATTATTAAAACCAGTATCTCCGTATGAGGTTCAAGCGGGAACTATAATTTCTGCAGAATTAATTACGGCGATTAATACAACTTTGCCTGGATCGGTTATTGCTCAAGTTAGACAAAATGTATTTGATACGGTTAACGGTAAGTTTTTGTTAATTCCTCAAGGATCTAAATTAATTGGTGAATATCAGTCGATGGTTTCTTATGGGCAAGAGAGAGTTTTGATTGCATTTACGCGTATTATCAGACCGGATGGATCATCGATTCAATTGGATAAATATATTGGAACGGATTTGTTTGGTCAATCTGGAATGTTGGGTAATGTAAATAACCATTGGTGCAGAGTATTGGGCGCTGCAACTTTATCAACATTATTAAGTGTAGGGGCTGGGGCTGCCGCTGATCATAGTTATAATCGTAATACGTATTATCCTAGTGCTGGCCAAGGAGCTTTGTTAGGAGCTGCTGCAAGTGTTTCACAAACTGGTCAGCAAATTACAAATCGTGCGATGAATATTCAGCCTATGTTGACCATTCCGATTGGTTATGAATTTAATATAATTGTGAAAAAAGATATGATAATGGAGCCGTATAAAAATAAGCGTAGTGTTTAATTTGGAGATTGGCAATGAAATACAAATTAATTTTAATAATTATTAGTTTGGTTTTTTTTAGCATTACATTTTGTAATTGTTATGCAGAACAAAACACAAAAAACATATCGAGTGCGCCAGGCACATCAAATACGCCGCCGCAGGTAGCACCAAATGTTGTAGTAACACTGAGCGATCAGGATTTAAAGAAGGTTGATGGATTATTTAAAGATTCGGATTATAATCATTTGCAAATGAATGCGCAGGAAAGTGATCAGGAAAGGACTCAGGATAAATTATTTAAAATCTCGGATCTTGCTAAATCTGCGGAAAATAATAGTGGTTAAGAAAGGTTAAAAAATGATTGATCCAAGTGCAGTTTCATTGGTGCAGACAATATTTATTACGCATATTAACAATGCTTTTCATCTAATTGCGCACTATGCATCAAATTTATTATTTATCTTTGCTGTATTTGAAATAGTTTTATTTGGCTTGTTATCAGCGTTTGGCCAAAATACTTCATGGAGTGAATTGCTTTTTAAAGTTATTAAAATTGGTTTGATATTTTTTATAATCCAAAATTATACCTGGTTATTAAATATAATTATTGGCAGTTTTGCACAAATTGGTGGATCAGTGGCTAATACCAGCCATTTAGGTCAATACATTTTCAATCCAGCGATGATTTGGCAGTTTGGTTATAATATTGGTCTTGGTTTATTACAAATTTCAGCAGTTAGCAGTAGTATTGGATTGGTTATTTTGCTTACCATATTAGGTTTTGGTATATTATTTGTTTTTGGTTTGTTAGGTATTCAAATCGTAATTCAGCTGGTAGCTTTTTATTTGGTTGCATTAATTGCTTTAATTATGTTACCACTTGGAGTTTTTAATCCGAGTGCTGCAATGTTTGATCGATCAGTACAGGCGGTATTAAAAGCTGGAGTTCGAGTTGCGGTTTTGATTATGGTTATAGGGATTGCGGTTGCTATGTGGAATTCATCTGCTTTAGTAGTTGATCACAATAAGATAAATATTAATCAAATATTAGGGTTATTTTTTACGTCGTTATTATTTCTTTATTTAGCGATAAAACTACCAACGTACGCTGCATCAGCAGTTGGCTTAATTAATATAAATTCTGGTAGAAAAGAAAGTTTTAATGCGATTAATATGGTTGCTCCAGTTCCACATGGCCATTATGCAACAGCAGGTGGAGAATTATCATCTATCAGAATAGCTGCTACGGTTGAACCGATGTCTCATACAACTAACGGAAACGGCATGTCTACAGCAAATGCTGTTACAGGTAGTTCTGCGATAACGCAAACTCAAATGGCTTCAGGAATTGTATCATCAGGTAATTTGTTGCAACAAAATAGTGATGATAATTTGCGTTCCGCCAGTGCAGTCAAAAAAAGCATTTCAGATGAGACATTGAAAAAAATAAAAAATACGTTTGTGCAAGCAATAAAAGAAAGTAGCAAGAAAAGCGGGTGAAAATATTAAAATATTTTTTAATTATTTTCATTGGATTTTTTATTTTAAATTTTGGTTTAAATAAACTTAAGAAAAATGGATATAGGATAACTTATCAAGTAACTAAAAGTATGCCAAAAGGGTTTTATTTGATAACTCCTGCAAAAAGTGCTCATCGGGGCGATATTGTATTATTTAAACCGCCGGCGAAGACGTTAAGCTTTTTGTTGAAAAAGAAATGGTTGCCGGATGATGGGTTGATGTTAAAGTATGTTTTTGCTGTTCCGGGAGATTATGTTTACCAGAATAAAGGATGGATTTATATTAATCATCACCGAATTGCACCGATTTATCGGGAATATAAACCAGGTAAAAAATTGCCGAACAATCGTTTTTGCGGAAAATTAACCAAGCATCAATATTTATTAATGAGTAATAAAGTAAAGAGATCTTTTGACGGGCGTTATTTTGGTCCAATTTGGGATAAAAAAATTATTGGAGTTGCAAAACATTTATGAATAAACATCAAACTGCGCAACGGCATTTAGATATGCTGGCAACATCTTTTGGTGATGATATTACTAAATTATTACGAGATGACGATATTATTGAAATCATGATCAATCCGGATGGTAAGTTGTGGGCTGATTCATTAACGCGAGGAAAATATTTTGTTGGCATGACATTTGGTTCCGATCAGACGAGCAATATTATTAAGCTTGCTGCAGTACATCGCAATATTGTTGCTGATTACAATCACCCAGATGTTGCTTGTGAGTTGCCGGAATCTGGGGCGAGATTTCAGGGTTGGTTGCCGCCAGTTGTTGATCGGCCTGCATTTACCATCCGTAAAAAAGCTATTTGTGTGTTTACTTTAGATGATTATTTAGCTGCGGGTAGTTTGAGCGTAGAACATGCGCAAATATTACGTGATGCTATAAAAAACAAAAAAAATATTTTAATTGCTGGAAGTACTGCGTCAGGCAAGACAACCTTTGCCAATGCATTGCTAAACGAATTAAAAGATAGCAATGAAAGAATCGTTGTATTAGAAGATTTGCCAGAGTTGCAAATTACCGCAGATGATTGTGTGAAATTAAGAACATCTAATACAATATCTATGCGTGATTTGGTTAAGGGATCGTTACGTATGCGACCGGATCGGATTATTGTCGGTGAAGTGCGCGATGGTGCAGCTTTAGAACTATTAAAAGCTTGGAATACCGGTCATCCAGGGGGAATTTGCACTATTCATTCTAATAGTTCAAAGTCAACTTTATCTCGATTAGAAGATTTAGTACAAGAGGCGGTAACGGTCGTGCCCAAACGATTAATGAAAGAAGCAATTGATTATATCGTATACATGCAGCGTCATGGGAATGGGAAATATAAAATTGAAAGTGTTGATTAAAAAGCCCGAATAGCTCGAAAATAAATATTATAACATCTGGGTTGTAGTGCAAATAATTTAGCAGCATTTAGCATTTTTGATGTGTAATTTAACGTAAATTATTTCAATGCTTTTTGGTTTTGCCACTTGCCTGATGAAATGATATAGGAGGTACTGCGGTGATGTTGTCGATGATTGGGATGATGAGGAGAGTATTTACTGTGCTGCCCACTCCTAAGCCGAGTACGCTCCAGGCTGAGCCATTCCATTTCGCGATACGGTTAGCAGAAATCCCTCCAGCAGTGGTGAGACTTCCTCCAGCATATATATCGGAGTTATCATAAGCAAGAGAGGTTAGATAGCCGTCTGTTCCTGAGTCGAGTGCGCTCCAGGCTGAGCCATTCCATTTTGCGATTTTGCTAGCTCCAATTCCGCCAGCAGTGGTGAAATCTCCCCCGGCAAATATATTTCCGGAGCTATCAGAAACAAGAGCGCGTACACGATTGCTCATTCCTGAGCCGAGTGCGCTCCAGGCTGAGCCATTCCATTTCGCGATATAGTTAGCAGAAGATCCGCCAGCAGTGGTGAAGTCTCCCCCGGCAAATAGATCTTCGGAATTGTCAAAAGTAAGGGCGCGCGTCCTCTCGTTCATTCCTGAACTGAGTGTGCTCCAAATTGAACCATTCCATTTTGTGATATATTTAGCAGAGCCTCCGCCAGCAGTGGTGAAGTCTCCCCCGGCATATAGATCTTCGGAATTATCACAAATAAGAGCAGCTACAGACCCATTCATTCCTGATCCGAGTGCGCTCCAGGCTGAACCATTCCATTTTGCGATTTTGCTAGCTCCAATTCCGCCAGCGGTGGTGAAGTATCCCCCGGCAAATAGATTTCCGGAATTATCAAGAGTAAAGGACATTACACCACCGCCAGTCGCTCCTGATCCGAGTGCGCTCCAGGTTGAGTCATTCCATTTCGCTATTCTGTTAGCAGAAGATCCGCCAGCGGTGGTGAAATTTCCCCCGGCATATAGATCTCCGGAATTATCATAAGTAAGGCAATATACACCGTCATTCATTCCTGATCCGAGTGCGCTCCAGGCTGAACCATTCCATTTCGCGATGTAGTTAGCAGAGCCTCCGCCAGCAGTAGTGAATGATCCGCCGGCAAA
>Ga0114923_10003219_pt1 | contig 11030 bp, 9 predicted proteins | sample SumtaG_FD_89578 | JGI IMG/M metagenome (GOLD analysis project Ga0114923, IMG submission 89578) | Deep subsurface microbial communities from Indian Ocean to uncover new lineages of life (NeLLi) - Sumatra_00157 metaG | ecosystem: Environmental > Aquatic > Marine > Oceanic > Sediment | place: near...
AGCCCTTTTACATAAAAACGATGCCGCTCAAAGACGCCTGGGGCAATGATTTTTTCTATACCCACGGTATCGGTGATAAACAGGCGGAATACGCCTTCGGTTCCGGTGGTAAGGATGGAGTTTTCGACGGTTGGGAGCAAAGCGGTTATTATTGGGTAAGAAGTATACAGGATTTTGGTAATGATATTATCATATCCAAAGGGATGTTCACTTACTGCCCCCATATAAAAAGATGAGGTATTGATTCTCTATATTCCCGGCGGCGGCCCCGGGTAGACCTGATCCTGGGTATTTAACAAATCACCTCCCCTGAATGTCCTGGGCAGTAATTGGTCGATCAAGTCCCAGAGCCCCGTGGTTATGGCACCAATAATACCGCCAAATAATAACGTCAATTTAACCATGAGAGTAAAAATCATCCCTTTCATGCCGCCCTGCGCGCTGGAAAATAACACCGTAAGCACAATGCTGACCGGCAGCGCCAGGGAGGCATAAAAAACCAGCCTGTAGGCATTGGTGGCGGTCTGTTCGGACGAGGACTTGTAAGAAAAATTCAGAACGGATATAAGGGAAGCAAAAAGATAGCAGGTAAATATTGCAATCAACGTAATCCCTAAAAAGAGGAGGGACCCCGGTAATTTTGCCCGGGGCCCGGCTCTAAAGAGTTTAAACAGTTCAAAATAGATAGGGGTACCTCCCTTCCCGATAGGCAGCAGAATACACATCATAAAAACAAGCCCGGAAATTCCGCCAATTAAGCGGCCCGAAATATGGTCTGTCTTAGAAACAATTTTAGAGCCTATAAAAACACCGATTAAGGCAATTAAAACAAGAAACGTTAACGGTATTTCACTGTTGTACTCCCGGATACTGCCGGCCATGAAATCCCTTTTGTTAAAAATACTTAAAAGAAGAGGAAAAAATCCCACACTCAATAGTACAACCGGTCGTGACATTGTCTCCAGGTTCTTGCCTGCCCAGAGAACAATAATACCGGCAGCCAGGGGATAAAGTAGACCCAGGATAGAGAGAAAGTCGCTTTTTCCCAATAGTTCAAAATTGACAAATATCAGCTTACCGGTTCTAAATCCCCACACATATACAGGAAAAATAAAACCCACTAACAGGAAAATACCGATCAGGCTGATGGCCTGTCTATGTTCATCTTGAAAATCTGTTATTAACGTACCCATTGCACAAACCTCCTCTCAAGATTATATACGTTTATTAATTTTTAATCAAGGAGGATAGTCAGCGGATTTTCTCACTTTTATGGACGGTGACATCTACCTGGACATTGAAGAATTGGTAATCGCTGTAGGTAAAAGCCGTTTGATTCCGTTCCCATCCGGCAGCACCCCCGCGCCACAAGATATAACGGCCCCCTTTGTATTTTTCCAGTAGACTGACACGGGTGGGGAAACGGATACCACCGCGGATTTCATTGAATTCCGTCACAAGAGATAAATGAAGTTTTGCCCTTAGTTTTTTTGCCAGGCGTTTCAATTCCCGGTATCCCCTGATAGACCTGGGGTCGGCGCTGGTCTTCAAAACCGAGAAGTCCTCCGTATCGATCCAGAGGGTGCCGTAAACAGCGGCCGTTTCCTCTTTTTCTTTGGGGATCGCTTCTATCACGGCCGTGGCCCGGCCATTGACGGTATCAAAGCGGAGAAACCGGAAGTTATGCTTTCCCTGCCTCTCCCGGGCCAATATCGTTGTCGGGGCAAATATGGCTTTCTCTGAAAAAAAGACCGTGGGTTTAACCACGTTATCCCTGTCCACTTTCACATTATTTGCCGACGAAATCCATTCCCGTTCCTCTTTTATATCAGCCCCTTTTTTAATCAGCCGGTAACTGTAAACATAGCTGTTTATCCGTGGACGGACGTTTCCCCTCATATTATCCAGTACCGTGACCACTTTATTTCCCAGGTCGCTGTCGCGTACACTCGGCACCTTATTGCCCAAAGAAGACAACGGCCGCCGCACTTCGTAGATTTTTTCTTTACAAATAAAGTGAAACGCGGATTTCTTGAGCTTTTCGCAATAACCGGCCGCCCCCGCCAATATTTTTTGCAGTTCTTCACTTTTTATGCCCTTCCCTTCTTTTATTTCCCCGGGATCTTCTCCCGACTCTTCATCCACGGGTATCATTCCCCGGACCAGGGCGAAATTTTTCTTCCCATTTACCAGGACAAAATAGGTGCTGTCGGGGTCCGCATGCTCCTTCCCTTTAAACTCGATTTTTATTTTATTTTTCCGGGGCACCAGGGATTCATGTTCAATTTTTTTAACTTCGCGGTTGTCGATAATCCAGACCTTGTATAAATCGATTTTTTGCTGTAAATAATCGTCCGGTATGTTAACCTTGTAAACAATACTTTTTTTGCCCTTTTTGACTTTGTCTATCCGGGCATTTCGGGCCGGCATCCAGTTTTTAAACAACGGATTTTGAGTAATTAAATTCAATACCAGCATCTCCCTTTCATAATTGTTCATCCCGGGATAATGTTTGCGCTTTTCAAGAGACCGCAGCGTGTGGATAGAAACCCCTTTCCGTTTTGATTTAATGGTGATCTCACGGGCAGCGCTTTTTGCCCCGGGAAGGTCCGGGAAGGAAATTTCATAGTATGCCCGGTGCATGTTTTCAATTTTCTTGACAATTTCGTCGCTTACTCCCTCCAGGTATTTTCCACCGCTCTCTTTGGCCAGGATACGGAGGGAATCTTCCCCTGAAATCCTAGAGTTGGATGATATATCGGCTCCCACAGGGTTGATTAAGAACAACACGGCGCCGCTGCGATTAAGGTAACCACCTATTCTTTTCATTAAACTATTGTACAAAGGAATTCCATCCCTGGCGCTTTTAAAATTTATGGGCGTTTTTTTTATCATAGAATTGGATATACCCTCACTGAACAAATAAACAAATTTTCTTTTGCCAATGGAGTTCAGGATATAGTATAGGGTTTCAAAGGAATTAAAAAAGCTCATGCTTTTCCGGTGTAGATATTTATTTGCCAGTCTCCCGAACCAGCGCATTTCCTCTGCGGAATATTTACCCCCTCCGACGTCAGCGGCAATTTCAAGGCCGCTGGAATGCCTTTTGTTGCGTTTTCGGGCCAGCAGTTCATCGACCAGTTGTATTAATTCCTCTTTATTATCGCTGCCTTCACCGGAGTAAGTCAACTCGGCAAAGGGTTCGATTGTCATGATAATAAACTGGGTCGTTTTATCCGCCGTCAAAATGATCTTTTTAGCAATAACCTTTGACCGTTCAATGACTCCTTTTCTTGATACTGCTTTATCAAACAATAGAATGACCACCTTTTCTTTCTCGATTACCGGTTCAGGTTTACTCTCTACTTTCTTTACTTTTTCTTTTTCATCCACACTGAAGGAGCGTTTATAAAATTTAAAGGTTTTAATGGGTTGGTTATTCATCCACAATTGGATATCGGCTTCTTGCAGGTCATTAATGGGGTTGCCTGATTTGTCCACGGCAAAAACAGGCACCAACCACCATTTCACTTCAACTTCTTCCACTATCTGCCCAAAACAAAAGGTAGAAAAGATAAAAATTAAAATCACAGCCATGAATACATTATTTTTCATGCTTCCTCCTCGAATTCAATATATTATAATATACGGATATTTTTATCATTAATGGATTGAAGGCCGCGGCGCGGCCATCCGCCTTAATGGACGATCAGGCTGAGGTAGGCAACCACACGGCTGTAATCTCCCATGACTACCCCGGAATTGGTATACTCCATAATTTCGGCTTTTTTCGCTCCCAACTCCAAAGCAGCGGACAGCATAATAGTGGTGGCGGATACCCCGCACATGGATATTCTTTCGGCAGCCACCGTGTTGAACAACCCTTCCGGGTCTAAGGCCAGGATTTTATCGATGGCTTTTTTGTCCCGTTCCCTGGCAGAGTCCACACTGAGGTAATGGCTCATATCCGTGGAAGCAACAATTAAAACATCGGGGTTGTCTTTAACCAGGGCCGCGATTTCTTTACCCCCGGTCATCAGCCGCTGGGGGTCTGCAAATGAAACCGTAATGGGTAAAATTTTGGCTTCCGGGTTTATATATTGGATAAAAGGGACCTGGACCTCCAGGGAGTGTTCCTGGCTTGAAGCAGCCGAATCGACACCAAACACTTTCGAATCAGCCACCAGTCTCTCTCTCAGTTCTTTATCGATTTCAGCTTCACCCAACGGGGTTTTCCAGGAATCATGGCCGTCAACCGCAAAGGGATGACCCAGGCCATGATGATTAACGCCCAGGATAATAACTGTTCCCGGTACTTCTACCGCACCAAATCCTTTACCGGCACAACCGCCGGAAAAGACATAACCGGCGTGCGGGGAGACCAACCCGATTGCTTTTTTAAGGGGCTCAGAGAAGCGGATATATTTTTCCAGTGCTTCTTCAAGCAGCGCTTTGCTTCCCGGGTAAAAATTCCCGGCAACTGAAGGTTTTCGTATCATTACTTTCCTCCTTTATACAGTTAATTTAGCCGCAGATTTACGCAGATTACCGCAGTCGTTTGCAGCCGATTCAAAAATAAATATATAGCACATATCGATGCAAATTTAAACTGTTTTCTCAAAGAAATTTTAAAAAAAATGATGCGCCCGTATTGAAATATTTAAATATTTCCTTTACAATTCAAAAATTATGAACAGAAATTTTTGGTTGTCTATCTTTGTCGGTTGTGCCTGTCCTCTTTTTTTTGTATTTATCGTATGATTCAGATGAATTTATCCAATATTTCTTGAAGGCGGTGAACCAGGTAGAAGGGAAGAGATAAAAGTTTGTATGTTGATCCGTCGGCGCGTTCGATGTCCTGGATGTGTAAATTACCTGGATGGAATCTTAATGCCGCCGGGGTGCTGCCCTGGTTCATAAAAAGATGCAGCGATTTTAAATGGCCGGTCTTGCCGGATTTTACCTCTATGGGAATTACCCAGGATTTCCATTGAGTTAAGAAATCGATTTTCGCCAGTGAATTTTTACTATCCCTGAACCAATAGGAAAAATGATACAGCCTGGCATGTGACAATGTTTGCAAAGTCTGTCCCACGATTTGTTCGGCAATTTGACCCTGGAAAACTATATTGAGATCACTGGCGGTAAATAAATCTTCCCGAACCCCGAGAGAATAATTTACCAGCCCGGAGTCAAGAAAAATTATTTTGGGAGATTTTTTTTGATTCTCGATGATAGGAATCCTGGTTGAATTGGATGAATAAACCCGTTTGACTATCATTGCTTTCTCGATCACATCAAAAGCATCTTTCATCTCCCTGCTTCTAAACCCTGATTCACCGAAATTTTCATATTTTATTGTTTTTCCCGCAAATTTGGGACTGTGCTCGATGACATGCTGTAAGTACGGAACTTTCGCCTTTGATGCGTATTTGTATACATCATCTTTAAAACCGGTCAGTATCGATTCATAAATAGGGTCCAGGTCGATGAAGGAACGACTTTCAATATACTCTGCCACAGCTTCGGGCATTCCTCCCACAATTACATAATCATAATATTTTTTCAGCAGTACGCTGTGGATTTCTTCGGGAATCCTGGAATTGTAATCGAGGTTTTTTATATATTCAAGGGTCTCGGTATCCCCCATTGCTTCCAGGAATTCGTAAAAAGTAACCGGGTACATGTAGCAATACTCAACCCTGGCTACAGGGAAAGAAAACCCTTCCTTTTTTATCTTCACTTCCAGGAGGGAACCGGCAGACATCACATGGAGATCCGGTAATTCTTCATAAAAGTACCGCATTTGGGTCATGGCTATTTGAGAATCCTGGATTTCATCGATAAACAGCAGTGTGGAACCGGGAATGATTTTCTTTCCTGTTCTTAATTGAACCAGTTGAATCAGTTCAGAGATAGGCATCAGCCGTTGAAACATCGATGAAAATTCATCTTTTTCAAGGTTCAGTACGATGATATCTTTGAAATTCTTTTGCCCGAATAAAGTGATGGCAACGGTTTTTCCCACTTGCCTTGCGCCTCTTATCACCAGTGGTTTTCGTCTTTTTTTACGATACCACTGATCAAAAAATTTTAAAATATCCCGGTTAAACATAGAAAAATTGTATCATTTCCAAAGATATTTTTCAAGTTTTTTGTATCATTTCCAAACTTTCCATTATCTATCTTTCGGGATTTTTAATTTTTTAATTCCCGGTTTTTCTCCCGATTATCAGGCTGGCGTTAAAAGGGGTATCTATTCTTGTCATACCTGACAAACCGGCTTGTTCCATCCGGTTTTTTACTTCCGATTCGGTATACGTATCCCCTGATTCCGTACCTACCAGCATGTTCAAGGAAAATAATGCACCGAAGACCGGTTTTGTTCGGTCTTCTTCCATGATAAAATCCAACACCACCACCTGGCCCCCGGGATTAAGCGCATTTGAACATTTGGCCAACAGTTTTATATTTTCTTCATCAGAGTTACTGTGTACGATGGCGGATAGAAAAACAAGGTCGTATCCGTCACCTATTTCATCCACATGGTAATCGCCGGTAAGGGTTTTAATTTTACCGGAAAAGCCTTCCTCTTCAATATACAGGCAATTTAGGGGACAGGCCAATTTCTTACCTTTTGTACAATGTAATAGGTTATCATCCCCAACATTTTTTGTTTGTACTCCGCCAATACCTCATCGATGGGATGATCGAAAAGTTGGGAAAGAATTTGCTGGATTTCCCACGTACTGCCGACCAGTACATCCCATATTTTTTCAATATCTTCTTGACTCAGTGTGTAATCCTTTATTTTGGAATATTTTTCCAGGTTCAACAGCCATTCCATCACATCTTCTTTGGGTAGATAATCCACCTTATAAAATTCCGAGCACTTTTTGAGTTTTGAGTCATTGTACACAGTATTCAAGAAGTACCCGTCCGATGAGGCAATGATGATATGTGCCAGGTGGCTCTGTTTGGTCATGGCTACAAAAAAATTAAACAATGCAGTGATCAATTGCTGTTCTTTGTCATTATTGAGATAAACCTTATCCGGGGCTTGAAGCTCATCGATGATCAATACAGGCTTAATGCCTTTCCGGGTAAGTTCCAGGAATTCGGATTTCATAACTTTGAAGGGATCGACCCGTTTTTGAAGGATTTTCTTTTCCACCGACGCATCGATCTTAAAAAAACCGATATTGATATTAGACGCCAGTGTTTCTTTTTTTTCTCCTTTTGCTTCGACTTGAAAAAAGGCTTTGAGGAAATCCTCGTATACATTGGTAAAGGTTTCACGTAAGTCCATAAATTTAATATCCAGTTTTTGTTCCTTTTGGGTCTGTTCCAGGAATTTGTAGAGCAGGGTGGTTTTACCCGATGATTTGGGCCCGTGGATTTACCGGCCTGTCCCCAAATCATTGATTTTTATAACATGGATCTCCCACTTTTCTGATTCATTGTTGTCAAATATGTAGTAATACTTGTTTTTATAAATACAGAAGTTTTCATTGTATTCTCTTGTGGGAACCATCAAGCTATTTAATAGGTTACCCTTTTGATCCAGCACCAACATCTTTTTTTGCCCATCTATTTTTGGGTAAGTTAATACATAAATTTTATTCTCATCCACCGTAAAATTAGAATAGGCTGGGAAAAATTCCGGGTACAAATAATTATACTTTTTTTTGGATCGTTCATAGCGTGTTTTTCCCACAGTTTTAAGCAGTTCCTTCATTTCTTCTTGTTTGTGTTTAGATGTGATCGGTATTTTTTCATAAGGGCGGCTAATTTCATATAATTTATTTCCATTAGTGTCAAAAATGGTAAAATGGAAACCTTTTTGGGTGTTTCCCACAAATAACTTTTCTCCTTCCACAGTATAGCCAAAGAAATCTCTAATTACAACGAGATTTTTCTTATTATTTGGGGATATATAGTTGTTCTCAAATTCAAACGCTTCCAGGTCTTTTATCTCATTAAAACTATTGTCTAGAATTTTAAGTATTATTTTTGTCTTTTTAAAAGTATTATTGAATTTCTTGCAAACAAAATTTTTCCCCAAAGGAAAGTAAGTACTGGTCGCATATGGACGGTTCCGGCCTGTCCCCTTTTTGTTCAATATCTCTTCTTTCTCAAGGTCTGTTCCGGCTTTTTTCCCTTTTATTTAAACTCTTTCTCCCCAAACACCCTTTCCCGGGCTATATGGGCAATAGAATGTTTTAGCGTTAATAGAGCCGGTTTCCTTTAATGTAATAACCCTACAATCAGGGCATAAATACCTGTATTCGCATTCCTTACAAAACTCAAATTTATCTTTTGATAGTTCCCAAAAACAATCAAATCTTCCACTAAATATCAAGTCTTTTATATTATCTCTTTTTACATTTCCAATGGATTCATTTGACCATAAACAAGGCTTTAAATCCCCTTGAAGATCAATAGCAATTTTGTTACCCCAGCATGGATTGAATTGTTGATTATAAAAAAAATTAAAGACATCTACATCCATCACTTGCTCATCTATTAAAAAATCTTCACAAACTGAATCAGTTATACTTACGCCCATATCGGTTAATTTTTTCGCTTCGCTTTCAAATCGCTTTGCGTCTTTAAGATATACTTTATATTTTGAAGATATAATCCCTTTCTTTATCATCTCGATTAAATCCATCCTTAGTAATGGGTTACCGCCAACTATAACAATGGACTCTATCACTACATGCTTTAATTGTTTAATAATATTTTTAAGGTCTTTTTTAGTCATATCTTTATTTTCCCGAAAGCATTCACCTGGATGCCCACAGTTTTTACAGCCAATATCACATCTACCGGTAATTCTTATCTGCAATTCTCTTAATATTAAATTTTCTTTATAGCTTTTGATATTAGGAATAAATTTTAGTGGTATTACACCCTCAGTTTTTATGAGCAAATCATTTTTTAAAAGCTGGGCTTCCATTTCCTTGGGATCCCCTTCAGGAATAACATGAAAAAAAATTCTTCTTAGAGAATCAAAAAAAAGATAATTTTTTTTACCTTTTATTTTGTAAACAAAAGGAGATAATTTCGCGTTCATTCTTTTACCTCCCACTTTTCTAAGAAGCAATCTTCTTCTACCTCATTTACCAGGTACAAATAATTGTTATCATATTTATTACTAATGGTTGGCATACCCCCTGTAATCTTGTAAATGTCGAAAAAACAAGGTACTTTCACTTTGCCGACAAATGTAAGTTGATAGGAGAAATAATCTCCGTCAACAAGTCCATTGCATTCTGTAGAGTAATCCTCTCTTCTTATAACAATAAAACCTTTATTAAGAGGAACCATTACACTGGTCGGTGTTACCGTTTTACTAAATCCGAAACTATTACTTCTATTTCTAAATCCTTGTTCTTCCAAAAACTGCTTCTCTTTATCTTTCGGAGTTACTATATCGCGAACTTTTAAAGTTAAATCGTCTATTTTTTTCCCGCTTAAATCATATTTTAAAATTTGATACTTTTTCATCAATAAAAGATAAATATCTTTGTTTTTATAAAAATAAAAAAATTCAGTATACTCGCCAAGTAAAAATCTACGCTTTTCATCCCGGGGATAGTATGGTTCTGTCTGATATAATTCTTTAGCTCGAATTTTGGGAAATGAAACAATATTGAAGGAATACGCGTCAAGCCTGTTTTTAGGATACACCAGTTTACTGCCAACAAAAAAACGACCATTCTCGATCAATTCGAATGGATAAGTAGAATTTCTATAAAATTTAACTGACTTTATGTATTTAAAGTCGTTCTCATATATGCTTACTCTCAAATTGGAATTTTCACAGATAAAAATATTTTCTTCTGTGGGTGTGACGACATTTGTCAAACCTACATCCCCAGGACCTTGCCCTTTGTGAAATAGCTTTTGTGAAATGTATTCAAGCTTATTGTTATACATTTTTATAATGAAGCTCTTTTTACCTCTAATTGCCGAATCACCATAGACATATATCTTATCAGCCCCCTTTGAAATTGCAATTTTTGGAGATGTCACATCTACAACATTCACTCTCTTGTTAAATTTAAACGAAACCGCTGCTGCTTTGTTTTCATCAAGATCAACAATCCTTTTTGAAGTTAATTTATTCCCAGCCTTATTATTATCTGGTGTTTTACAATGATTCAAGATAACTATTAATGCTAGAATAACAATTAAAATTCTGATTTTCATCCTCAGCCTCCAGGATATTTAGCGATATTGCATTAACACCCGAATACTCTGATTGGAAGTAATTTGGAATTCCCAGGTATTCCGGTGCGGAACCAATAAACTCAATTCTAAGTGCTTGTACCACAACCCTATTATATCAACAAAAATGTTGCGATGCAAGATACTACAACTTATTCGCCTATAATTAACTTTCGTAAATGTGGCAAAGATTATTTCTGCCTATTGCGTATTCGTAATTTGAAAGGGATGGGCATAAAACATCAAACAAACAATTTTTACAGGGTTCAACTCTAGGCCTTATCCTTCGCCAACTTTTACAACCAGCTATCTCCTTATACAGTACCTCATATAGATTGTTTTTACCTAATTTCCCCAACCTTGAAGCATTCACATTAGCATGCATACTCCCATTACATAAAACCACAATATTGCCAAAGTTTAATGTGTTTATTGCCATTCGTGAAAATATTTCCTTTGAAGTTGGCTTTAACTCTAGGACCGATTTTCTGGTAAGGAATACATAATTCTTAAAAAATGATATATTTTCACCATTAAAGTAGGGTTGATAGGAATAATCGGGAATTCCAAACTCTGAGATTATGGCTTGAGCCTCTTCAAACTCTTCTATATTCTGAACAACAAAAATAAAGGTGGGTCTAATGGTATTGATCGATTTCAATGATTGTGAAAATTTTTCTTTATTAATGGGAAAGTTCACCATGACTTTCAATGTAGAAGAATTACTGTCTATTAATTTTAAAAAATTCCCCCGGTTAATTAAATTCAAATAATGAATATAAAAATCTTTTTGA
>Ga0114923_10003220_pt1 | contig 11028 bp, 7 predicted proteins | sample SumtaG_FD_89578 | JGI IMG/M metagenome (GOLD analysis project Ga0114923, IMG submission 89578) | Deep subsurface microbial communities from Indian Ocean to uncover new lineages of life (NeLLi) - Sumatra_00157 metaG | ecosystem: Environmental > Aquatic > Marine > Oceanic > Sediment | place: near...
GGGCGTGGTATTAGCCTTACACTTCCACCAGATGTTGGAATTTGTGATGAATGTTTAAAGGATATGCGTAACCCTCATATTGAAAAATATTTTATGTATCCTTTTACTGCTTGTTCTGTGTGCGGTCCAAGGTATACAACAGTAAACGCATTGCCCTATGATAGAGAACGAAGTACTATGATTGAGTTTCCTTTTTGTAAGAAAGCAAAACCTGAATCCTGTGTTCAAGAGTATTCAGATTTCAATAATAGGAGATTTCACGCTCAAACATTTGCTTGCTCTGTCTGTGGACCCCATTACAAACTATATAACAATCAAAAAAAAATCATCAAAAAAGGTTCCATAAAAGAGATTTTACTTGAAACGACCAAAAGAATAGAAGAAGGAGAAATAATTGCCGTCAAAGGCATAGGTGGGGTACATTTAATCGCTAATTGTGGTAATTCCAATGAAGAAACTATACTTAAATTACGATCAAGAAAAGGTACTAGAAAGTTCAAACCTTTTGCTTTAATGGTGCCAAATCTAAAAGTGATAAAAAATGTTTTAAAGATCTCAAAAAATGAGAGTGATCTTTTAAAATCATTTCGTAGGCCTGTGGTTCTTCTAGATAGAATAAATTCAAACGAGACTTCAATAATTAGCAAATATATCGCCCCTGGTTTAAATAATGTCGGAATCATGCTCCCTTATTCAGGAATTCATCATTTATTATTTGATTACATAGGAGCAAAACCATTAATTTATACCAGTGGAAATAAATCCTATATCCCCATGGCGATTGATAACGAGAATATATTTGATCAGCTTCAAGATCTAGCAGATGTTTTTCTCCTTCATAATAGAAATATTCATCAAAGAGTAGATGATAGCGTTTTAAGAGTTCATAATGATAAAGTAAAATTGATTAGGAGATCAAGAGGATATGTGCCAGAATATCTAACACTACCATTTGAAGTAGACTTTCCTGGAGCGATTGCAACAGGTCCTCAATTAGCAACAACCGGAGCGATATTAAGAAGAAATAGAGTTTTCCCAACACAACATATTGGTAATGTTTCCCATCTTGAGACATATGAATTCCTAAAAGATGCTCTAATTCACATGAAAACACTTTTACAAATTGAAGATTCTGAAATTGAATTTATAGCATGCGACCTTCATCCCGAATTTATTACAACCAAGCTTGCGGAGGAGTTAAAAAGTAAATTTAAGTGTAATATATTTAAAATACAGCACCATTATGCTCATATTTTAGCATTGATGGCTGAAAATGATGTACAGAAGGATGAAAGAATTATTGGTATAGCAGCAGATGGGATTGGTTATGGTGAGGATGGCAATATATGGGGTGGTGAAATTCTACTGTCTTCATATCACGATTATAAACGATTAGGTCAACTAGAATATCAGCCTATGATTGGAGGGGATCGATGTGCAAAATATCCTGCTCGTATGGCGGCATCTATTATCCTAAACTCAGTTGGAATAGAAGAATCACAAAAAATTTTTAAGATGCTCAGATTGGAAAATGATCTTGAGTATAACAATACAGAATTGAAAACATTAACTTCTCAATTTAAGCAAGTAAAAGGACAATATCCTTCACAAAATATCCCATTGACAAGTTCTACAGGAAGAATTTTTGATACGGTATCTTATCTATTAAGAGCATCAAAGATAAAAACTTATAGAGGAGAACCTGCAATGAGGTTAGAAGGCATGGCTAGCAAAGGGAATCCTGATAATGTCGAGTTTGAAATAGGATTTACAAAGAAAAATGATATATATTTAATTAAAACATCAGAATTAGTAGTCAACCTAGTCTCTCTATTAGAAGAGCGTAAATTTAAAAACGAGGATATTGCTGCCAGATTTCAAATTGAGTTCGGAAAAACATTTGCTGAAATAGCAATAAAAATTGCCAAGGAAAATAGTGTAAATATAATTGGATTATCTGGGGGCGTTGCATATAATTATTCTTTTTCCAAAGCCATAAGGGAAAAAGTTCTACAATCTGGTTTTACTTTCTTAGAACATAACACTATCCCCCCGGGAGATGCTGGAGTAAGCATTGGACAATTAGTAGGAGGAGTGTTTAAACATTCTAAATTAATTTAAATATGATATGATTATTTACTCAAACAGCTGTTTTTTATTGAATTTAGTAAGTAAGAAGTAAAAACAAAAATAAATTTGAAGGCCATAAAACTTCAAATAAATAGTATTTGCAAATATTTGACTTCAATTTAACTTGAGAATTTTGCATAATAATAATGATATTAAAGTAGATTTCACATATATTAAAATGAAGTAATAAGAATTTAATATCAATTACATATTTTCATAAAAATTATGATTGTGAATGATGATCATAAACAAGATCTAATAAAAATTGCTAAAAAATTAATAAGAAAACCACACTCTATACCAACGGATGAAAATGATGAGCCAACAGAAACATATCTCGAATATTTAAGTCTGATGTATAATCCTGAAATCGCTAAAATCGTTCTTTTTCTTCCTGTATTTCCTGAGGGAATGCAAATCAGAGATTTTGTTGAAATTACAAATATTGCTGAAGAGGAATTAACCAAGAAGCTTGAAGCCGCTAGTAAAAAACGTTTTGTAATAACACGGGGAAAAATATATGCATTACCTAATCCATTTTTAATTTATGACGCTCCCTTCATTGTAAAAGAAAACTATGAAGGACCTGATAGGAAGAAATTCGCAGATTTAAGCAGAAAGTTTTTTATTGAAGAAGAATATTATCGAAAGTGGGAAACATCTTGGAAGGGAACACCTTATATGAGGGTTTTAACTGTCAGTGAAGAAATTGACCCAGAACATGAAATTGTCCCTTTAGAAGAAGTTTATAGTATAATTGATAATAATAACTCTTTTACGGTTATTGATTGTCCATGTAGATTAAGAGCAGGAATTAGTGGAGTTAGAAAATGTACTGATAAGTATCCACTCAATAATTGCCTTCAAATAGGTCCGGTTGCTGGAATCTTTGGGGAAGATCCAGGAGCAAAGAAAATTTCTAAAGAAGAAGCTAAAGAACTTATGAAACAATCTGCAGAAGTGGGGCTTGTTTTAGCAACTGATAATACTGCGCGATTTACTACCGTGATTTGCTCTTGTTGTGAATGTTGTTGTGGGATGTTGAGAGGTTTAACTGAATTTGATAATCCTAGAGCCATAGCTAAGGCGAATTTTATTTCGACCATAGACAAAGATGCATGTACAGCATGTGAAACTTGTATCGGGCGTTGTAAATTCAATGCAATTACTGTTAATGACAGTGCTAGTGTAAATCCAGAAAAATGTATTGGGTGTGGTTTATGTGCAGTAACATGTCCCAATGATGCAATAATGATGAAAAGATATGAAAGAGAGCTTATTCCTGGTTCTGAAAATCTAAAATGAGTCTTTAAAAGACGTAAAAAAAAATGCCATTAACTAAGCTCCAAACTAAACTTTTCTTAAGATCTTCTATTTAAATCTTGAAAAATATAGAATTATTATATTAAAAATATAAAGTGAGAAGGAAAACTGATGACTGAATATAAGAAAATAGTACCTTGCCTTGATGTGAAAGATGGTCGAGTAGTTAAGGGGATTCAATTTATTAATCTACGAGATGCGGGAGACCCTGTCGAATTTGGAAAGTATTATGAAGATGAAGGTGCTGATGAGTTGGTTTTCTTAGACATCACAGCGACAGTTGAAAAAAGAAAAACTGTTGTTGACTTAGTTAAAAAAGTCGCTGATAGTGTTAGTATCCCATTCGCAGTTGGCGGAGGGATAGCATCTATGGAAGATGTACAAGCGATCTTAGATGCTGGTGCAGATAAAGTTTCATTAAATTCTGCGGCGGTGCGAAATCCGGACTTACTAGCTGAAATTTCAAAAGAATTTGGTTCTGAACGTCTTGTATGTGCTATTGATGGTAATAGAGTATATGTGGATTCGGAAGATGAAGCAAAAGAAAAAACTCTCTTTAATGTAGGAGATAAATTTTGTTGGTTTGATGTAATGACGCATAGTGGTAAGAAGTCTACTGGGATGGATGCGATAAAATGGGCTAGGAGGATTAAAGAATTGGGAGTCGGTGAAATTCTACCAACTTCAAAAACATATGATGGTACTAAGGATGGATATGATTTGGAAATGACAAGCGGGATCGCCGAAGCCACTGGACTCCCGGTTACTGCGTCTGGAGGGGCTGGAACAGTTCAACATATTTTAGAAGCATTTACAATTGGTAAAGCGAAAGCCGCATTGGCAGCATCAATATTTCATTTTAGAGAAATTTCTATAAAAGAATGTAAAGAATATTGTTTAAAAAATGGTGTACCAATGAGAATATGAAAATTTTTATTTCTCTCTTTTTTTAATAAAGCAGTTTTAGATGATTGCATCAATTAAACCAATGTAACTTTCTTCAAAATTGAAGAGAATTTAAAAATAATCGTAAATCTAAAATATTTTGCATGATATGAGTAATTAGATTAAAAAAAAAAGAAATATTACGAATGCCCCTTACTAAACGAATTATACCGTGCCTAGATGTAACAGAAGGGAGAGTTGTGAAAGGTACTCAATTTATTAACCTAAAAGATGCGGGAGATTCGGTAGAATTAGGAACCTTTTATGATGAGCAAGGAGCAGATGAGTTAGTCTTTTTAGATATAACCGCATCATCAGATAAAAGAAAAATACTTATCGATTTAGTTGAAAGAACGGGAGAAGAAGTTTTTATCCCATTTACCGTTGGAGGCGGTCTAAGAACTGCTCAAGGTATTAAGGAAATCTTAAGAGCTGGAGCAGATAAAGTCTCATTAAATACTGCAGCAGTTCAGAATCCAGATTTAATAAAAGAAAGTTCAAAAATATTCGGTTCTCAATGTATTATCACAGCTATAGATGCGAAAAGAGTGTATGTAGATTCACCAGAAAAAGCGAAGCATAATATAGTAACTCAAATTGATAATAAATATTGTTGGTGGGAGGTTTATATTCATGGGGGACGAACTCCTACCGGAAAGGATGCTGTATTATGGGGAGAAAAAACCACATCATTAGGAAGTGGGGAGATATTGTTAACTTCCATGGATTGTGATGGAACAAAAAAGGGATATGATTTAGCACTAACAAGGATTTTTAGTGAAAGGTTAGATGTACCCATCATCGCTTCGGGAGGAGCTGGAAATCCTCAGCATATCATTGATGCTTTTAAATTAGGTAAAGCAGATGCAGCATTAGCAGCTTCGATATTTCATTATAATGAATTTCCAATAAAATTTGTAAAAGAAGAGTGCAAAAAAGCAGGTATTCCAATGAGGTTATAAATCGTGCCTTTCAACATTGCTATTATTGATTATGAAATGGGGAATCTCAAGAGTATTTATAAACTGCTCCGCCATTTAAATATCGATAGTACAATAACTTCAGATCATAATACAATTAGAAATGCTGATGGAGTGATATTACCAGGAGTTGGAGCATTTGGTGATGCTATGAAACAATTACGTGAAAAAAACCTATTTACTCTTATTAAAGATTTAACATCAGAAGGAAAACCTTTATTTGGGATATGTCTTGGACACCATTTGCTTTTTTCTCAAAGTGTTGAGATGGGGAATCATGAAGGATTGGATATTATTCAAGGAAATGTAATTTCATTCGACAAAAATCTGGTTGGTAAAATTCCTCAAATCGGGTGGAATAATGTCTTTTTTTTGAAAGAAGATCATTTTATTGTTCAGGGAATACCAAATAATTCTTACTACTATTTTGTTCATAGTTTTTATGCTATACCTACCGTTAGTAGTACTATTTTAGGCACTACAAAATATGGTGAAACAGACTTTTGCTCTATGGTTAGTAAAGATAATATTATTACTACACAATTCCACCCTGAAAAATCTGGTAAAAATGGGATAAAGATGTATCAAAACTTTGTCCATTATTGTCGGAAATAAGGAGGAAATAAGATGACTTATTTAGATTAATAGATTAATTTAAAAATGCTTTTTCAAATTCATACTTAGTTGATAAATTATGGGTGGACTATTCGGAGTTTTTTCAAAAAAACCCACAGATTGTATGGAGGATCTTTTTTATGGGGTAGATTACCATTCTCACTTAGGTACTAGGAGAGGGGGGATGGCAGTTAAAAATTCAGGTGGTTTTCAGAGATTCATCAAAGATATCACGACTTCTCAATTTAGATCAAAATTTGAAAAAGACATTGAGAAGATGCATGGAAATAGAGGTATTGGCGTAATTAGTGATTTAGATGACCAGCCTTTGATAATCAACTCGCATTTAGGCGTTTTTGCTATTGCTACGGTTGGAAAAATTAATAATTTGGATGAATTAGCTAATGATGCTTTGAAGAACGGATCACACTTCTCAGAAATGCGCGGAGAAGAAATTAGCCCTACAGAATTGGTTGCAATAATTATTAGTCAAGGATCTACTTTTGAAGATGGAATTCAAAAAGTCCAAAATTTGGTTAATGGTTCTTGTACTATGCTCATACTAACAGATGATAGAATTTATGCTGCCCGAGATAAACTTGGTAGAACTCCCCTCATCATTGGAGAAAAACCCGATTCATATGCAGTTGCTATGGAAACATGCGCTTTTCCTAATCTTGGTTATAAGATTACGAAATATCTAGGACCTGGTGAAGTTATTTCCTTTAACCATAGTGGATACGAACAGAAAATCGCACCTAATGATCGAATGCAAATATGCTCTTTTCTATGGGTTTATTATGGATATCCCGCATCGAGTTATGAAAATATTAATGTAGAAACAGTACGATATAAATGTGGTTCTTATTTAGCAAAAAAAGATGATTTGGAAATCGATCTTGTTGCGGGTATTCCTGATTCTGGTACGGCTCATGGATTAGGTTATGCGAATGAAGCTAAAATCCCTTATTCCCGTCCATATGTAAAATATACTCCTACTTGGCCTCGTAGTTTTATGCCTCAAATCCAATCTGTAAGAGATCTAGTTGCGAAAATGAAATTAATCCCAATCAAAGAGCTTATTAATGGAAAAAGCCTTCTTTTTTGTGAAGATTCGATTGTTAGAGGAACTCAACTTAGAAAAACAATACAACGACTTTTTGAGTATGGTGCAAAGGAAATTCATATGAGACCTGCATGTCCTCCCCTCGTGTATGGTTGTAAGTTCTTAAACTTCTCTAGATCCCGCTCAGAGTTAGATCTAGCTGGAAGATGGGCAATAAAAGAATTAGTAGGAAGGGATGTTGAAGACCCGGCAGAATATACCGACCCCGAGTCAGAGAACTATAAAGCCATGGTTGAAGTTATCCGTAAAAGGTTAGGATTGACGACTTTAAGATACCAAAAACTTGAAGATTTGGTTAAAGCTATTGGAATAGAAAAGAGTTCGTTGTGTACATACTGTTGGGATGGAGTAGAATAACCCTCACTAATATGATGAATAAAGGCAATTAAATTCTGCTCTTAATGATAGATCTTTCCATTTCAGCTAATTTCTGTACAGATTTCAATGGATATTGACCAGTTAAACAAGCTAAACACAATTGGTCTTCACGCATTCCAATTGCTTGAGTTAGATCATCAAGAGATTGATACAGTAATGTATCAGCACCAATCTTTTTTCTAATCTCTTCTAGATAAGTTTCCTTATTCAACTCATGAAATCTTCCAGCAATTAATTCTGTTTTTGTTGGAAAATCAATTCCCATATAACACGGACTGATAATTGGGGGGCAACCTATACGTAAATGAACTCGTTTTGCCCCTCCTTTTTTTCTTAACAAAGATACTATTTGCTGCATTGTCGTACCCCTCACAATGGAATCCTCTAAGAGAATAATATCTTTACCAAAGACAACACTTTTAATCGTATTTAATTTTTCTCTCACAGCGACTTTCCGTTTCGTTTGACTGGGCATTATAAAAGTTCTGTATATGTATCTGTTTTTCATTAATCCTTCTGCATAGGGAAGTTTAGCTTCTTTAGCATACCCTACAGCAACAATTCTAGCAGAATCTGGAACAGGAACTACAATCGCATTTTGTCTAATTTCAGGATTTTTTAAAATTGGATCATTCTTTGCTAAATTCATTCCTAATCCTAATCGTGCTTCAGCAACAGATACACCATCAATAATGGAATCTGGACGTGCAAAATAAACAAATTCAAACTGACATAAGGATGTTCTATTTGATTTTAAAACAATTTCAGAATGTATATCTTTTTGATGACTCAAATGTACTATTTCCCCCGGTTTTACATCACGTAAGAGGGTTCCTCCTATCACATCAATTGCACAAGATTCAGAAGCAACAAAGTAAAGGTTTCTTTTAGAATTCTTTAACTCCCCTATACATAAAGGTTTAAATCCTAAAGGATCTCTCATTGCGTAAATATCTCCTTCAGATGTCATTAGTATTAAAGAATAAGAACCATCTAATAATCGGCTCGCTATTTTCAAAACTTCTGGCCAGTCTTCTGTCCCCAATGCTATAGAACCAATTAATTGAGCCATTACTTCAGTATCCGTCTCGGTGGTAAAAATACGCCCCATTTCATGCATTTTCTTCTTTATCTCATCAAAATTAGCAATTGTCCCATTAAATGCCATAGAAAATTCAATTTCATTGTTTTTAAAATGAAAAGGTTGCATATAATCCGTAGATTTATATCCTGTAGCGCCAGTAGTTGCATAACGATTATGACCTATCCCCACATTACCCCAAAATTGAGATAGAATTTTATTTCCTAAAACTTTTGAAACTAAGCCATTTTTTTTATAAGTATAAATTTCTCCACCAGGTTTTGATATTGAAATTCCCGTTGATTCTTGTCCTCGATGCTGTAATGCAATTAATCCCTGATATAAATGTTTTGTTACTGAAAAACCAATATCATCACAGGTAACTCCGAAAATTGCACACTGTTCTCGAGGTTTTTCTCTTACTTTTTGTAGCTTTTTCTTCGAAAACATAGTGTCTTTTAAATAAGAAAGGATATTTAATTATTCTCAATTAATTAAAATCATAAATAATTTTTAACTATTAGTCTAATAGAATATTAGATATATCTAATATAGATGTGTTAATAATAAAGAATAATCCAAAATATCTTGCAATTGCAATATTAATCGGAGGAAAAAGTACTCGTTTTGGAAGTGATAAAGGGCTTTATAATTTTCTAGGGAAGCCCTTAATTACTCATCAACTAGAAACATTAAAACAAGGGAATTATAATATTTTTATAGTTGCTAGTTCCAAGGAACAAGTACAAAACTATGTTAATAAGATTGACATTAGAAATATTACGGCCTTTATAGTTGATGACAATTCTATAATATCTGATTTACAAATCCACACACCATCAAAAGGAATATATTCTGCTTTAAAAGAGCTAAAAAAATTAGGATATGAAAAAACGCTAACATTAGCATGTGATAATCCTTTAATTCAATTTAATGTTATCGAATTTTTGATAGAACAATCTAAAGGATATGACTGTTGTATTCCACAATGGGATAATGGATTTCTAGAACCACTTTTAACAATTTACCCCAATAAAAAAACACTTAAGAAACTCACAGAAAACTTAAGGATTAACGATTTAAGGATGACAAATATCATAGAAAAAAGTTGGAAAATTAATTATCTATCCATTGAAAATTCAATTAGACCATTAGACAAAAAACTTCTAACTTTTTTAAATATCAATACTCCTAATGATATAAAAAATTTAAAGCAAATTTATAAGAATAATTAAAAAGTATTAAAAAGAGCAGGACTTTTAAATCCGCAAGCGATTATGAAAAAATCACTTCTTCCTAAAAGAACTGTAGTATTTTCTTTAAAGAAATTGAGTGAAGAAAAACATAAAAGATTAATATGTTCATCAAATTGAAAGTTTGATGAGTATGTAAGAGTAGAATTCAATCAAATAACCCAATAATAGGGTGTTTCTTCATCATTTTCTCCTTTAGCTGAAAAAATTCTGTTTAAATACTCTAAGTTGTAATAAGCTTCTATTTCCTCTTCACTAAGTTGGTCAAAAAATCTCCAGCTAAGTGGTGAATAGTAGTCTTCCGGTAAAACTAAAATAACTTCTGTATCATGATATAATTTCAAGCTTTTTAATTTGTTTGAACCATTGGAAATGTGTAAATTTGGATGAAAAAATTGGTTATCTACTAATAAAAAGTAATGAATTGATTCCATAGTAAGCTCCTTATTTTTATCTTCAAAAGGATAATCATAATACATAAAAATTGCATGCCAACCATTTTTAGAAATGATTACTTCCTTATTAGAAGTATAATTTGAATACCATTGTATAGAATTCACATCTCGTTCTCTTAAATTAAAAATATCTATATTGGTTGAATCAAATAAATTTTGGGTATATACTGAAAAAATAATAACTGAAAATAAAAATACTTTGAATTTTCTCTTTTGGAAAGAGTTAGTTTTTAATAATTTATACAAGTAAGAAACAAATCCTATTGAAATTATTATTGTAGTTATAAAATATACTCTTAAAAAGAAAGTAGTCATCCCGGCCATGGCATCATATAAAAACATTAACAAAAACATCAAATCTAATGCTAAACCCCAAAAAAACAAAGATTTACCCCTTGGTTTGAAACGGAAAACTAAAAAACCCCATATTGCAAAGGAACTAATGAATATCATTTCTATGAAATAAATAACATACGTAATAGAAATATTAAAAACTGTAATATTAACGAGAGTAAAAACAACAGAGAGAATAATAGTTGACCCAAAAATTAATGGAAATATAATTCTATCCTCTACTTTTTTATAAACTCTTTTTTTCTTACCAGTTATTATTAATAAAAATGTTCCTTTAGAAAAATCCATTGATTTTCGAATACGAAGTAGAATTAATGCTATAACAAACATAAAAGCTAAACTCCCAAAAAGTAGATAATACCATGGCACAATTCTAAAAGGATCATAA
>Ga0114923_10003221_pt1 | contig 11027 bp, 14 predicted proteins | sample SumtaG_FD_89578 | JGI IMG/M metagenome (GOLD analysis project Ga0114923, IMG submission 89578) | Deep subsurface microbial communities from Indian Ocean to uncover new lineages of life (NeLLi) - Sumatra_00157 metaG | ecosystem: Environmental > Aquatic > Marine > Oceanic > Sediment | place: near...
CGTTGATATAGCTGTAGGTGGGGACGATGGTGCTGGTTATAGAAGTGGTTATTCATATCAAGGAACAGGATATACACAAGCATTCAATAGTGTATACTTAGGAGGTACTAATTTACAGATAAGTAATGATATAGATAGACATCTAATACCTAATACTATAACACCAACAAACACTATAACAGTTAAAACTTCAGGTAGAGGATTTTTCTTATTCAAGGGTATTACAATTCCTCAAAATTCAACAATAGATGATGCGACTTTAACAATAGATGGACAGCTTGGTATTGGAGACGGAATATTAAGAGTATATGGTAGAAAAACCGCCAGTCCTACAATACCAACAGGTACTACTTTATTTACAAAAACTGTAGCTACTGCTATTGGTCAAACTACACTTACTAATACAGTTGCTTTTGTTACTGCAAATATAGATGTACAGACAACTATTCAAGAACTAGTTAATGCTTTCGATTATAATAATGACAATTTGATGTTAATTGCAGGTGCTCCACAACCAGTACTTGCGACAACTCCAATAAGTCAAGATCTTCAAAATGAATTGGAAGTAAAAGCATTTGAGTCTGTTACCGCTATACCTAATTTAACAATTAATTATACATTCACTGCACAATCATTTACAATAGATGCTCTTATTCAAGCACTTGGAGCAAATGGAAGTTGTACTGAAGTAGATGTAGATCCATCATCTCTTCTTGATTCAATAGACTTAGCAACTACTGATGTATCTATAGCAACTAATCAAAGAATAGGTCAGAGAGTAACATTTACGTCAGATCAGGTAGCACAGATAGATCAAGGTATTAAGACATTAAGAGTTTGGTATAATAGAGTTAATGGATCAAAATTAGAATTTGAAATCTGGGCAGATGCTACTACAGGTCAAGGCAGTGAAACAATAGTAGCCGATGGAGGAGGTATCACCTATGTAGGTGGGGCAGGAACTTTTGCTAAACAAGAAAAAGAATTCTTTGATGTACCAATAACTACATTAACACCATTTAAACCAACTGCAGGGGTAGAATATGTTATAGGAGTCTATCTTTCAACAGGATCGGGTTCTACAAGAAAAGCATCTGGAGGAGATGTAATTCAGGGTGTTCTTACAGGAAGAACAAGTGCAGGTAATTGGACAGATGTAGCTGGAGAAGACTTTTCAATGCAGTTAGTAACAGTTACAACAGAAGGACAGCATGAATGTTTCACAATAGATGCCCAATTAATAGTAGCAATTCCAGCACAGCCATTTTGTATAAATGCTATATTAACATCGGCAATAGGTACAATGGCTACAATGTTTACAGTAGATGCAATATTATTTATTAGAAAAGAAGACTTTACTATAAATGCGTTATTAATGGCAGTACAAACGGAAACATTTGATATAGATGCAGTATTAATAGCACCAAGTATAGTGCCTGAAAACTTTACAGTAGATGCTTTATTATTTAATGATCAGAGACAAATATCTTGGATTGAAATGGAATTACCAGATGGTGATCCACCACAAACATGTATACCAATGTCAGATATATCAAACGCAGGAGGTTGGGAAGACGCTACACTTGGTAACAATGATACAGAACTTTGGGATGAACTAGATGAAGTAAATCCAGATGATGATGGAAGTGCAGTAACAAAAACTAGTCCTACTCCTACAACAGATACATTTGAAGTTAAATTAATACCATGTACAGATCCACAATCATCAATAGGACATATAGTTAGAATGAGAGCAAAAGGAACAACTGCTGGAGAAGAAGTTAAAACACAATTATTCCAAGGTGCAGTTCTTATAGCAGAAAGTGGAACATTTACACTCAGCGAAAATTATAAAACATTAGATTTTACATTAAGCAGTGGGGAAGCTGATGCTATAACAGATTACACTGACTTAAGAATTAGGGTGGTGCCACTATAATGGTTTTAGTAGATGTTGATATCACCGCAACTGGTCAAGATGGAATTGCTAATAAACTTATACACACACAACCTGCAACTACAAATACAAGTTTTTATGTTGAGTATAATAGTTATGATCTATATTTTAATGCAACTAAAAATAGAATAGTGTTTCCTAATACTATAACACCTACAGATTATGAAACATATTATATACAAAATAGACCATATTTTATATTTAACGGAATAACTATACCTATGGGTGCAACAATAGATGATGCAACATTAACATTTAGTATTCAATCCAGTCCAGCAAATTTTGGTGCTACTTGGACAGGCAGAGTTTATGGTAGAAAGACAGCTAGTCCAACACCGTATGGTACTACAGCTACAGGAACAGGAGTATTTACAAAACCAATAGCTTCAGTCTATGCACCATTTGCAGTTAGCGGAGCACCTACTTCAACTACACGAACTCAAAAAGCTGTAGATATACAAGGAATAGTTCAGGAACTAGTAAACACATTTGACTATAACAATGATAACATGATGTTTATATTAAGAAGCCCCGTCTTACCAGCTCTTCAACCCACAACTGTAACTCCTACATCTAATACACAGGTAACTGCAAGTATAGAGGCAGAAGAAGATCCAGCAACAAACACAGCTAACTTAACAATTAATTATACGGTTGGAGCACCAACAAAAATAACTGTATCAACACTTCAATTAGAGTTAGCAAACGCACCAGAAAAAACATTCACAGTAAATGCATTATTAAAATCACTTGGAGATAACGGATGTACACAAACAACCTTCCTCGATACCATAGGTGGAAACTCATCATTATGGACAGAAGTTGATGGAGCAGGTCAGATAGAAATTGACTTAGCTGGTTCGGGAGTGCTAGAATACAATATCTTACGAGGAGGAGGAATTACGACAGAAACGTTTGCACACAGACAAATACCTCCATTCCCTGACAATGTAGGACGAATAGAGCTTAGAGTAAAGGTAGATAAAATTTCTGATTCAAGTCCTCTATTCGCACCAACAGCTAGATTTATAGTCTTACAACCTGATAATTTACATCCTAGAGTTTCTGTTGGTTCAAACATGCAAATTGGTTTAGGTTCAGGAACAACTAATGGAGGAGTATTTGCAGGAGTGGATGATGGAACCACTGGAATTACTACATCTCCACAAATAAATTTCGCAAACGGAACGACAAGATATCTAAAAGCAGTATATGATCCAGTAGCACAAACATTAACATTATCAGTATTTACTGATGCAAACTTTACAATTCATGAAGCAGGAAGTCCAGTTCAGGTAGATGCATCTACGATAAACATGACAGGAGCAGATACGTTTACTCATATAGTGACAAGTAATGTTAAAAATTCAGGAACAGCAAGACAGTTATCCGCAGATTTAGATGACTTCCAAGTAACTTCAGGCGGATGTCCATCGTTTACAGTAGATGCAATATTGGCTCCTTCATTCGTAACATTTGAGTTCACAATAGATGCAAGTATAACAGGAAATACTGGAGTATTTCTTGATGTAGGAGATCTTATATTAAGAGTATTATTTGAAAATCCACCATCTTTAACTGGATTAGAAATAGTTGAAAAAATAAGAGAAATAACAGAAGTAGAACTTCAATGGGGATTCTTTGGAAGAACAAGTAGAATAAAGAATTGGATAGGATTTTTAGAGAGAAATGGAGATATAGAGGAAGATAATAGTAGTCCTGATTGGTATAGAACTGAATGGTCATTAGTTTAAATTACCTAAAATAGAACATGTTTTATGCAAGACCTATATTATAGACGAGAAGAATGGGTTAATCTAGAAGGAAAAGAGTTAAATGACTTTAAACAAGGAATTATAAGATTTTTTAGGGAGAAAGGCTTTCCTTATCATAAGATGGAATTAAATGATCAAATCCACCATATGGAAGTTATGGATAGATATTGCTCAAAAAATACCATTGTTGAAGGAACCACAGTAAAACAAACCATGCATTGTTTAGGCTTAGCATGGTCATATTTTCCTCATCATTGGGACATAAGATGTGGAAATAATAAAACCGCTATGGAAGTATTTGAAGATGATAGATTGCTTTTAAAGGCTATAGAAAAAAGAATGAAGTCTGGTACTCATATAAACATAGCCATGATGAGAAAGACCTTCAAAGTAGCAGGAGGAGCACAGGTAGTAAGTAATTTTAGACCAAGTGCATCAAGAGCCATTTATGACCTATTCGCAGGCGAGGGCAATGTGTGGGATATGTCTGCAGGTTTTGGAGGACGTTTATTAGGTGCTCTTTCGAGTAAAAAGGTTAAGATGTATATAGGAACCGAACCTAGTAAAGTAACTTTTAATGGATTAATGAAAATGAGTGATAATTTGGGATCAGAGTTTAATACAGATGTAATATTAGATAATATAGGAAGTGAAGACTTTGAACCAGAACCTAATAGTCTGGATTTATGTTTCACTAGTCCACCTTATTTTAACAATGAAAAATATTCTGACGAACCAACACAGAGCTATATAAAATATCCAACTAAAGAAGAATGGCTTAATGGATTCTTAGGAGAAACATTAGACAGGTGTAAGACTGGGTTAAAAAAAGATGGAACTCTAATTATAAATATAGCAGATGTAAAATCATATCCTCATCTAACTTCTGACTTCTTGAACTTAGCTGAAAAGAAAGGATTTGAGTTAATAGGTAGAATGAAATTAGCCTTGAGTAAGGCACACTCTGGTGGAAAATTCAAGTATGAACCTATTTTTGTATTTAAAGCATAGGAACCTATATATACCCCATAGTATATAGTACGAATATGAAGTCGATAACAACATTATCAACGGAAAACGTAGATGCCATTATCGGAGCTATTGAGATCGCTCAAGATGAAAGCGGTGGAGATTATAGCGAAGAAATACAAAAACTTATGGAGATGTATCCAAAGGTTGTAAAATTACGTAACCAACGTAAATTAGACTGGGATGCAGAATCTGAAAAACAAAGAAAGCAAAGAGAAATTATTGCAGGTATAGTTTTCAAAAAACTAGATCTTGAAAGACCAATTCTACCACAGTTAGTAGCCTTCATTAGTATAGGAAGTAACTATGATTTAATTAGAAAACACTATAGTGATGATATATGTTTATCTGGAGATCTCTTCGATTATCACTTTGATGACTTGAAAAAGTTTGGTTTACTTACTGAGCTTAGAGAAAGTATAAGAAAAGAGGCAGAAAAACCTGAAAACTATTGGATGAGAGACATGTCTACTACAACAGAAGATAAAGAACTATAGCATAGATTAGCAAGAATTCTAGGGAGGGCTTGCTAAATGAATTTTTTCTTTGGTGTTAGTTTTGCATTTTTCGGATTATTACTCTTATTAGGTGCAGGTTTCGCACTAGCAACAGGGTTATTCGCAATAGCATTTGCTGAGGAAGCATTTGTATCTGCAGAGTCTGGAGAACATTGTTTAAGTGAGCCAGCTCAAATAGGAGATTGTTTCTTACCTATAACATCTAATATTTTACTGAATGAAACTGTAACAATAACAAATAATATGGATAGAGAATTAATTGTAAAGGCATTTTATCAGAACAGACAGGGACAAACTGAAGACTTTACCAATGGTATAGTTTTATTATCTTCGGAGACCACAGTAATTAATTTTACAAAAACAGGGCATTATTCATTTTATGATGATAATAGAAAATCAATGCTAGGGGAAATATATGTAGAAAAAATACCAAAAACAATAGTTTGTCATAATGGTAATGAATTATCTATTGATTTACATGCATTACCTGCACATATAGCACATGGAGATGTACAGTATGGGTGTGAAGAAATTGCAGACTTTGAAGAAGACGTAGAACTTATTTTAAGCAGTGGTGGAACTCATAACCCATTACCAAAGAAAATAAAAATGGATATCCTATCAATACTTATCCGTGATGTCTATGAAAATCATCCAGAAGTATTCATAGACTCTTACAAAAACTATCTCAAGGAGGTTGGAATAATTGAGTAAAGTAACATTCAGACTTTGGTATTGTAAAGCAGATAAAAGTACAGGTAAGCCTATTATAGTTCAAGACTTGGTTAATGGTAAGACTTATAACACAAACAAGATTGACTTAAAGAATGTTAACATCAGAATGTCATTTAATAACTCACAAGGTAAAGCAAAGTCTAGTGGTGCAACCACAATTTTGGAGGTATATGAGAATTGAGTGAAAATAGAAAAGAAAGCATAAAGCAAAATATATTTCTACCACTAAGAGAATGGATTAAAGGAAATCCTCAGATAGATAATAACATGCAATTAGAACTCTTAGACATATTCAATGATGCAATAAAGAGTACCATAAGTGAATGTTATGGAAAAATGAAAGAGACATTAAGTAAGAAGAGGGATAAACATGAATCCTAGAAATGTGTATAAAATCAAACAATCATTCCTAATGCAGGATAATAATAAATGGGAATCTGGAACAGAGTATAACAGGCATACCGCTTTATCATTAAAACGATATGCATCAAGTTTTTGTGGCTCTGATAAAAACCAACATCATACTTCTACTAGTCATGTTAAACAGTTTTCTACTAATGGAAAAAACGCTGTTGTAATAACTGAGTTCATGCGTGATATCTGGAGTTATAGGGGTAGAATGTACTTTGCAACAAGAATCATATTTCTAACTATAACAGAATCAGAACCAAAAAGAATAGTAGTATCAAGTAAACTAAAACGAATGATAATGAAAATGTTTGACAAATACACAGATCATTTATCAGTTAATGTGAGATCATGCGATATATTACTTACTCATAAAGAATTAAAAGACCAATTTGGTAAACATGAATTACAAATAAGAAAATCAAAGTATTTAGGTATGAAGTTTTGGACTGGTGATATCTGGATTAATACAGAGATGCATATTGAAAAATACGGAGATGATAAAAAGAATTTGAAGAAACACTTACAGAACACTGTAATCCATGAATTAGTTCATAAGAAATTTCCATCAATGCATCATAGGAGTGTAAAGGGTAAAAGAGCATTTCATGCAAGAGTCAATCAGATTAAACGAGGTACAAGATATGACTAAAGAAGATGTATTCATATCAGTAGGATTTATGGATAAAAAAAACCCAAAGAAATATGATCCAATGAGAAGGTATTTCTTAAGACTTCATGACAAAGACTTGAGTGAAATCATGAGGTATCTTGGTAAAAAAGCTGTTAAGTTCGATCCTATGAAGGAGTATAAGTAAAATGACTGACGGTAAAATGAGAGAGATGCTTGAACACTTAGTAATGAATGCATATGACGGGTTACTTAAGTGGATGGATGAAGAAGGTAAAGATGTCATGACAAGAGAAGAGATAATGAGATTCAAACTAAATTTCCAAAGTAGGATGGACTTAACATGACTAAAAAAACATTATGTGACTTTGTTGATCCAAAGCAAGATCCAAAATACTATCTTAATAGATATTATAATGAAGAAATGTGTAAAGATTGGTTTGATAAAACCTATCCAGAATGGACTATTGAGCAAGCAGTAGGTATTGCAAAATCAGAACCAAAGGTAGAACAAAAGATAGAAGAAGTAAAAGAGAAAATCAAAGACGCAAAACCAAAGGGAGATAATTTCTTTGGAAAGTTTACACATAAACTGCAAGAGAAGATGAAAACTATTGAGGAGAAACCTGTAGAAAAACCTGTTAAAGCAAAAGTAAGACCTAAAGAAAAAGAACCAGATTTTATAACAAAAGAAAAATTAAAATTTAATACTGAAGTCTATGCAGGAGTAGCAAAGGATCCTACTGCTAAAGGAGGTTATCGTTACATCATACAGCAACCAAGGTTAACTAAAAAAGAAGGAGCTGACTATCAAATATTTAAAAAATTACTTATGACAGAATTACAAATTTCCTTAAATGAAGTAAGTGACAGAAAGAAAGCACAGGGAATATTAATGAGAAAAATTCATTTGATAATGGAGAAATATAAATTAAAAATAAAACCAGATAGTTTAAAGAAAATCATGTACTTCATGATTAGGGATTGCGTATATTTAGGAAAGATTGAACCCCTCATGCGTGATCATATGGTAGAAGAGATTAGTTGTGATGGAACTAATATACCACTATATATCTGGCATAGGGAATATGAATCAATGCCTACTAACATAGTATTCAAAAACAAAACAGACTTGGATAATTTTGCAGTAAAAATATCATATGTTTGTGGAAAACATGCTTCAATGTCAGAACCTATTATAGATGCTTCATTATATGACGGTAGTAGAATTAATATTACATTAGGAGATGAGATTACAAAACACGGAAGTACTTTTACAATAAGACGATTTAGAGCAGATCCTATTACAATAACAGACTTGATCAAGTTTAAAACAATGTCTCCCGAAGTAGGTGCATATTTATGGTATGTAGTAGAGAAAAATGCAACTATGTTAGTAGCAGGAGGAACCGCTAGTGGTAAGACTACCGCACTGAATGCTTTAGCTTCATTTATTCAACCAGCTCAGAAAATTGTAAGTATAGAGGATACACAGGAATTGAACTTACATCATGAGAACTGGATACCTGCAGTTTCTAGACAAAACTTTACTGATGGTAGAATAGGAGAAATAAATCAATATGATTTACTTAGGGCATCATTAAGACAGAGACCAGATGTAATAATTGTAGGAGAGACTAGAGGTAAAGAGGCATATACCTTATTCCAAGCAATGGCTACAGGTCACGGTGGGTTCTCATCAATACATGCAAACTCGGTAGAAGCTACTTTAACTAGACTCAATTCTGCACCAATGGATATTCCAAAACCACTTATTGCAAATACATTAGACTTAATTTATCTTCAATTAAAATTAAAGGTAAAAGGAAAATCAGTTAGAAGGGTAATTCAAGTATCAGAGATAGATGGATATGACGAAAAGACAGGAGAAATCAAGACTAACGAAATATTTAGATGGAATCCTCATACCGATAAGTTTAATAAAACCTTCAAAAAGAGTGTAGTTCTGAATAAAATAAAAGAAAGATATGGAGAAAGTGATGAAGAAATAAAGGTAGGACTTGAGAAAAGAAGGAAAGTTTTACAGATGATGAATAAAGAGAATATACGTGATAATGTAGATGTAGCAGAAGTTATCAGAAAATTCTATGTGGAGGAACACTAATGGATAATGTGATAGGTGTAAGTATGGTAGGCATGTTCCTTGCAGGACTTATTTTTGCCGTTCCCCTATTTGCTTCCTTGGGAGTAATAGAACCAGATAGAGATTATTTAATGGTTTATGTTGCAGGGTCTTATTGGGCTGATACTCATGAGGGAAGAACTGCAAATACGTATAAAGCAATGGATGCTGGAATACATGTTTACTTCAAATGCCATTATGCTATAATTCCTCATATTGGGCATTGGGTAGATCCTAGAATGACGGAACTTGGATATCCTGAAAGACCAAATTCATTTTGGTATGTCTTAGATAACATGGTTCTATATGATGCAGATATTATGCTTAAAATAAGTGAACAAGGACAATCTAGAGGTGCTGATGCAGAAGAAAAATTAGCACAAAGTCTAGGGATTCCTGTAGTTTATTCACTTGATGATATTCCAGATAATTGTCCTGAAGGAGGATTTGAGGAATTTTATGATGGTAGTGGTATAGGTTGAGATGTAAAGCACAAGGCTGTATGACAACTACTAAACAACCAAACAAGAATATGTGTTGGAAAGAGTTCGGAATGTGTAAATACCACGCATATGAACAGCATCCAGAAGCATACGAAACATATAGACCGTTTAGCAGTAGATTCATATATGGAGCAATACAAATCAGGAATAATGACTAAAGAAACAAAAGAATTTTTAGCAGATAAGTTAAAAGAATTTGGACTTAAAGTACAAGCCTACCCTAACTTAACGTGGGCAGAAATACAACCAGCAATTTTGGTACTTATTCTAGAAGAATTACAAGACATTAACAAAAGACTGAGTAAAGATGCCTAATCTAACTGCTAAAATAAAAGGAACAAAAGAATTCAAGTCAGCTTTGTCTGGAATTCAATCTCTTATGGAAGAAGTAACTTTCATAGCGAATGAAGATGGAATTAATTATATGGGATTAGATCCATCAGGAATATCTTTTATAGATGTTAATTTTCCAAAAGATGTTTTTGAAGAATATAAAGTAGATGGAGAAACTAAATTAAATATAAGATCTAATGAATTTTTAGATGTAATAAAAAGAGCAAAAGTAAATGATGTTATAACATTTTCAATAATAGAACATTCAGGCACACTATCCATAGAATGGGGTACTAAGAAATTTGGAGTAAGAATGCTCAACTTACTTGAAGATGCTAGAGGTGGTAAAAGACCTACTATAGAATTCGAGATGAAGGCAATTATGAACTCATCCGATTTTGCAGATATTGTAAAAGATGTTGCAACCGTATCAGAAGATACTTTTGTGTTAACATCAACACCAAAACAGCTTACCTTTTCAGGAAAAGGTGATTCAGGAAACGCTGTAGTTGTAGAAAAAATGGAAGTAGAACAAAAGAGTGAAGATGAACTAACTTCAATGTTTGCTATGGAACAGCTTTTATCAATGGTAAAAACTATGGCATCTAATTTTGATAAAGTCCAATTAGAATCTGGTAAAGATCTCCCTCTTAGAATAACGTGGGCTAGCCCAGAAATGGGTGAATTTAAATTCATACTTGCATCTAAGATATAACGAAAACTATATATACCCCAAGGTATATAGTATACATATGAACCAAGAAGAAGAAGTTTACAAATGTGAACATTGTGAGGCAGAGGTTTCTGAAGACAAAGATTTAGATGAAGAAGGCTTATGTTATGAATGTCAACAGCAAGCAGGTCAAGATAGAGCGGAGGCTTATAACGATCTTGACTAACTTTAATGATTTAGCAAAGTCAGATTGTGACGAATGTGATGGAGAAGGAATTGTAGGTTATGCTAGAGGCGAAGATGCAGAAGACTTACCATGTCA
>Ga0114923_10003222_pt1 | contig 11026 bp, 12 predicted proteins | sample SumtaG_FD_89578 | JGI IMG/M metagenome (GOLD analysis project Ga0114923, IMG submission 89578) | Deep subsurface microbial communities from Indian Ocean to uncover new lineages of life (NeLLi) - Sumatra_00157 metaG | ecosystem: Environmental > Aquatic > Marine > Oceanic > Sediment | place: near...
ATCCTGAACAGAACGTCGCCCTTCTCGAGCGGCGTATTCGGCTTGACCGGCACCTCGATGACCCGGCCCTTCACCAGCGGGACAATAGGCGTTGTGACGACCGCCGTTCGGGCGATATCCGTGTAGGGGTGGTTGTAGTTCATCAGCAGAACGGTCCCGCCGATAAGGATCACGCCACCGAGAATCGCAGTGGGAACGGTCCATTTGTTAAGCGGAATTTTGAAAACCTTGAACACGACAACGCAGATCGCCGTGTAGGTAAGGAGCATGAGTGTTTCCATGAGGCTCTCCCTGTTACGACTTGTCTGCGGTTTCGAGGACAGCGGGCTTTTTTGGACTTTTTGACTTCCCGGATTCAAAAGCAGCCATGCGCTTTTCCATAGCCTCCAGCCGATCAAGCGTTTTTTGGTTGCCAGCACCGTTCCCGGCAAACCCGTACCCGCGATCGGCGTGATAGATCGTTGCCCAAATCCATAAGAACGGCCAAATGGCATGCAGCGTGAACATGCTCACCCAGCCGGCATAATGGATTGCTTCGCTATGTGGGTGATTGCGTTTTTTAGCAATCTCGTAAGGAATGTCGTGGATCGCGATGATGCCGTAGAAAAACACCAAAGAAACGAAAACAATCATTCCCAGCGCAACATATTCCAAAGCACCTAGAACCATAATGTTCTCTACTCCTGACCAGTACCCACTGATTGGTCCAGTTCCATTGTTAGTGCATTGATTGCCTTCGGTCCAACGGAACGACGACCTCAGACACCGGCGGCCTATATCCAAGGTCGCTGTGCGGGTATCCGCCATAGCGGTTCAATGTCCGCTTTTGGCTAAAAGCGGACATTCGAGTCTGGTGATCAACAGCAGAACAGATCAACTTTGCAAGTGGTACAGAAACCAGTGTCAGGTCACTGTTTCCTCACCTGGAGCATCGATGTCGTGCAGTGCATGCTCATCCTCCACGCGAACGCCAATCGTGTTTTGCGTATGCGTGGCGATAAGCGGCTTCGCCCCGGTGTCTCCCTTAAGGGATTGCATCTCCTTGAAGAACCGGCTCGGCCAGATTACCGGATTACCCTGTGCCCCGCTCACGCGAGTGGGGAAAATGATCTTCGCGCACGCCTCTTGCTCGAATACGCCGATCAGCCGGTCGAATAGTGCCGTTGTGATGCCGGGCATGTCGGCGAGCACAATCATCGCACCCGCAACCCCTTTCGGCAGAGCGGCAACCCCGCAGCGGAGCGACGACGCCAGCCCTTCGGCGTAATCGGTATTTTCCACGAATTGAATATCGAGTCCGGCGAGTGAATCGCGCACCTTGTCTCCCTCAAAACCTGTCACCACGACGACACCCGCCACGCGGCTGCTGAGAAGCTGCTCGGCCACGCGCCGTACCAGCGGCGTTCCGCCGATATCAGCCAGAAGTTTGTTGTCGCCGCCGAAGCGGCGTGACGCACCCGCCGCCAGCAACACAGCGCAGAGAGATGGATGTTCTTTTTTGCAAACCGTCACCGGCTAGTCCCCGTCTTGAATTCGCATTGTTTTCACAATTTGGGCGATGATGGAGAGCGCTATCTCGTTTGGACTAACCGACCCGATATCAAGACCAACAGGGCCGTGGATGCGACCGAATTCAGCCTGCTCGCAGCCTTTCTCTTTTAGCCGCTCAATTCGCCTGGCGTGGGAGCGGCGGCTGCCAAGCGCGCCAATATAGAAACAGTCACTGCGCAAAGCGGCGTCAAGCGCCTCGTCATCAATGTCCGGAACATGGGCCAGGCAAACAACGCCGCAGCGCCTATCGAGGTCGAGCTTGCCCAGCGCCTCGCCCGGCCACTCCGTTATGATGTCCACATCTGAAAAGCGCTGTTCGGTTGCAAAGGCCGTGCGCGGATCGATGACGAAGGGCTCCACGCCGACTTCCAGGCAAAGGCGCACCAATATCTGGGCGATATGCGTTGCCCCGATGATCATCAATCTGGGTGCGGGCAGGAACGCCTGAAGGAACAGCTCACCGTCGGGCGTCTCCAGCGTCTTGCTGCGGCCCGTGCGCAAGCATTTCGACAGTTCACGCGCCTGGGGGTGATCCTTCGGCAGAGCGCCTTGTGAGATGAGGACTTCCTCACCGCCCGCAAGCGGTGTTACCAGCACAAGCGCGCGGCGCTTCGCCTGCGCTTCGAGCAACGCCTTAAGGGTATCCTTGTACATGGAAACCTACCCCAGTTTCTCGACGAACACGCGGATGCGCCCGCCGCACGCCAGGCCAACGCCCCATGCCGTCTCGTTGTCGACGCCGAATTCGAGCAACTCCGGTGTGCCGCTGGTAATGACGTCTTCAGAACGCGCGATCACCTCCGCCTCGACGCAGCCCCCCGATACCGAACCGGCGAAATCACCCGCCGCGTCAATGATCAGGTGCCCGCCAACGGGAACCGGGGCCGAGCCCCAGGTCTCGATAACCGTCGCCAGCGCAACATCGCGGCCCTCATCAAGCCAGGTTTGAGCAATTTCAAGCGTGGCGCTCACGATGCTTCCTCTTCCGGTTCTTCCGGCTCGCCATCCTCACCAGCTTCCTCGCTGCTGAGAATTTTCTGGAAATTGGTGAAGAACTCGGCGGCAAGTTTACGTGCAGCACCGTCTATGAGGCGCCCGCCAAGCTGGGCAAGTTTGCCGCCAACCGTGGCGCTTACGTCATAGCTCAGAAGCGTGGTGTCACTCTCAGCTGTCAATTGAACGCTTGCCTTGCCGCGCGCAAACCCGGCTGCCCCGCCCTTGCCCTGCCCGGTGAGCGTATAGCTTTCGGGCGGATTGAGATCGGACAATGTCACCTCGCCCTTGAAGCGCGCACGCACGGGTCCGACCTTGGCGCGGACAAGTGCGTTGAACTGGGTATCGGATACTTTTTCAAGCTCCTCGCAGCCGGGGATGGAGCGGCGCAAAATGTCTGCATCGTTGAGCGCGGCAAACACCTCGTCCCTGGGAGCTTCAATTCTTATTTCGTCGGTGAGCTTCATTGCCGGTCCTTCGCCGCCCGTCTGTATGTTTTTACTCCCAGCGTGCAGTGACTAACAGCGTTACCTGCCGCGGTTGTTCTCAATTTTCACTTGCTGATATATTGTCCTTTAACCCCGGCCTGCTTGATATCCTCACATTGGAGTTTTCCCGCTTGATGCCCGTTATATCCCTGACCGTGAACAGTAATCCAGTTACCGCGGAAATCGAGCCGCGCTGGCTGCTCTCGCGCCTGCTGCGCGATCATCTTGGCCTCACCGGGACACATGTTGGTTGCGACACCAGCCAGTGTGGCGCCTGTGTTGTTCATGTCGACGGGAAACCCGTAAAGAGCTGCACCATGCTTGCCGCCCAGGCAGACGGCGTGGAGATCACGACAATCGAGGGATTGGCGGACAAAGGCAAGCTTCATCCCATGCAGGAGGCGTTCCGGGACAATCACGCCCTGCAATGCGGCTTCTGCACGCCTGGCATGGTGATGATGTCGGTAACCCTTGCAAGCGAGCAGCCCGACCTTGACGAGACGGCAGTGCGCAAGGGGCTTGAGGGCAATCTGTGCCGCTGCACCGGCTACCAGAATATCATCAAGGCCGTCATGGCCGGCGCCAAGGCGATGCGGGATTAGGACCAGTCACTCATGTACGAATTTGAATATCACCAGCCAACATCCATCGAACAAGCGGCCAAGCTGTTTGCCGAGGCCGATGATCCGCAATTCATGGCCGGCGGGCAGACCATTATCCCGGTCATGAAGCAGCGCCTGGCCAGCCCTTCGGACATCATCGATATTGGCCGGATTGCCGAGCTGAAAGGCATTTCGGTTGAGGGAGACACGCTCACCATCGGCGCCATGACGCGCCATGGCGAGGTCGCAAGTTCGGATGCGGTCCGAATTTCCATCCCAGCATTGGCAGATCTCGCAAACCATATCGGCGATCCGGCGGTCCGAAACCGCGGAACGCTGGGTGGCTCCATTGCCAACAATGACCCGGCGGCGGATTACCCGGCCGCACTCGTGGCTCTTGGGGCCAGCGTCCATACGATTTCCCGCCAGATTGCGGCTGAAGACTTCTTTACCGCCATGTTCGAAACGGCGCTCGAAGAAGGCGAGATGATCGTCAAGGTCTCCTTCCCCGTGCCGGAATGTGCCGCTTACGAGAAATTCCCCAACCCTGCCTCGCGCTATGCCACGGCGGGCGTTTTTGTTGCACGGACGGTTGAGGGCGTGCGGGTGGCCGTTACAGGTGCTGCCCCATGCGTGTTCCGGGCTGAGAATATCGAACAGGCCCTCGAAGCAGATTTCTCGGCCAAGGCGCTGGAGGCGATCACCATTTCAGCAGACGGGCTGAACTCCGATTTGCATGCGTCGGCGGAGTACCGCGCCAATCTGATCGGTGTGCTGGCCAGGCGCGCCGTGTCGCAAGCCGGCTGAGCGGGAGGGGCAAATGGAAAAATATGGAATTGGTCAGCCCGTTCGCCGCAAGGAAGACGTGCGTTTCCTCACCGGCAAAGGCACTTATATCGACGACATTGCCCCCGAAAACCTGGCCCATGCGGTGGTACTGCGCTCTCCCCACGCGCACGCCAAAATTCTTTCGCTTGACACGGGCGAAGCTGAAAATTTGCCCGGCATCCTGGGTATCGTCACGGGCAAGGACTGGGTCAGGGAAGACTTCCAGCCCATGCCCACCAAGTCCGCCGTGAATAAAAAAATCGACGGGACACCTCTGAACCAGCCGCAGCGCTACTCCATAGCGATCGACAAGGTGCGTTACGTGGGCGAGCCGGTTGCTCTCATTGTTGCCGAAACGGCGGCGCAGGCACAGGACGCCGCCGAAGTGGTCGAGGTTGATTACGAGGAGCTCGACGCGGTCACCGATCAGGTAATAGCGCTGGAGCCCGGCGCACCGCAAATCTGGGACGATATCGAGGGAAATTTCTGCCTCGATTTCGAGCTTGGCGACAAGCAGGGCACCGAGAAGGCATTTGAGGCCGCCGACCATGTGGTCACGCTGGAGTTGCGCAACCAGCGCGTCACGGCGGTGCCCATTGAGCCGCGCGGCGCCATAGCCGGTTATGACCCGGAGACCGGCACCTACTTCCTGCAGAACGCCACGCAGAATGTTCACGCCAACCGCGCCACCTTTGCCGATGTTTTGAAGATACCACATGAAGATTTGCGCCATGTGGCGCCTGATGTTGGTGGCGGGTTCGGCGCCAAGAACTCCAGCTACCCCGAACCATCCCTGCTGCTCTACGCGGCGAAGAAACTCGGCCTCCCGGTCAAGTGGATTGCCGAGCGCAATGAGAGCTTTGCCGCCGACACCCATGGCCGCGACCAGGCGTCGACCATCGAGCTGGCGCTCGACAAGGAGGGTATGTTCCTCGGGCTTCGCACCAGAACAATCGGCAATATCGGCGCCTATTGCTGGACTGTTGGCCCATTCACGCCAACAGGGGGATCGGCGCGCACGCAAGGGGGGGCATACTATTTCCCGGCCATGTATTATTCCGCGATAGCCGCCTTCACGAACACCATGCCTCTGGATCCCTATCGCGGGGCGGGGCGCCCTGAAGGCTCGTTCCAGATCGAGCGGATTGTCGAGCTGGCAGCGCGCAAACTCGGGTTTGATCCGGTTGAGATCAGGCGCAAGAACCTGATGCCGGCGGACACCCTGCCGCGCAAAACGCCAATGGGTCTTGACGTGGACTCGGGCAATTTCCCCGAAGTTTTCGAACGCACTCTCAAAATGAGCGACCGTGACGGCTTCGCGAAACGGGTTGCGGCAAGCGAAAAGAAGGGCTTGAGGCGCGGCTTCGCCATCACGCCCTATCTCGAGTGCACCGGTGGCAGCCCGAAGGAGTTTGCCGGCGTGAAATTCGCGAAGGATGGAACGCTCACCCTCAGGGTTGGCTCGATGTCCACAGGCATGGGCCAGGAGACATCCATGCCGCAAATCCTCAGCGCCAAGCTGGGCATCGATTTCGAAAAAATTTTATATGTCCAGGGCGACACGGACGCCACGCCTCTGGGCGGTGGCCATGGCGGCTCGCGCAACATGGAAGTGGGGGGCAGCGCCGTCCTGCAGGCCGCCAACGAGGTGATCGTCAAGGCGACGCAAATCGCGGCGCATCTGCTCAACTCCAACGCGGACGACATGAACCTGTCTGAAGGTGTCTTCACTGATGTGAAAACCGGCCAGAGCGTCACCATGGAAGACGTGGTGGCTGCATCATTCGAGAACAGCCGACTGCCAGAGGGGATGGAGGCGGGCGTTCTGGATACCGACACGATCTATGAGCGCGAAATCATCTCCTGCCCCAATGGCTGCCACTCGGCCGAGGTCGAGGTCGATCCCGAAACAGGGGCCGTGCATGTGGAACGCATGTGGGTGGTCGACGATTTCGGCACCATCATCAATCCAATGCTGGCCGATGGCCAGGTCACGGGCGGTATCGCGCAAGGGCTGGGCCAGGCGCTGATGGAAGAGATCGTCTATGACGAGGACAGCGGCCAGCTCGTGACCGGCTCACTGATGGACTATGCATTGCCACGCGCCGATTCCATGCCAAAGATGGAATTGTCCTTTTATGAAGACGCACCGACCGCCAAGAACCCGCTCGGCGTCAAGGGTTCGGGCGAGGCCGGCTGCTGCGGCGCACCGCCCGCCATCGTCAATGCGGTGCTCGATGCGCTTAAACAGGATGGCGTCCTGCACATCGAGATGCCGCTGACACCGGAGAAGGTCTGGCGTGCGATTGAGGAAGTGAAGAAGTAGCGCGTTACTCGGCCGCTTCGCGCCGTCTGCCAAGCTGGCCCGACAATCCGCCAAGGAAGCCCGAGACCGCCATCATGCCGGCGCGGTCTGTTCCGGCTATGCCAGCTTTCGTCTCGGCCTGGCCGTTGTAGTTGGTGTTGATGTTGATGTCGTAGGTCCAGGCTTTACCTTCATCGTCAAACAGGAATTCAACGCCGGCAATCTCGATATCTTCACCAGCCAGCATCTTCTCGAACGCGGCAATGTCCGGGTGCGTAAAGTCGGTAAGCACCTGGAACTTGTTAGGCGCTTGCTCCTCCTCGCCTACCGGGCAGGCCGCCTCACCGATCTCGCAGACATCTGCCGGGCACAGCTCGAAGCCGCCCGTGGTATCGACCTTCACGGAATAGAGATGCTTTCCGCCGACAAATTCGTTGCGGATGATAAAAGGTTTGGCCGGCTTGATATAGGCTTGCACCAGCATGGTCGAATCCGGGCTAACATCGAGCGTGCCGGCCTCGACCTGGAGCGCCAGCGCCTCCCCGCTTTCGAACAGTTGCACGCCGGCGCCCTTGCCGCCGCAATCGGGTTTGAGAATCACCGGGCCATCAAATGTACGCGCCGTAACAGCGATATCGTTCGCGCCCGCTGCCAGTACGGAGCGCGGCGTGCGGATGCCATTGCGCTCAAGAACAGCCGCCTGGCGCGCCTTGGAGATTTCCAGGTCAAGCGCGCGGGCTTTGTTGACGACGCGCCGCCCGTGCGCTTGAAGATTCTCCAGCAGCGCTAGGGTGAGCTGCGGTGCGCTGCCATGCTCACGCGTCCAGGATGATGCGCTCATGCGGTTGTAATAGACACCCTCTTCAGGTGTGCTGGACAGATCGACGGCGCGTCCGCTCATGTAAATCTCGTCCCAGTCCAGCCCGCGTGTATCGAGCGCCTGGGCAAGCGGCGGCAGCCACTCTTCATTTTCATGGATGACAAAGATACGGCTCATGACAATCTACTCAACTGGCGGACGGTGAGTGGACCCTCTTGTTTCTCCGTCCTGTTCGGCCCAATGCGCAGTTAGGCAGTTTGCGCAAAAAAATCAATGTTTATCGGGTGCATGGCAGGGTTGCAAAGAATATTATTCTTTATACGGTCTATTTTATAAATATTCTTTCTATTTTTCATCAATGTTGCACAAGGCAAGGCTGCAACACATTTTCAAAATTCCGCACCTATTTGGGGATTAGTCACATGGCGGGGTTGCCGCTCGCACCTCCTCCAACTACCAATGAAGACATGTCGGAAAAGCAAGCAGTTCTGGCCGCCAACGAGGCATTTTATTCTGCCTTCCGGGCTGCCGACTTCGATTCCATGGATCGCCTCTGGTCGCGGCGGCGCAATGTCAGCGTGTTCCATCCGAACTGGCCGGGCATCAATACGCGCGACGCCGTGATGGAATCCTGGTACCGGATTCTTATCGCGGGCAATCCGCCGCATGTGAGCGCAATTGATCCAACGGTAATCGTCACCGCGAAAACAGGCCTTGTCATCTGCAACGAGGACCTTGGCGGCGCAAACCTCATCGCTACGAATGTCTTCGTGCTTGAAGATGGCCAATGGCGCATGACCAACCACCAGGCGAGCCGCCTGCCCGCCACCACGCCGCAGAGCGATCAGATCAAACGACGTGAAGAGTAGTTTGTCCGCGGGTCAATCTGGCTAGATACAGCGCCCGCCATCCACTTCCAGACACACGCCGGTAATGAACTCCGCATCTTCGCCGCACAGGAACAGTGCGGCGCGGGCAATGTCGCCCGGAGTGCTCATGCGCCCAAGCGGAATGCCGGAGATGAACTGCTCGCGCAACTCCGGCGTATCCGGCCCACCCATGAAGGACGTGAGCAGCGCGGTTTCCCCGATCACCGGGTTGATGGCGCATACGCGGATCCTGTCAGGAGCAAGTTCCGCCGCCATGGATTTGGTCAGCGTAATGGCCGCGCCTTTGGTGCCGTTGTACCAGGTGAGGCCGGGGCGCGGGCGGATGCCCGCCGTCGAGGCAATATTGAGGATCACACCGCCGCCGCGCCTTTGCAGGGCAGGCACGCCGTGAATGGCCCCCAGGTAAATGCTTTTGACATTGGTGGCATAAACCCTGTCGAACTCATCCTCGTCGACCTCCAGCAAAGATTTGCGGTGGTGGGTCGTTCCGGCATTGTTGACCAGGATGTCCAGGCCGCCATAGGCCTCTTCCGCCGCGCCTACCATTGCCTTCACGTCATCGCTCCGGGTCACGTCACAACGCACAAATTTCGCTTCGGGCAATGAAGATGAGACCTTTTCCCCCGCATTTTCATTGATGTCGGCAACGATGACGCTCGCGCCCTCCCCGGCGAAGGAGCGGGCAATGCCTTCGCCGAACCCCGACGCCGCCCCGGTCACGATTGCGACCTTGTTCTTCAGCCTCATGCGCGCATCCCCCTTCATGCTGGTGAAAACATTGTGACAGATTACCGGCGGGGCGGGGAGAAGATCGGCCCCTGAGATCAGGCGTCCGCGCCCTTCCGGTTCGCCATGATGACCGCCAGCGCCGCAGATGCGAGACGCGCCGATGGCGGGTCGGAGCGGCTGGTGAGCAGGATCGGAACTTTCGCGCCCAGAACGATACCGGCCGCGCAGGCGCCCATGAAATGCACCATCATCTTGAACAGCGAGTTGCCCGAGACGATATCGGGCACGACAAGAATATCAGCGCGCCCCGCGACCGGCGCGGCGATGCCCTTTATTTGCGCCGCCTCGGCTGAGACCGCGATATCAAAGGCGAGCGGCCCATCGACCACCGCGCCAGGCACTTTTTCCTTCGCCCAGGCGGCAAGCTCCGCCGCCGCCACGCTGGAAGGTATGGCGTCCGATGGCTCTTCGGTGGCTGACAAGAGCGCCACATGAGGCCGCGCATTCCCAAGCGCATGCGCCAGCTCGACCGCGTTCAGAAGGATGGCCTTGCCGGTTTTCATATCCGGATTGGTGTTGAGCGCGCCGTCGGTGATGAACAATGGCTTATCATGGCCAGGCGCAGTCATGTGAAAGACGTGGCTCAGCCGCCTGTCCGTGCGCAACCCAAACTGCTTGTCGAGCACTGCGCGCATGAACACATCGGTATGCACATGGCCCTTGAGGAGAGCATCGACCCGGCCCGCACCGGCGTGGGCGGCGCCTTTCAGGGCAGCGTCTTCCTCACCCGTGGCAACATCGATGGTGAAGCTTTCGGCGTCGAAGCCGAGCCTGTCCGCACTGGCCTTGATATCCTCGGGATCGCCGATCAGCAGCGGCTCGATGAGGTTTGCCTCAACGCTCTCGCGTACGCTTTCCATGATGACGTCCGTGCCGGCATTGACGACAGCGGTTCGCATGGGCGCGAACCCGCGCGCGGCCTCCAGCAGAAAGGGGGGGCATTGCGCGCGGGGTGTCCCGGTCATGGTTTTTCCTCAGGCTAGGCGCCCTGCTGGGGACGCATATCCTTAGGATCGATCCCGGCAACTTGCACGGGTGTGCTCATGGCATCGCGGCGGAAGGGCTCTCCCAACTCCTGGTTGAGAATGACCTCGATGAATGTGGTCACACCTTTTTCCTGCGCCTTGCAGGCATCTCTGAGCGCCTCGGTAAGATCCTTTTGCGTCGTCACCGTCACACCTTTTAGACCACAGCCTTTCGCTACTCTGGCATAGCTCAGATGCGGGTCCAGTTCGGTGCCAACGAAGTTGTCATTATACCAAAGCGTCGTGTTCCGCTTTTCCGCCCCCCACTGGTAGTTACGGAAGATAACCATGGTAACGGCAGGCCATTCCTCGCGCCCGATAGAGCTCATCTCGTTCATGGATATACCGAATGCTCCATCTCCGGCGAAGCCCACCACCGGAACGTCGGGACGCCCTATCTTGGCGCCAATGATTGACGGGAAGCCATAGCCACAGGGGCCAAACAGTCCGGGCGCGAGATATTTGCGCCCCTCCTCAAACGAGGGGTACGCATTGCCGATGGCGCAATTGTTGCCAATGTCGCTGGAAATAATCGCGTCTTTCGGGAGTCCCTCCTGGATCGCGCGCCAGGCTTGGCGCGGCGACATACGGTCTGCATCTCGTTTGCGGGCTCGCTCGTTCCATGTGGTGCCAGGATCATCATCCTCATGATCCATGCTGGAAAGCGCCTGCAACCAGGCCGATTTGGTTTGATGAATAAGAGCCTCCCGCTCCTTGCGGCCCGCATCGCCGGCG